>Ga0247829_10001577_pt1 | contig 10531 bp, 6 predicted proteins | sample 12C_Control_Day4_FD_207765 | JGI IMG/M metagenome (GOLD analysis project Ga0247829, IMG submission 207765) | Soil microbial communities from agricultural site in Penn Yan, New York, United States - 12C_Control_Day4 | ecosystem: Environmental > Terrestrial > Soil > Agricultural land | place: USA... | reverse complement strand
CCACGGGTGAACGAAGAGCACCACCGGATCCCGCTGCAGGCGCAGGTACGGCCACCGCACGACGTCCCATGCGCGGAGCACCGACGACGTCACCGACGCGGGGATGCGCTTGAGCGGCGATGCGCCACGCGGCTGGCGCTTGTAGCGCGCGATCGAGGAATCGACGTCGAATCCCGCGTCCACGAGCAGCGGCAGGTACGCGGCCGGAAACCGCAGGTAGGGCGCGCGGAACGACGTCACCTCCGCGAAGTCGCGGAGGATCGCCGCCGATTCCGTGATCTCGGCACGCGCCTGCGCCAGCGACATCGTGTCGAACGCCGTGTGCGACATCCCGTGGCACGCCAGCTCGTGCCCGGCATCGAGGAGCGCGCGAACGACCGCCGGATACCGCCGGGCGACGTCGCCGGTGGTGAAGAACGTCGCGCGCACGCCCTCCGCCGCGAGCATCGCGAGCAGCCGCGGCATCCCCTCCTCCACGCCGCGCCACGTCCAGAGATATGGCGGGCAGTCGGGCTCGAGGTCGATCGTGAACGAGGCGCGGAGCTGCGACATCAGAAGCGGGCGTCGAGGCCGACGCGGAGGAGCGGCGAGTCGTGCGTGCGGGCGGAGAACGCCCAGTTGCGCACATGCTCCCAGCCGAGGTCGAGCCGGCCGGTGAGCGCGCGCGGGGGGAGTGCAGGGAGCCAGGTGAGCACCACGCGGTTCCGGATCTCCTCGGGACGGTCCTCGACCTTGATGAACTCCCACCCCTCGGCAGAACCCTCCTCGGCGTTCACCACGTACTGGTCGTCGCTGCGGCGCTCGAGTGCCCAGGTGATCAGCAGCGGTGAGTGGCCGCCTGGATCGCGCGAGATCCGTGCGGCGAGCCCGCGGGCGCGCGGCCCGATCGGGTCCCCGATGATGAACCTGTCGTTCGTGAGCCCTTCCGGGAACTGCTCGTGCTGGTAGAAGCGGAGCCCGGTGTAGCGGGCCTCCATGTCCAGGCGGTAGTTCGTCGTGCCGGTGAGGCGCGTGACTGCCGCGCCGAGCACGTGCGCGCCGTCCTCCGTGAGCGAGCTGCCGACACGCCGGATGTCGAAGTCGTCGACTGCGCCTTCCCAGTAGAGCTCGAGCCCGCGCAGCTCGGGGATGCGCACGAGCACGTCGACCCCCGCGAGCTTGTTGGAGAAGAGGAGGTCGCGGTCCTGCAGCGCGAGCACGTCGATGAGCGGGATGAGATCCGCGACGCGCTGCGCAGCCGAGGCCCCCGGTGCGCCACGCCCGCCCTGTTCACTCTGCACCGCCGCGCCCCACTCGAGCCGCGGCGAGGCGAGGAACGAGACCTTCCACCCCGCGAGCTTCGGGTGGTCCACGTCGGGGCCGCCGCCCAGGTCCGCGAGGTAGGCAGTCGCCTGCATCGGCCCGAGCCGCCGCAGGATCCACGGCAGCCGGAACGGCGCATCGCTCGCCACGCGGATCATGTCGAGCGCCGGCGCGTTGTCGCTGATCATCAACCCGCCGCCGAACATGCTCTGGCCAAGGAGCTGGTAGTCGCGCCCGATCGTCACCCGCACGTTGCGCGCGCCGACCGTGAGGGCCGCGGTGCGCAGCACGACGTCGTCGCGCGGGCGCTCGCGATCGAGATCCGTCTCGAGCGGGCAGGCCATGTTCCCGCAGATCACCGGGTCGCCGGCCGCGCGCGTCCACGCGCGCGGCGAGATCGCGAACGCCGCGTGCGAGCCGAGCTGCACGCGATGGGCGGTCTCGAGAGCGAAGGTGGCGCCGCGGCCGTAGATGCGTCCGAGCCGACGCTCCACCAGCGGATCGGTGATCGCGTCGATCCTGCCGAGCGGTCCCATGCCGGTACCGCCGAAGGGGATCGTCCGCGCGTCGTCACCTGTGCCTACCGCCTCCACGGAGGCGCGCTCGACGAGCTGCGTCCCCATGCCGTCCGGCGTCGCGAAGCGCGCGCTGTCCAGCGCGAGGAGCGCCCTGATGCGCGCTGCGTGCTCCGGCTGCACCGTCGCGAGCGAGTCGGCCGTGGCCCGCGCCTCGGCGCGGAGGCGCACCACCTCGCGCCGCGAGTACGGCCGCTGCCCGACGATGGCGGTGCGGATCGCACCCTCGGCGATCAGGCGGTCGATGCGGGCGAGCACGGGATCGTCCGCCTCCACCGACACGGTGGTCTGCGCTCCTGCGGTGGCAGCGAGGAGGAGCAGGCAGGCGAGGACGGCGGGATACCAGCGGGCCGGGTGGGTCGGGAGCGGCAAGGCGGGTTAGGTTGAGGGACGACGTTGCAGCCATTCAACCTATCACGTAGCCGCACTTCACCGGGATGCCGGTCTCGCGGACGCGCCGCACGGCAGGAGTCGAGATGGGTCGTCCCCGCATCGCGATCGTGTCCGCGGAGGACACGCGAAGCCGCCAGGCGTGGTCCGGCTCACCGTTCTACATGGCCGCTGCGCTCGAGCGACATGTCGGTGACGTGGTTCACCTCGGGCCGGTCACGTCGCCCGTGGAGCTTGCGGCGAAGGTCCGGAACCGGATCGCGAAGCAGGTCACCGGCCGCGGCGTCCCGTATCAGCACTCGCGGAGCGTCGCCGCGGACTACGCGCGCATCGTCCGGCGCCGCCTGCGCGATGCCGGCGCGGTGGACCTCATCTTCGCGCCGGCGGCGGCCACGCAGCTCGCGCTGCTGGAAACGGACATCCCGGTCGTGTACACGTCGGACACGACCTTCCAGCTCATGCGCGACTACTACCCTGGCTTCTCCGGGTTGGACGACGCGTATGCCGATGGCGGCAACGACATCGAGCGGCGCGCGCTGCACCGGAGCGCGGCCGTCATCTATCCGTCGGAGTGGGCGGCACGCTCCGCGCGCACGTTCTACGGCGTCCCCGCGGAGCGCGTGCACGTCGTGCCGTACGGCGCGAACCTCGACGCCGTGCCGCCGCGCGACGCGGTCACGGCTGCAGGACGGGCCGACCGCCGCTCGATCCTCTTCCTCGGCGTGGACTGGGAGCGCAAGGGCGGCGCGATCGCGTACGATGCGGTCGCCGCGCTGCGCGCGCGCGGCGTGGAGGCGACGCTCACGGTGTGCGGATGCACGCCTCCCGCGCACTATCGCGCGCCGTGGCTGCACGTCGTGCCGCGCCTCGACAAGAACGTCCCGGAGCAGCAGCGTGAGCTCTCGCGCCTCCTCCTCGAGGCGAGCTTCCTGCTCGTCCCTTCGCGGCAGGAGTGCTACGGCATCGTGTTCTGCGAGGCGAGCGCGCACGGCACGCCGGCCATCGCCACCGACACCGGTGGCATCGCCGGCGCGGTCAGTGTCGGCGAGAGCGGCATGCTGTTTCCAGAGAATGCTTCACCGGCCGCGTATGCGGACGCGATGGCGTCGCTGCTGGCCGATCGTGCGCGTTACCAGGCGATGGTGGCGTCGAGCCGCGCGCACTTCGAGCAGACGGTGAACTGGGACGTGTGGGGGCGACGCGTCGCCGGGATCACTGCCCCGCTGTTGGCGGCGGAGTCGCGCTGACCGCGCGCGCGCGGCGAGCGGGGAAGAGATCGATCCCCCCCGACAACATCAGGTTGAAGGCGTCCTTCCCGAAGTTGCGGTTGAACTCGTAGACGCCGCCCAGGCCCACCCGGAACTGGCGTCCGCCGCGGTCGAAGCGGTGCTCGACCTCGAGCGCGTGCTGGACGTCGGTCGAGTCGAGGTTCAGCTCCCACGGCGGCACGATGAGCTCCCGGAAGCGCTCCTGCCTGACGAAGCGCGACCAGGCGACGGTGGTGCTGCGCCTCGCGTCGTGCTGCTCGAACGCCAGCACCGTCCCGCTCGCGCTGGCGACGCCGAACCCCGCGCCCAGCAGCTGGCCCCGGTGGGTGTGCCCCTGACGGATCGGCGCGTGGAGATAGATGCCACCCTCACCGCGATGCAGCGCGCCGGTACGCAGCTGGAAGTTCATCGTCTCCCCGCGGAAGACGCGAATGCGGCCCGGCGTGCGCCATGCCTTCCGCAACCCGATTCCGTACGTCGCCGAGTGGTCGAGCTCGAGCACCAGGTCGCGCTGGTCCCAGTTGTGGTCTTCCCGGCCTGTCTCGCCATAGACCTCGAGGCCGTGCGACGGGAACACCCATCGGAAGAACACGCCCGCAAGCTGGTTCTCGACGTGCGTGAGCGTGTCGTCGCCGGCCCGGACCGTGACGGAAAGGCTCGACTTGAAGAACGACTCGAACGGACGCCGCAGCTCGTACGAGCCCGGACCACCCTGCGGCCACACCATGTGGAAGAAGCGCCCCGCCCCGATCTCCAGGGTGGGGAGCCCGCGTGGAGAGAACACGGCCGCGATGCCCGACGCGAACCGGCGCGGTTCAGGCTCCACGATCGGCGAGTAGTCGGACTGCCCCAGCTGCCCGTACATCACCCGGGCGTGGAGGCTGCCGATGAAGATGTTCACCGGGCTTCCGGTACCGAAGAAGACGTGCGGGAAGCCGGCCGCATTGTCGCCAAGCAGGAAGGGGAACTCGCTCATCGGTCCCCACGCCTGGTTGGCGGTGGAGGCGCCGAACGCGACGTAGCGCGTGTCGAACCGCAGGGAGCTCTGGCCCGGGTCGAGCACCGCGTATGCGCCATCGCCGAAGCGCTGCGGAAGGTCGACACCGCCCGCATACTGCCCGTCGCCGAACCGGAGCGGCCCCTCCACTCCGTTGTCCATGAGCGGGAAGTCGGCGTTCTGCGCCACGAACGCGATCGGCGCGAACGTGAGCGACACCGGACCCCAGCGCCCCTGCACGCCGCCGCTGATCGCTGCGGTCAGCCCCCGTCCTCGCCACACGGCCCCGTCGTTCAGTCCGAAGGGAAAGCTGCTGTTCAGCCAGACGTCACCCGACGCCGGGAGGACGCTGAAGCCCCGCCCCAGTCGGAGCGAATCGCCCTGGAATTCGCTCGCAGCGGAGCGAGGGTGCGAGTCGGTCTGCGGGCGCAGCAGGTCGATCTCGCGCGGCGAGAATCCGCGCAGCGACCACGGATAGGGGCGCACGATGCCAAGGGTCTGCAGTGTGCGGAGATAGTCCTCGCGCCGCGATCCGGCGCTCACACCCGGGGCGATCGCGCCGGGTGGCGCGGCGGGCGACACACGGGACGCGGCGGAATCGGAGCGCAGACGGACCGTGTCCCCGGGCACCTGCCCCGAGGCCGTCGTCGCGATGCCCGCGACCGCGAGCGCCTGCATCATCGCCATCATCCGCCGTCGACCACCGCGCATGGCCAATCGCATCACCTCTCCGTTGCGAAGCATCCGCCTCGACGTTGCGCCAGCTTGCACTCCATGGGGCACCGGATGATAGTACGTCCTCCATCACTGAACCAACACTGACTTGCGATTCCCGCATCTCGTCTCCGCGCTGCTCGGTGTGCTCTCCGTCACGGTGTGTGCCGACCGAAGCATGGCGCAGTCGGATACGCTGCGCCGTGTCGAGCTACCGGCGTTCGTGCCGATCTCGAGCCCGATCGAGGAGCAGGTGCGCCTCCGGCAGCTCGTCGGCGAGTTGCCCACCGACCGGTTCCTGCTCCGCTCACCGTCGGTGACACTCGGCGCGGTCGATCCGATGCGTCCGCCCATGCTCCGGCTCATCGCGCCCGAGCTTCGCTTCCAGTACAATCGCGGCATCGCGTTCTCGATGAACGACGGGGCCCTGTGGGCGGGACGAGGTCCCAATCTGCTCGCGCGCGCGGGGGTGATCGCCGAGTGGTGGCGCGCGCGGCTCGTGCTGGCACCGGAGTTCACCTACTCGAGCAACGAGCACTATCCGCTGGTGGATCCCACCATCTTCCCGCCGCCGGGTTCCGCGTGGAGCGCGTACGCATCGCCGTGGTTCCTCGGGGAAGCCGGGATGGACCTCCCGCTGCGGATGGGTGATCGCGCCATCCGCCGTCTCTACCCGGGACAGAGCGTGCTGATGGTGGATGCCGGTCCGGTGACGGTGGGCGGCGGCACGGAGAACAACTGGTGGGGGCCGGGGATGTGGAACGCATTGATCCTCTCGAACAATGCGCCCGGCTTTCCGCACCTCTTCGTGCGCACGACCGAACCGGTCGTCACCGACTGGGGCACCTTCGACGCACGGCTGCTCATCGGCGGCCTCCAGGAGTCGGACTACTACGACTTCGACTCCGGGAACGACCTGCGGTCGATCAGCATGCTCGGCATCACCTGGCAGCCGTGGTTCGAGCGCAATCTCACACTCGGTGCCGCTCGTGCGGTGTTCGCACCCGCGAGCGGATGGGGTGACGTGTTCGCCGGTTCGTACCAGGTGTTCGCCGACGTCGGAGCCCCGAACCTGCGCACCGATTTTCCGCAGCCCGTGCCGGCGGGGCGCGACCAGCTCCTCTCGCTCTTCTTCCGCTGGATGCTGCCGGGCGGCGGCGTCGTCCCGGGTGACGGTGTGGAGGTGTACGGCGAGTGGGGGCGTGCGACGCAGCCGCGCTCCCTCCGCGACCTGCTGGTGGACCTCAACCACAGCCAGGCGTACACCGTCGGCATGCAGTGGCTCGGCTCACCCGTGTGGGACGCGGGCCGGTTCCGCGCTCGCGGCGAGCTGACGAACCTCGAGAAGGGCACCACGTACAAGACGCGTCCCGTCGACACGTGGTACGCGAGCCGCGCGGTGGATCAGGGATACACGAACCGCGGCCAGGTGCTCGGCGCGGCCATCGGCCCGGGCTCCTCGAGCCAGAACGTCGGTGTCGGCTTCGTCAGCGAGCTGTGGGACGTGGAGGGCGTGATCACCCGCATCCGCTGGCAGAACGACATCCAGGCGGAACCCATCTCCTACCAGGACGGCCAGGGGTGGTGCGAGCACGACGTCACGCTCGCGAGCGGCATCCGCGGGAACGTCCGCTCGCCGTACGGCTGGCTCTCCGTGTCGTACCTCGGCGGAAAGCGCTACAACCCGTTCTTCTCGCCGCGCCAGCCGGGTTGCCCGGGCACCAACATCGGCGACGTGCCGGCGCACACCTTCTCGATCAGCTTCCAGCCGGCGGTGAGCTGGCGGCGCTGAGCTTCCTCAGCGCCGCCGCGAGGTGGAGGCAGCTCAGCCGATCGCCGCTTCCACCAGCTCGTCCACCGTGAGCCCGAGCTGCTGGTAGACCGTCTCGTACGGCGCCGACGCGCCGAAGCGCTCGAGCCCCATCACCACGCCGTTGTCGCCGACCAGGCGGAACCACGGCATCGGGTGCGCCGCCTCGATCGCGATGCGCCGCACGCTCTCCGGCAGCACCGAGTCGCGATACTCGCGCTCCTGCTCGGCGAACAGCTCCATCGAGGGAACCGACACCGCGCGCGCCGCGACGCCGCGCTCGGCGAGGCGCTGCTGCGCCGCGAGGACGAGCGCGACCTCCGAGCCGCTCGACATCAGCACCACCGTCGGCTTCGCACCGTTCTCCGGATCGGCGAGCACGTAGGCGCCGCGCTCGACACCCGACGCCGAGCCGTACTTCGTCCGGTCGATGAAGCCGAGCTTCTGCCGCGTCAGCACGAGCGCGGTGGGCCCCTCCTCACGCTTCAGGGCGACGCGCCACGCCTCGGCGGTCTCGCTCGCGTCGGCGGGGCGGATGACCGCGAGCCCGGGGATCGCACGCAGCGCCGCGAGCTGCTCGATCGGCTGGTGCGTGGGGCCGTCCTCACCGAGGCCGATGGAGTCGTGCGTGAAGACGTAGATCACGCGCTGCTCCATCAGCGCCGCGAGGCGGATGGCCGGGCGCACGTAGTCGGAGAAGACGAGGAAGGTGCCGCCGAACGGCACCACGCCGCCGTGCAGCGCCATCCCGTTCATCACCGCGCCCATCCCGAACTCGCGGATGCCGAAGTGGATGTAGCGGCCGGCGGGCGTGTCCTTCGTGAACCCCGCCTCGCCCTTGAGCGTGGTGTTGTTGGAGCCGGAGAGGTCCGCCGAGCCGCCGACGAGGTCGGGGATGACCTTCGCGAGCCCGTTGAGGACGACGCCGCTCGCGGCGCGGCTCGCGACGTTGCCGTTCTCCGCGGTGAACTCCGGGATCGCGTGCTCCCACCCTTCCGGGAGCTCGCCGTTCATGCGCCGCTCGAACTCGCGCGCGAGCTCCGGGTGCTCCACCTCGTAGGCGGACCACTTGCGGACCCACTCCTCGTGCGCCTGGGCCCGCAGGGAGACCATCTCACGCCAGTGCGTCGCGGCGATCTCCGGCACGTGAAACGGCTCGGTGCTCGGCCAGCCGTACGCCTGCTTGGTGAGCGCGATCTCCTCACGGCCCAGCGGCTCGCCGTGCGCCTTCGCCGTGTCCTGCTTGTTGGGGCTGCCCCAGCCGATGTGCGTCTTCGTGACGACCAGCGTGGGACGCGCCGTGTCCGACTTCGCCTCGGCGATCACGCGCTCGATCGCATCGACGTCGTTGACGTCGTCGAGACGCAGCACCTGCCACCCGTAGCTCTCGAACCGCTTCGCGGTGTCGTCGCTGAAGGAGAGGTCGGTGGAGCCGTCGATCGTGATCTTGTTGTCGTCGTAGAAGCCGATGAGCTTCCCGATTCCGAAATGGCCGGCGAAGCTCGCAGCCTCGTGCGACACGCCTTCCATGATGTCGCCGTCGGAGCAGATGAAGTACGTCCAGTGATCGACGATGTCATGGCCGGGGCGGTTGAACACCGCCGCGAGGTGCTTCTCGGCGAGTGCCATCCCGACGGCGTTGCCGATCCCCTGTCCCAGCGGGCCCGTCGTGGTCTCGACGCCTTCGGTGTAGCCGTACTCGGGGTGCCCCGGCGTGCGGCTCTCCCACTGGCGGAACTCCTTGAGGTCCTGGAGCGTGACGTCGTAGCCGCTCATGTGGAGGCAGCTGTAGAGCAGCATCGACGCGTGGCCGCAGGAGAGCACGAAGCGGTCGCGATCCCACCACCCCGCCGCTTCCGGGTCGTGGCGCATGTGGCGCGCGTAGAGCGCGTAGCCGAGCGGGGCGAGCGCCATGGGGGTGCCGGGGTGGCCGGAGTCGGCCTGCTGCACGGCATCCATGGAGAGCGTGCGGATGACGTCGACGGCGAGACGCTGGGCGTCCTTGGATTGAGTCACGGTACGGACTGGGGTACTGGCCGGAAGGGTGGGCGGACGGGGAGAAATATACCGTGACGGGGGAGGGGAACCGAAAAGGCGGAACGGCAGCCCTCGACTCTGCCGTTCCGCCTTTTCAGCCCCCTCGGGGGCCGGTTCCCGCCCCGGCGTCAGTTCCGCGGTCGCAGTGCGACGCGCTCCGCCGGACGCTCCGCCGCGCCGACGAACAGCAGGGCGCTGCGATGGGCTCGCGTCCCTTCCACGACGTCCCGCGTGCCGGAGTTCTTGAGGTACGCGGCCACCTCGAGCGCCGTGGCGCTGGGATTCATCTCCAGGAAGAGCGCGGCTGCGCCGCTCACGTACCCGGCCGACATCGACGTGCCGTTCCAGAGCTGCTCGATCGGCATCCCCCGGCGGTCGAGCCCCGGAAGCATCACGGAGTCGCCCGGCGCGTACAGGTCGATGCAGGGGCCGAACGCGGTGCCGTCCGCGCGGAGGTCGTGCCCGTGTCCCGCCGCATCGCGTGTGTAGGCGCTCGCCCCCACCGCGATGGCGTACGGCGCGTTGGCCGGCGAGATCCTGCAGGCGTTCACGTCCACGTTGCCGGCCGACACGACCACCGGGATCCCGGCACGGGTGAGAGCGGAGATGGCGCTGTCGAGCGGAGGAATCGAGGCGGAGGTGTCGGCGATGAAGGACCAGTTGGCGACGGCGCGACGCCCCGGATGCTGGCGCGCGTCGTCGAGCACCCACGCGGCCGCATCGACGATGCCCTGGATGGTGCCGCGCATGCGGCGGCAGTCCACCATCTTCACGTCCACGATATCGACGCCGGGCGCCACGCCGAGCGACGCGCCACCGATGGCGCCGGCGACCGCGGTGCCGTGCGCGTTGCACAGCGCGGTGTCGCCCGGGAACGCGTTGAAGCCGCGGCGCACGCGGCCGGCGAGCTCCGGATGCGTCTCGCTGACGCCGCCATCGAACACGTAGACGGTGACACCGGCACCGGTGCCGCGGCGGTAGTAGCGGTTGTCGAGCTCCGGGCCGCGCTGGTCGATGCGATCGAGTGCGAGCGAGATGGTGGGCGACGAGAGCGAGACGACACGACTGGCCGCGATCACTCCCGTTCCGGCAGCGGAGAGCGCTGCGCCGTCATCGGGCTTCGACGAGACTGCTTGCACGCATCCGCCGAGCAGCACAGCAGCAGCTGCGGCGGTGAGGAGCGGGCGAATGTGTGAGTACTGCATGGTCCGACCGGTGATGAGAGTCGCCGGCCTACAGGGACAAGCCCCGTGCCATGGGTGGTGGGGTGTCGCTGGTAGCGTGGCTGGTACGGACGATGCTTGACCCGGATCGGCTGCTCGGTCGTTTCCGTGTGTCGCCGCGCCGGGGTCGGCTCGGCTGGTGGGTGCTCTCGGCAGGAAAGAGCTGCTGATTCCCGCACTACGAGGATTTCACCACGGAGCCACGGATGCACGGA
>Ga0247829_10001575_pt1 | contig 10541 bp, 5 predicted proteins | sample 12C_Control_Day4_FD_207765 | JGI IMG/M metagenome (GOLD analysis project Ga0247829, IMG submission 207765) | Soil microbial communities from agricultural site in Penn Yan, New York, United States - 12C_Control_Day4 | ecosystem: Environmental > Terrestrial > Soil > Agricultural land | place: USA... | reverse complement strand
GGATAGGCGTTGACGGCGTCGGTGCAGCCGCCGCCGCGGCCGGCGCCGCCGCCGCCGGAGCCGGCTGTGCCGGCGATGCCGTCGGCGGCCTTGCCGCCACTCCAACGGCCGTCGGCGCCGAGCGTGCCGGTGACTCGATTCGATACCGTCACCGCAGCGCCGGTGGCGCCTGCGGTGCCGGGCCTGGCATCGGACGCATCGCCGGGAAAGTCGACAGGCCGGCCCGCGCAAAACACGCCGTTGGTGGCCGACGCGGACGCGCTGCCGCCCAGGCCGAAAGACCCGACGGCGCCGCCATCGGTGGCGTTGATCGAGGTACAGGCGTCCGCCGATCCGCCGCCCGTGCCGCCGATGCCGGGTCCGCTGGACGAGCCGGCAGTGCGGAGATTGGACCCTCCGGCGGCGCCGCCGTTGGCGCCCACGGCGCCGTTTCCGCCATCCGAGCCGTCGCCGCCGATGCCGCCGACGAGCTGCGCGCGATTCAGCTGCAGCGCATGGCTGTCGCGCACCAGCATCGCGACGCTTGCGGTGCCGTGCGTCTTTGCGTGGCCGGCCAGCACCTGGAAGCCTTCGAACACAGTCGCCTGCGCGATGCCGACCGCGCTGACCGCCGGCTTGTCGGCCGGCCCGACCAAGGTGCTGCGGTAGCGGTGATCGGCCTCGCCGTCGAACAGGCAGCTGCCGTAGACGCTGATGCCCGGGCGCAATGCCAACGACGACGTCATCGCGTAGCGCCCCCAACGCACCAGCACGCCGCAGGCGTCGGTCGCCGTGCAGCGGTCCACTGCATGCACCGGCGTCGCGCAGGCGTTCGCCGCGCTGCTGCCGCAGCTGTCGGTGTCGACCCCGTCCGGCGCGACGTAGACCTTCGTTTGCAGCGCCGAAAGGTCGGCGCTGCCGCAGACGGGTGACACTGCGATCGCCGCAGCAACCACTGGCCCCGGCTGCAGGGTCTGCCCCTCTGGCGACAACGGCACGTTCGATGCGTCGGGTGCGGTCGACAGGTCGGGCGACTGAGGCGCGCCGGTCGTCGGCAGTGCACCGCCGCCGCCGCAGCCGGCGAAGAGCACAACGCAAGCACCGACGGCCAATGAAGCACGGCATGCAGGGTTAAGGGTCATGCAGGCAGCGTAGGCAACGCGCGCCGGTCCTTCATTGCCCTTGTCTGCGCAATCAATGACCGCTTCATTGACGCCGGTCGGCGCAGCGCCGTGCGCTGCGCGCATCGAGCGGTCATCGATCCGTCATGGTTTGCGAATGACCGCCGGCCGCGCCTCGCGGAAAGTCGATGCGACCCGCACGACGACGCGATGCACGACCCAGCACACCGAGACTCCGCCGCGCCGGGCGACGCCTGGAGCGCGGGGCAGTACGCACAGCACTCTTCGCTGCAGGAAGCGATGGCGTCGCAAGCCCTCGCGCTGGTCGAGTTGCGCGGCGACGAGCATGTGCTCGACATCGGCTGCGGCGACGGCCGCATCAGCGCGCGCATCGCGATGCGGCTCGTGCCGCGCGGCTCGGTGTGCGGCATCGATGCGTCGCCCAGCATGATCGGCGTCGCACAGCGAAGGCACGCCAATGTCGTCAATCTGCATTTCAGAGTCGTCGATGCGTGCGCGTTGCGTTTCGATGCCAGCTTCGATGCGGTGGTGTCGTTCAACGCGCTGCACTGGATGCCCGACGTTGCGCCGGCTTTGCGCGGCCTGCGCGCGGCGCTCGTGCCGGACGGTCGCGCGTGGCTGCGGCTGGTGACGCAAGGGCCGCTGACGAGCATCGAGACGGTCGCCGAGCAGGTGCGGCGCGAGGCGGCGTGGGCACCGCTGTTTGTCGGCTTCGACGACCCGTACCTGCGGCTCGCGCCGGAGCAACTCGCCGCGTTGGCGGCAAGCGCAGGGTTCGACGTGTTCGGCCTGCGCACGCAGCTCGAACAGTGGGATTTCGGCAGCCGCGCCGGGTTGCTCGGCTTCTGCAGCGCCGGGTTCGGAGCATGGACTGAACGGCTGCCGTCGGACCGGCGCGACGCCTTCGTCTGCGACGTCCTCGACCGCTATCTCGCTTCGCGCTACGACGTGGCGGAGACGGTCTTCCGCTTTTATCAGACCGATCTGGCGCTCACCGTGGTTTGACCGCTGAGGCGCCGCGGCACCTCTTTAACTTCCCACGTTCGATGCAGCGCGGTATAAAGCCCGCTGTCGGAACCGGTGTGTGAAGTTGACACGGGGAGCGCGGTGACCGATCCTGTACCCATACGCTTCGGCGACTGCGTCGTCGACGTGCCGGCCCGCACCGTGTTGCGCGACGGGCAGCCGCAGGCGTTCGAGCCGAAGGTGTTCGACGCGCTGCTCTACCTGATCGAGCATCGCGATCGCGTCGTGCCGAAGCAGGAGCTGCTCGACAACGTCTGGGGCAAGCGCGTCATCATCAGCGAAGGTGCGATTGCGCGCACGATCATGAAGGTGCGGCGACTGGTCGGCGACGCGACCGACGAGTTGGCGCTCGTCAAGACGGTGCATCGGGTCGGCTACCGCTTCGCCGGCGAGGTCGCGTGCGACGCACCGCCGCGCGCCGACAGCGTCGCTCGCAAGACGCCGCCGCAGGCCACGCGGGTCGCCGTGCTGCCGTTCGTCAATCTCACCGGCAGCGCTGCGCTGTCGTGGACGGACCTGGGCTTGATGACAGCGACGAGCCAGGCGCTGCAGGACGGCGGCGTCGAGGTCGCCGCAGCCGCCGAAGTGCTCGCCGCCGTCGGCGGTCGCGACGAACCTATCGCCGCCGCCGCCGCAGCCGCCGCGGCCGTGGCGAGCGATATGGTGCACGCTGCACTGAGCCGGCGCGACGGCGGCGCGCTCGTGCTGGGATGGTCCGGGCATGGTCGCACGCTGGATCGCTCGAGCGGTGAGGTCAACGGCAGTGACCCGATCGAGATGTGTCGGCGTCTGGCGTCCGAGCTGCTGCTGCGGCTCGCGCCGAGCCGCGGCGCCAAGCCGGTCGTGCGCGACCCTTATCTGCAAGCGGTGAGCACACGCGCGCTCGAGGCGATCGCCGGCGAGCGCTGGGACTCGGCGCGCCGGCTGTTGCAGGTCGCGGTCGACGCTGCGCCGGAAGACAATGCGCTGCAGCTCGACCTCGCGCGCTGCCTTGTGCAACTGCGCGATGCGCGCGCGCGGCCGCTGCTCGAGCGCCTGCAGAAATCGGCGAGCGCCAGCGCCGACGCCGCGCTCGAGCGCAGCTGCCTGCGATTGCTGGCGCGCTGCAGGCTGGGCGTCGGCGACGATGCCGGAGCTGAGCGGCTGCTGTCTCGCGCGCTCGCGCTGGCCGAGGACGCGCGCGACGTCGAGGCCGAACTGGAGCTGTTGCAGTCGATGGCCGAGCTGGCCGCCGAGCGCGGCCGTACCGCGATCGCCGACTGGCTGCTCGACCGTGCCGCCGCGCTCGCGCAGTCGCTCGGCGATCGCGCCGCGATCGCGCACGTGCTCGACACACGCGGTCGCCTGGCCGCGGCCTGCGGCGACCGCGCCGTGGCGATGCAGCACTTCGACGATGCGCTGCAAATGCAGCGCGCCTCCGGCATCCACGCCGGGGCGGCACACACGCTGTCGCACCTGGGCGACATGCACCTCGCCTTCGGCCGGCTCTGCACCGGGCGGCAGTGCTACGCCGCGGCATTCGACAAGGCGCTCAAATCGGGCGACCCGGCGGCGATCGCGATCGCCGGCATGAACCTCGGCTGCTACGCTGGCACCGAGACGGGTCGCGACGACTTCGCCTTGGCTATCGTCGATCGCATGCGTGCGGTGGACAGCCCCGGCCGCACCGTCATCGACACCTTCGCCGACCTGCTTGCCGCGGTGGTGCAGGCGCGCGCCGGGCGCTTGGCCGATTGCCTGGAGTTGCTCGAGCGCGCCGAAGCCGGCTACACACGTCGCAACTTCCGACTGCGCGTGAGGCGCTTTCATGCGGTCGTGCTGGCGGCGAGCGGCTTCGTCGAGGAAGCGCGCGACACGATGCGCGAGTTCCTGGACGACGTGCCGAGCGGGCTGCGCTCGATGATCGCGTCGCTCGCGCAGCACATGCTCGGCATTTGCGAGCATGTGGCCGGCGATTCGGCGGCGGCGTTGTGCCACGTCGATGCGGCAATCGCGGGCGCGCCGCATTCACTTTGCCGGCTCGACATGACGTTCGACGCGGCGTGGCTGCGCGTCGATCTCGGCGACGCCGCCGCCGCGGCGCGCACGCTCGACGGATGCCGCGCCGAGTTCGATGCCGCTCTCGCCGACGACTATGGCCCAGCGCTGGTCGTGCGCGCGATGCAGCACGAAGCGGCGGACGAGGCCGAAGCGGCTGCGGCGCTGCGCAGGCGCTGTCCGGTACCGCCGACCGCGGCGTTCGCCTGGGACGAGCTGCCGCGCGACGCGCGGTTCCTGCCGAGCATCGCCTCGATTGCCCCGAGCCTGTGGCGGCTGCGGCACAGCCGGCGCGCAATCGAATGAACGCGCTGCCTGGCGCCGCCTGGACGGTCGCGCGCTTCGGCGGCGTGCGGCTCGACCGGCGGCATCGCGAGCTGTCACGCGGCGGCGTGCGGCAGCCGCTCGCGCCGCGCGCCTTCGACGTGCTGGTCGCGCTGATCGAGCGGCGTCATCGGGTAGTGTCGAAGGACGACCTGATTGCCCACTGCTGGCACGGCGAACCGGGAAACGACGGCGCGCTAGCGCGCGTCGTGATGAACGTGCGACGAAGCATCGGCGACATCGGCGACGCGTCGGAGATCATCGGTACCCTGCGCGGCGTCGGCTATCGTTTCGACGCTGAAGTCGAGTTGTCGGACGTGACCGGCGACGCTGCGTCAGCGTCGAGCAAAGGCGTCGTGGCGGCGGCGCCGGCGGCGCGCCTCGCGCTGCTGCCGTTCGTCAACGACACGGGCGATGCCGACCTTGCGTGGATCGAGCTGGGCCTGATGTCGATGCTCGGCAAGTCGCTCGAATCGATCGCGGGCATCGCCATGGTCCCGGCCCACGAGATCCTCGTCGCGCTGACCGGACTGCCGCCGGCTGCACCGCTCGATCGGCGGGTGCAGTCAGTGCGGCGCCATCTCGACCCCGACTTGCTCGTGGTGGCGCGGCTGGCCGGAAGCGCTCGTCACCTGGCGCTGCACGTCGAGCTGCAACGCGGCAGCGGCGATGTGCGCGTCTTCAGCAGCGTCGGCGCCGATGCGGCCGAGCTGGCGGTCGAGGCGTCGAAGCGGCTGGCGGAATGGTTGCTGCCAACGGCATCGACGAGCGAGCCGGCGGCGCTTGACCTCGGCGACCCGTTCCTCAACGAAACCTTCGCCCGTGCGCTGCAGACGAGCCGCGAGGGCCGGCTCGTCGAGGCGGCGCATCTGCTCGAGGTTGTCGCCGACTGCGGCATCGAGCATGCCGAGATGCAGCACGAGTTGGCCAAGGTGCATGTCGCGCTCGGGGCACCGCGTGCGGCGGCCGAGGTCGAGGCACTGCAGCGGTCCGCCGCGCGGTCGGACAACGCGGCCTTGCTGGCGTCGGCCGGCCTGCTGTCGAGTACGCTGGCTTGGCAGCGCGGCGACGTCCTGCGCGCCGGCTCGTCAGCCGCCGAGGCCGCGGCCAATGCCGAACGTGCCGGCCGCGCCGATCTGTCGGTGCAATGCATGATCGATGCCGCGCGCCACTTCGGGCAGTGCTTCGACCCAAGAGCGGCCGCGCTGCTGTCGCGCGCGATCCCGCAGGCCGAGCGCCTCGGCAACCGCGTGTTGATGCGCGACGCCTACTACACCGCCGGCCGCCTCTGCGGCTTCCGCAACGACTGGATCGGCGCGCTGCACTACCACGAGGCTGCGCTGGCTATCGCCAACACGATGGCGGAGGCTACGCGCGGCCAGGTGCTATCGAGCGTCGGTTGGGCACAGCTTCAACTCGGGCACCTCGAGCAAGGCTGCGACACCGGCTTGGAGGCGTTCCGCTGTGCATGCATATCCGGCGCTCAACCCGGGATCGGCGAGGCCGCGGCGACGGCCGCGAACGGCTGCCTGCAGGCGCGACACATGCTGGATGTGGCGCGCCTCTTCCGCCAGATGCAGGAACTGGAAGCGGATCGCACGCTCGCCATGCTTATCGCGCGCGAGCTGATGTGCCGCGTGCCGTTCCTGCGGATGACGCTCCACATCGACGAGGCGCTGGCTTGCATCGCAACGACGCTCCAGGCGTGCCGCGGGAATAGGGTGTACGAGATGTACTGCCATGTCGGAACACTGCGCGTGCTGCTATACGCGCGGCGCTTTGACGAAATGCTGGCGCTGTGCACGCAACTTCGGGGCTCGGCCGAGTTGACCGACGACCCGCTGCTCGCGCCGTGGATCGAGCGCGCCGAGGCTTTCGCCGATCACTTGGCGTTCGGCCGCATCGAGCAGGCGCTGGCGCGACTGCATCGGATCGTCGCCGGCCTTCCGCTGTGCGAACCGCAGGCTCGCATGGCGCTGGATCTGGCGTGGCTGCATCTCGAGCGCCACGAGCCGGCGCTGGCTGAGCCGCTACTGGTGCCGTTGCAGAGCTGGCTCGAGCAGTCGGATTATGGGCTGCTAGTTCGGGCGCGCCTGCACCACGAACGCGGCCGCTTCGACAGAGCTGTGGTCGAGCAACGTCGCTTCGGCACACGCTTTGCCGCGGCGCTGACGCCGTTCACCGCCTCGCTGCTGGAGGCTTACGAGCAGGCGCAGCGCAGCGGCCGGCGCCAGCCGATCGAGCGCATCAATCTGCCGCTCAACCTGCAGTTCGGACTCGCGCCGTGGGTGGTGCAGCAGCTGCCGGTGGAGCTCGGCGGTCCCAACGGTGCCAAGGTGCCGGGCTGAACTTCCGCTAACCGTCAGTGCTTGTGCCCGCGGTCGTGGATCTGGCCCGCCTGCGAGTGGAGCGCCCAGAACTCATTCTGGAGACCCTCGCCGGGGGCCGCCTTGTCGATCTCAAGCGAGGCGAGGCCGATCTCGCGATTCGCATCGGCCCGATCACCGATGAGGAACTGGTCGCCCGCTCACTCGGTGAAGTGGCCTGGTCTCTCTACGCGTCCAAGGCCTATATGGCGCGCGTCGCCCCAAGCCAGTCGACCCCGATGACCTTACCGGCCACCATCTCATCGCCTACGGTAGCGACATGGCTTCGTTGCCGGCAGCGCAATGGGTAGAGGAACATGCCGAAGGGGCGACCATCGTTCAGCGCAGCAACGAGTTGACGACGATGTTCGCGACAATGAAGGCCGGCTCCGGCCTGGCCGTGCTGCCCTGTTTCCTTGGCGACGGCAAGCCGGGGATCCTGCGCCTGACGCCGAAGATCCTCGCGACAAGAGGCATCTCGCTGGTGTACCGGCGCGAGTCTCGTCTGGCCGAACCCGTGCGAGCTGCCATCCAGTTCGTCATTGACGTCATGGGCAAACACGCTGACAGGATCAGTGGCAGGAAGAATGCCAAGTCATCGTCAATGCCGGGTCGGTAGCGAGCTGAGTGCGCGAGTCGTGCCTCGAGTCTTAGCATCGGCTGCGGCCCGGGCTTCGATGTATCGAAAGGCGCAGCGCTCGGCAAGCTGACCTGGGCGGCCCCACGCATGCGCAGGCACGTACCAGAGTCCATCTTTTCGCGCCCGCGACTAACCGCAGAGGACAGAATCGCGAGGTTTTCGGGGGTCCTCACACCCTGCCTTACGGGCGTTCATCGAATACAGCGCGATCTGAGAGGTCGAAGTTCGACGCCGCGAGTCCAGCGCGACGTTTTCACACAGGCTCGGTCGTCCACGACCGGTCGGACGCCAGGGGCGGCAGACAGCTTCATCGCCGACAGCGGTCATCCCGCCGCGAAGGTCTGCTGACCAGCCCTCACCTGACCGCCGAATCCGTCCGCTGGCCGGCACCCGCCGGCCATTTCCAGTCCTCCACGAAGGGCCGTTATCGGCGCCTTCGTCGCGTACCTGCTTGGGCGACGAGGGCGAGATCGGCGGACCAGTGCCGGCAATCCAACGCGCGCGGAGCCGGTGGTGCCGCCATCAGCGCAGGGAAAAGCCTTCGTAGCCCCCACTGGCCACCGCCATGCAACGTTCCGCATAAGCGGGAAATCCGCCGGCCAGCGGCATGAACATGCGCGGCTTGCCCGGGATGTTGGCGCCCAGGTACCAGGAGTTGCAGCTCAGGAACACCGTATGCGCAGCGACGGCGTTGACATGCGCGACCCACGCGCTTTCGGCCTCGTCGGTGGCCTCGATCGTGGCGTGGCCCTGCGCGTCGAGCCATGCGATGCAGTCGGCGATCCAGTCCACGTGGTGCTCGATCGAGAGAATCACGCTCGTGAAGGCGGAGGTGCTGCCCGCGCCGGCGATGTTGAACAGGTTCGGGAAGCCGGCCACCGTCAAGCCCAGGTAATTCAGCGGCCCGTTGCGCCACTTGTCCTGGATGCGCAGGCCGCCCCGGCCGCGCAAGTCCAGCCTCATCAGCGTGCCGGTGACGGCGTCGAAACCAGTGGCCAGCACCAGCGTGTCGAAGGCGTGCTCGCGCCCGCCGGTCCGCAGGCCGCTCGGCGTGATGGCCTCGATCGGTTGCTCGCTGACGTCCACCAGATGCACGTTCGGCCGGTTGAAGGTCTCGTAGTAGTCGTCGGCCACGCACATCCGCTTGCAGCCGATGGGCTGGTGCGGCGAGAGCAGCGCCGCCGTCGCCGGGTCGTGCACCGTCTGGCGAATCTTGCCGCGCACGAACTCGGCCACCAGGGCGTTGGCCTGTAGATCCGTCATCAGGTCGCCGAAGGCCCAGAGAAGGCAGAACCCACCGACGCGCCAGCGGGCCTCGAACGCCGCGTCCCGCTCCTCGGGGCTCGCAGCCAGCGCCGAGTTCGGGTTCATCGGCACATCGCAGCCGAAGCCGGTGCGCATCTGGCGATTGCGGGCCCGAAAGCCTGGGTAGTCGGCCTTCACGCGGGCCTCCTGCGTCGGGTCCAGCGGGCCGTTGTGGGCGGGCACCACGTAGGCGGCCGTACGCTGGAACACGGTCACCGACGCCGCCTGCTGGGCGATGCGCGGGATCACCTGCACCGCCGAGGAACCGGTGCCGATGACGCCCACATACCGACCACCGAAATCGACTGGCGCATGCGGCCAGGCGGCCGTGTGCAGGACCGGCCCGGCGAAAGTCTCCAGGCCGGGAAAGGCCGGCGTGTTCGGTGTCGACAGCGGCCCGCTGGCCAGCACGACGAAGCGCGCGCGCCAGGTCTGCGGTGCACCTTCCTCGCGCGTGCCGCGGACCTCCCAGCGCTGATCGTCATCGTCGAAGCAGGCCGCCGTCACGCAGGTGTTCAGGCGGATGCCGCTGCGCAGGTCGAAGCGGTCCGCCACGTGGTTGGCGTAACGCAGCAGTTCGGGTTGCGAGGCATAGCGCTCGGTCCACTGCCATTCCTGCTGCAGGCCCTCGCTGAACGAGAAGGAGTACTCCAGGCTCTGGACGTCGACGCGGGCACCCGGGTAACGGTTGGCATACCAGGTGCCGCCCACGCTGGGCGCGGCCTCGAGCACCAGCGCCGACAGGCCCATCGCGCGCGCCTTGTGCAGCATGCAAAGGCCGCCGAAGCCGGCTCCGACTATCAGCAGGTCCAGCGCGTCTGCCGGGCTTGTGCCGTTCGGCGTCATGCGGCGTCGCGCTCGAAGCGCCCCCGCGACGCAGGAGATACGGTGAAGCGTCGCGTGGTCATGCGGATCTCCCAGATTCCGAAGTCGATGGCGACCACGGTGTTGTCACACGAACTGACACCCTACGAGGCGATGCCAAGCCGCACTATGCAGCGTGGTCGGGTGACTGTCGATGGGACATGCTGAAGTGTCTAAAGAACGGAACTCAGGGAGCACGTCGACCGCGGTTGGCTTGACTTTGGCAGAGCCGCCCTCCGCCATAGGTGCCACGTGGCGTGGCGCCGCGGGAAGGAGCTCCTGCAGTCCGCCAACGGACCACCATTGCATGGTGCGGCTGAGCGGCGCTACCTGACACTTCACATCGAGAGTCGGGCTACCGGCCTGCGTCTCAGTTCGGCCATTTGCGGGCGCTCTCGACCGTCCGGTTCGGGGCGCCTGAACTACAACTCGCGAGCGCTGCGAGGCACCCGGAGAGTGCGCTGACACCCCGAGGAGGACACCGGCAAGAAGGCGCCACGAGGGCAATGGCGGCGCCGCTCGGTTTGAGACCGCAAACCACCACAGTTTCGACATGAGCAATGCGGTGCAAGCCACGATGCAGCAGCCCGCCGGCGCCCGATGGCGCCCCGGTTCAGGTGGCACCCGCAAATTTGCATAGCGCCCTTGCTCTGCTTCCCATCGACTCTCGCTCACCCCCGCCAGACACTGGCATCGCCTGCTGCTTCGCCCCCGCGATCCAGGCCCTTTCCCCCTCAAGGAGCCTGCCATGTCTCTTACCCGCCCCCTGCAACTCGCCCACGTCGTCTACCGTACCCGCCGGTTCGAGCAGATGGTGCACTGGTACCAGACGATGTTCGGCGCCCACGTCATCTCCGA
>Ga0247829_10001573_pt1 | contig 10543 bp, 6 predicted proteins | sample 12C_Control_Day4_FD_207765 | JGI IMG/M metagenome (GOLD analysis project Ga0247829, IMG submission 207765) | Soil microbial communities from agricultural site in Penn Yan, New York, United States - 12C_Control_Day4 | ecosystem: Environmental > Terrestrial > Soil > Agricultural land | place: USA... | reverse complement strand
CAGTGTTCACCAGTGTCACCACCAGCCACTTGATCCGCCGGAGCGCCGTCTGGTGCGCCGGCACGTGGAAATCGCTCTCGCCGACGCGGGCGATCGCCATCAGGTCCTCCTCGGCCTCCTCATCGATCACATCGACCACGTCGTCGACGGTGATGGCGCCGATGAGGCGGCCGTGCTCGTCCACCACCGGCGCGGAGACCAGGCCATACTGCCGGAAGAGATGCGCGACCTCCTCGCGGTCGGTCTCAACGGGGATCACGTCGACCTCGGGGTCCATGATGTCGGTGATCTTGGTGGGCCGCTTGGACCGGAGCAGCCGGCTCAAGGGCAGCGAGCCGACCGGCTTGTGCGTCGGATCGACCACGAACAGCTCGTAGAAATCGTCCGGCAGATGGCCCGAGGCGCGCATATAGTCGATGGTGTCGCCGACGGTCCAGGAGGTGGGCACGGTCGCCACCTCGCGCTGCATGAGGCGCCCGGCGCTCTCCTCCGGGAAGGTCAGCCCCTCGACGAGGATCGCGCGCTCGGCCGGCGGCAGCGAGGACAGGATCCGCTGCTTGTCCTCGTCGCTGAGATCCTCGAGGAGCTCGACGGCATCGTCGGTGTCGAGCTCGGTGATGGCCTGGGCGACCTCCTTGGGGCCCAGGATGTCGATCACCTCCTCGCGGACGGTCTCGTCGAGATAGGCCAGCGTCTCGGGATCGAGAATGTCGCGGACAAGGCCGACGACCTGCCGGCGCTCCTCCCCGTCCAACCGCTCGATGAGATCGGCGAGGTCGGCGGCGTGCAGCTCCTCGGCGATCTCCTCGATCTCGGATGTGCGGCCCGCTTCGAGCGCTTCGCGGACGCGGCGCACCTCCTCGTCGGAGAGGCCGTAAAGCTCCTCCTCCTCGGCCTCGTCAGCCGCGGCCGGCCGTTCCGCCTCTTGGTCGGTCACGGCTCATCTCCGGGCTCCCGGCTGCGGGGCAGCCTCGGTTCGCGCGTCCATCCAGCCGTCGGCACGCCCTTGCGCCTCCACGACCGCGACGGCGGTCATGTTGACGATGCCGCGCACAGTGACAGAGGGCGTGAGGATATGCGCGGGTTGGGCGACGCCGATCAGGATCGGTCCGACCGCCAGCCCGTCCGCGGTGACCTTGACCAGGTTGAAGGCGATGTTGGCGGCGTCGAGGTCCGGCAGGATCAGCACATTCGCCGACCCCTTCAGCCGCGAGTTCGGGAAGATGCGGTCGCGAATCTCCTCCGACAGCGCGGCGTCGGCGTGCATCTCGCCGTCGACCTCGAGATCCGGCCGGTTCCCGACGACGAGCGCCAGCGCGGCGCGCATCTTGCGCGCCGAGGGCGTATCCGCCGTCCCGAAGCTGGAATGCGACAGCAGCGCCACCTTCGGTTTGATGCCGAAACGCTCGACCGCCTCCGCGGCCAGCAGGGTCGTCTCGGCGATCTGCTCGGCGTCAGGTTCGGAAGTGACATAGGTGTCGGCCAGGAAGAACGTGCCACGCGGCACGATGAGAACGCTCATCGCCGCCGGATCCTTGACGCCGCGCTTTAGCCCGATCACCTCGAGGATGTCGCGAAGCTGGCGCTCGTAGCGCCCGGCCGTGCCGCAGATGAGCGCATCGCCCTCGCCACGCTTGACCATGAGCGCGCCGATGACGGTGGTGCGGGTCCGCAGGACGGTGCGGGCGATCTCGGGCGAGACGCCGCGTCGCTCCATCATGCGGTGATACTGAGTCCAGTAGTCATGATAGCGGCGGTCGGATTGCGGATCGACCAGATCGAACTCCCGGCCCGGTTGGATGCGCAGGCCCAGACGCTCGATGCGGCGGACCACCACCTCCGGACGGCCGATCAGGATCGGCTTGGCGAGTCCGTCATCGACGATGACCTGGGTCGCCCGCAACACGCGCTCGTCCTCGCCCTCCGCGAAGACCACGCGGCGCGGGTCGTGGCGCGCGGCCTCGAACATCGGCTTCATGAGGAGCCCGGAGCGGAACACGAACTGGCTCAGCCGCTCCCGATAGGCCTTGAAGTCATCGATGGGGCGCGCGGCAACGCCGCTCTCCATCGCAGCTTTGGCGACGGCGGTGGCGATCTCCACGATCAGGCGCGGATCGAACGGGCGCGGGATGAGATATTCGGGGCCGAAGCTGAGGTTCTGCCCGCCATAGGCGGCGGCGACGACGTCGTTGGGCTCGGCCTGCGCCAGCTCGGAGATGGCCCGGACGGCGGCGATCTTCATCGCCTCGTTGATCTGCGTGGCGCCAACATCCAATGCCCCCCGGAAGATGAAGGGAAAGCAGAGGACGTTGTTGACCTGGTTGGGATAGTCCGACCGTCCGGTCGCGATCACCGCGTCGGGCCGCACGGCCCGCGCGTCCTCCGGCAGAATTTCTGGTGTCGGGTTGGCCAGGGCGAGGATGAGCGGCTTGTCCGCCATCTTCGCCACCATCTCGGGCTTCAGCACGTTGGGCGCGGAGAGGCCGAGAAACACGTCGGCCCCATCGATCACCTCGCCCAGCTTGCGCGCGGGGGTCCCTTGCGCATAGCGCGCCTTGCGCGGATCCATGAGCTCCGTGCGGCCGCGCCAGACCACGCCCGCGATATCGGTCACCCAGATATGCTCGATCGGCAGGCCCATATCGACCAGGAGGTCGAGGCAGGCGAGCGCCGCCGCGCCGGCGCCCGAGACGACGAGCTTCACGTCCTCCAGCTTCTTGCCGACGACCTTGAGGCCGTTGACGATCGCGGCGGCGACGATGATGGCGGTGCCGTGCTGGTCATCGTGGAACACGGGGATGTTGAGCCGGTCGCGCAACCGGCGCTCGACCTCGAAGCATTCCGGCGCCTTGATGTCCTCGAGATTGATGCCGCCGAAGGTCGGCTCGAGGCTGGCGATGATGTGGACCAGCTTGTCCACATCGGTCTCGTTGACTTCGATGTCGAAGACGTCGATGCCTGCGAACTTCTTGAAGAGGACCGCCTTGCCTTCCATCACCGGCTTGGCGGCGAGCGGGCCGATCGCACCCAGGCCCAGCACCGCGGTGCCATTGGAGATCACGGCCACGAGGTTGCCACGCGCGGTGAGGCGAAAGGCCTCGGCCGGGTCGGCGACGATCGCCTCGCAGGCCGCGGCCACGCCCGGCGAATAGGCCAGCGCCAGGTCGCGCTGGTTGGCGAGCGGCTTGGTGGCCACGATCGCCAGCTTTCCCGGGGTGGGAAAGCGGTGGTATTCCAATGCGTTGGTGCGAAGATCTTCAGCCAAGCGGCAAGCGCCCCAGCGGGATGGTGGCGGGGCCGGTGCGGCCCCCTCGAATTCGCGGCACTCTAGCGACGAACTCTTGAGGCCAGCAAGGGCCGGCGGGCAGTTAGGAGCGTCTTTTCAGATGATGGTGCGGTCGAGAAGACTCGAACTTCCACGGGCTTTCGCCCACAGCGACCTCAACGCTGCGCGTCTACCAGTTCCGCCACGACCGCCCGGGGCTGGAGCCGCCCGAAGTCGTGCTTCGAGGGGCCGCAGGGACATAGCAAAATGAGGCGCGAAGGGCAAGGGCGAGGCGCCGAAGCATGACCATCCCAGCGAGCATCCGGACGGGCGCAAGCAGTCCGGTGGAGTGGCGGCTGGAGCGGCGGCTCGTGCGCTATCCAGAGGCGCTCGGGACCATGGAGGAGCGGGTCGCCGCCATCGCCGAAGGCCGCGCGCCGGAGCTGGTCTGGCTGCTGGAGCACCCGCCGCTCTACACGGCCGGCACCAGCGCCAAGCCAGGCGACCTGATCGACCCGGACCGCTTCCCCGTCTATGAGGCCGGGCGCGGCGGGCAATACACCTATCACGGGCCAGGACAGCGCGTCGGCTATGTGATGCTCGACCTGGCCCGGCGCGGGCGGCCCGACCTGTGGCGCTATGTGCAGGATCTCGAAAATTGGCTGGTCCGCACGCTGTCCCGCTTCGGCGTGCAAGGCGAGCGCCGGCCAGGCCGGGTCGGCATCTGGGTGGCCGGGCCCGACGACGCGGAGGAGAAGATCGCCGCCATCGGCGTGCGCGTGCGGCGCTGGGTCACCTATCACGGCGTCTCGATCAACCGCGATCCGGAGCTGTCGCATTTTGAGGGGATCGTGCCCTGCGGCATCGCCGACCGCGGCGTCACCTCGCTGGCGAAGCTGGGCGTGTCGGTCACGCCCGAAGAGCTCGACCGCGCGCTAATCGAGGAATTCGAGCGGGTGTTTGGGGATTCAGAAGTCAGACGTCAGAAAGCAGAAGTCAGAAGGAACCAGCTCTGACGTCTGGCTGCTATCTGATTTCTCACCTCCACCTCACCCCTCGCCTAGACCGACCTTTTGCGTGGGGTATCGAGACCGCTCGCTGACGCGCGCTCCACTCCCTCGCCCCGCAACGCGAGGAGAGGGTGCCCGAGCGTAGCGAGGGCGTGAGGGGCGACCTGGCACGAGCTCTGGACCGCTCGGCGGGCGCCCCACCCCTCACCCGGCGCCGCGCGGCGCCTCGCCGACCTCTCCCTGCTTCGCGGGGCGAGGTCGGATCATGCGAGGCTGAGCCGCCGTGGCGCGAATTGCGCAAAGGTGCGTCAAAGAGAGAGGGAATTAGAGGGTCGGCTTCTGGTGAAACCCCGGCGCGACCGGCTCGCTCTCTGGCGTGACTTGAACGCGATCGACCGCGGCGGCCGCCGGCCCGATGCGACAGAGGGCGATCAACTCGTCGACCTGCCCCGCCGGTCCTGAGACCGCCGCCTCGACGCTGCCGTCGCGGCGGTTGCGCACCCATCCGTCAAGGCCCAGCGTGCGGGCCTGATCGACCGTCCAGCCGCGATACCAGACGCCCTGCACGCGGCCGGTGATGCTGAGCCGCACGGTCTTGCGCTCCGCGCTCATTCGAATTCGAGGATCGCCTGGTCGACCGCGAGGCTTGCGCCGGTGCTGGCATGCAGCCGGGCGATGCGGCCGTCGCGCTCGGCGCGGAGCACATTCTCCATCTTCATCGCCTCGACGATGGCGAGTTCCTGCCCGGCCTTCACTTCCTCGCCCTCGGCGACTGCGAGGGAGACCAGCAGGCCCGGCATGGGCGAAAGCAGGAAGCGGCTGAGATCGGGCGCGGCCTTCGACGGAATGTGAGCCAATGCCTTCGCCAGATGCCTGGGCACGACCAGCGCCTCAATGCTGCAGCCGCCTTGTGCCAGGCGCAGCAGCGCGCCCTCGCGCTCGACCCGTGCGGCGACCGGCTTGCCCGAAAGCTGCGCCTCCAAGACGGGGGCACCGGGGCGCCAGCCGGTGGCGGCCTCCAGCTCCCAGCCCTCGCCTCGCACGCGGTAGCCCGGCCCGTGCGCCTCCACCCGCAGCGGATGGCGCTCGGGGCCAAGTGCCGCAATCCATTCCTCCGGAACGGGAGCGCCCTGGCCGGGAAGCTGGCCGGAGATGCCGGCCTCGCGCTCCGCCATGCGCCGCCGCGCCACAGCGGCAAGCGCCAGCAGAGTCCGCAACGCGGCGCCCGAGGGCGCAGGGCTCTTAAAGGCCGTGCCGAACTCCTCGGCGATGAAGCCGGTGGAGAGCCGCCCCTCCGCGAAGCGCGGATGGCGCGCCACCGCCGCCAGGAACGGAAGATTGGTGGCGAGACCGCGGATCGCGTAACCATCGATGGCGTGCGCCAGGCGTTGGATCGCCGAGACGCGGTCGGGTCCGAAGGCGATCAGCTTGGCGATCATCGGATCGTAATGGATCGTGATCTCCCCGCCTTCGATCACCCCGCTGTCGATCCGGATCCCGGAGCCGTTGCCGCCGCTCGGCTCGCGGTAGGTCACCAGGCGTCCCGTTGAAGGAAGGAAGCCGCGCGCCGGGTCCTCGGCATAGACGCGCGCCTCGATCGCCGAGCCGGTGAGCTCGATCTGCTCCTGCTTCAGCTTCAGCGTCTCGCCCGCCGCGATGCGGATCATCAGCTCGACGAGGTCGAGGCCGGTAGCGAGCTCCGTCACCGGGTGCTCGACCTGCAACCGCGTGTTCATCTCCAGAAAGTAGAAGTTGCGCTCGCGGTCGACGATGAACTCGACCGTTCCGGCTGACCTGTATTGGACGGCGCGCGCCAGCGCGACCGCCTGCTCGCCCATGGCCGCACGCGTCTTCGGATCGATGAAGGGGCTCGGCGCCTCCTCGATCACCTTCTGGTGCCGACGCTGGATCGAGCATTCGCGCTCGCCCAGATGCAGCACGGTCCCATGCGCATCGGCCAGCACCTGGATCTCGATATGCCGCGGCTCCTCGATGAACTTCTCGATGAGGAGCCGGTCGTCGCCGAAGCTGGAGCGCGCCTCGCTCGCAGCCGAGCGCAGCGCGTCCTTCAGCTCCGCCTCGCTCCAGGCGATGCGCATGCCCTTGCCGCCGCCACCGGCCGAAGCCTTGACCATCACGGGATAGCCGATCTCGCCGGCGATCTTGCGGGCGTGACGCTCGTCCTTGATCTCGCCGACGAAGCCGGGGACGGTGCGCACGCCCGCCTGGGCCGCGAGGCGCTTGGATTCGATCTTGTCGCCCATCGCCGCGATGGCCGACGGGGTCGGGCCGATGAAGGCGATCCCTTCGCCTTCCAGCGCCTCGCAGAAGCGCGGGTTCTCGGAGAGGAAGCCGTAACCGGGGTGCACCGCTTCCGCACCGGTCCGCTTCACGGCCGCAAGGATGCGCTCGATCGAGAGATAGCTCTCCGCCGAGCGCGCCGGGCCGATGCGCACCGCCTCATCGGCTTCGTGGACATGGCGCGCGTCAGCGTCGGCGTCGGAATAGACCGCAACGGTGGCGATGCCGAGCCTTTTGGCCGTGCGCATCACACGGCAGGCGATCTCGCCGCGATTGGCGATGAGGATCTTGGAGAAAAGCCCGCGCTTCGCCATGGCTAGAGCGGGATGTTATCGTGCTTCTTCCAGGGATTCTCGAGCGCCTTGTCGCGCAGCATGGCGAGCGAGCGCGCGATCCGGCGGCGTGTCGAGTGCGGCATGATCACATCGTCGATGAAGCCGCGATGCCCTGCGACGAAGGGGTTGGCGAACTTCTCCCGATATTCCTGCGTGCGCGCCTCGATCTTGGCCGCATCGCCGATGTCGCCGCGGAAGATGATCTCCACCGCCCCCTTCGGCCCCATGACCGCGATCTCCGCCGATGGCCAGGCATAGTTCACGTCGCCCCTAAGGTGCTTGGAGCTCATGACGTCGTAGGCCCCGCCATAGGCTTTGCGGGTGATAACCGTGACCTTCGGCACCGTCGCCTCTGCGAAGGCGTAGAGCAGCTTGGAGCCGTGCTTGATGATGCCGCCGAACTCCTGCGCGGTGCCCGGCAGGAAGCCGGGAACGTCCACGAACGTCACGATCGGGATGTTGAAACAGTCGCAAAAGCGCACGAAGCGCGCCGCCTTGCGGCTGGAATCGATGTCGAGGCAGCCGGCCAGCACCATCGGCTGGTTGGCGACGAAGCCGACCGTGCGGCCCTCGACACGCCCGAAGCCGATCAGGATGTTGCGGGCGTAGTTCGGCTGCAGCTCGAAGAAGTCCCCCTCGTCCACGACCTTGAGGATTAGCTCCTTCATGTCGTACGGGCGGTTCGGGTTCGCCGGCACCAGCGTGTCGAGCGACGGCTCGATGCGGTCGCCGGGATCGTCAGTCGGGCGGATCGGCACGCCGGACCGGTTCGAGGAGGGCAGGAAATCGACGAAGTGCCTGAGCTCGAGCAAGGCCTCGACATCGTTCTCGAAGGCGAGGTCGGCGACGCCCGAGCGCGTGGTGTGCGTCACCGCGCCGCCCAGCTCCTCATGGGTGACCGCCTCGTGCGTGACGGTCTTTACCACGTCGGGGCCGGTGACGAACATGTAGGAGGAGTCCTTCACCATGAAGATGAAGTCGGTCATGGCCGGCGAATAGACCGCCCCTCCCGCGCATGGCCCCATGATCAGCGAGACCTGCGGCACCACGCCCGAGGCGAGCACGTTGCGCTGGAACACCTCGGCATAGCCGGCGAGCGAGGCGACGCCCTCCTGGATGCGCGCGCCGCCCGAATCGTTGAGGCCGATCACCGGGGCGCCCACCCGGATCGCCTGGTCCATGATCTTGCAGATCTTCTCGGCATGAGGCTCGCTCAAGGAGCCGCCGAACACGGTGAAATCCTGGCTGAAGACGAAGACCAGCCGGCCGTTGATCGTGCCATAGCCGGTAACCACCCCGTCGCCCGGGATCTTCTGGTTCGCCATGCCGAAATCGGTGCAGCGGTGCTCGACGAACATGCCCCACTCCTCGAAAGAGCCGGGGTCGAGCAGCGCCTCGATGCGCTCGCGCGCGGTGAGCTTGCCTTTAGAATGCTGGGCGGCAATGCGTTTCTCGCCGCCCCCGGCGCGGGCGGCCGCCCGCTTCTCCTCCAGCCGTTGCAGGATTTCCTGCATCCTCCAGTAGCCCCCTATTTCACGCGGAATCGATGGCGAGAGTGCAACAAACCAACGCTGGACGGAAGCGCGTCGGTTCGGATTAGCCCTGGAGCAACAAAACGAACCGTTCGGCGGCCGCGAGATCCTCTCGGATCGACCGGCGGCGGGCCGCCGCCTCGGTATCCTCCCCCCACAGCTCGGCCTGATAGAGCTCGTCGAGGAGCGAGAGCGACCAGGCCGCGGCCGCGTCGATCCGCTCTTCCGAGAGCGCCAGCGCCAGCGCGATGGAGCCGGAAGCCTGGGTGGCAAGAGCGAGGGCCGCCAGCTCGAAGGAGCCGAGCGCCGTCAGTGCGGCCCGAAGGGCCGCCAAGGCGCCCGGCTGCTGCGGCTTCGGCACTACCCCTCTGGTGACGGCCAATGGCGCGTTGAATCTGAGCGCTAGCCAATCGAGCACCGGCTGCCAGGCCTCCTCCTGGCGGCGCGCCAGTTCGGCAGGGCCCTCGGCGTGATAGCAGAGCAGCTCGGTCGAGCCATAGGCCGCCAGCTCGTCGATCACCGCTTCGCGCCGCCCCTCCACCCGGTCGAGCGCGGTCACCGCGATCTGGGTCAGGGGCATGCTGCGGGGGCGGATCTCCTCGCCCTGCGCCCGCCATTCCTCGGCGATCGCCTCGGCGAGCGCGCGCGAGGGGACCGCAACGCTGTGCCCGAGGGGCGTGGAGAGCGGCTTACCATCCAGCGCGACGCCGAACCTGCCTTCCAGCTCGACGGCGGCGGCGTGCTTGTAGTTTCTCTTCAATCGGATCCTTGCGACGGCTCGGTGGCGCCGCCGCTGCTTCCGCCACCGAGCAGGTTATTCAGCGTGTTGCCGAGGCCCTGCACCGCGTCCTCGACCACGCCCTTGCCTGAGGAGGCGGGCGCAGCGGTGCCGCCGGTCGCTCCGCTCCCCGCCGTCGTCCCGCCTGTCGCAGTGGTGGATTTGGCCGGCTGGGCCTTACCCGAAAGGGCGGCGGCGCAGGGGTTCACCCCCGCGGCGGCCGCCTTCTGACCGGTCAGGCTGGAGAGCGTGTCGAATATTCCCTGCGGCGCGCCAACCACCGTGCCCACCACGTTCTCGGCGATCTTGCCGGGATCGGGAACGACGCTGGGGCTTGCGAGCGTGCCGCCGACCTTCACCGGCACCGCGAGGTTGGCGAGGTTGGGCTGCTTGGCGCTCGGATCGAAGCGCAGATCGAGCCGCTCGCTGGCAAGATCGATCCGGCCGGAGCCGAGGATCGTGGCGCCGTTGGTGTCGAGCACCAGCGCCTTGGCTGTCGCCTGGCCTTTTGCAATCCCGAAGTCGCTCACCATGCAGTTGATGGCCGAGGAATCTCCCCCGCCGGCGATCAGGCCGCCGAGATCGGCCAGCAGGATCTTCGCGAACTTGTTGTTGATCTTGCCTGGGCCCATCACCAGCCGGGTCGAGCCGTCGAGCCCGGCCATGATCGCGCGCACCGATTCGCCCGAGCCGGTCACGCTGAGATCGAGATCGGCTTTCCCGCCGCTCAACACATCCGACACCTGCAGCAGCTTCAGGAGGGACCCCACCTCGACCTGCCGCGAGGTCACCGTCAGCGCCACGGCGGGCTTGGCCGCGCCGCCGTCGAGATCCGCCTTGATCGCGACCGTGCCGCCGCTGACGCCCGACTTCACCGGGTCCAGCAGCAGCCGTCCATTCCTGAGCGTGGCCGTGGCCGCGACATTGTCGAGCACCACCTTTTCCAGAACCAGGCTGCGGCCGGTGAACCGCACGACGGCGTCGACGGCCTTGAGCCCTTCCAGCGGCAGAGGATCGGCCGGGAACACGCGCCCGTCGGAGGGCTGCGAGGGGGCGGCGTTGCCCGCCCCGCCCCCCGAGCCCGAGCCGGTGAAATCGGCCAGCGCCAGCTTATTGGAGGTGAGCGTCGCCTCAATGGCCGGGCGCGGCCCCGCCAGGGTGAGCGCCGCCATCCCTGAAAGATCGCTGCCGCCGACCGTGGCCGCGAGGTCCTTCAGCTGCAGGGCGTTGCGATTGCCGCTCACCGCCGCCCCGATCTCGTAGGGGCCGATCGGAGGCAGGTTGAGCTTGGCGGGCTCGTTCAGCGCCGCCAGCGAAGGACC
>Ga0247829_10001572_pt1 | contig 10548 bp, 12 predicted proteins | sample 12C_Control_Day4_FD_207765 | JGI IMG/M metagenome (GOLD analysis project Ga0247829, IMG submission 207765) | Soil microbial communities from agricultural site in Penn Yan, New York, United States - 12C_Control_Day4 | ecosystem: Environmental > Terrestrial > Soil > Agricultural land | place... | reverse complement strand
GTCGAGAGCAGCAGGCACGCCGTCTCGATGGCGACCGTGTTCTGCGGCATCGCCGGCATCGGCGCGCAGGCGCGGCGCAACGGCATCTACTACGGCGCGATGGCCGCGACGTTCGTGCTCGGCGCGACCTTCGTCGCGATCGAGCTGCACGAGTTCGCGACCATGATCAACGCCGGCGCCGGCCCGAGCCGCAGCGCCTTCCTGTCGGCGTTCTTCGCGCTGATCGGCTGCCACGGGCTGCACGTCAGCGCCGGCCTGCTGTGGCTGCTGACGATGATGGCGCAGGTCTACGCCAAGGGCTACCGCGCCGACATCCGGCGTCGGCTGCTGTGCTTCGCCCTGTTCTGGCACACCCTCGACATCATCTGGGTGGCCCTGTTCAGTCTCGTCTATCTGGTAGGAGTGGCACCACGATGAGCAACTCGATGCATGACCCCCACGGCGACGTCGCTCCCGGCGACGAGATCGGCCCCGCCGACATCCCGCGCGCGATCGGTGGCTATCTCGTCGGCCTGGCGCTGGCGACGCTGCTGACCTGCGTCTCGTTCTACATCGCCCAGAGCACGCTGGTCTGGCAGCCGAGCATCCCGATCGCGCTCTCGGTCCTGGCGCTGGCGCAGATGGGCGTGCACCTGGTCTTCTTCCTGCACATCACGTCGGGGCCCGACAGCGTCAACAACGTCATGGCCCTGGCGTTCGGCCTGCTCATCGTGATGCTGCTCGTGTTCGGCTCGCTCTGGATCATGACTCACCTCGATCACAACGTGATGCCCATGGAGCGGCTGATGCAGATGCAGCGCTGACGCCGATGCATCACTCAAAGGGAATGGGTTCGATCAGATAGTTTGACTGTTGCTAATCGTCGTGCAGCCGTAAATTCGGCCACGATGAAAGTGGCAGTGATCGGTGCCGGCGCGATCGGTGGCTTGGTGGGAGCGCGGCTGGCGCTCGCGGGCGAGAGCGTGACCTTCATCGTTCGGGGCGCCAACCTCGAGACCATCCGCAGCGAGGGCATCAAGCTCATCGCTCCGGACGGGAGCGAACAGGTCGCTGACAGCGTCGCGGCGACCGACGACTACGCGGCCGCCGGCCCGCAGGATCTCGTCGTCCTGGCGACGAAGGCGCACCAGCTCGAGGCCATTGCCGCGAACCTGTCGACGCTGATCGGGCCCGCGACCGTCATCGTCCCGATGCAGAACGGGATTCCCTACTGGTACTTCCATCGCCACGGCGGCGAGTACGAAGGCCGGCCGGTGCTGAGCGTCGACTCGCGCGGCCGCCTGGCGGAGAGCATCCCGCCGGCGCGCGTGCTCGGCTGCGTCGTCTACCCGGCAGCCGAGCTGGTGGCTCCCGGCGTCGTGAAGCACGTCGAGGGCGAGCGCTTCCCGCTCGGCGAGCTCGACGGCAGCATCAGCGAACGGGCGCAGCGAATCGCCGCCGCGTTCAAGCGCGCCGGCTTCAAGGCGCCGCTGCTGCCCAACATCCGCGCCGAGATCTGGCTCAAGCTCTGGGGCAACCTGACCTTCAATCCGATCAGCAGCCTCACCCACTCGACGTTGATCGACATCTGCCAACACGCCGAGGGCCGGGAGCTCGCTGCGGGGATGATGCGCGAAGCCGCAGCGGTGGCGAACAAGCTCGGCATCCAGTTCCGCCTCTCGCTGGAGGCGCGGATCGCGGGCGCCGAGAAGGTCGGCCATCACAAGACCTCGATGCTGCAGGACGTCGAGTGCGGCCGCGAGCCGGAGATCGACGCACTCGTCGGCTCGGTGGTCGAGCTGGCCCGCCTGACCGGGACGCCGACCCCGCGCACCGACGCCGTCTACGCCCTCGTCAAGCTGCTCGCCTCGACGATGGGCTCGCGCCGCGGCCGCGTGCGCTTGCTGGAGGCGGCATAGCGGCAGTCGCCCGCCACGCAGCACACGCTGGGCGCTTCGTCAAGCCCATACCCGTTTCAGGGGCGAAGCCGACCCACGGCGCGGCACGGAGTCAAATCCAGCCGAGTCTCGTACCAACGCGACAAGCGTTGCGTCGTGACCGCCGCACCGATCCGCGGCCGTCACATTCGCAATGCAGACTCACCGAATGACGCAGGGCCAAGGTACCACCGGGGTCGAAGTCGTCGTTGTCTCACCCCCGGAAGGAGTTGCCATGCCCAGCATCCTCGATTCGCTCGCCTCCAGCTTCGGCCCCGACGTCATGGGTGACATCGGCAAGGCACTCGGCACCGACACCTCGGCTGTTTCCAAGGGGATCGCCGTGATCGGCCCGCTGCTGCTGTCCGGCATGACGAAACAGGCGTCGCAGCCCGGCGGCGCCGAATCGCTCATGAAGTCGTTGCCCGAAGGCACGGGTCTTCTCGGCAGCCTCGGCGGCCTGTTGAGCGGATTGACGGGAGGCAAGGCAGGCGAGAGCAGCCCGGCGACCGCTTTGCTCGGTCCCGGTGTGAACGCCATCGGCGCTGCGCTGACGCGCAAGCTGGGATTCAACGTGACGCCGCTGCTCGCCATGGCCGCTCCGGCCCTGCTCGGCATGGTGAGCAAGTCCGTCAAGTCGGACAAGCTGGACGCGAGCGGTCTGGCATCGATGCTGGTCCACGAGCGCGACGCGTTCGTGAGCAATCCGGCGAACAAGGAGACCGTGGAGTTGGTGACTTCGACCATCGCGACGGGCGACAAGGCGGCCGCGACGATCGCGGCCTACGGCGAGAGCTGGAAGCACGTGGCGGCCGGGCCGGCCGCGGCACTGTTCATGGTGTCGACATCGGATCTTTCCGGTCCGATCGGCTCCGTCAAGGAGGCCCAGGCCGCCGGCAAGGCGTTGCTCGACGCCGCGAGCAAGGCCGAGCCGACCTCAGTGCTGGCGTCGGCATTTGGCGGCGGCCTGACGATGGACATGGCCAGCCAGGTGAAGGCCTTGGCGCCGAACAAGGAGGCGCTGATCGAGATCGTCAAGGCCGGCACCGCAGCCGTGGCGGCGAAGTCTCCCGACGAGTTGCGGGCCTACAAGAACACGATCCTCTCGGTCGCCCAGGCCAGCGCCGAAGCGTCGAAAGAAGGCGGGTTCCTCGGTATCGGTAGCACCCTGGTGAGCAAGGATGAGCAATCCGCGCTCGACGCCATCAAGACCGCCCTCGCCTGAGGCGCCCGCGTCACGAGCACCGGGAGAGGTGCTTTTCACAACCACTGAAGGAGTACGCAAATGGCTGGATGGTTCGAGCTCAGCAAGAGCACCGATGATCAGTTCCGCTTCGTCTTGAAGGCGGACAACGCGCAAGTGATCCTCACCAGCCAGCAGTACGCGGCGAGAGACTCGGCCAAAGGGGGCATCGCTTCAGTGCAAGCGAACTGTGCCGACGATTCGAGGTACGAGCGCAAGACAGCGTCGGATGGCAGGGCATTCTTCAACCTGAAGGCCGCCAACCAGCAAGTCATCGGGACGAGCCAGATGTATTCGAGCGAGTCTTCGCGCGACAGCGGCATTGCCAGCGTCAAGACGAATGGCAGCACCGAGACCGTCAAGGACGCCACCTGATTCTTCATCGGCGTCGACCGAGCCGCTGCGTCGAGGGTAGCGGAGGTCATCCTCGGGCTCGCTTCGAGCGTTGAAACAGGACTCAACAGCCTGTGAGGCCCACCTTGAAAAAGCTCAGTTTGATCCTTCTGATGTCCCTGGCCACGGCAGGTGCGTACGCCCAGGGCACGAGCGGCGGCATCACGATGAGCACCGACCCGGCCAGGGCGGCAGCAGTCGAGAAGCACGCGCAGGAGATAAAGGCACGTCAGGCGAAAGAGGCCAAATCGAAGCCTGCGACGACCCACGCGAGCAGCAAGAAGACGAAGGGGAAGACAGCCACGGCGCCCAAGTCCTCGACGCACGCGTCCACGACCCACAAGTCGTCGACGCACAAGTCGTCGACCACCAAGGCTGCGAAGGCGCCCAAGAGCTGAGCACGCCGAGACGCGACGTGTGATCGCGTTGCTAGCGACCCCGCCACGGCTGGTGATGAAACGTGTAGCGCCCCAGCTCGTGCGCGCCGCCGGCGTCGACTGACAGCAGCGTCACCTCGGCGGTGTGGGCGGGAGCGTTCCTGACCAGGTCGAACTTCGGCAGCCAGAGCACCTCGCCCGCTAGCGGGTCGAACGGGACATCCTGCAATCGATGCTGCACGTCCGGCTCGAAGGAGAGCGTCACGACCGCGTCGAGCCGCTCGACGCCCAGCAACGGCGTCTCGAGGTGGGCGACGAGCAGCTCGTCTTCGGGCGCGACCGTGCAGTTCACGCTGCCGTTGTGCGGGAGCCGGTACTCGCGCACGTGCACGCCGCGGCCGACGACCCGCTTCAGGGAGGCGTCGCTCGCCATCGCCGACACCGCGCCCGAACGGAACGCCGCGCGCACGCCTTCGCCCAGCGCGACCAGGTCGTCGAGCGCCTGGCCGCAGGGCTCGCACTGCATCAGGTGGTCGTCGATCGCCTCGATCGCTGCCGCATCGCTGTCGTCGAGCCAGTAGTCGAGCAGCGCTTCGATCGACGGATGACTCTGCGGCGTCGCGCTCATGCCGCCCTCCTGCCCGGGTCGACGCAGCGCCGCAACTTGTCGATGCCGCGGTGGCGGATCACGCGCACGTTGCCCGCCGAGCATCCCAGCTGCTGCCCGACCGCTTCGGACGGCTGGTCGTCGAAGAACGTCATCACGAGGACCGAGCGCTCGCGTTCGGGCAGGCGTTCGAGGCAATCGGCGACGCGCTCGTGGTCGAGGCGCGGCGCGACGTGCAGGTCGGCGATCGTCAGCGCGTCGGCGTAGCGCTGGAGCAGGTCTTCGCGCCGGCGCTCGCCGCGGCGCTGGTCCATCACCGTGAGCCTGCAGGCGCCGAGCACGAACGACAGCACGCGCTCCGGCTCGCGCAGCTGGCCGCCGCGCAGCTGCTCGATGGTGAGCGTCATCACCTGCTGCATCAGGTCGGCCGCGGCGTGCGCATCGCGCAGGTGGCGCAGGCCGAAGCGGCGGGCGCGCGGCGCGAGCAGGCGGTAGAGCTCGGCTTCGGCGTCGCGCGCCTCGCCGGGCGCGGCGGCGGCGATCCGGCGCGCCGCGTGCGCCTCCGGGCTGTCGCCGTCGACGGGAGTACCGAGCGCTTGCATGCACCAAGGATAGCCAAGCGGAAGCGAAGAAATTTCCGTAACGCCAGGCCCGGTCGCGCCACAACCTGCAGTCCTCCACTCTTCATCGCAAAGGAACCCGATGATCACGAACCCCCAGGCCGGCACGAACATCCAGGAGATCGCCGACGGCATCTACCGCATCAACACGCCGATCGACTTCCCCGACGGACAGGGCTTCAGCTTCAACCAGTACCTGCTGGTCGACGACGAGCCGCTGCTCTGGCACACCGGCCCGAGCCGGATGTTCCCGCTGGTGAGCGAGGCGATTGCCGCGGTGATGCCCATCGATCGCCTGCGCTACGTCGGGCTGTCGCACTTCGAGGCCGACGAGTGCGGGGCCATGAACGAGCTGCTCGCCGCCGCGCGCGCGGCCGTTCCGCTCTGCAGCCAGATCGCCGCGATGGTCTCGGTCACGGACGTCGCCGACCGCGCGCCGCGCGCCCTGGCCGACGGCGAGCAACTCGTGCTCGGCCGCCACAAGCTGCAGTGGTTCGACACGCCGCACGTTCCCCATGGCTGGGACTGCGGCCTGCTGATGGAGACGTCGACCGGCACCTTCCTGTGCGGCGACCTGTTCACCCAGCCCGGCCACGGCGACCAGGCGCTGACCGAGGGCGACATCCTCGGCCCGAGCGAAGCGTTCCGCCGGCCGATGGACTACTTCGCGCATGCGCCGCAGACGACGGCGACGCTCCTGCGCCTCGCCCAGCAGAAGCCGCGCACGCTCGCCTGCATGCACGGCAGCGCCTGGCGCGGCGACGGCGGCGCGCTGCTGCGCCACCTCGCCGAAGCGTTGTCCGGATCGCGTTGAGCAGCCGGGGGCAGCTCGGCGCTACGAGGCGCGGCGGCGGCGCCAGGCCGTCATCGCGGCGATGCCGCCGAGCAGCAGCGCCCACTCCGACGGCTCCGGTATCGGCGTGGTCACCCCACCCGCCGCCCCGTAGCTGAAGTCATCGACGGTGAAGCCCGTGGCCCCGGTGCCGATGATCTTGAAGCCGCCGATGTCGGCGGTCGGCCGCGAGATGCCGGCGAAGCGGCCGGCCGTGCCGGCGAACGTCTCGAGCGTGGTCTCGACGAGGCCGGAGAACGCGAAGTTGGTGTCCGCGGCGATCAGCGTCACGTTGCCGAGCGCGGGGTTCAGCCAGAAGCCCACGCTGCTGACCTTGACCGGAAAGAACACCTCGATGAACGCGCCCGCACCGAACTTGGTGGTGAAGTCAAAGTCCACCGGCCCGAGCACGGTGCTGCCCGAATGCGCGTGGGCGGCGAGCGTTCCTCCGAGCTGATAAAGCGCCGGCATGTTGGTGCCGACCGCACCGCCCACCGAGAACTGCACGCCAGGCACCTGGTTGAAGACGAAGGCAGTGGGACTGACCGCAACGCCCTGCGTGTAGGCGGTGATCGCTTGCGGCGTTCGGCCGGCCAGCGATTCGAAGGTCTGGACTGTGAGCCCGCTCTGGAAGGCCGCGATGAGGCCGGGATCTGTCGAGTCGATGCCGGCGGCGGCCGCCGCAGTGATCGTGCCGACGCTGATGGCGGCGCATGCCAAGGAACGCATCTTCATTGTTTGTTCTCCTGAGTGATGGATGCGGGCCCTGCCTTCGCAAACGCGAAACGGCCGCGGATGGGGACGGCAATCTCAGCACCATGAAACGGGCTCGTCAATCCCCCGACATGCATGGTCCCCGACCTCTGCTGAAGGCACGCGGCTTGCCAACGTCCGCCGCTCCGCTGACTTCTATAGCGGGCCAGAGGCATGCCAACGGCTGATAGGCTCGCCTTCAGCGCGGCGAAGGCCGCACCCTTTCATCGCTTGATGTCACCTTCAGGAGCAAAGACGATGAACGACGCAGCCAGTTCTCCCGTCTTCGCGGCCGTCGACCCGTCGACGCTTCTGCCGGGCAAGTCCTACCCGGGCCACGACGCGCGACAAGCCGCGGACAAGATCGCTCGGGCAGCCGAAGCCCAGCGCGCCTGGCGCCGGGCCGGCTTCGACGAGCGTGCCCGCCTCATGCAGGCCGCCGCGGCCGTGCTCCGCAAGCGCCGCGACGAGTTCGCGGCGCTCATGACGAGCGAGATGGGCAAGCCGGTCGCCGACGGCCGCGCCGAGATCGAGAAGTGCGCGAGCGCCTGCGAGCACTTCGCGGCGCATGCGGCCACCTACCTGGCGCGCCAGAGCATCGAGATCGAGGGCGCGAAGGCGTTCGTCGCCTTCAATCCGCTCGGTGTCGTGCTCGCGGTGATGCCCTGGAACTTTCCCTTCTGGCAGGTGTTCCGCTTTGCCGCTCCGGCGTTGATGGCCGGCAACGGCGGCGTCCTGAAGCACGCCAGCAACGTGCCGGGGTGCGCGCTGGCGATCGAGTCGGTGTTCCGGGAAGCCGGCTTCCCCGACGGCCTGTTCGCCACCGTCCTGGTCAGGAGCGCCGACATCCAGCCGCTGATCGAAGACGCTAACGTTGCCGCTGTCACGCTGACCGGGAGCGTTCCCGCCGGTCGCAGCGTCGCCGCCATCGCGGCTGGCCAGCTGAAGAAGTGCGTCCTCGAGCTCGGCGGCGCCGACGCCTACCTGGTTCTCGAGGACGCCGACGTCGCGGCGGCGGCGAAGATCTGCGCGACGGCGCGCATGGTCAACGGCGGCCAGAGCTGCATCGCCGGCAAGCGCTTCATCGTCGTCCGGCCGCTGCGCGAGGCCTTTGAGAAGGCGTTGGTCGAGGCGATGCGCGGCTATGCCATCGGCGATCCGCGCGACCCGGCGACGAAGCTCGGGCCGCTGCAGAGCGTCGCGGCGCGCGACCAGATCCACGAGCAGGTGCAGAAGAGCGTCGCCCACGGGGCGAAGCTGCTGCTCGGCGGCGTGATCCCCGACCGGCCCGGCGCGTGGTACCCGGCAACCGTGCTCGGCAACGTCGGGCCCGGCCAGCCGGCGCACGACGAGGAGGTGTTCGGGCCGGTCGCCGCCGTCATCGAGGCCGCCGACGAGCAGGACGCAATCGCCATCGCCAACGCCAGCGAGTTCGGGCTCGGCTCGGGCGTGCTCACCAGCGATCTCGCGCGCGGCGAGCGTATCGCCGCCGACGAGCTGGATGCCGGCATGAGTTTCGTCAACGACAACGTGCGCTCGGACCCGCGCATGCCGTTCGGCGGCATCAAGCACTCGGGCTACGGCCGCGAGTGCGCCGGGTTCGGCATCCGCGAGTTCGTCAACATCAAGTCCGTTCACGTGAAGGGTTAGCGCGATGGCCACCAAGGGATCGGACCTTCTCGTCGCCGCCCTCGAGAACGAAGGCGTCGAGCGCATCTTCGGCATCCCGGGCGAGGAAAACCTCGACGTCGTCGAGTCGCTGCACCATTCGCGCATCGAGCTGGTGATCACGCGCCACGAGCAGGCGGCCGGCTTCATGGCCGCGACCTACGGGCGCCTGACGGGCAAGCCCGGCGTCTGCATCACGACGCTCGGCCCGGGGGCGCTGAACCTGACGACGGCCGCGGCCTTCGCGCACGTCGGCGCGATGCCGATGGTGATGATCACCGGCCAGAAGGGCATCCTGACGTCGCGCCAGGCGCGCTTCCAGATCGTCGACATCGTCGCCGCGATGAAGCCGCTGACGAAGCTGGCGCACCAGATCGTCTCGACCGCGACGATCCCGACGCTCGTGCGCGAGGCGTTCCGCGTCGCCGAGGAGGAGCGGCCCGGGCCGGTGCTGCTGGAGCTGCCGGAAGACATCGCCGGCGAGCCCTGCGAAGCCGTCCGCCTGGTGCCTCCGCATCCGCTCGAACTGCCGACCGCCAGCACGGCGATGGTCGACCGCGCCGCGGCGATGATCGTCGCCGCCAAAAGGCCGCTCATCATGCTCGGCGCAGCCGCCTCGCGGCCGCGGGCGAGCGCCGAGCTGGCGCAGTTCGTCCTGCGGACGCGCATTCCGTACTTCACGACGCAGATGGGCAAGGGCACGGTGCCCGGCGGCACCGAGCTCTACCTGGGCACCGCCGCGCTGTCGGAGCGCGACTACGTCCACGACGCCATCGAGCAGGCCGACCTGATCGTCGCGATCGGCCACGACACGAGCGAGAAGCCGCCGTTCATCATGGACGACAACCGGCCGCTGGTGATCCACGTCGCCTACCAGTCGGCGACAGTCGAGCAGGTCTACTTTCCGCAGGCCGAAGTGGTGGGCGACATCGGCCACTCGCTGGCCCTGCTCGCGGAACGGCTCGAAGGCCGGCTGCCGAATGCCGGCGCGCTCCTGCCGTTGCGCGAGGGCATCCTGGGCCACCTCGCCGACCGCGCGACCGAGGACCGCTGGACACCGCAGCGGATCGTCCACGACGTCCGTCAGGTCATGCCGGCCGACGGCATCGTCGCCCTCGACAACGGCATGTACAAGATCTGGTTCGCACGCAACTACCGGACGCGCGCCGCCAACACGCTCCTGCTCGACAACGCGCTGGCGACCATGGGCGCGGGCCTGCCGCAGGCGATCATGGCCGCGCTGCTCTATCCGACGCGGCGCGTCCTCGCGGTATGCGGCGACGGCGGCTTCATGATGAACAGCCAGGAGCTCGAGACCGCGGTGCGGCGCAAGCTCGATCTCGTCGTCCTCGTCCTCGTCGACAACGCGTTCGGGATGATCCGCTGGAAGCAGGCTGCCGAGGGCTTCGCCGATTTCGGCATGACCTTCGGCAACCCGGACTTCGCGCGCTACGCACAGGCCTACAGTGCCCACGGCCGCCACGTCAGCGAGGTGGCAGAGCTGGTGCAGGCGCTGGAAGCGGCGTTCCGGGCGGGCGGCGTCCATCTGATCGCCGTGCCGATCGACTACTCGGAAAACAAGCGCGTGCTCGTCGACGAGCTGCGCGATCGCAAGCCGGTGACCTTGAAGGCAGGCTAGAGACGCTAAGACGGCCGCGCGAGCGCTTGGGCAACGCAGTGGCCGGTCGCAGTGACTTGGGGAGTTGCTGGCAATCGCCGAGGCGCGCAAACTCGTTAAGGAGTTACTACGCTGGACATTACGGCAGTCGGTCGCTCCAAGCCTTCACATGCACGCCAAGGGGGCACGATGAGTAAGAGTTTGCGATGCCTATACCTCGTTGCGACCTTCGCATTCCTCGTCTGCATCGCGACCACAGAGGCATCAGCTGCCGATCCAGGAGGCAGATTGCTGCGCATCGGGGCGTTCCAGACCCACGCTTCTTTTGGCGGACCCCCAGCCCTCATTCGCGAAGAACTCCGAAAGCTCGGCTGGGTCGAGGGCAAGGACTTCGTTATCGAATATCGCAGCGCCAACGGCGATCCGGCTCGACTGCCAGAGGTCGCAGCCGAGTTGGTGAAGTTGAATGTCGACGTCATCCTGGCCATCGCCAATTCCGGCGCGTTCGCCGCGAAAAGCGC
>Ga0247829_10001567_pt1 | contig 10553 bp, 9 predicted proteins | sample 12C_Control_Day4_FD_207765 | JGI IMG/M metagenome (GOLD analysis project Ga0247829, IMG submission 207765) | Soil microbial communities from agricultural site in Penn Yan, New York, United States - 12C_Control_Day4 | ecosystem: Environmental > Terrestrial > Soil > Agricultural land | place: USA... | reverse complement strand
CGCGCCCGGCTCGCCGGTGATCGGCGCCGAGCTCGTGCTCGCGGTCAGAAAAGAAATGGCCGCGACGCTGGCGGACGCGGTCATCAGGCGAACGCCGCTCGGCGCGCTCGGCGACCCGGGCGACGCGCCGCTCGAACGCGCGGCGGCGATCGTCGGTGGGGAGTTGGGGTGGTCGGAGGAACGGCGCCGCGACGAGATCGCCGGCGTCAAAGCGTTCTATCGCGCGCCTGCAAAATCGACCGTGCCGGTGTAGACGTAATTCCGGTCAAGGCAGCGTGAACGCGTTCATCACGTAGGTGAAGCCGGCGGTGAAGCCGAAGGTCGGATCGATCGAGGTCAGCCCGAAAAAGAGTCCGGCGTCGAACCGGACCGCTCCGCGCGTGTAGCGGCCGCCGAACTTCAGCAGCCCCCGGCTCTCCGTCCCGGGAAACGCCTCGTCGCGTGTCGAGAGGCGGCCGCTCACCTCACCGACCAGCTCCGCCGCCTGCGTCAGCGCGCGCGCGAACGACAGCCCGTAGTCGAGCACGTCGTTCTGCCGGTTCCCCTCGGTCGGATCCGACAGAATGCCAACCCCGAGGTTGCCGACGATACGGACGGACTGGACCGTCTTGGCGCCGAGCAGCGCAATGTGGAAATCGGTGGTATCGAGGCCGAGGCCGCTCTCGTTCGACGCGTTGGGCAGCTTGGTCGCGAAGCGAATGCCGAGCGCCGGCCGCCCCGCGGCCTCGCTCAGGAAGCGGATCTTCGTCGCGACGACGAAGTCGGACACATCCGAGGTGCGGGTGCCCGTCGAGGTCACCTCCGAGGCCAGCGGCGCGTTCGGATTGCGTCCGTCGATATTCAACCGATCGTAGAAGCCACCGTCGATCTGGAACTCGGCGATCGAGCTGATGCCAACGCTGACACCGACCGTTGGCAGACGCAGCAGGTTCCCTTCCAATCCAGACACCGGATAGGTCTGGTTGCTGTCGAATTGGAGCCCGCCCTCGATCAACAGGCGGCCGGCGCCAATGGGTTCGGGGTCTTCCGTGAGCAGCGGACGCTGTTGCGCCGACGCCGACGTCGCCAACAGGACGATCGCGAACAAGAGCAAGCATGCGGGAGCAAATCGACGTGTCATCGGACCTCGAATGCAGTGTCCGCCTTCAGCGGAGACTATGGTCTAAAAACGTTTGCGGCTGTCGAGCAGCAGCGTGACTGGGCCATCGTTTACGAGCGCGACCTGCATCGTCGCCTGGAACTCGCCGGTCGCGACGCGCAGGCCTTCGGCGCGCAGCGCGCGGACGACCTCTTCATACAGGGGCCTGGCAATCGGCGGCGCCGCGGCGTCGTCGAACGACGGCCGGCGCCCCTTCCGGCAGTCGGCGGCCAGGGTGAACTGCGACACGACGAGCACGGCGCCGCCCACGTCCTGGACCGAGCGGTTCATGTGGTGCTTGTCGTCTTCGAACACCCGGAGATCGCGGACCTTCCCCGCAATGTAGGCGACGTCGGTGGGGCCATCTTCCCCTTCGACGCCGACGAAGACCAGCAGGCCGTGGCCGATCTCACCCACGGTCCGGGATTCGACGGTGACGGCCGCAGAGGAGACGCGTTGGACAACCGCCCTCATCAGTCGGTAGCGGCGCTAAAGCGGCGCCCTACGTCCGTCGCTGAATCGATCGCGCCTGGTGCGTGCGCAGGGCGATTCTTCAGAGGCGCCGCGTGGGCACGCAGCTCTGCGGGCGGGTTCAGCCGCGTGTCCAGCAGGTGCCGCGGCGCGACGTTGCCGAGCGCCTTCAGCATCGACTGCTTCACGCCTGGATGCTCACGCTCGAGCTCCATCAGCATCCGCTTGATACGCTGCCGCTGGAGCCCGAGGTCGCCGCAGGCCGGGCAACAGCAGCCGATGATCGGCAGCCCGCACTCCTTCGTGTACGCGCGCGCTTCGTCTTCGCCGACGTACACCAGCGGCCGGATCACCACGTGCGCGCCGTCGTCGGACACCAGCTTGGCCGGCATCGCCTTGAGAGAGCCGGCAAAGAACAGGTTGAGCAGCAACGTCTCGATGAAGTCGTCGGCGTGGTGCCCGAGTGCGATCTTGGTCGCGCCGTTCTCCTTCGCGATCCGGTAGAGCACGCCGCGCCGCAGCCGCGCGCACAGCGAGCACGGCGTCGCCCCATCGTCCAGCAGATCGTCGATGGTCTGGCCGATTCCCGTGTGCTCGATCCGATACTCCCAGCCGCGCTCACGGCAGGTACTCGCGAGCAGCTCGTGCTTGTACTCCTTGTAGCCGGAGTCGACGTTGACCGCGATCAGCGAGAACTTGATCGGCGCACGCTCGCGGAGCACATCGAGCGTCTGCAGCAGAGCCCAGCTGTCCTTGCCGCCCGAGAGCCCGACCATGACGCGGTCCCCGTCCTCGAGCATGTCGAAGTCGACAATCGCCTTCGTGGTTTTCTTGGCGAGGCGCGCCTCGAGGTCGGTGCGATAGGCCATGGTGGGATTTTACCGCGATGCCACGATTCGCGCGGGGATACCGACCGCGATTGCGCCTGCAGCCACGCTGTCGCGCACCACCGCGCCGGCGCCGATCACTGCACCGTTCCCAATCTCGACGCCGTCGAGAATCTTGGCGCCGGCGCCCATCCATGCGCCGTCGCCGATGGTGACGCCGGCAGACTTGCGCTGCTGCGCGAGCACCGGCTTGGTCGGGTCGGAGAAATCGTGGTCGCCGCCGATGACGTAGCAGTACGCCGCCATCAGCACACTCTTGCCGATCGTGACGCGGCTCGCCGAGAACACTTCGCAGTTGAAGCCAAGGTTGGCGCCCTCGGCAAGCTCGATGTCGCCGTTCTTGCACGACAGGATCGTGTTGCGGCCGATGAATACGCCGTCGCCGATCCGGATCCCCCGGTTGCTCTCGCCCTTCGCGTCGAGCAGGCAGTTGTCGTCGACGACGACGTTGCTGCCGATGTGAATCTTGTGCGGGTGGCGCAGCACCACGTTCTGCCCGAAGACGACGTTGCGGCCGCACGAGCCGAGCAGCATCGGATACAGGAGCTTGCGCACGGCCAGCCCCAGCGCGCCGGCACGCGCCTGCGCGATCGACACGACGAGCTCGTACTTGAGCAGCGCGCCGAGACCCGGGCGCCCGACGACGAGCGCGGCGTACTTGGCGCGGCTCGACGTGCCCGGCGCGAACAACTGCTCCTGCGCCCGTTCGATCGTCACAGCCATCCTTCGCTACGATACCAGTCCAGGGTGCGGCGGATCCCCTCGCGCAGGCCGACGCGCGGCGCAAAGCCGATTTCGCTGCGCGCCCGCGAGATGTCGAAAGCGCGGCTCTTCGTGAAGAAGTCGACGCGGCGGCGATACAACGGCGGCTCGATGCCGAACGGCGAGCAGATCGCTTCGCAGATGGCGCCGGCGGTCCAGACCGGCCAGACCGGCAGGTGCCGCTTCGGCGGCGGCACGCCCGCGCCCTCCGCGATCAGCGCCACCAGCGCGTTGAGCGTTGTCACTTCCCCGCCGGCGAGGATGTAGGTGCGATTCGCCGCCGCCGGATGAGTGCCGCACAGGTAAAAGCCGTCGACCAGATCGTCGATGAAGGTCAGATGGTAATAGATCTCGCCGGAGCCGAGCGTGATCCAGCGGCCGCGCGCGACCGGACGAAACAGCTTCAGCAGGCGGCGATCGCCCGGGCCGTAGATGCCGCTGGGCCGCGCAATCGTCACCTCGATCCCGGCCAGCGCGCCGGCCTCGCGGGCCAGCGCCTCGCCCTCGAGCTTGGTCTGCTGATAGATGTCCCCGGGCTTCAGCGCCGCATCTTCAGTCGCAGGCGGATGCTCGATGTCGCCGTGGACGCCAACCGTGCTGCAGTGCACCACGCGCTTCGCCCCGCCCCGGGCCGCCGCCTCGACGATCTCCCGCACGGCGGTGGCGTTGACGGCGCGGTAGGTCGCATCCGGCAGGCCCGCCTCCCGGTACATCGCGGCGATGTGGTAGACGACGTCGACGCCTTCGGTCGCGGATGCGAGCGCTGACGCGTCGCGGAGATCGCCGATCACGATTGTGACGCCCGATCGTTCGAGCGCCGCCGCGGGTTCGCCGCGCGCACGAACGAGCGCGGAGACGGTGTCGCCACGCGCCGCCAGCGCGCGCGCGAGGTGACCGCCCGTGAACCCCGTTGCGCCGGAGACTAGGGCACGCACCGTTCGGCGACGAGCGTGACCGGCGAGCCGAACGGCTTGAGCAGGCCGATGCGGTCGAGGACGTCCTCGATCCACATCGTGAAGCGGCGCGAGCCAATCAGCTTGTGAAACGCGATCGGCAGCACGAACTGGTGGTGCATCGATCGGATCCGGTAGCCGTTCTCGTCGAGCGCGGCGGCGATGGTGGCGCGGCTGAAGACGCGATACGCCTCGGTCTTGACGCCGGCGGCGCCGGCCAGCCGCCGCACCCACGACTCGAGCCACGCGACGCTCGTCGCCGACGGGTAGTCGATGATCACCAGCCGATCCGATACGCGGCACATCTCGGCCAGGCACTGCCGCCACTGCGGCGCGTGCATCAGCAGGCGGAACGACACCACCGCATCGAAGCTGCGATCGGGGAAATCGAGCGCGTGCGCGTCGCCGCGCTCGAAGCGGACCTTGACGAGCTCGTCTGCGGCGCGCTGGCGCGCGATCGCGAGCATCTCCTCCGACGCATCGATCGCGGTGACCTTTGCAGCGCCGTGCGCGAGCAGCAGCGCCACCCGGCCGGTGCCGGTGCCGACGTCGAGGATGTGGCGATCCTGGATGCGCCCGACCATGTTGGCGAGCACGCGCGCCTGCGTCCGCGCGACCAGATCGCCTATCGGCCCGCCGAACCGGCGCTGGTCGAAGGTGCTGGCCATCTTCTCGTCCGCATACATCGAGTAGCTGTAGTGCGCGCCCTGGCGTGAGTCCTTCACGCGACGTCCTTGACCGCCGCGCCCGGTGGAGGCGCCGATGCGTCGGGCATCAGCGCCCGGCAGGCCTGGCGTGTCCGCTCGAGATAGGCGTCGTAGCTGTATTTGGTCTCGGCGAGGTCGCGCGCGCGCCGGCCGACGTCGGCCGCCATCGCGCGGTCCGCCAGGCCGGCGAGGATCCCGGCGGCAAACGCCTGCGGCGTCGCCTCGGTGAGGATCGCGGTCTCGTCGCTCAGCACCTGGGTATGGGTCAACAGGCGGGTGGCGACAATCGCTTTTCCCGATCGCAGGTACTGATAAATCTTCAGCGGCGTGTTCGTGCCGCGCGAACGCGGCGACACCAGCAGATCGGCGGCGAGCAGATACGCCGGGATCTCGGACGCCGGGCGCTGGCCGGCGAAGATCGTCGCCTCCTCCACGCCGGCCGCGCGGGCCTGCTGCCGCGCACGCTCAATCTGATCCGGCTGCCCGCCGGCAAGGACCAGACGCACGTCCGGACGCTCGCGCATGACGTCGGCCATCGCGTCGAAGAGCAGGTCGAGGCCCTGATAGGCTTCGAACGTGCCGGTGTAGAGCACAACCGGAGTCTCGAGTCCCAGCCCCAGCGAGCGTCGGACATCCGATGCCTGTGCCGGCGTCGCCGCGTCTTCAGCCGAGCCCGGCGCGTTCTCGATCAGGACGACTCGCGCCTCGGGTTCGATCGCCTTCACCGTGTCCTCGAGCGACGGGCAGATCACGATCACGACACGCGAGCGCCGGATCATGAAGCGCTCGATCGCGAGAAAGGCCCGCCGGATGAGCGGCGACCGGCTGAACGCGAAGTTGGTGAGCTGCTGCGGCAAGCTCGAGTGCATGTCGTAGAGGTGCGGCACGCGCAGCAGCCACGCGAGTACCGCGCCGATGAGGCCGCCTTCCTCGTGTGAATGGATGGCATCGTAGCGGCCGCTGAGCGCGCGCCGTACGGCGGTCAGCGTCAGCATCGCGTCGAGCGGAATCTTCGCGAGCGAGGGCCCGATCTTCACGCCCTTCACCAACGGCGGCCGCAGGCTGCGGAAGACGCGCAGGCCCGGCATCGACACGTTCTGGCCGAACGGATAGGTCACCAGGTCGACCTGGTGGCCGAGCGCGGTGAGCGCACGGATGCGGTGGAACTCGCTGAACGGGGTGCCGCGCGGCTCGAAGAACGGCTCGGGCGCGATCATCAGGATGCGCACGGTTGGGGTGATTTTCTCACGAATACCACCGAATGATAGTACAGTGGCGAATCCCCTGTCGCCAGAATGTCTGCGGACACATCCGAATCGTCCCCGGCTCGCCGTTACGCGCTGCTCGCGATCAAACTGTCGATAAGCGTCGTCCTGATGGTCATGCTCTTCGCGAGCATCGACGTCGGCAGTTTGTGGCGGACGGCGAAGCTCGCCTCGATCCCCTGGCTCGTGATCGCGCTGGTGATCTTCGCCATCAACCAGGGTGCGGCGGCGTGGCGATGGCGGCTGCTGCTGGCGGCGCAGCACATCCATGTGCGCGGCCGTTCGCTGCTCAGCTCCTACCTCGTCGCCAACTTCTTCAACAACTTCCTCCCCAGCAACATCGGCGGCGACGTCGTTCGCATCCGCGACACGGCGCGGCCGGCGGGGTCGAAGACACTCGCGGCGACGGTGATCCTCGTCGATCGCGGCCTCGGCATGATGGCGCTGGTGCTGGTGGCGGCGATCGGGGCGACGGCCGCCGGTCATCTGCATCCGGCCAAAGCGCCGATCTGGCCGCTGTGGCTGTGGGCCGGCTTCCTGGCGGCGGCGGCGGCGTGCGCGCCGGTCGTCTTCGCACCGGACGGCTTCGGCCGCCTGCTGCAGCCGCTCACCGTGTTTCACCCCGAGTGGGTCGGCGATCGGATCGAGAAGCTGACGAGCGCGCTGGCCAAGTTCCGCGATCAGCCGTCGGCGCTGGCGGCATGTTTCGGCGGCGCGGTGTTCGTGCAGGCGGCGGTCGTGATCTTCTACTGCGCGGTCGCCTATGCGCTGCACCTGCAGGTGGCGTTCGCCGACCTGGCGGTGATCGTACCGGTGTCGCTGGTGATGCAGATGCTGCCCGTGTCGGTCAACGGCTTCGGCGTACGTGAGGCGACCTTCTCGTTCTACTTCTCGCGCATCGGCCAGCCGATCGAGTCGGCGCTGGTGATGTCGCTCGTCGCGCAGGCGCTGGTGATGCTGTTCTCGCTGACCGGCGCGGCTCTCTACATCAACCGCACCCGGCGGCGTCACCTCGGGCAGAGCTGAGCGCCGCTCCCCGCCATCGAGCTTACGGCGACAGTTGCTCCCTTGTCGCGACAGCCACGCCCTTGCGACGCGGCGGAGGGGCGGCTTCAGGAGCCTATGGGCGACGTCGATCGCCAGTGGAACGAACAGGAGAGCAGGAGATCAGGAGCTCAAGAGACTTGTCCGCGCCGTACGGTTCGGCGGGCCGGCCTGCTACGCAGGCCACGGCACGACCGGATCGGATCGATACACGAGCCGACCAGGACGACGCGAGTCGGTTCGTGTATCGATCCGAGTCCGGCCGAGCGCGCCGCGAAGCGGCGCCCGCCGAACCGCAGGGCGCTCGCCGGCCACGTATGCGGCTGGTGAGACTTCAGCCTTCTGACCTCCTGCCCTCCTGATCTTCTGTTTTTCGCTGGCGATGGGGATCGCCGATCGGCCGCAAATGTTGGACGGTGGCTGTCGCCGCTATTCCTGCCGCACGTGCCAGGTCGACGTCTCGGCGTCGAAGTACTCGGGGATGAAGCGCACGAGCGCACCAAGAAAACGGCTGTCGTTCGCGTCCGGCGCGTGCAGGAACGGCACGAACCCGCTCGTCGTCTTGATCGAGACCTTGTAGAGAAAACTGGTCGGCTGCTCGATCCGGTGGTACGGCACACCGTTCTCGACGGCGAGTTGGAACGTCGCGACTTCCGACGGCTTCATCTCGAGCGTGCGCGACTCCGCGCCGGTCGAGACGGTGACGCGATCGTCGAGCCCACCGTTGCGAACCTCGACGCCGAGGCGCCGGATCGCTTTGGTCACGAACAGCCCGCCTCCCGCGTCGAGCACCGGCGCGCGGAGGATCACTTCGGCCCGCGACTTCCCCTTCACCCAGAACGCGTCGCCCTCCGGGTTGAACGCGTTGTCGTCCGGAAAATACGCGAGCATCGGCGGCGTTCCACCGAGCGGCCGCTTCGAGCGATCGGGGTTCGCCGACATCGGCAAATCCTGGAGCAGCGTCAGCTCGAGCGGCAGCCATCGCTGCGCGCCCGACTTCAGGTGCTCGCCCGGGTTGAACGACGAGTAGAACGGGTTCAACAAGATCTTGGCGGTGAAGAGCGCGCCGATCGCCATCGCGACCACCGCCGGGCGGAGGCCGGCCAGCGCCGGCGTCAGCAGCAGGAACAGCGGGTAGAAACTCATGAAGTAGCGGTTGCCGACCGGGCCGCCGCCGCCGGAGTAGGTGAACGGCGTCAGCACGAGGAGCATCACCATCGCGCCGGCGATCGTCGCAAGCGTGTACCACTGCCAGGCGTGACGGCGCCCCGCGGCCAGGAACAGCAGCACGCTGACCAGTCCCGGGAAAAAGTACGGCAGCAGCCCGCTGGATCGCCCGAGCAGAAAGTAGCCGACGTTGTGCCGGAAGACTTCCGCCGAGTGCCGCGTCGCGATCACGCCGCCCGGTAGCACCGCTTCGAGCCGCTCCTGCGGGCCAATGTTGTCGAAGGTCTCCCGCTCGTTCGCGAACGGGAACCCGATATAGCTATAGAAGGTTTTGCGATCGCCGCCCTGGTAGTTGAACTCGCCGGTGACCGCCGCGTTGATCGCAAACAGCCCGCCCGTGGCCAGCGTCCACACGAGGACGATGCCGGCGAGGCGCCGCCACTGGTGCCTGGTGAGGATGAGCAGACCGATCGGGCCCATCAGGATGGCGTGCGTCGGCTTCGAGTAGGTGAGGACGCCGACCAGCGCGGCGGCGAGGTAGTCGGATCCACGGCCGTACAGAAACCCGGTCCGCGCGCCGGCGACGGCGTCGACCGCGATCTCTTTGTAGCTCCACAAAAACAGCGCGTAGAGCGCGACCGAGAAGTTGAACAGCTCCGGCGTGAGCCAGATGAAGTAGACCGGCACCACCGAGGCGAGCAGGAACGCGGCAGCGTATGACGCGGCCGCGACCGGCGGGCTGCCGCGGGCCGACAGGAAGAGATAGATGACGTAGAGATCGAGCGCCAGCAGCAGCGCGTGCAGGATCAGGAAGCCGTTCGTCCCGGCGAGGAACACGAACGGCGCCGCCACCAGCGGGTAGATGTACGCCTTCGAGTAATAGAGCCGCGTGCGGACCAGATCGTTGCGCTTGACCCAGCGCACGAACGGAAACGCGCGCGAGCCGCGAATCTCCACGCGCTTGCCGCGCTTCAGGAAGATCCCTTCAGGCCCGGGAAACTCTTCCCAGACGCGAACCAGATCCTGCCGCTCGAAGGCGAAGTCGAAGTCGCGCGCCAGGCTGTGCCCGAGGCTGTAGTAGGTCGCTTCATCCCCCTTGAAGCCGTGCGCGGCTTTCGGGAAATCGACGGTCGTGGCGAACGCCAGCAGCACCAGCCCGAGCCCAATCGAGATGACGGCGCCGAGTTGACGCGTCGCGCCGCCGGAGGGCGCCGGCGTCGAGGCCGCGTCGATCACCGCGACGCTCCCGAGGTGAGAAACGACAGGTCGGCGCGCAGCACGCCCTGGCGGCGGGTCGCGCGCGAGGTGTCGTGGAGCAGCGTGTACAGCCGCTCCATCTTCCGAACGAACGCGCCGATGTCATATCCCCGGCCGCTCTCGTACGCGGCGGCGGACAGGCGCGCGCGCTCCTCGGGCCGATCGACCAGCCAGACGATTTTTTCCGCCAGCGCGTCGGCGTTCGCCTTCGCCACAATCACCGCGTCGTGCCCGTCGGCAAGGATGTCGACCAGGCCATCGGCGTCGGTCGCGACGATTGGTTTGCCGGCCGCCAGGGCTTCGAACGCGGTCAGCGGCGTGCCTTCCCAGAGCGACGGAAATACGGTCAGATCGAACGCAGAGAGCGTGCGAGCGGCGTCGCGCTGGAAGCCGGCGAAGACGAACCGATCGCCGAGGCCGAGGCGGGCCGCCTGCGCCTCCAGATCCGATCGCAGCGGTCCCTCTCCCACCAGCACGAAGCGAACACCCGGCCGCGCGGCGACGACACGTGCCGCGGCGTCGACCAGATACGAGTTCCCTTTTGAGTCGTGCAGTCGCGTGATCGTGCCGGCGACGAACTCGTTTGCGCGCAGACCCAGTTCCGCGCGCGCCGCCGCGATCTCTTCCGCGCTGCGAGGGCGCCCGAACTCCTCAACCGGCGCACCCAGGTAGACGACCTTCACCTTCGACGCGGGAATCTGGCGCGCGCGGATCACGAACTCAGCCGTGCTCTTCGACACCGCCATCGCGATGTCGGTGTACGGCTCGAGCAGCCGATCGGCAATCTTCTGGAACCACGGCGTGTCGGTGAGGTTGGCGTGCTCGTGGAGGATCGTCGGGATGCCGCGCGCGGCGGCGACGAGGCGGCCGAAGGTCGTCGCCCCGTAGCCGTGCATGTGAAG
>Ga0247829_10001566_pt1 | contig 10556 bp, 6 predicted proteins | sample 12C_Control_Day4_FD_207765 | JGI IMG/M metagenome (GOLD analysis project Ga0247829, IMG submission 207765) | Soil microbial communities from agricultural site in Penn Yan, New York, United States - 12C_Control_Day4 | ecosystem: Environmental > Terrestrial > Soil > Agricultural land | place: USA... | reverse complement strand
GCTCGGGGTCCGCGCCGCCCCGGCGCGGACCCCGAGCTGCGCGCCGTCCGTCGGATCTGAATCTTCGTCGCCCGCCCCTGTTGATCAGCCGGGGTCAGGATCCAATCGCGGGGTCAAAACGGGCCCGCCCGGTGGGTGGTCACACAGCGCAAGCTGTGACCACGCTGCGTCAGGATAGCCAGCTTGTACGGGCTATCCAGGCCCTGATCGGGATTCATCCTGGCCGTTGCTTCCACGGAGGCGGAATACTGGTCGGCGGACACGGTGGGGAACACCTCGAATCGGAGCGGTAGTGAGGCCCGTCCGGGCGGATCGGCAGGGAAAGAGCATGAAAATCGCGGTGCTCGGCGTCGGGTACGTCGGGACAGTTACAGCAGCGTGCCTTGCCGACGCGGGTCACGAGGTCGTCGGGATCGATCCCGACATGACCAAGGTCGCCGCGTTGGCTGCGGGCACCAGCCCGGTAGTCGAGCCCGAGCTCGACGCCGTCGTGAGACGGGCCGTCGACTCCGGTCGGCTGCAGGCCACGCACGACGTGGTCCAAGGGTTGAAAGGCGTCGACATCGCCATCGTGTGTGTCGGCACCCCGTCGCGCAGCAACGGGAGCGTGGACCTCACGCACCTCGAGCAGGCGGCGCGGGAACTCGGCGAGCACGTTGCCCGGACGGACGGCTATCTCGCCGTCATCGTCCGGTCGACCGTCCCGCCGGGCACGGTCGGCGACGCAGTGCACGCCGCGCTGGCCAAGTCCGCCGGCGACGGGAGCGGGCGCTTCGGCGTCGTCATGTGCCCGGAGTTCCTCCGTGAGGGCTCGGGCGTGGCCGACTTCCGTAACCCCCCCTTCAGCATCATCGGCTCCGACGACGAGCGGGCGACCGCCGTCGTCCGCAAGCTTTTCGACCCCCTGCCGGGCCGGGTCATCGTGACCAGCCTGCGCACGGCGGAGTCGCTCAAGTACGCCTGCAACGCGTTCCACGCGGTCAAGATCAGCTTCGCCAACGAGATGGGCCGGGTGCTCCGCTCCGTCGGCGTCGACAGCCGCGAGGTCATGGACATCTTCGTCCAGGACGACCGACTCAACATCTCGCCCGCCTACCTCAAGCCGGGGTTCGCTTTCGGAGGCTCGTGCTTGCCGAAGGACCTGCGGGCCGTCCTGAGCCTGGCCCGCTTCAACGACGTCGAGGCCCCGATGCTCACCGGTGTCGTCAACACCAACGAGATGGTCGTGCGCTCGCTCGCCCGTGAGGTGCTGGCCACTGGCGCCCGCCGAGTCGCCCTCCTCGGCCTGAGCTTCAAGGCCGAGACCGATGACCTCCGCGAGAGCCCGTACGTCGATCTGGCCGAGCTCCTCATCGGCAAGGGGATCCAGCTCACGATCTTCGATCCGGTGGTCCGGCCCGAGCTGCTGTTCGGCGCCAACCGCCGTTTCGTGGAGGACCGCCTGCCCCACCTGCGCGGCCTGCTGGCCGATTCGGCCGACACGGCGCTGGCCGGTGCCTCCACCATCATCGTCGGGGTCTCCACCCCGGAGGTGCGAGAAGCGATCCTGGAGGCCTCACCGACCCACGTGTTCGATCTCGTCGGGTCCCTGGGCCCCGAGATCGAGTCGCTGCCCGGCTATGTCGGCGTGAGCTGGTGAGGCGGGTGCGGCTCTCGCAGCGGCGGCCCCCCGCCGTCCTCGTCATCGTCCAGAACCTCCCCGTCCCCTTCGACCGTCGCGTCTGGCTCGAGTGCCTGGCGCTGCGGGCGGCCGGCTTCGAGGTCTCGGTCGTGTGCCCGAAGGGCACGAACGACCAGGCCTACGAGGTCCTCGAGGGCGTCCACATCTACAAGTACCGGCCCGCGCCCGAGGCTCGGGGGATGGTCGGCTTCGTGGGCGAGTTCACGTACAGCTTCCTGGCCACCCTGCGCCTGGCCGTGAAGGCTTGGCGGCGCCGCCGGTTCAACGTCATCCAGGCCTGCAACCCGCCCGACACCTTCTGGCTGCTGGCGCTGCTCTTCCGGCCGTTCGGCACCAAGTTCGTGTACGACCAGCACGACCTCTGCCCTGAGCTGTACGAGTCTCGCTTCCCGAACGGGTCGAGGCTCGTCAAGCGCGTGCTGCTCGGCCTCGAGCGGGCGACGTACCGCAGCGCGCACCACGTGATCGTGACCAACGGGTCGTACCGCGGGAAGGCGCTGCAGCGGGGCAACGTGCCCGAGGACCGGGTCACCATCGTCCGCACCGGGCCGGATCCGGAGCTGCTGGCCAAGGGCCCGGACAAGGCCGAGCACCTTCGCGGGTTCAAGCACCTCGCCGTCTACATCGGCGTCATGGGTCCGCAGGACGGTGTGGACATCGCCATCCGGGCCGCCGCTCACCTGAAGCACGAGCTGTCCCGCAAGGACATCGGCATCACCCTCATCGGGTCGGGCGACTGCTTCGAGGAGCTCAAGGGCCTGGCGGCCAGCCTCGCGGTCGAGGACCTCGTCCACTTCACCGGACGGGCCCCCGACGCGCTGGTCGCCGAGCTCATGTCGACGGCGTCCGTCGGCCTGTCACCCGACCCGAAGAACCCGCTCAACGACGTTTCCACCATGAACAAGACCATGGAGTACATGGCGTTCGGGCTCCCTGTCGTGGCGTTCGATCTGACGGAGACGCGCGTGTCCGCCGAGGACGCCGCCGTCTACGCCGAGCCGAACGACGTCGCTGCCTTCGCGCAGGCCATCGCCGACCTCGTCGACGATCCCGACGCGCGGGCGGTAATGAGCCAGCGGGGCCGGGAGCGGGTCGAGACGGTGCTGGCGTGGCCGATCCAGTCGCCGGCCTACATCGGCGTATACCAGTCCCTCACCGGTTTCCACGCCGAGACGATCGGACCGGCTGCCTCGGCCACGGCGCCGCATCCCTTCCCGGCCAAGGACCTGACGATCACCACGGCTCCGGCGGTGGTGGAGCGCTCCGTGGCCCGGTCGGTCCTGTCGAAGGGCACCGGGGTCGGAAATGGCGTTCGCGTCAACGGGGTGCACTACCTGGCATCGACCGAGCCGTCCGGCGGGCAGTAGCCGTGTGCGGCATCGCGGGCCTCGTCGACTGGCCCACCACCGATCTGGCAGTCGCTGCGCGCGCCATGTCGGACCGCATCGCCCACCGTGGCCCGGACGGCGACGGCCTCTACCTCACCGAGGAGGCCCCCGTGCGGGCCGCCCTGGTGCACCGGCGCCTGGCCATCATCGACCTCAGCACGGAGGCCAACCAGCCGTTCGTCAAGGACGGCATCGCCCTCGTCTACAACGGCGAGCTCTACAACTACAAGCAGCTCCGGGCCGAGCTCGAGAGCCACGGGGTGCGCTTCCGCACCGCGTCGGACACCGAGGTCGTGCTCGAGGCGTGGCGCTTCGGCGGCGAGGCCTGGCTGCGTCGCTTCCGCGGCATGTTCGCGCTCGCCCTGCTGGAGCAGGCCACCGGCCGCCTGGTGCTGGCCCGGGACCACTTCGGGATCAAGCCGCTGTTCGTGGCCGAGCGCGGCAAGGGTCTGGCCTTCGCCAGCGAGCTCAAGGCGCTGCGGACCGTGCTGGGCGACGTCGAGGTGGACCCCACGGCCATTGCCGCGTCGCTGCTCTACTACTGGGTGCCCGAGAGCCACTGCGCCATCCGCGGTGTGGAGAAGCTGCCCGCCGGGTGCTGGGCCGAGAAGCGGCCCGGGCAGCCCCTGCGAGTGCACCGGTACTTCGATCCCGTCGAGGAGCTCGGCCACCGGGACCAGGGCATCGAGGCGGAGGAGCTGACGGCGATCCTGGAGGATTCCGTCTCGGCGCACCTGATCGCCGATGTGCCCGTGTCCACCTTCCTGTCAGGTGGGTTGGACTCGAGCCTGGTCACCGCGCTGGCCCGCCGTGAGAACGAGGCCATCGACGCCTACACGATCGGCTTCCGGCCCGAGGACCAGAAGCTCGAGGCGATGCCCGACGACCTCGCGCACGCCCGCATCGTCGCCCGCCAGTTCGGCGTGAAGCTGCACGAGATCGAGATCGCGCCCGACGTCGTCGGGATGCTGCCGTCGATGGTCGACGCCCTCGACGAGCCGATCGGCGACCCCGCCGCCATGAACACCGTCCTGATCTGCCGCGCCGCCCGCGAGGCCGGCGTCAAGGTCCTGCTGTCGGGCATGGGTGCCGACGAGCTCTTCGGCGGCTACCGCAAGCACTACGCCTGCCTGCTGGCCGCCCGCTACCGCAAGGCGCCCCGCGCCGCCCGCGCCGTGCTCGAGGGTGCGGTGGACAAGCTGCCGGTCGCCGTGGGGTCGCGCGGCCTGCGCTCCGTCCGCTTCGCCAAGCGCTTCGTGTCCTTCGCCTCCCTGGCCGAGGAACCCGCGTTCCGGCGGAGCTACACGCAGTACGAGCCGGCCGAGCTGCAGGACCTGCTGCAGCCCCACCTGGCCCCGCACGTGCAGACCTTGGTCGACGAGCACGCCCGCATCTACAACTCGACCGGCTTCGACGATCCCGTCAATCGCATGTGCATGACGGATCTGCAGCTCTTCCTGGTCGGCCTCAACCTGACGTACACCGACCGCTCGAGCATGGCTGCTTCGACCGAGGTGCGGGTCCCGTACGTCGACATCGAGGTGGCACGGGCCGCGTTCCGGGCCACGGGCGCCCAGAAGATCAACGGCCGCAGCAGGAAGGACATCCTGAAGCGCGCCGCCGCCGGCATCCTGCCCGACCAGATCGTCAACCGGCCGAAGGGCCTGTTCTCCGTGCCGCTCCGGGCCTGGGTCCGGCGGGATCTGGCCGAGATGGTCGACGACCTGCTGCCGAACGGCGTCCTCGTCAATGACGGCTACATCCGGCGCGAGACCCTGGAGCAGCTCATCCGCAGCGACCGCTCGGGCGCCGCCGACCGCTCGAAGGAGATCTGGCACCTCCTCACCCTGGAAGAGTGGATGCGCCAGATCAACCGCGACACCCCCGTGGGCGCCCTGTCGTCGGATGCGTCGGTGGACGTCGCGACCCGCACATCGAACCCCTGAGGAACCCGGACACCCCCCATGAAGCAGATCGCGCAGAACTACAAGACCGGTGAGCTGACGCTCGTCGACGCGCCCGTCCCCGCCTGCCGCCCGGGCGGTGTGCTGGTGCGCACCGAGTACTCGTTGATCTCGAGCGGCACCGAGCTGATGAAGGTGGGCGAGGCCAAGCTCTCGCTGCTGGGCAAGGTGCGGGCCCGGCCGGACCAGGTCCGCAGCGTGCTCGACACGCTGGCCCAGCAAGGCCCGGAGGCGACGTTCAAGAAGGTGATGAACCGCCTCGATGCCTACACCCCCCTCGGCTACTCGCTCTGCGGGACGGTCATCGAGGTCGGCGCCGGTGTCACCGGCCTCACCGTGGGCCAGCGCGTGGCCTGCGCCGGCAACCAGTACGCGCTGCACGCCGAAATCAACTGGGTGCCGGCCAACCTGTGTGTGGCCGTGCCCGACGAGGTCGATCCCCGCCACGCCGCATTCACCACGGTCGGCGCCATCGCCATGCAGGGCCTGCGCCAGGCCGACATGGCGCTCGGCGAGGTCGCGTGCGTGATCGGGCTGGGCCTCATCGGCCAGCTCCTCGTGCAGCTCCTGCGGGCCAACGGCGTCCGCGTCGTGGGCATCGACATCTCCCCGGAGCGGTGCGCGCTGGCCGAGGAGCAGGGCGCCATGTGCGCGGCGGGGCCCGAGGGCGCTGACCTGGAGCGGGTCGAAGCCGCCCTGGCCGAGCTGACGGGCGGCTTCGGTGCCGACGCGATCTTCTTGAGCGCTGGCGGCGACACCAATACCCCGGTCGAGCTGGCCGCCCGCCTGGCCCGCGACCGCGGCCGGGTGGTCGACATCGGCAAGTGCTCGCTCGATCTCCCTTGGAACGCGTACTACGAGAAGGAGCTCGACGTCCGGTTCTCCCGCTCGTACGGGCCCGGTCGCTACGACCCCATCTACGAGGAGCAAGGGGTCGACTACCCCGTCGGCTACGTGCGCTGGACCGAAGGCCGCAACCTGGCCTGCTTCGTGGACCTGCTCGCTCAAGGCCAGATCGAGCTGGACCGGCTCATCTCTGCCGTCACCCCGTTCGACACCGCGGCGCAGACCTACGAGCAGCTCGACAAGGGGGAGCTCCGGGGCATCGGCTTCCTCTTCGAGTACCCGGCGGACGTGGCGCTGACCCGCACGGTCGTTCGGCCCCGGCCGGCGCCGGCAGAGACCGCAGGCCGCTCGACGTCGTCCGCGCTGGCCACGAAGCCGGTGCGGATCGGCTTCATCGGTGCCGGCAACTACGCGTCCACCATGCTGCTCCCGCACCTGAAGGACCGGGAAGGCGTCGACCTGGCGCACGTGGCCACGGCCAGCTCGCTCTCCTGCATGACGGCGCAACGCCGCTTCGGCTTCGAGACCGCGGGAACCGACTACCGGGCGCTGCTCGCGGACGAGTCCATCGACGCCGTCGTCATCGCCACCCGTCACCAGTCGCACGCGCCGATGGCCTGTGAGGCGCTGCGGGCCGGCAAGGCCGTCTTCGTCGAGAAGCCCCTCGCCATTACCCAAGAGCAGCTCGAGGCCGTGATGGCCACGGTCGCCGAGACCGACAACGGTCGGTTGCAGGTCGGCTTCAACCGCCGCTTCTCACCGCTCCTCACGACGCTCAAGGAGCGCTTCGGCGCCACGAGCGGTCCGGGCCTGGCCCGGTACCTGGTCAACGCCGGCACGGTCGACCCGTCGAGCTGGTACGCCGATGCCAGCGCCGAGGGCACGCGCTTTTGCGGCGAGGGTGGCCACTTCATCGACACGCTGGCCTGGTGGTTCGACGCGCTGCCCGTCTCCGTGCACGCCACGAGCTGCGGGGGCGTGGACGACCTGCAGATCACCATCAGCTTCGACAATGGCTCGGTCGGTACCGTGAGCTACGTGACCACGGCCAACAAGCGCTTCCCGAAGGAGACGGTGGACCTGCTCGGCGGGGGCAAGGCGGCCCGGCTCGACAACTTCCGCTCAGCCTCCCTCTGGGCCGGCCGGCGCAAGCGCCGCTGGCGGGCGGGCCTGTCGGTCGACAAGGGCCAGAAGGCGGAGCTCGAGGCCTTCGTGCAGGCGGTGCGGACGGGCGGCCCGATGCCGATCCCGCTGGAGTCCCTCTTCGCCGTCACCGACGCCACCCTGGCCGTGAGCGAGAGCGTCACCCGGGGCGACACGCTCAAGCTCGGCTCGCGCCTGTCGTGAAGGCGGGCTGGTACGCCCGCCGGCTGATGGCGATGTCGCCGGCCGAGGTGGCTCACCGCGTCCGGCACCAGGCCGTCAAGAAGGCCTGGCGTCGTTCGTGGACGCCGGACGGGCCCGTGGCGCCGTCGGTCTCGGCTGCGGGCGCGGTGTTCCGGGGGCAGCTGCCGCCCTTCGACGAGCAGGGAGTCGACCCCGCGGCCCTGAAGAGCCTCGTGGCGCGCGCCGACGAGATCCTCGCCGGCTCCTTCGAGGTCCTCGGCGTCGTACGGGAGGACCTCGTCGCGCCCGACTGGTTCCGTGACCCGATCACCGGCCGGCGGGCTCCCGACCGCAGCTACGCGTTCTCGATCCCGTACCGGGACGAGGATCAGGTCGGGACCATCAAGCAGATCTGGGAGCTGTCGCGGCACCACCACCTCACGATCCTGGCCGCCGCCTACCACGTGACCGGCGACGAGGTCTACGCCCGGCGGGTCGAGGACCACCTCCGGGACTGGTGGGCCATGAACCCGTTCCTGACCGGGGTCCACTGGACCAGCGGGATCGAGCTGGGCATCCGGCTGATCTCGTGGACCTGGGTCCGGCGCCTGCTCGACGCCTGGGCTCCGGCCGTGGACCTGTTCGAGCGCAACCCTGCCTTCCACGCGCAGCTCGACGCCCATCACCGCTACCTGGGCGCGCTCGTCAGCACCGGCTCGTCGGCCAACAACCACGTGATCGCCGAGGCCGCGGGGCAGTTCGTGGCCGCCACGGCCTTCCCGTGGTTGCCCTCCAGCGGGCGGTGGGCCGCTGACGCCCTGGAGCTGCTGCAGAACGAGCTGGCGGCGCAGACGTTCCCGTCCGGCCTCAACCGCGAGCTGGCCAGCGACTATCACGGCCTCGTCCTCGAGCTGGCCCTCGTCGCCGCGGCCGAGCGGGTGTGCGCGGGTCGGGCCGTCCCGGCCGGCCTCGCCGACCCGATCGTCCGCATGACCGACGCGCTGGCCGCCATCGTCGACGTCCGGTTCCAGCCACCGCGTCAGGGCGACGGTGACGACGGGATCGGTCTGGTCGTCGACGGTTCCGACGCCAACCGGTGGGCGTCGCTGCTGGTGACGGGGGCCGAGGCCGTCGGGGGGCTGCCGTGGTGGCCGTCGTTGCCCGGCGTCGACGTCCAGGCCCAGCTCCTCGGGGCCGTCTTGCGCGGCCGCCTCGAGGCCCAGCGTCCGCGAGCAGCGACGCGGCCGAGCGTGCTCGGGGACGCCGGCATGGTCATCGTGCGAGGACAGACATCCGAAGGGCAGGAGATCTGGTGTCGCGGTGACGCCGGGCCACATGGGTTCCTGTCCATCGCCGCCCACGCGCACGCCGACGCACTGGCCATCGAGCTCCGGGTCGACGGCGTCGAGGTCGTCGCCGATCCTGGGACGTACTGCTACCACGGCGAGCCGGCCTGGCGGACGTACTTCCGGGGGACGGCCGGGCACGCCACCCTGGAGATCGACGGCCGGGACCAGTCGGAGTCCGGTGGACCATTCCTCTGGACGCGCCACGCGAACACCTGGCTGCTCGAGACCGTCGGGCTCGACGGAACGCCGGTTGCGCGTTGGGTCGCGGAGCACGACGGCTACTCCCGCCGGGAGGAACCCGTGAGACATCGCCGCCGCGTCGAGCTCGATCGCGAGGCCTCGCGGTTGACCGTGATCGACGAGCTGGTCGACGGGTCAGCGCACCCGGTGTGCCTCAGCTTCCCGCTCGGCCCCGACGTCACCTGCCGGCTCGACGGCAACACCGCCGACCTGCAGTGGACGGCGAGCGACCGGGGGGCGACGCTCGTGCTGGACCCCGCGCTCAACTGGATCGTCGTGCGCGGTCAGGACGATCCGCCTAGGGGCTGGTACTCGCCCGGGTTCGGGGTGAAGGTGCCGGCGCCGCTGCTCGCGGGCACTGGAGTGCTGGCGCCCGGTCAGGCGCTGTGCTGCGAGATCGCGTTTTGATCAGACGCGATCGCGTTGTCGGGCGGACGGGGCGTGAGATGCACCCACAGGTGCCACCCCATCAGTGACCCACCCGGCAGCTTGTGGACCGGGAGCGGAGGAGCGTGCATGAAGCGCTTGAAGCTGCGCTCGATCCTGAAGGACGGGAAGTCCTGCTCGACGTCGGCCAGGTCGTAGACCCGGGAGAAGGGGCTCTCCGGGCCATCGGTGCTGTGGTACGTGAACCGCTCGAGCCGCAGGTACTCGCGCAGCCCGACATTGCGGGCCTGGCGGATGTGCTGCCCCAGCATGCCCTTCGGGTGGACGAGGCCGAGACGGGCGAACGGGTAGACGGCGAGGAGGGCGAGACGGCGGACGACCGCGATGGACACCAGGTAGTTCAGCGAACGGCGGGCGTACAGCATCACGACGAGCTTCCCGCCCGGCTTCAGCACCCGGTGGATCTCTGCCTGAGCGCCGAGGATGTCGGGGATGTGGTGGAGCACACCGTGGCTGAAAACAACGTCGAACGAGTCTTCCGGCCAGGGGATCTCCAACGCGCTTCCCTCGCGCACGTCCTCGGAGGGGAGGTGGCGCACCTCGAGGCGGCGCCGCACCCGGCGGACAGACTCGCCGGTCAGATCGAGGCCAGACCAACGGGCGCCGCGGCGGATGAGCTGCTCAGCCTCCGCGCCCTGACCCAGGCCGATCTCGAGCACGCGGAGGCCGTCGACGTCCATGTCGTCGAGACATGCGGGGATGTGGTCCTCCAGCTCATAGCGCCACTGGTCGTAGGCGTCGAAGAAGGTCTCGTGGTCACCACCGAACCGGTCGTCCAGGCCGCCGACGAGCGCGTCACCGCAGGGGTGCGCGGCCCAAAAATGTTCGATCTCCGCTTCGTTCATCTCGTCCGACGAACCCTGTCGTACTGGGAGCCTCCGCTAGGCTCACGCCGCTCGTCATTGTAACGCCTACCTGCGCCTATGCCACTCAGGACGTCGGGTGGTCGTGATGATGGACGTGGGCGCGTTGGCCGTCGCGGTCGAAGATCATGATGAGCTCGGCCGGGCCGTCGATGGCTTCGACGGCGTGCGGCGTCATCGTGGCGAACTCGGCGGCCTCGCCCGTCTCGACGATGATCTCGCGTTCGCCGAGCGACAGGCGCACCCGTCCTGCGAGGACGAAGAACCAGTCGTGACCGGGGTGGACGCGCTGATCGGCGACGGTGCGGGTCGGTTCGAGTCGCATCTTCACGGCGATTGTGCTGCCGGTGGGTCGGCTCAGCATCCAAGTTGTGCGCGCGCCGGCGCTGCTCGGGGCCGGGCGGATGACCACATCGTCGTCGCTGTGCACGTCGAGAAGTGCGTCGAGGTCA
>Ga0247829_10001565_pt1 | contig 10559 bp, 8 predicted proteins | sample 12C_Control_Day4_FD_207765 | JGI IMG/M metagenome (GOLD analysis project Ga0247829, IMG submission 207765) | Soil microbial communities from agricultural site in Penn Yan, New York, United States - 12C_Control_Day4 | ecosystem: Environmental > Terrestrial > Soil > Agricultural land | place: USA... | reverse complement strand
GATTTCCTCCGGGGGTTTTCTTTTGCCCCCGTCGCGGGGGCGCGTCCGCGCGACGGCGGCGCCTACTTGCGCCGGGCGAGCACCCGCTGCAGGCCGTACTCGAGCGAATCGGCCAGGGCGAGCCACGACGCCTCGATGATGTTCGGCGACGAGCCGACCGTCGTCCAGGAGGACTCCCCGTCCGAGGAGTCGATCATCACCCGCACCGTCGCCTCGGTGCCCGAGCCCTCGTCGATCACCCGCACCTTGTAGTCGGTCAACCGGATCTCCTGCACCTCAGGGTAGAACTCCACCAGCGCCTTCCGCAGGGCGGCGTCGAGGGCGTTGACCGGACCGTTGCCCTCGCCTGCGGTGTGCAGGGTGCGCGTGCTCACCCGGCCGGCCGGCCCGTTCGTCCCGTTCGTCCCGTTCGCACCTGGGGCGCCCGGGGCGCGCTCCTCCCGGTCGCCGCCGCCGATTCCGATCTTGACCATGGCCTCGGCGAGCATGTCCCGGCCGCCGCGGGTCTCCACCATGACCATGAAGTCGATCAGCTCGAAGGGGGGCACGTAGGCCCGGTCGAGGCGGCGCACCATCAGCTCGAAGGAGGCCTCGGCCCCTTCGAACTGGTAGCCCCGGCTCTCCAGCTGCTTCACCCGGTCGACCACGGCGCGGACCTCGTCGCCCGTCCCCAGGCGCAGGCCGAGGGACTCCGCCTTGCTCGCCACCGCCCCCCGGCCGGAGAGCTCGGAGATGAGGATGCGGGCCTCGTTGCCCACCACCTCGGGGCGCACGTGCTGGTAGCTGAGGGGGTTCTTGCGCATGGCGTCGGCGTGGTAGCCGGCCTTGTGGGCGAAGGCGCTCGCGCCGACGTAGGCCATGTGGTCGTCCGGCTTCAGGTTGGCCAGCTCGGAGACGTAGTGCGCCGTCTCGGTCAGGGAGGCGAGCTGGGCGTCGCTGACGCAGTCCAGGCCGAGCTTGAGCTTGAGGTTGGGGATGATGGCGCACAGGTTGGCGTTGCCGCAGCGCTCGCCGTAGCCGTTGATCGTCCCCTGGATGTGGGTCGCGCCGGCCTGCACCGCCGCCAGGGTGTTGGCGACGGCCAGCTCGGCGTCGTTGTGGGTGTGGATGCCCACCGCCGCCCCGCCGGTCGGGCCGGGCGCGCCCGGGCCGAACTCGGCGGCCACCGCCCGCACGATCTCCGCCACCTCCCAGGGGAGCGTGCCCCCGTTGGTGTCGCAGAGCACCAGCCCCTCGGCGCCGGCGGCCCGCGCCGCCCGCAGGGTGGCCAGGGCGTAGTCGCGGTCCTCCTTCCAGGCGTCGAAGAAATGCTCGGCGTCGTGGAAGACGCGGCGCCCGTGGCCGTGCAGGAAGGCGACCGACTCGCCGATCATGGCCAGGTTCTCCTCGGGGGCGACGGCGAGCACCTCCCGCACCTGGAAGCGGCTGCTCTTGCAGACGATGGTCACGGCGGCCGTGCCGGCGTCCAGCAAGGCCTTGAGGTTGGGGTCGTCCGCGGCCCGATTCCCCTTGTAGCGGGTGGCGCCGAAGGCCACCACCGTCGCCCCCTGCCAGGTCATCGCCCGGGCCCGGGCGAAGAACTCCTGGTCGCGGGGGTTGGAGCCGGGGTAGCCCCCCTCGACGTACTGGACGCCGAGGGCGTCCAGCCGGCGGGCCACTTTCAGCTTGTCTTCGAGGGAGAAGGAGAGCCCCTCCCGTTGCACCCCATCGCGCAGGGTGGTGTCGTACAGCTCAACCGGTGCGGTCATCGTTTCGGGTCGCTCCTGGCGGAGTGGCCGCCCGCAGACCGGCTGCCGTTCGGGCGGCGCGGGCGGCGGGCGGCGGGTGGTCGACTTCTGGGCGTGCTGTGCGCGCGCAGCCGCCGGCGACGCGACCCGATCCGGTGCCCCCGATTCAGGCCGCGGCCGGCGCCGTAATTCGCACCCGGCCGGCGCGCTCGGCGATCAGGGCGCCCAGCTCCGTGGTGGTCACCACCCGCTCCCCGGGCCCGGCCGCGGCGGGGCCGGAGGCGATGTCCGCGGTGCGGTAGCCCTCGTCCAGCACGGTCTGCACGGCCGCCTCGACCGCCAGGGCGGCCGGCTCCTGGCCGAACGAGTAGCGCAGCATCAGGGCGAGCGAGAGCACGGCGGCGATGGGGTTGGCCTTGCCGCTGCCGACCACCTCCGGGGTGTACAGGGCGGTGCCGTGGATCGGCTCGTACAGCCCGCGCACGCCCCCGCCCCGGTTCCGGGTCTCCCCCAGGCTGGCCGACGGCAGCATGCCCATCGAGCCGGCGAGCACGGCGGCCTCGTCGGTCAGGATGTCCCCGAACATGTTCTCGGTGACCATCACGTCGAAGGTCGCCGGGCGGCGCATCAGGTACATCGCCGCCGAGTCCACCAGGATGTGCTCCAGCTCCACGTCCGGGTAGTCGCGCCCCACCCGGGTGGCGATCTCCCGCCAGAAGCGCCCGGTGGTGAGCACGTTGGCCTTGTCCACCGAGGTCAGGCGCTTGCGCCGGCCCCGGGCCAGCTCGAAGCCGGTGCGCAGCACGCGCTCGATCTCCGCCTCGGTGTAGGCGAGGGTGTCGACCGCCCGCCAGCCGCGGCTGGTCTCCCAGCGCCGGCTGGGCTTGCCGAAGTACAGCCCCCCGGTCAGCTCCCGGACGACGATCATGTCCGTCCCGCGCACGACGTCCTCCTTGAGGACGGACTGGTGCAGCAGGGCGGGGAACAGCTTCACCGGGCGCAGGTTGGCGTACAGGCCGAGCCCCTTGCGCAGGGCCAGGATGCCCCCCTCGGGGCGCACGGCCGCCCGCGGGTCGTCCCACTTGGGGCCGCCGACGGCGCCGAAGTAGACGGCGTCCGCCCGCTTGGAGAGGGCCAGCGTCTCCGGGGGCAGGGGGTCGCCCGTGGCGTCGATCGCCGCCCCGCCGACGAGCGCCGTCTCGGTGCGGTAGCGCCAGTCGAAGCGCGCGGCGACGCTGCGCAGCACGACCAGGCCCTGCTCGACCACTTCCGGGCCGATCCCGTCCCCGGGCAGGACGGCGATCAGGGGGGGGGCCTGCTCCGCGCGCCCCGAACGGCCAGTCATCTCACTCATCTGCGTCTCTGACACTACCACCTACACCTACACCCACAGAATCAGCGCGTTGCGCTTTCGGCCACCGGCAGCAGGGGCGAACGCCCCTGCTCGAACGCGGCGATGTCCGCGTCGTGCTGCATGGTCAGGCCGATGCCGTCCAGACCGCGCAGCAGGCAGTCCCGGCGGAAGGGGTCGACCTCGAAGCGGGCCAGCTCGCCCTCCTCGTCCTCCACCGTCTGCTTCTCCAGATCGACGGTCAGCGAGTAGCCGGGGCGCTCCTTGGCCCGGGAGAGGATCTCGTTCACCGTCGCCTCGGGCAGGACGACGGGCAGGACGCCGTTCTGGTAGCAGTTGTTGTTGAAGATGTCCGCGTACGACGGAGCGATGATCGCCCGGAAGCCGTAGTCCTGGAGGGCCCAGGGGGCGTGCTCGCGGGAGGAGCCGCAGCCGAAGTTGCGCCCGGCGACGAGCACGCTCGCCCCCTCGTAGCCGGGGCGATTCAGCTCGAACTCCGGATTCGGCGTGCCGTCGTCGTTGAAGCGCCAGTCGAAGAAGAGGTACTGCCCGAAGCCGCTGCGCTCGATGCGCTTCAGGAACTGCTTGGGGATGATCTGGTCGGTGTCGACGTTGACCCGGTCGAGCGGGGCGACCGTCCCGGTGTGGCGCACGAACGCGTCCATGCTAGACCTCCTCGATCCCCTGCCAGGTGCGGACGTCGACGAAGTGTCCCTCGATGGCGGCGGCGGCGGCCATCTGGGGGCTGACCAGGTGGGTGCGCCCGCCCTTGCCCTGGCGCCCCTCGAAGTTGCGGTTGGAGGTGGACGCGCAGCGCTCGCCCGGCTGCAGGATGTCCGGGTTCATCCCCAGGCACATCGAGCAGCCGGCCATCCGCCAGTCGAAGCCGGCGGCGGTGAAGATCCTGTCCAGCCCCTCCCGCTCGGCCTGCGCCTTGACCCGCATCGACCCCGGGACGACCATGGCGTAGACGTTGGGGTTGACCCGCTTGCCCCGCACCACGGCGGCGGCGGCGCGCAGGTCCTCGATGCGCCCGTTGGTGCAGGAGCCGAGGAAGACGCGGTCGATGGGGATGTCCTCGATCGCCGTGCCGGCGGTCAGGCCCATGTACTCCAGGGCCCGCTCGGTCGCCCGGCGGTCCGCCTCCTCGGCGTAGGCCGCCGGATCGGGCACCCGGCCGGTGACCGGGACGACCATCCCCGGGTTCGTGCCCCAGGTGACGAAGGGGGCCAGCTCGGCGGCGGCGAAGACCTCCGTGCGGTCGTAGCTCGCCCCGGGGTCGGTCGGCAGGCGGCGCCAGCTCTCCACCGCCCGCTCGAAGGCCTTGCCCTGGGGCGCGTGGGGCCGCCCTTCGAGGTAGGCGAAGGTGGTGTCGTCCGGGGCGACCATCCCCGCCCGGGCGCCGCCCTCGATGGTCATGTTGCAGACCGTCATCCGGCCCTCCATGGAGAGGGCGCGGATGGCCTCGCCGGTGTACTCGATGACGTACCCGGTGCCCCCGGCGGTGCCGATGCGGCCGATGATCCCGAGCACGACGTCCTTCGCCGTCACCCCGGGAGCGAGGCGCCCGTCCACCCGCACCTCCATCGTCCGGGGGCGGGCCTGCTGCAGGCACTGGGTGGCGAGCACGTGCTCCACCTCGGAGGTGCCGATGCCGAACGCCAGGGCGCCGAGGGCGCCGTGGGTCGAGGTGTGGCTGTCCCCGCAGACGATGGTCATCCCCGGCTGGGTCAGCCCTAGCTCGGGGCCGATGACGTGGACGATGCCCTGCTTGTCGCTGTCCAGGTCGTAGAGGGTGATCCCGAACTCGCGGCAGTTCTCGGCCAGGGTCTCCATCTGCTGCTTGGCGATCTCGTCCGTCACCGGGCGGCTGCGCTCCCAGGTGGGGACGTTGTGGTCCATGGTGGCCACGGTCAGGTCCGGGCGGCGCACGCCCCGCCCGGCCAGGCGCAGGGCCTCGAAGGCCTGCGGCGAGGTCACCTCGTGGACGAGGTGCAGATCGATATAGAGGAGCGCCGGCTCGCCCGCGGCCTGCCGCACCACGTGGGCGTCCCAGATCTTCTCGAACAGCGTCTGCGGCGCCGCTGCGCCGCGCTCCTGCGGGGTGGTCATCATCACTCTCTCACTCGGGGGGTGCCCGGCGGGGCCCGGAGGCCGGGCGATCAGACGACGGCCGGCTCCGGCGCGACCGCGCCGCGGGCGGGATCGGTCAGCACGGCGGCGGCGCGGTGGGGGTGGCCCGCCTCGCGGTCGCGGCGGGCGGCGACGACCTTGTTCAGGGCGTTGAGGTAGGCCCGGGCGGCGGCGACCACGATGTCCGTGCTCGCCCCCCGGCCGATGAACGTCCCTTCGTCCGACTCCACCTTCACGGAGACCTCGCCCATGGCGTCGATCCCGGCGCTGACGGACTGCACGGAGAACTCGGACAGCCGGTTGGGGATGTCCACCAGGTGGGTGATGGCCTGGTAGACGGCGTCCACCGGCCCGTCCCCGGTGGCGGCGCCCTGCCGCGTCTCGCCCTCGGCGATGCCCAGCCGGACCGTCGCCGTCGGCACCGCCGGATCGCCGCAGGTGACCAGGAGGTGCTCCAGGCGGAAGGTCTCCTCCACGGTCAGCACCTGGTCGGCGACGACCGCCTCGACGTCCCCGTCGGTGACGTCCTTCTTCTTGTCCGCCAGCTCCTTGAAGGCGCCGAAGGCGCGCATGAACTCGTCGTCGTCCAGCTCGTAGCCCAGCTGCTTCAGGCGGTCGCGGAAGGCGTTGCGCCCGGAGTGCTTGGAGATCACGATGCGGCTGTCCGTGCGCCCGATGCTCTCCGGGGTCATGATCTCGTAGGTGGTGCGCTCCTTGAGCATCCCGTCCTGGTGCAGGCCGGAGGCGTGGGAGAAGGCGTTGCCGCCGACCACCGCCTTGTTCGGCTGCACCGGGAAGCCCATGTACTGGGAGACCAGGCGGGAGGTGCGCCAGATCTGCTCGGTGCGCACGCCGGTCTCGGCCCCGAAGTAGTCCGCCCGCGTCTTGAGGGTCATCACGATCTCTTCGAGCGAGGCGTTGCCCGCCCGCTCGCCGACCCCGTTGACGGTGCACTCGATCCACTCCGCCCCGGACTTGACCGCGGCGAGGGACAGGGCGGTGGCCATCCCCAGGTCGTTGTGGCAGTGCACCGAGACGGCCGCCTTGTGGATGTTGGGCACGTGCTCGGTGACGTAGCGCACCAGGTCGCCGAACTCCGCCGGCTGCATGTAGCCCAGGGTGTCCGGGATGTTGATCACCGTCGCCCCGGCGTCGATCGTGGCCTCGAAGACCCGGCAGAGGAAGTCCGGGTCCGAGCGCGACGCGTCCATCGCCGAGAACTCCACCTCGGGGATCAGGTTCCGCCCCAGGCGCACGGCGGCGACGGCCATCTCCAGCGCCCGCTCCCGGGAGATGCGCAGCTGGTGCTGGAGGTGGATGTCCGAGGTGGACAGGACGGTGTGCAGGCGGGGGGCGGCGGCTTTCTTCAGCGCCGCCCCGGTGGTCTCGATGTTGGGCAGCTTGGCGTCCGAGAGGGCGGCCACCTGGCAGTCCTTGACCGTCTCGCACATCTGCTCGACGGCCCGGAAGTCGCCGGGCGAGGTGGCCGGGAAGCCCGCCTCGATGCAGTCCACCCCGAGCCGCTCCAGCTGCCGCCCGATCTCCAGCTTCTCCTCGAGCGTCAACGCCCCGCCGGCGGCCTGCTCGCCGTCGCGCAGCGTGGTGTCGAAGATCTTGATGCGTCGCATGCGGTCCCTCCGGGCCCTCAGCAATCGGCGCTCAGCGAGCGCGTCGTCGCGGCCGCCTACCTGGCGTTCAGCCAGCTCATCATCGAGCGCAGGTCCTTGCCCACCTGCTCGATGGGCTCCGCCTGCTCGTGCCGGCGCATGGCCAGGAAGGCCGGCCGGCCGGCCTGGTTCTCCTGGATCCAGCGCTTGGCGAACTCCCCGTCCTGGATCTCGGTCAGCACCTGCTTCAGCGTCGCCTTGACGTGGTCGTCGATCACCCGCGGCCCGGTGACGTAGTCCCCGTACTCCGCCGTGTCCGACACGACCTGGCGCATGTGGGTCAGCCCGCCCTGGTACATCAGGTCCACGATCAGCTTCAGCTCGTGGAGGGTCTCGAAGTAGGCCGACTCCGGCTGGTAGCCGGCGTCGACCAGGGTCTGGAAGGCGGCCTTGATCAGGGCGCTGACGCCGCCGCAGAGGATCACCTGCTCGCCGAACAGGTCCGTCTCCGTCTCCTCCAGGAAGGTCGTCTCCAGCACCCCGGCGCGCGTCCCCCCGATGCCCTTGGCGTAGGCCAGGGCGTTGGCGTGGGCCTGCCCCGAGGCGTCCTGGAAGACGGCCACCAGGCAGGGCACGCCGGAGCCCTCGACGAACACCTCCCGCACCCGCGTCCCCGGGGCCTTCGGCGCCACCATGCTGACGTCGACGAACGGCGGGGGGAGGATCTGGTTGAAGTGGATGTTGAAGCCGTGGGCGAACATCAGGGTCTGCCCCTCGCGCAGGTTCGGGGCGATGTCCTCGAGGTAGACCTGGCGCTGCACCTGATCCGGGATGGTGAGCATGATCACGTCCGCGGCGCGCACCGCCTCGGCGTTGCTCAGCACCGTCAGCCCCTGCGCCTCGGCCTTCGCCTTGGAGGCGGAGCCGGGGTACAGCCCGACGACCACGTCGACGCCGCTGTCCTTGAGGTTGAGGGCGTGGGCGTGCCCCTGGGAGCCGTAGCCGAGGACGGCTACCTTCTTGCCGCGCAGGCGCCCCAGATCGGCGTCGGCGTCGTAGTACATGCGGGCCACGATGGTCTTTCCCCCTTCGATTTGTGGGCTCGGGTGGTGGGCCTGCGCCGGTCTAGCCGGCCGCTTCCAGGCGCTCGTCGCCCAGCCGGGCGACGGTGCCCCCGCCGCGGGTCATGGCGACGATGCCGGTGCGCACCATCTCCTTGATCCCGAAGGGGCGCAGCATCTGCAGCAGGCTGTTCACTTTCTCTTCGTCGCCGGTGACCTCGACGATCAGGGACTCGTTGCCCACGTCGACGATCTTGCCCCGGAAGATGTCCGCCAGCTGCTTGATCTCGGCCCGGCTGCTGGAGTTGGTCGCGTGCACCTTGATCAGGGCCAGCTCGCGGTCGACGCTGCGGTCGTCGGTGACGTCGCTCACCCGCAGCACGTCGATCAGCTTGTAGAGCTGCTTGATCACCTGCTCGACCTGCGTGTTGACCCCGTCGATGACGATCGTCATCCGCGAGATCTTGTCCGTGTCGGTCGTCCCCACGGTGAGACTCTCGATGTTGAAGCCCCGCCGCGAGAACAGGTTCGCCACCCGCTGCAGGACCCCCGGCTGGTTCTCCACCAGCGCGACGAGCGTGCGCTTCATCCTTGCACCTGCCCCTTCGCCTACACCCCGCCGGACGAGCCGCCGCCCGCCGCCGCCGTCTTCGCCGTCTGCGGCGCCACCTCGTCCGCGCTCTCGATCGTCTCCTGGAGCGACGCTCCGGGGGGCACCATGGGCCACACGTTCTCGTACGGATCGACCACGAACTCGATCATCGCCGGCCCCTCCACCCCGTTCGCCCATTGCAGCGCGGGGACGACCTCGTCGATCGCCGAGGCGCGCACCGTGGGGATCCCGTAGGCCTCGCCCAGCTTGACGTAATCCGGGTTCCACATCTTCACCGCCGAGTAGCGCTGGTTGAAGAAGAGGTGCTGCCACTGGCGGACCATGCCCAGGTAGTTGTTGTTGAACAGGGCGATCTTGATCGGCAGGTTCTCCTCGCGCACCACCGCCAGCTCCTCCAGCGTCATCTGGAAGCCGCCGTCTCCGGTGATGCACCAGACCGACTCCTGCGGGCGCCCGTACTGCACCCCGATCGCCGCGGGCAGGGCGTAGCCCATCGGCCCCAGCCCCCCGGAGGTGATGTGCGTGTTGGGGCGGGCGAAGAAGTAGTGCTGCGCCGCCCACATCTGGGCCTGCCCCACGTCCGTGACCAGCACCGCCCCCCCGTCCGTGACGTGGTAGAGCTGGCGCACGATCCACGGCGAGGACATCGTCTCCGGACGGTCCGGCAGGGCGAGCGAGGGGTGCTCGACGCGCCACTGCTGGAGCGTCTCCCACCAGCCGGCGAGCCGGTCCTCCGGGCCCTCCGGATTCGCCCGCACTTCCTTGACCAGACTGCGCAGCACGCCCTTGGCGTCGCCCACGATCTTCACCGCCGTCGGCACGTTCTTCCCCAGCTCGGCCGGGTCGATGTCCACGTGGATGATCTGGGCGTGGGGGGCGAAGGCGTTGAGCCGTCCGGTGACCCGGTCGTCCATGCGCATCCCCACGGCGAGGATGGTGTCGCAGCTGGAGATGGCCATGTTGCAGTAGTACATGCCGTGCATCCCCGGCCAGCCGTAGTACAGGGGGTGCGTCTCGGGGAAGCCGGAGATGCCCAGCAGGGTGGTGATCACCGGGATGCGGGTCTTCTCGGCCAGCTCGCGCAGCTCGTCGAAGGCGCCGGAGAGGATGATCCCGTGCCCGGCCAGGATCAGGGGGCGCCGCGCCTCGTCCAGCAGCCGCGCCGCCCGGCGCACGGGATTGATGTGCCCCTGCAGCTTCGGCTTGAAGCCGGGGAGGGCGATCTTCTCCGGGTACTCGAAGTCGCAGACGTTGGTGGTGACGTCCTTGGGGATGTCGATCAGCACGGGGCCGGGGCGCCCGGTGCGGGCGATGTGGAACGCCTCCCGCACCACCCGGGCCAGGTCCTTGACGTCCATCACCAGGTAGTTGTGCTTGGTGATGGGCATGGTGATGCCGGTGGTGTCGGTCTCCTGGAAGGCGTCCTTGCCGATCATGTAGGTCGGCACCTGCCCGGTGAGCACCACCATCGGCACCGAGTCCATCATCGCCGTGGCGATCCCGGTGACCATGTTGGTCGCCCCCGGCCCTGAGGTGCCCAGGCAGACCCCCACCTTGCCCGTCGCCCGGGCGTAGCCGTCCGCCATGTGCGCCGCCCCCTGCTCGTGCCGGCAGAGGACGTGCTTGAAGGGGTAGTCCATGAGGACGTCGTAGAGGGGGATGACGGCGCCGCCGGGCATCCCGAAGATGGTGTCCACCCCTTCGCGGAGCAGGCACTCGCTGAGGATCTGCGCTCCGTTCAGCTTCTGCATCGCCGGCTTCTCCAAAAACACGCCTGTTCGCCTGATACGACCGCGACCGCGCCAGAACCAGCCCCAGAATCAGCGAGCGGCTCCGTCCCTGAGGACGAGAGCCGCTCGCTGAGCTTCCCGTGGTACCACCTCAGTTGACGCGGCCAGATGAGGTCATCGCCGGCACCACGCCCGCCCGCCCGCTCACGGTCTCGGAGACGAGCCCTGCAGAACACAGAAAAGCTCCCGTCCCCGAGGACGAGAGCTGACTCCCGTGGTACCACCCCACTTGGCACACCGCCTCCCGCTCCCGGGCGGACTCGAGATCGCTCTCGCG
>Ga0247829_10001563_pt1 | contig 10562 bp, 7 predicted proteins | sample 12C_Control_Day4_FD_207765 | JGI IMG/M metagenome (GOLD analysis project Ga0247829, IMG submission 207765) | Soil microbial communities from agricultural site in Penn Yan, New York, United States - 12C_Control_Day4 | ecosystem: Environmental > Terrestrial > Soil > Agricultural land | place: USA... | reverse complement strand
GGCTGGCCGCGATGCCGCCCGCGCCTCGTCCATGAGCTCCTTGTCCGGCACGACCCGCCACGCCACGCCAAGCCGCAGGAGCGAGGCGGCGTCGTACTCCTGGCCGAGCAGCAGCATCTCGCGGGCGGCATTGAGGCCGACCAGCGCCGGCAGCAGCGATGTCACCGCGCCCGTGACGAAGATGCCGAGGGACACCTCCGGGAAGAACCCGCGGGCGGTCTCCCCCCAGATCGGGAAGTCGCAGTTGATGGCCCACTCGAAGCCGCCGCCGACCGCCCATCCGTTGATGGCGCCGACCACGGGCTTGGCGCCGAGGACGATGGCCTCGGTGGCCCGCTGGATGGCATCGACCAGCGCTCGGGCCTCGGCCTCATCCGACGGGTGGACGTGCTCCTTGCGGTCGTCACCGGCGCAGAACGCACGACCGGAGCCCGTGAACACGATGGCCCGCGTGCCCTCGTCGGCGTTGGCGTCGTCGAACGCCCTTGCCACGTCGTCGATGAGTTGGCGGTTCATGGCGTTCAGCCGGTCGGGCCGGTGGAGCGCGATCGTCCGGACGCCGTCGTCGCCCAACTCGCTCAGGACGGTCTCATAGGCCAGGTTCGCCGACACGCCGGCGAACCTAGTGTCGCCGTCGTGCTCGTCCCGACCCTCGATCAGCTGCTCCGTGACCGGGCCGCCGACCGGCCAGACGTCCCCTGGTTGCGCTGCCGCACCGGCGACCTCCCGTTCGCGGAGGCCGACCGGCTGGTCTCGGACCTCGCCGCGGGTCTGGCCGCCCAAGGTGTCGGGCGGGGCGACCTGGTCCCCGTCCTCATGCCGAACGGGCGCGACATCGTCATCGTCTGGTTCGCGCTCGACCGCCTCGGCGCCGTGGCCACGCTGCTCAACACCGCGTTCCGCGGTCCCGCGCTGACACACGCGTTGAACCTGACCGGTGCCGAGCTGCTGGTGGCAGACGCGTCCCTCATCGATTCGGTCGCTCCGGTGGCGGGTGAGCTGGCAACCCTTCGCCGGGCCGTGGTGTTCGGAGGTGACGCCGGGGCGGCCGGCCTCGCACCGCTCGAGATCGTTCCCGCCACCGGGCTGGCCTCGCACCGCACCGAGCCCCCGCCGCCGTCGCACGGCATGACGGACCCGGCCATGGTCATCTTCACCTCGGGCACGACGGGACCGTCGAAGGGCTGCGTGCTGTCCCACCGCTACGCCGTTCGCCAAGCCCAGCTCATGATCGAGCACTTCGGGTTGCGGGCCGACGACGTCCTCTACTGCCCGTTCCCGCTCTTCCACCTCGACGCCACCGTGCTCACGGTCGTCCCCGCGTTGGTCCTGGGCACCACGGCGGCCATCGGCGAGCGTTTCTCGGCGTCCGGCTTCTGGGACGAGCTCCGGGAGTTCGGCGCGACGGTCTTCGACTTCATGGGCGCGACCCTGACGATGCTCCACAAGCGGCCACCGGCCGTGGACGACGCCGACAACCCCGCCCGCCTCGGTTGGGGCGTGCCACTCCCCGAGTTCGCACCCGAGTTCGAAGCGCGCTTCGGTGTGCGGCTCGTCGAGGCCTACGGCTCGACCGATGCCGGCGTGCCCATCTACCAACCCCTCGACCAGCCTCGACGCCCCGGCAGCTGCGGGCGAGCCATCCCGTCCTACGACGTGAGGGTGTTCGACGAGGACGACGTCGAGGTGCCGCCAGGCATGGTGGGTGAGCTGGTGGTCCGCCCGCTCGAGCCCTCGCTGATCGCCGACGGCTACTACGGGCGCCCCGAGGCGACCATCGAGTCACGCCACAACCTGTGGTTCCACACGGGTGATCTCGTGCGCCGCGACGAGGACGGCTGGTTCTTCTACATCGGCCGCCGCACGGACTCCATCCGGCGCCGCGGCGAGAACATCTCCGCCTTCGAAGTCGAGGAGGTGGTGAAGTTGCATCCGCACGTACTGGACGCGGCGGCGTTCGGCGTCCCCAGCGAGCTCACAGAGGACGACGTGATGGTGGCGGTCGTGCCCCGACCAGGCACCGCACTCGATCCGGTCGACCTGATCGCGTTCTGCCGGGAGCGGCTGGCCCGTCACATGGTCCCTCGCTACGTCGACCTGATCGACGAGCTCCCGCGGACACCGACCGAGAAGGTCGAGAAGGGCGTGTTGCGCGAGCGCGGCGTGACGGCGACCAGCTGGGACGGCGAGGCGGCGGCCCGCAGCTGAGCGGCGCTATCGCGAGCGGGGTTGCCCGACGTGCCGTCCGGCCGCCGGCGGGCGGGAGATGGAGGCGTGGGCGGCGCGGACGCGCTCGAGCGCGTCCAAGACGGCGGGAGCGGCGGCCGCCGCCTTCCCGGTACCGGCGTCCACGTGCAGCAGCAGGTGCTCCGCCGTCCCCAACAGCACGCCGTCGCCGCCGTCGCCGCCGTCGCCGCCGTCGCCGCCACGGAGGCCACGGCGGATCCACGTGAACACGTGCATCCGCTTCTCGTCGTGGTCGAGGAGGGTGAGGTCGACGTGGACCGCGTCGCCGGCGCGGCACTGCTCCACGAAGGTCAGGTGGCTCTCCACCGTGAAGTACGAGCCGCCCGAGGCCAGGTACGCGGCGTCGATGCCGACGAAGCGCATGAAGGCGTCGACTCCGTTGCTCGACAGCTCCAGGTACCGGCTGTCGTTCGTGTGGCCGTTGTAGTCGACCCACTCCGTCGGCACGATCCTGTCGACCACCCGCAACGGCCAGCCGTCGAGCAGCTCCTGCTGCCCGACGCCGGCCCGCTCGAACAGCGTGCGCTCGTAATCGTCGAGCACCTCACCGGCACCGACGCCGACGCTGCGCAACCCCTGGAGCACGGCAATCAGCGCGTCGTCCCGCTGCGCCTCGAGCTCCCGCACCGTGCGCCCCGCGGCCTGGGCCTCGGACTGCGTGACGATGCGGTCGAGCAACTCGTCGGTGAGCTCCGGCACGTCGACCAACCTGCTCCACGGCCACTGCAGCGCGGGACCGAACTGGGCCATGAAGTGCCGCATCCCCGCCTCCCCGCCAGCGATGCGGTAGGTGAGGAAGGTCCCCATGAAGCTCCAGCGGAGGCCGGCGCCGAAGCGGATGGCATCGTCGATCTCCTCGACGGTGGCGACTGATCCCTCGACCAGCCACAGCGCCTCCCGCCACAGGGCCTCGAGGAGGCGATCGGCGACGAAGCCGTCGATCTCGGTGGACAGGACCAGGGGGCGCATCCCGACCGACCGGTACACGTCGGCGGCGCGCTCCCTCGCCGCCGGCGTCGTCTGCGCGCCCCCCACGACCTCGACCAGCGGCAGGAGGTACACGGGGTTGAACGGATGGCCGACGACAAGTCGTTCCGGGTGGGACATGCCCGACTGCAGCGCAGACGGCAGGAGGCCCGACGTGGAGGAGGCGATGACGACCGAAGCCGGCGCGGCCTCCGCGGCGGCGGACAGGAGTGCCTGCTTCAGGTCGAGACGTTCGGGCGCGCTCTCCTGCACGAGGTCGACGCCGTCCGCGGCCTCACCCGCCGACCCGACGAAGCGCACGGCGCCTTCGGGCGGCAGCGGCGCCATGGTCAGACGCCGGCACGCCCGCCGGGCGTTGGCAAGGACCTCGTCCAGCTTCCGCGGCGCGTCGGGGTCAGGGTCGAACACCTGGACATCGACACCGTTGAGAACGAAACGAGCCGCCCAACCGCCGCCGATGACGCCGCCGCCGAGCAAGCCGACGCCGCGCAGCCCGGGGACCGGGCTCACCCGGCGGTCACCCCGGGCGCTTGAGCTCGAGCAGCGAGCGCACGTCGGCGGACGTCAGCACGCGCACGTTCATCGCCTCGAGGATGGAGCGGGCACGAGCGACGAGGTCGGCGTTCGTGGCCAGCTTCCCCCGGCTCAGGTAGAGGTTGTCCTCCAGGCCTACCCGGACGTTCCCGCCGGCCAGGACGGCCATGGCGACGTAGGGGAGCTGCATGCGGCTGATCGAGAACGCCGAGAACACGGCCCCCGGTGGGAGCTGGTTGACCATGGCCATGAGCGTGCCCGGATCGTCGGGCGCGCCGTACGCGATGCCCATGCAGAGCTGCACGAGCACCGGGTCGTCGAGGAGACCGTCGGCCAGCAGCTCCTTGACCTGCACCAGATGCCCGGTGTCGAACACCTCCAGCTCCGGTCGCACACCCAGCTCCTGCACCCGCTTGGCCATGGTTCGCAACGCACCGGGCGTGTTCACCATGATGTAGTCGCCGCCGGACGCGAAGTTCATGGACCCGCAGTCGAGCGTGCACATCTCCGGCATGAGGAGCTCGACGTGCGCGAGGCGCTCCGTCGCCCCCGCCAGGTCTGTGCCCTCCTCCGCCGGCGGGAGCGGCGTCTCGTCCCCGCCGAGCACGAGGTCGCCTCCCATACCGGCCGTGAGGTTGAGGACCACGTCCACGCCCGACGTCCTGATGAGGTCCACCACGCCCTTGTAGAGCTGCGGATCCCGGGCGCCCCGGCCGGTCTCGGGGTCCCGCACGTGGATGTGGACGACGGCGGCTCCCGCCTCGGCGGCCGCGATGGCCGACTGCGCGATCTGCTCGGGTGTCACGGGGACGTGCGGGCTGCGGCCCGCCGTGTCGCCCGACCCCGTGATCGCGCAGGTGATGAATGCGTTCCAGTTCAACGTCCGGTCACCCCCGCCGGCGCACGCTACCGCGGCCCCTACCAGGACCGTTCGGTCGTCGCCAGCGCGGCCAGCGCTTCCGGGGCTCCGTCCAGGTCCACGAGCGCGTGATCCTCACGGCCGAACGCGTACAGCAGCAGCTCACCCGGCGGCCCCGTGATCGTCACGGTCGTGTCGCCGTTTGCGGCTCGGAGCTGTGTGCCGTCAGGCCGTTCCAGCACGACGCCGACCGGCGCGGCCTTGAACGCGCGGCGACGGAACCAGCCGAGCACCTTCCACAGATCGGCCTCCGCATCCTCGTCCAGGGCACGGGCCGTCCAGCCATCCTCGGCGCGGCGCACGTCCTCGAAGTGGACGAAGAGCTCGTGGGTGTTCCCCAAGCGGTCGAACCTCGGCAGCGCGAGCGGCGACCAGCTCGGCGGCCCGGCCCGCAGGCGGGTGACCAGCTCAGCGTACGGGCGCTCCGCCTCCCCCAGCCGAACCCGCTCGGACCACCCGTTGAGCCGATCGACCACCAGCCCGGGCACGCTGTCGGGCCGCCGGTCGCGGGCCACGAGGTGCGCGGCCAGGTCCCTGGTCGACCACCCTCCGCACAGGGTGGGAGCGTCGGGGCCCAGCTCGTCCAGGAGATCGCACAGCCCGAGCCGGTCGCGGCGGGCCAGCCACAGGTGATCGCTGATCATCGCGGTCAACGTACCGCTGACCACCCTCCCCGTCCCGCTTGTGTCACACGCCGTTGCCGCTCACCGCGCCCAAACGTGACACAAGCGACCTGGGGGCGCGGCACCGGGGTCCCCGCGCGCCTACGGGTGGGGCTCGGCGAGCTGCTGGAGCAGGAGGACGCCGGCGACGTTCATGAAGTCGTGCTCGGTGATCAGCCCGACCAGCTGGCTGTCCTGCACGACCGGGAGGGCCCCGATCCCGAATGAACGCATGATCTCCAGCGCCCGAAGCGGGGCGACGTCCGGAGGTACGCAGACTGGGTCCTGGCGCATCACGTCGCCGACCAGCACGTCGCCCAGCCCCTGGCGTGAGGTGCCACGGGCCAGCAGCCGGAGGATGGTCCGGTACGAGACGAGGCCGACCAGGTGGTGCCCGGCGTCCTCCACCAGTACCTGCCGGATGCGGTGCCAGTCCATGAGGTTGGCGGCCAGCTCGACGGGGTCGTCCGCCGTGACGGTGACCAGATCCGTGGTCATGAGCTGCTCGATGGACACGAAGTTGTGACGCCAACCGCCGCCCTCGTCGATGCTGGCCGCGGTCCACTCCGCCACGGGCGCGCCGCCCTTCTGCCGGGCGACCATGGCCGCAGTGACGCTGTTGAGCCGCTGGCCCTCCGTCCCCTGCGCCCGCAGGCCGGACAGGGACGTCAGCAGCCAGCGCGAGCCCGTGTGCCCCGACCGCACCCGCCGTTCCACCACCTCCAGGTACCGGTCGCGGTCGTCGGCACTGACGCCGACCTCGTCGAGGCCCTCGGCGGCGAGCGGCAGCAAGTGGTCGAGCGCGAGGGACGTCGCATTGCGCTCCTGCCCGTCCAGCCACGTGAGCTGCGCGCCGAGGCCCTGCCGGGCCGCGGCCACGAGGTTGGCGCGGGCCTGCTCGAACTCGAGGAGCCGGCTCACGTCGTGGTGCTTGGTCCCCACCGCCCGCATCAGGCCCAGCCAGAGCGCGGCGTTCGCGACCTCGTCGGTGATCGTCGGACCGGACGGCAGGACCCGGTTCTCGATGCGCAGGTGGGGCACGCCGCCGGCAACCCCGTAGCACGCCCGGTTCCAGCGCCACACCGTGCCGGTGTGCAGGCGCAAGGCCTCCAGGTCCGGCACCCGGCCTTCAGCCATCGCCTCGAACGGATCGTCGTAGTCGTCGGGGGCCAGCACGGGCCGGTGACGGGAGATGTCCTCGCGGTACAGCTCGGCCACGGAGCCCTGCACCCAGCCGCTCCCGAACGTCACCCGGGAGCTGCGCTCCCGCAGGTGCGGTCCGGGCCGCCGCACGTCGACGGACTGCTCGAACAGCGCGATGCGCGTCTCCGCCCAGAGCCGCTTGCCGAACAGCAACGGCGAGTTGGTCGCACAGGCGAGGACGGGTCCCGCCAGGAGCTGGGCGACGTTGTAGAGGTTGGCGAACTCGTCCTGCGAGACCTGCAGGTGGACCTGGAAGCTGGCGTTGCAGGCCTCGGCCATCACCGAGTCCTGGCGGACCCGCAGCTCGTCGGTCCCCTTGATGTGGAGCTCGTAGTCCTCGCCCCGCAGGTCCATGAGCGCGCGGTTCAGGGCCAGGTATCGGGGGTTGGGGACCATGTTCTCCATCCGCAGGTCGCCCTTGCGGATCGTGGGCAGGATCCCGGCCAGCACCAGCTCCAGCCCGGCGGCGTTGGCGCAGGCCCGGCCGACCGCCAGCAGCTCCTCCAGTTGCACCTGCAACTGACTCAGGCAGTCCCCGGTGAACTCCTGGGGATCGAGGTTGAGCTCCAGGTTGAAGGCGCCGACCTCGGTCGTGAAGTGGGTGTCGGTGATCGCCGCCAGGACGTCGAGCGCGCCGGGCGCCGGCTGCCACGACGCGTCGACCAGGAACATCTCCTGCTCGGCGCCGATGCGGTGCACCCCGGTCTCGAAGGCCCGGTCCTCGAGGAGCTGCTCCAGCGCGCGCAGGTCCTGCAGCATCCAGCGGATCGCCACCCGCCGGTCCTGCAGGCCCGTCGCCGTCTGGAAGCCCACGTCCTCAGCCTCCTCCCGCGCTCACCGGAGCCGCGGTCACAGGAGCTCGTCCAGGTAGGTCGGCAACATGGCTCGCCACGTCTGCCAGTCGTGCGGCCACTCCTCGCCCCACGGATCGACGCGGTTGGGGACGCCCCGGGCACCCAGTACGTCAGCGACCCGCCACGACTCACCGACGTCCTCGTTCGGGCCCTGCCCGCTGGCCAGCACGGCGAACCGTCGCCGGAGCACGTCCAACGTGTGGCCGTCCAGATGGGGCACGAAGTCCAGCGGTGACGACCACGAGAGGTCGTCACCGACCTCACCGGGGAGGAACCGCCGCAGGTCGTACGTCCCGCTCATGCAGATGGCCGCCCGGAACACGTCCGGAAAGCGGCACAGGCAGGCCAGCGCGTTGTACGCCCCGATGGACGAGCCGGCGGCGAGGAGCTCGATGTGGTCGTCCTGGCAGTCCGAGCGGATGGCGGGAACGAGCTCGTACCGGACGTATTCGAGGAACTGGCGCAACAACCACTCCCGATGGCGGACGCTGCCCTCACCGGTCAGCAGCGCACGGCCGTTCGCGCTGTCGCAGGAGTAGAGCTTCACCCGGCCTGCGCCCAGCAGGGCGCCGCAGGCGTCTACGAGGTGGAAGCGCTCGATCTCCTCGGCGTCTCCGCCGGCCGTCGGGAACACGACCACCGGCGGGCCGAACGTTCCCCACCGGGCTACCGCCACCTCGCGCTCGAGCCGGCTCGACCACCACGACGTCGACAGCTTGTCGCCGGTCATCGTCATCCGGAGCCCACGGATGCCGGCCGTGCGTCCTGGCGCCACTGCTGGATGCGGTCCCAGAACAGGTCCGTGAACTGCTCGACCTCGTGGGCCGGGAAGAGCGCGGCCACCTTCTGGCGCACCGCATCGCGGGCGACATCGGTGGCGAAGAACTCCCACACGATGCCGTCCAGGTGGGGCAGGTGGTCGGCGCAGAAGGCCTCGAACTCCTCGGCCTGGAGCCGCTCCCGGGCGATCGCGGCGTAGGCGGCGAGCTTCTCCCGGTAGGGCGCGTCGGTGGCGGCGATCTCGAAGTAGGGCGACCAGTCCTGGTTGACAGGCATCGGCCGGCGGGTCGCGGCGCAGAAGATCGACCAGCGCAGGTTGGCGCCCACCAGCCAGGGGAAGTGGTAGTGGAGCGAGGTCACCTGGGAGTCGGGGCAGGCGTTGGCGAAGTCGATCGGATGCCAGTCGCCGTCCTGGCGCAGGGCCTCGCAAGAGTTGAACTCCCATCCGAAGAAGGCATTGATGGTGAGCGTGGTGTCGACGAGCTCCGCGCGCTGATCGTCGGGCACGTGGCCGTCGTCCATCGTGTACCGGTCGTGGAGGGGCGCCGACGGGTCGTAGCGGATGAGCCTCGTCTGGGGCCCGAAGCCGACGCAACGCACGAACAGGTCGTGCGGATCGACAGCTCGTTGCAGATGCAACAGATACGTGCCGCTCTCGTCGTAGGCCTGTCGGAGGGCGTCCTCGTCGTCGATACGCCGGACGCCTGCCCAACCGCCGCCGTCGTACGGCTTGACGAACGACGGGTATCCGACCGCCCTGCCCACCTCACCGAGATCGAAGAGCCGCGCGTAGCGCTGGAGGGTGATTTCCAGGTCGGCTCGGGGCTCGTAGCTCTTGGGCGGCACCATCCAGGTGTCGGGGATCGGCATGCCCAGCCGCATCATGGCGCAGTAGGACGTGTGCTTCTCCATCGCCTGGATGGCCCACGGGTTGTTGAAGACGTAGAGGCCGTCCATGATCACGGCCTTCTTGATCCACTCCCTGCTGGTGCCGTACCAGTGGGTCAGGCGGTCGACGACGAGGTCGTAGCGGCACGGCTGGCGAAGGTCGAAGGGCTCGATGGTCACCCGCTCCACCTCGAAGCGCACGACGTCGCCGTCGATGGGCAACGCCAGGTCGAGGCGCCGCAACACCTCCTCGAAGCAGATCGGCCAGCACAGGTCGGCGCCGAGGGAGAGGCCGATCAGGCTCGTGCGATCAGCCACCGGCCGGCCCGCCCCGCTCCGACCGTCGTTGTGCCGGCCAACCGTGTCCCCCGGGCGCCATCAAGGCGGCAACGTACCAGCCGCTCCGCGCGACCCGGGAGGGAGGTCAGCCCGTTGGGAAGAGCCAGCGCAGGGCCTCGCCCAGCCGATCCCGCCAGCTCACCCAGTTGTGCCCGTCGAGGGCTTCGACCATCCACACGTCCATGCCCGTGGAGGTGAGCGTCGGCAGCAGAGCGCGGTTCTCGCAGATCAGCGTCTCGTACACGCCGCAGCAGGCGTACACCCGCTCGCTGGCCGCCACCGGCGCGGCCACGAAGCGGTCGACGAACTCGATGACCGGTTGCCACAGCGACCCCTCACGAGTCGCACAGTGACCGTCCGACCGGGCGAACGACCCGGACTGCAGGAGCAGCCGGCCGTAGGTTCCCGGGTAGCGGTGCGCGACGGACAGGGCAGCGACGGCGCCAAAGCTGGCCCCCATCAGGGCGCGGCCGTGCGGCGCGGCGACCAGCGGCAGCTCCGCCTCCAGGCCGGGCAGCAGCTCCTCGGTCAGGAAGCGGGCGTGGCGCGGGTCGTCCGCGTACTCGGCCAGGCGTTCGCCCGGGTGGCTGAAGGCGACGACGAGCTCGCCACTGAGCCCACGGTGGATCAGGTTGTCGAGGATGACCTTCAGATCGGCGTACTGGAGGTAGTCGCCGCCGTCGTGGACGACGAGCAACGGGTAGCGCACATCACCGGCCGGGTCGAAGCCCGCCGGCAGGTAGAGCGTCGTGCCCGCGGGCCGCCCGAAGGCCTCGCTCCAGAGGGCATGGCTCTTGAGCACACCCTCCGGCGCGGCCGGATCGAACGTCGCCCATGCCGGCTCCTCGTACCCGGCCGCCAGACAGACCGAGTTCGCCCCGAAGGGGTTCCGGGCGGTGAGCGGGTTGAGCGGGTCCTCGATGAGCTGAGCGCCAGTGGCCCCGGCCTCGGTCACCTCCAGCTTGTACTCGAGGCGGGTGCCGCGGGCGAGGTCGAGCACCAGGTACCAGAGCTCCGTGCCCTCGACCCGAGTGAAGCTCGTGTCGGGGAGGCCGACGCCGAAGTGCTGCAGGCGGACGGACTCGGCCACGCCCCGGTAGAAGAACGTGCACGAGCCGGGCTCGACGAGCGGGGCGGGGCCGGCCTCGA
>Ga0247829_10001562_pt1 | contig 10569 bp, 11 predicted proteins | sample 12C_Control_Day4_FD_207765 | JGI IMG/M metagenome (GOLD analysis project Ga0247829, IMG submission 207765) | Soil microbial communities from agricultural site in Penn Yan, New York, United States - 12C_Control_Day4 | ecosystem: Environmental > Terrestrial > Soil > Agricultural land | place... | reverse complement strand
CGCCAAGGCATAGGAACTGGTCCGGCCGGTAGCGCAACTCGCCATTGAGCATGGGCGCAAGGATGGCGTCGCTGTCGGTTCCGCGCGCGCTGGCGCTCTGCTGGTGCTGGTGCACCTCGGCGAGAACTACGAGTTCATCTCGAAGCCTGCGCAGGCGGCGATCGCCGAGGCCTTCGCAGGCCGACCCGAGCTCGGGTCGTACGCAGGTCTTCGGCCGGGCGTCGCGCTGCGTCGAGACCATCGCCTATTCGACCACGCTGTTCTTCCATATGATTCCCGGACTGACGGAGACCTTCACGCGCCTGCCTTCGGGTTCGCCCTTCTTCAGCAACCCGGAGGATCCGGCGCTGCAGAAGGCGGTCGGCGTGTGCTTCGTGCTGCTGGTGATCGGCTGCGTCCTGCAGGTGCGGCGCCTGCGGGCGGGCCACCCCGTCTGGAACGCCGCGAGGAGACCCTCATGAACGCTGCCACCTTGGTCGCCGGCGAGGCCGCGCTGCTGCTGATCGACCCCTACAACGACTTCCTCAGCGACAACGGCAAGCTGCAATCCCGCGCCAAGGCGGTGATGGACGAGGTCGGCACCATCGCTCACATGCGCGAGGCCGTGGCCGCCTGCCGGGCGGCGGGCATCACGGTGTTCTACGTGCCGCACCACCGGGCGAAGCCTTCGGACTTCAGCAACTGGGCGCACCCCACGCCCTACCAGCTGGGCGGGCATCGCATCCAGCTCTTCGCCGAGGGCAGCTGGGGCGCGCAGTGGCATCCGGACTTCGAGCCCCGCCCCGAGGATGTGATGATCAAGGAGCACCGCGGCTCCAGCGGCTTCGCCAACACCGACCTCGACATCCAGCTGCGCCAGCACGGCGTGCGCCGCGTGATCCTCATCGGCATGCTGGCCAACACCTGCCTGGAGACGACCGGCAAGTTCGCCGTCGAGCTGGGCTACCACGTCACGCTGGTGCACGATGCCACGGCAGCGTTCTCGGCCGAGGCGATGAAGGTCGCGCACGAGATCAACGGCCCCACCTACGCGCACGCCATCGTCACGACGGGCGAGCTGGTCGCCGCGCTGTCCGCCGGAGCGGCCACGCCATGACCCGCGCCGTCGACACCCCGAACCGGTTCGCCGAGGTCGAAGGCCGGCGCCTGGCCTACCGCTCGATCGGCGACGGGCAGCCGATCGTCCTGTGCACGCGCCTGTTCTTCGAACCACGCTCGCCGGCGAGCCGTGCCGCGGCCAGGGCTTCGCACGACCGCATCGCGCAACGCACGGAAGGCGGCCGCGCCCGACCTTCTCCGGTGTGCACCGTAGTTTCACATTTTTCATGAAGTTCTCCCTTCAGCTTCCCTCGTGGCCGCCGATACACAAGGCGTCATGGACAAACCACATCCCAACGAGTCCCCCGAGCTGCTGCCCCAGCTCCCGAGAGAAAACGTGCTCCAGGACGATGGGGTGCACATGCTGGTGTCGACCCGGGGCGTGGAGGGCTCGAGAAGCGATGGCATCCTCATTCGCCGGTGCGCCTTCTCGCTGGCTGCCCCGCTCTGCTGCGAACTGCTGGGCCAGTACAGGCAGCTTTCGGACGGCCTCTGGCACGCGTCCATGCGCACCCGGCCCCGCGAAGATGGCTCCCTGGGCCCGCCCCAGCTGGGCATCTACGGGACGGAACTCGACGCGCTGGTGAATCTCTGGGCCAACCGTCTGCGCCTCGATCTCGGCACCCGGGTCTGAACATCTGGTGGATGGCGCGCAGCGCCCGCAGGCTGTAATCTGGGGCAGTTCGGCCGCCGTCGCCGGCCAGCACGTCAACCTGGGGGTACCGGCATGGTGGAGCAGAAGACCACGGACACAGCGCATGAGGCCGTCGATGTCGACGTGGCGGTGGTGGGCGCCGGATTCGCCGGCCTCTACCTGCTGTACAGCTTGCGCCGGATGGGCTTCTCCACCCGCGTGCTCGAGGCCGCCGGCGACGTGGGCGGCACCTGGTACTGGAACCGCTATCCCGGCGCGCGCTGCGACATCCCGACCACCGACTACACCTACAGCTTCGACCCCGATCTGGAAAAGGCCTGGACCTGGTCGGAGAAGTACGCCACCCAGCCGGAGATCCTGCGCTACGCCCAGTTCGTGGCCGAGCGCTACGACCTGCGGCGCGACATCGACTTCGACACCCGGGTGGTGGCGGCGCGCTGGGACGCCGCCGCCGAGCGCTGGCACGTGCGAACCGACACCGGCCACGACATCCGCTGTCGCTACTGCGTCATGGCCAGCGGCTGCCTGTCTCTGCCCAAGGCCCCCGACATCCCGGGCGCCGAGCGCTTCAAGGGCGAGGTCTTCTTCACCAGCCGCTGGCCGCACGAAGGCGTGGACTTCAGCGGCAAGCGGGTGGCGGTGATCGGCACCGGCTCTTCGGGCATCCAGTCGATCCCGATCATCGCCCGCCAGGCCAGCCGGCTGACCGTGTTCCAGCGCACGCCGAATTTCTCGATCCCGGCGGGCAACGGCCCGGTGCGTCCCGAGCGGCGCGCGCCCCTGGAAGCCGACCGCGAGGCCTATCGCCAGCAGGCGAAGTGGTCGCGCGCCGGCGTGCCGAACGAGCGGACCCAGATCTACGGCCGCTACAGTCCGCCGCAAGTGCACCGCGAGCGCTTCGAGGCGGCGTGGCAATCGGGGGAGTTGATCCCCATGCTGGCCGTGTTCGCCGACCAGATCCTGTTTCGCGATGCCAATGCGATCGTGGCCGGCATGGTGCACGAGAAGATCCGTGACGTGGTCCAGGACCCGCAGGTCGCCGAGTTGCTGAGCCCCAGGGACCATCCCTTCGGTACCAAGCGCCCGTGCCTGGACACCGGCTACTACGCCACCTTCAACCTGCCCCATGTGCGGCTGGTCGACCTGCGTCGCCATCCGATCGAGACCCTCACCGAGACCGGCATCACGCTGGCCGACGAGTCGATGGCCTTCGATGCGATCGTCTACGCCACCGGCTTCGACGCGATGACCGGCGCCATCGTGTCGGTGGACATCACCGGGCGCGACGGCATCACGCTGAAGCAGAAGTGGGCGCACGGCCCGCAGACCTACCTCGGCCTGATGACGGCGGGCTTCCCCAACCTGTTCACCATCACCGGGCCGGGCAGCCCGTCGGTGCTGTCGAACATGATGGTGTCGATCGAGCAGCACGTCGACTGGGTTGCCGACTGCCTGGCCCGGTTGCGCGCGGATGGCATGAGCACCATCGAGCCCACCGGGACCGCCGAGGCCGGCTGGATGACGCACGTCAATGACTGCGCAGACATCACGCTCTACCCGACGGCCGACTCCTGGTACATGGGCGCCAACGTGCCGGGCAAGCCGCGGGGCTTCCTGCCCTACGTGGGCGGCGTCGATGCCTACCGCGGTGCCTGCGACGAGGTGGTGGCTTGCGACTACCTGGGCTTCAGGCGCAGCGGCGCGAACGGCACGCGCTGCACTGACGGCGTGGTCCGGCGCCTGCAGCCCGACGTCGCGATGCTGCTGCAGATGATGGCGCAGATGAACCTGCCGAGCTTCGATTCGCTGCCCGTCGCGCAGGCGCGCGACCTCCTGCTGCAACTGTCGGCAGCGCGCCCGCCGGGCCCCGCCGTGGGCGACACCGTCGACGGCAGCCTGCCCGGGGCGGCCGGACCGCTCGCGTACCGCCTGTACCGACCCGTCGGCCCGGGCCCGCATCCGGTGGTCGTCTACTTCCATGGCGGCGGCTGGGTGCTCGGAAGCCACGATTCCGACGACCCCCTGTGCCGCGACCTGTGCCGGCGCTCCGGCGCCCTCATCGTGTCGGTGAACTACCGGCACGCGCCCGAGGCGCGCTTTCCCGCCGCGGCCGACGACGGCCTGGCCGCGGTGTGCTGGGTCGCTGCACACGCGGCCGAGCTGGGCGGCATGCCTGGCGCGCTGGCGGTGGCCGGCTGGAGCGCCGGTGCCAACATCGCGGCCGTGACCTGCCAGCAGGCGCGAGACCACGGGGGGCCGGCGATCTCGGGCCAACTGCTGCTGGCACCGGTGACCGACTGCGGCATGAGCACCCCGTCCTATGAGGCAAACGCCGAAGGCTACGTGCTCACCGCATCGCTGATGAAGTGGTTCTGGGACCAGTACGCCGATCCCGCCGAGCGCGCCCACCCCAAGGCATCGCCGCTGCGCGCCGCCGATCTGGCGAAGCTGCCGGCGGCGTTCGTCGTCACCTGCCAGTTCGATCCGCTGCGCGACGAAGGCGAGGCCTACGCCCGGGCGCTGGCCGCGGCCGGAACGCCCGCGCGCTCGATCACGGCACGCGGCCACACCCACAGCTCGCTGACGATGGTCGACGTGGTCGTGTCGGGCGAGCCGGTCCGCCGCGAGATGGCCGACGCGCTGCGCGGCTTTTTCGAGGTCGCGGCGCCGGCCTGACGCATTGCGCCCTCCTCCGATGGATGCCTGGTCGACCCGCCTGGAAAACTCGGCGGCGCACTCCTTGCCGAAATCCGTCGGAACGGGTGCGCGGCGCTGACGCGATGCTGCAGACACTGGCCATCACGGGCCCCATCTATCTGGTCATTGCACTCGGCTTCCTGGCCGGGCGTGCCGGCACCTTCAGCAAGCTGGACATGCGGGTGCTCGGCACCTACGTGGTCAAGTTCGCGCTCCCTGCCCTGGTGTTCACGGCGCTCTCCCAGCGCCCCGTCGGCGAGGTCATGAACGGCCGCTACGTGCTGGGCTACGCCCTCGGCTCGCTCGCCGTGATGATGGCCGCCTTCGGCTGGGCATGGCGCTGGCAGGGCAAGAGCTTCACGCTGAGTGCGCTGTGCGGGCTCGGTTGCGCGAGCTCGAACAGCGGCTTCATCGGCTACCCCATCGCCATCCTGGCCGCCGGGCCCTCCTCGGCCGCGGTCGGTCTGGCGATGTGCATGCTGGTCGAGAACCTGTTGATGATTCCGCTCACGCTGGTGATGGCGGACAGCGGCCGCGCGGGCGCGGGCAAGTGGCATCGCATCCTGATGCTGTCGCTGACCCAACTCTCGCGAAACCCGGTCATTCTGGCGATCGTGGGCGGCCTGGCCGTCTCGTTGATCGGGATCCCGATTACCGGCGTGCTGGCACGCTCGATCAACATGCTGGCCATGTCCTCGGCGGCCGTCTCCCTGTTCGTCATCGGCGGCACATTGACCGGATTGAAAACCAAGGGCATGCGGCGGGACGTGACCACCATCGCCCTGGGCAAGCTCCTGCTGCACCCCCTGGCGGTGGGATTGATGATGTGGCTGGTGCCGCCGAACGACCCATCCTTGCGGGCCGCCGCCGTGGTCTTCGCGGCCACGCCGATGCTCAGCATCTATCCCATCCTTGCGCAGAAGTATGGCTTCGAGGAGATGTGCGCGGCCGCCCTGCTGCTGGCGACCGTCCTGTCGTTCCTGACGATCAGCGTCGCCCTGTGGTTGCTGGGGCCGGTGCTCGGGTGGGCCGCGTAGCGCGGTTCCGTAGACCGCGTCAGGCCGAGGGCCTCAGCCCGCGGCGCCGCCGTCGTCATTCATGTCCAGCGCCAGGAAGTGATGCACGACCGGCGCCTCGGGTCCGATGTGGAAGCGCACCACCTCGTGCTGCAGGTCGGCATCGGCTTTCGACACCCGCTGGTGCTGGCGCAGGTGCTCCGCCCACGACTCCACCAGGAACCACTCCATCAAGCGCTCGGGCTCGTGGGTGTGCTCGGTGATGCCCCAGGCGTAGGCGCCATCGCGGCGGCGCTCCAGCGACATCGCCTTCAGCGCATGCAGGAAGGCCGGCCGGTCTGCCTTGCGGATGCGGTATTCGACCTGCACCATGACCGGGCCGCGGTCGTTCGCGACCGGTTCGTTGAGCAGGGGCTCGGGCCAGTGGTTGGAGGCCTGCAGGTCGGCCTCGCCGGACGGCAGGCGCACGCGGTGGAAAACGAAGGCCACCACGGTCAGCCCCGCTGCACCAGCCAGCAAGGTGGCCGGCACGCCCACCTTCTGTGCCACCAGGCCCCAACCGAGACTGCCCGCGGCCATGGCGCCGTTGAACACCGTGAGGTAGATCGCCAGGCCCCGGCCGCGCACCCAGTTCGGCAGCACGCCCTGCGCCACGCCGTTGAGCGTGGTGAGCGCGATGATCCACCCGGTGCCCAGCAGCAGCATGAGCAGCACGGCGAGCCATTGCGGCGGCGCGCTCGCGAGCACTGCCATCACCAGGGCCGACAGCAGCGATGCCAGCAGCACCAGGCCGTCGGCGTCGAGCTTGGCGCGCAGCCGGGGCAGCAGCAAGGCGCCGAGGATCGCGCCGACGCCGACCGCGCCCAGCATCAGGCCGTAGAAGCCGGCCGTGCCGCCCAGCATGCGCCGGGCCACCAGCGGCAGCAGCGCCCAGACCGAGCTCGCGAAGAGGAAGAACACGGCCGCGCGCAGCAGCACGACATGCAGCTCGCGGCTGGCCCGGGCATAGCGCAGGCCGGCGCGGAAGGCCCCGAAAAACTGCTCCGACAAGCCGCTGTCGGGCGTCGGCGGCCGCTTCCACCAGAGCAGCGCGGCGATCACGAACGCATAGCTCAGCACGTCGGCGCCGTAGGCCGTGGCGGCCCCGAAACTGGCCAGCAGCAGGCCGCCGGCGGCCGGGCCGATGGCCCGTGCGATGTTGATGCCCAGGGAGTTCAAGGCCACGGCGTTCTTGAGGTCCGATCGCGGCACCAGCTCGGGCACGATCGACTGCCAGGTCGGCCCCATCAGCGCGGCGCCGATGCCACCCACGAAAGTCAGCGCGATCAGGTACTCGACCGTCAGCGACTTGGTGCTCGCCAGCAGCAGCAGCGTGCCGCTGACCGCGGCCAGCATGATCTGAATGAAGATCAGGAAGCGCCGCCGGTCGAGAATGTCGGACAGCACCCCGGCCGGAATCGCGAGCAGGAAGATCGGCAGCGTGGCGGCCGTCTGCACCAGGGCCACCGCGGTGGGGCTGGCCGACAGCTCGGTCACCATCCAGGCGCTGGCGACGTCGCGCATGAAGCTGCCGACATTGCCGAGCACGGTCGCCACCCACAGCACGGCGAACACGGGCTGGCGCAGGGGCGCGAAACTGCCCGAGGTCGACGCGGAAGCGGCTGGGGTCGATGGCTCGGAGCTCAAACGGAAACCTCGGTTCTTTGCACTGCCGTGCGTTCGTCCTGTGCGCGCAGATCATGCCAGGCGACCAGCAGCAAGCCGCCGACGAGTCCCCAGTGCTCGAAGAAGGCATTGGCCGCCATGAAGCGGTCGGGCGGCGCCATCTCCCAGAAACGGTTGGCCACGAAGGTCGCGATCAGCGTGAAGCCGGCCAGCCCCAATGCACCCAGCCATCGGTGGAAGCCGGTCAGGATCATCAGCGAGGCGCCGAACTCGAAGGCGATGACGAGCACGGCCAGCGGCGCCGCCGGCGCGAGGCCGAAGTGCTGCATCTCGGCGATCGCCGAGGCGAAGTCGGTCGCCTTCACGAAAGCGCCCTGCAGATAGGCCGCGCACAGGAAGAGCAGCGCCAGCCATCGCAGCGCGGGCGTCGTGGCCAGATGGCGCAGTACCTGCATCAGACCGCCCAGCAGGCGCAGCCGAGCGCGCCCCAGAAGCTCTGCAGGTCCGCCACGGGCAGCCGGCTGCTCCAGGCGCTCGCATGGCGATGGCCGTGCACGCCGCAATCATTGGCGCAGGCACAGGCCTGGGCCGCCTGGCGCAGCGTGGCCTGCAGTGGCGCGCCCTCGGCATCCCCCCACGCCGCGTAGCCGCCGAAGCGCCGCACCGGCGACCAGTCCGGCATGGCAGGCGGCGGCACGCCTTCGTCGTGCGCCGCGAAGTCGCCCGCGCCATAGACCACCTTGCCGCCCACCATCGTGAGCAGCGCCGTGGTGTCGGCGATCTCGGACTCGGGGCAGCCGAAGAAGTCGCGGTCAGGCACGATCAGGTCGGCCAGCTGCCCGGCCTCGATGCGGCCCTTCTTGCCGACCTCGTTGGAGAACCAGGTGACGTGTTCGGTCCACATGCGCAGCGCCGCCTCGCGGTCCAGACAGTTGCGCTGCGGCGTGATGCGCAGGCCGCCGACGGTCTGCCCGGTGACCAGCCAGGCGAGCGACACCCACGGGTTGTAGGAGGCCACGCGGGTGGCGTCGGTGCCGGCCGAGACGTGCACGCCCTTGTCGAGCATGCGCTTGACCGGCGGCGTCGCCTCGGCCGCCGCCGCGCCGTAGCGCTCGACGAAATACTCGCCCTGGTAGGCCATGCGGTGCTGCACCGCGATGCCGCCGCCGAGCGCCGCGACGCGGTCGATCGACTTCTCGGAGATGGTCTCGCAGTGGTCGAAGAACCAGTTCAGGCCCGCGAGCGGCGTGTCGCGGTTCACCTTCTCGAAGACGTCGAGCGCGCGCTCGATGGTCTCGTCGTAGGTGGCATGCATGCGCCACGGCCAGCGGTTCTGCACGAGGACGCGCACCACCTCCTCGAGATCGTCCTCCATCCCGGGGCCCAGGTCGGGGCGCGGCTGGCGGAAGTCCTCGAAGTCGGCGGCCGAGAACACCAGCATCTCGCCGGCGCCGTTGTGCCGGAAGTAGTCGTCGCCCTGCTTGTACTTCGAGCTCGCGGTCCAGTCCAGGAAGTCCTGCTTCTCCTGCTTGGGCTTCTGCGTGAACAGGTTGTAGGCCAGGCGGATCGTGAGCTGGCCGGCGTCGGCCAGTTGCTGGATGACCTGGTAGTCCTCGGGGAAGTTCTGGAAGCCGCCGCCGGCATCGATGGCGCCGGTGACGCCGAGCCGGTTGAGTTCGCGCATGAAGTGGCGCGTCGAATTGAGCTGGTACTCGAAGGGCAGCTTCGGTCCCTTGGCCAGCGTCGCGTAGAGGATGCTCGCGTTCGGCTTGGCCAGCAACAGGCCGCTCGGGTTGCCGGCGCTGTCGCGCACGATCTCGCCCCCGGGCGGCGCCGGCGTGTCGCGCGAGTAGCCGACCGCGCGCAGGGCCGCGCCGTTCAGCAGGGCCCGGTCGTACAGGTGCAGCAGAAACACCGGCGTGTCGGGCGCCACGGCATTCAGTTCCTCGAGGGTCGGCAGCCGCTTCTCGGCGAACTGGTGTTCGGTGAAGCCCCCCACCACGCGCACCCACTGCGGCGCCGGCGTGATCGCCACCTGCTGCCGGAGCATGGCCATCGCATCGGCCAGGCTGCGCACGCCGTCCCAGCGCAGCTCGAGGTTGAAGTTGAGGCCGCCGCGGATGATGTGCAGGTGGTTGTCGATCAAGCCCGGCAGCGCCGGCCGGCCCCGGAGGTCGATGACGCGGGTGGCGGGGCCGGCCAGCGGCAGGACGTCTTCGTCGCACCCGACACGGCTGAAACGGCCGTCGGTGACGGCCACCGCGCTGGCCACCGGGTTGGCGCGGTCCAGCGTGGTGATGCGGCCGTTGTGGAGGATCAGCGACGGCGACTCAGCCACGGCCCTGCTCCGCGCTGGCGACCGGCACGCCCGCGGTCGGCGGCAGCGCATCCTTGGCGCACTCCGGCAGGCGCCCGAACATGTGCGGCTTGACCTGGTGATGCAGCCAGGAAGTCGAAGCGGGGCCGCGGTCGAGCAGGCGCTTGGCCAGCGGCGGCAGCTGCTCGCCGGCCAGGATGCCCAGCAGGCCCACCAGCGCGATGATCGGCGGCGCCGGCGAGCGCACGCTGAACAGCGCGTAGATCACGCCGACCAGCACGCCGAGCGCCAGGGAAACGAGGTACGGCTTCATCCGGGCGGCTCCGCGTCAGCCCTCGTGGGCGCCGAACATGGTCTTGGCGTAGATGATGCCGAGGCCGTAGGCGCCGCCGAACTTCTTCGCGATGCCGGTGGTCAGCTCGTAGGTGTCGCCGCGGGCCCAGTCGCGCTGCAGTTCGAGCAGGTACTGCAGCGAGGTCATGGGCTGGGCGCCGGCCTGCACCATGCGGTCCATGGCGCGGTTGTGGGCCTCGGCGGAGACGTCGCCGCAGGCGTCGGCGATCACGTACACCTCGAAGCCCTGGTCGAGCGCAGACAGCGCCGGGCCGACGATGCACACCCCGGTCCAGAGCCCGCACAGCACGATGCGCGGCTTGCCGATCTCGTTGACCCTCTTGATCACGGCGGCGTCCTCCCAGGTGTTCATGGAAGTGCGGTCGAGCATCGCCTGCCCGGGGAAGGCGGCCTTGATCTCGTCGAACATGGGGCCGGAAAAGCTCTTCTCGGCGACGGTCGTGAGGATGGTCGAGGCGCCGAAGCCGGCGGCCGAATGCGCCACCAGCGCCGCGTTGTTGCGCAGCGTGACGGCGTCGATCGAGTGCGTCGCGAAGGCCATCTGCGACTGGAAGTCGATCATGACCAGCGTGTGGTCGGTCGGCGTGAGCAGCTTGGCGCCGGGAGCGGCTTTGGCGGTGATCGGCATGGGAGGTCCTTTCGGGGAAGCGGAGCGGGTCCGCGGTGAGAAGTCCCCGAGGGTACGGGAGGCCGGCCCGGCTGGCTTGAACGATGCGGCGGGAATTTTCTTGTTTGTGCGATGGCAGCGGTGGCGGCGCAGATCGAGG
>Ga0247829_10001561_pt1 | contig 10570 bp, 10 predicted proteins | sample 12C_Control_Day4_FD_207765 | JGI IMG/M metagenome (GOLD analysis project Ga0247829, IMG submission 207765) | Soil microbial communities from agricultural site in Penn Yan, New York, United States - 12C_Control_Day4 | ecosystem: Environmental > Terrestrial > Soil > Agricultural land | place... | reverse complement strand
CCACGCCCTCGGCGTCGCTGAGGATCCGCGCCAGCTCGACGTACTCATCGATCGTCGTGCCGCAGATGTTGACGAAGACGATGGCGCGCCGGTCACGCAGCTCGGGCAGCTTCTCGCGCACGAAGCGGTGGACGCCGATCCCCTGGAGTCCGATCGCATTCAACATGCCGGCCGGCGTCTCGACGATCCGCGGCGGCGGGTGGCCCTGGCGCTCGGCGAGGAACAGTCCCTTGACCGCGACGCCGCCAAGCGTCGAGAGATCGACGACGTCGCTGTACTCGACGCCGTAGCCGAAACAGCCGCTGGCGGCGATGAGCGGGTTGGGGAGCCGGAGCGAGCCGATGGAAACCGAGAGGTCCATGGTGGTTGCGGGGATGGTCACACGCCCTGCCTCAATGTGCCAACGCCTCCCAGACGATACGTCCGGCGTCGAAGACCGGCCCTTCGAGGCACGAGCGCACAAAATGCGGCGGCGCGCCGACTTGGCGAGTGAGGACGACGCAGCTGTAGCAGCCGCCGAGGCCACAGCCCATGACCTGTTCGAGCGAGACGTCGCACGGCTGGCCATGGCAGTCGGCGATCGTGGCCACCGCGCGCATCATCGGCGTCGGGCCGCAGACGTAGAGCTTGACGGCCGGCCCGGAGCCCACGGCGGCGAGCGCATCGTTCAACGGTCCGGTGATGAATCCCTTCGCGCCGAGGCTGCCATCTTCGGTCGCGGCGACGACGGTGACGCCGAGGTCCTCAAAGACGCCCGTGTAGTAGAGGTCGCGCGCGCGGCGGGCGCCATAGAAGAGCGTCGTTGGCGTCCCGCGGGCGGCGAGCGCTTCAGCGAGCGTCAAGAATGGCGCCAGCCCGACGCCGCCCGCGACCATCCAGGCCTGGGCCGGCGGGTCGATCGGCTCGAACGGCCGGCCGAGCGGCCCGAGGCACGCGACACGAGCGCCCGGTTCTGCGTCGTACACGAGACGCGTGCCGACGCCGACACGCTTGTTGAGGATCGAGATCCCGGTCGGGTGGCCGCTGCCGTCGCGCAAAATCTCGAAGATCGAGAACGGCCGCCGGAGCAGCGGATCCATGCCGCGCGCGGGCTTGACCATGACGAACTGTCCCGGGCGCGCGAGTCCCGCGATCTCGGGCGCGTCGAGCGCCAACACGCTGTACTCGTCCGAGAGCCGCGTGTTGGATCGCACGACGGCGTCGATGTCGCAAGGCACAACTCGAAGTATACACTTCGAGTTGTGCGGTTCCTGCGGATGCTGACCAACTCGCTGCTCGCCGGCGCGCTTGGTGCGGCGTTCCTCACCATCATCGTGCTGCAGCTCAACCCGAGCATCCCGCTCCTCTCGGCGACGACCTGGCGGCTCTTCGTGGCGCTGGCGCTCTTCTACGGCGTGCACCTCGCGGTGGTGTTCTACCTGTTGATGGTCGGGCGCGAGTTCATCGGCCTTTACGGGCTGTCGCCCGGCTGGATGAGCGTGCGCATCCTCGCTTGGCTGACGGCGGCGCTCTCGGCCGGGGCGTCGGTCCTGATGTGGCTCAACGTGTCGGGGTTTGCGTTGGCGCTCGGCGAGAGCGCGGTCCGTCGCATGACCGCGGGAGCGGCCGCGACGTCGGGGACCACCATGGTCCTCCTCGGGCTGGCGGCGGCGCACTATTCCTTTGGCCGGCGGGGAAGCCGTGTCGGCGCCGCTCTGCTGGCGATCGCGGTGTTCGGATCGCTCGCGCTCCCCGTGGCGGCACGTGGTCCGGCGGTGCCGCCGCTTGCCGACCTCCCGGCACCGGGCCAGTCTCCTCCCGCCGCGCCGGTCTCGGGCCCGCGCGTCGTGATGATTCTGCTCGACGGCGCGTCGCTCGACTACGTGTGGCCACGAACGGCCGGAGGCCGGCTGCCGAACTTCGCGCGCCTGCTCACGACTGGGGCGTCGATGAACCTGGCCACCGTGCGTCCGACTGGTCCGGACCCGGTGTGGGCCGCCGTGGCCACCGGCATGTATCCGGCCAAGAACGGCGTGCGGTCGCCGGCCGAATACTACGTCCGCGGCGACGCCCGCCCCTTCGCCCTGCTGCCCGACCACTGCTTCTCGCACGTGCTCGTCCAGCTCGGCCTGCTGCGCCGCGAGTCGAACTCTTCGGCGTCGCTGCGCGCGCGTCCCCTCTGGAGCATCCTGGCGACGGCCGGCATCAGCGCCGGCATTGTACGCTGGCCGTTGACGTCCCCGGCGCCGCCGGTGCACGGCTTCATCCTGAGCGATCGCTTTCACCAACTCCTCGGCTCGGTGCTCGAGCTCGACGCGAGCGCCGCGTATCCAGTCGAGGTCCTGCCTGTCGCCAGACGTGCGTTTGCCGATCCCGAAGAAATTCCCGACTGGCTGCCGTCTCCGGTCGCCGGCGACGGCGCATCGTCGTCACCCGAACGATCGGCTGGCTTGCGCGACCTGTTCTACAGCCGCGCGATGCGGAACCTGCGCGCCGAGTGGCCGGTGCAGTTGACGGCCGTGCGGTATCAAGGGCTCGACACGGTCGGGCACTACAACCTGCGGTACACCGAACCGCGCGACATGGGCGAATCGAGCGACGATGAGCGCCGGCGGCGGCTCCAGGTCATCGAGCGCTATTACAGCTACATCGACAGCGAGATCGGCGAGGCGCTCGCGGGCCTTCTCCCCGGCGACCTGCTGCTGGTGGTATCCGGATTCGGGATGGAGGCGCCGCGCGCCGTCAAGCGGACCGTCGCGCGCGTGCTCGGGGATCCGATGAGCGGCACGCACGAGCGCGCCCCGGACGGATTCCTGCTCGCGTACGGGACGGTGGTCGAGCCCGGCCGTCATCAGAGAGGCGCGGTCGTCGATCTGACCCCAACCGTGCTGTACTTCCTTGGCCTGCCAGTCGGCCGCGACATGGACGGCTACGCCCGACTGGACTTGTTCAGGAGAGCGTTCACGACCGGGCGGCCGATTGCGTTCGTACCGACGCACAACAGATGAGACCGTCGACTGTCGGCAGTCGGGGGTCGGGAATCTCAGTCGGCAGTCCGAGTCGTCTGTCCCAGTCGCGCTAATTTCAACCGCCGCGTGAGCCCAGGTGACTCGGACTGTCGACTCGGACTGCCGACTGAGATTGCCGACTGAGACTCCCGATCCCCGACCCCCGACTGCCGACCGTGATAAACTACCTCCCGCTCTTTAAGCGCGTCCCTGTGAGGGCGCCAAGAGGTGCCACGTGACGACTGTCCACACGACTCCCTGTCCGCGCTCCGTCCCTGCACTGCGTCTCTTCATTCGCGGCCGGAGGCCTGCATGCCGCAGGTAATGGACGCCGATCGGATGTCGCGGGCGCTCACGCGCATCGCGCACGAGATTCTCGAGCGCAACCGCGGGCTCGATGAGCTGGCGCTGGTCGGTATCCGCACGCGCGGCGTGCCGCTCGCGCGCCGGCTGGCCCGGGCGCTCAAGGAGATCAACGGCGACGACGTGCCGACGGGCGCGCTCGACATCACGCTCTATCGCGACGACCTGATGCGTCATCCTGTCGGGCCGCAGCCGCTCGTCCGGCGGACCGAGATCCCCTTCTCCATCGACGATCGCAAGATCCTGCTCGTCGACGACGTGCTCTACACCGGCCGGACGATTCGCGCCGCGCTCGACGCGCTCATCGACTTCGGCCGCCCGCGCGCGATTCAGCTGATTGTGCTCGTCGATCGCGGGCACCGCGAGCTGCCCATCAAGGCCGACTACGTGGGCAAGAACCTGCCGACGTCGCTCAAGCAGAGCGTCCAGGTCAGGTTGCAGGAGATTGACGGGACCGACGAGATTGTCATCGAGGGTGAGCCATGACCACGCGCGCCGCCGATCGGCCCGACAGCGCCGAGCGCCTGCCGAGCCACCCAGAGACGCCTCCTCCTGCGGCCGCGCAATTGAAGTCGCGGCACCTGCTTGGCATCGCGGGCCTCGACGCCGACGAAATCACGCTCATCCTCGACACGGCCGAGGCCATGAAGGAGATTGGCGGCCGGGCGATCAAGAAGGTGCCGACCCTGCGCGGCCGTACGGTCGTCAACCTGTTCTTCGAGCCGAGCACGCGCACGCGCACATCGTTCGAGATCGCGGAGAAGCGGCTCAGCGCCGACACGCTCAGCATCGCGACCTCGACTTCGAGCGTGACCAAGGGTGAGACGCTCGTCGACACCGTCCGCAACCTCGAGGCGATGTCCCCGGACATGATCGTCATGCGCCACGCATCGTCGGGCGCGCCGGAGCTCCTCGCGCGCATCTGCCGCTCGGCCATCATCAACGCTGGCGACGGGATGCACGAGCACCCGACGCAGGCGCTGCTCGATGCGTTCACGATTCGCTCGCACAAGCGGCGGCTCGCCGGGCTGAAGGTCGCCATCGTCGGCGACCTGCTGCACAGCCGGGTGTTCCGGTCGAACGTGCTGCTGCTCAAGACCATGGGCGCGGACGTCTGGGCGTGCGGCCCGGCAACGCTGATTCCGCCGGGCCTCGAGCGGCTTGGGGCGCGGGCGACGACATCGGTTGACGAGGCGGTCGAGGATGCCGACGTGGTCATGCTCCTGCGCATTCAGCACGAGCGCATGCAGGGCCACTTCATCCCGTCGGTGCGCGAGTACTTCGCGCTCTTCGGCATGACGCAGGAGCGCGTGCGGCGCGCGCGCGAAGATGTGATTGTCATGCACCCGGGGCCGATGAACCGTGGGGTCGAAATCGACTCCGCGGTCGCCGACGGGCCCTATTCGGTCATTCTCGAGCAGGTGTCGAACGGCGTCGCCGTGCGCATGGCCGTGCTGTATCTGCTCTCAGGGCGGGATGGACGCGACGACGAGTCGCTCGTGGAGGGTCGGTAGCTGCCGATGCGTTTACTGCTGAAGAACGGGCGTGTGGTCGATCCCGCCAATGGCCGGGACGGCGAGTTCGATGTCTTGATCGTCGACGGCGTGATCGCGCGTGTCGGCAAGAATCTGCCGGCCGATGGCGCCGAGGTCTTCGAGGTTGCGCGCGGCTGGGTCGTGACACCGGGCCTCGTCGACATCCACGTCCACCTGCGCGAGCCGGGGCAGGAGCACAAGGAGACGGTCGCCACCGGCGTGGCCTCGGCGGTCGCCGGCGGGTTCACGGCGGTGGCCTGCATGCCCAACACCGACCCGATCAACGACCACGCCGGGATCACGCAGTTCATCCTCAAGAAAGCCGCGGAAGCGCAGCTGGCGCGCGTGTATCCCATCGGCGCCGTGTCGCTCGGGTCCAAGGGCGATCAGCTCGCCGAGCTCGGCGAGCAGAAGGCCGCCGGCTGCGTCGCCTTCACCGACGACGGCCGGCCCGTGGCCACCGCGCTGCTGATGCGCCGTGCGCTCGAGTACGCCGGTATGCTCGGCGTACCGATCGTCAACCACTGCGAGGACCCGTCGCTCAAGGGTGATGGCGTCGCGCACGAGGGCTACTATGCCTCCGCACTCGGCCTGCGGGGGATTCCCGGCGTGTCCGAATCGCTGATGGTCGAGCGCGACGTCTCGCTGGCGGAGCTGACGGGCGGTCACGTCCACATCGCGCACATGAGCGCGCGCCAGTCGCTGCGGGCCGTGCGCGCCGGCAAGGAGCGTGGTGTGCACGTCACCTGCGAGGTCGCACCGCACCATTTCACGCTCACCGACGAGGCGCTCCTCGGGCCGCCGAAGTACGACACCAACCTCAAGATGAACCCGCCGTTGCGCGAAGCCGCCGACCGCGACGCCATGCTCGCCGGTATCGTCGACGGCAGCGTCGACGTGATCGCCACCGATCACGCGCCGCATCACTCGGACGAGAAGATGCTCGAGTTCGACCGCGCGCCCTTCGGGATCGTCGGGCTCGAGACGGCGGTGCCGATTGTCTGCGACCGTCTGCTGCACGCCGGGAAGATCTCGTGGGCTCGGCTGGTGGAGTTGCTGTCGGTCAACCCGGCGCGCGTGTTTCATCTGCCGGGCGGGTCCTTGGCCGAAGGAGCCCCCGCCGACATCACGGTGATCGCGCCCGACGCGCGCGTGACGATCAGTGCCGCGGCGCTCAAGTCCAAGTCCAAGAACACGCCGTTCGACGGTTGGGAACTGCGTGGCGGCGTGGCCGCGACGATCGTCGGCGGCCGCGTGGTCTACCGCAATGCGTCTTGCTGAGGGGAACGAGGTCAGGATCCGGTGAATCGACTCGAGGATGCGCGCGAGCTCGCGCGCAAGAAACTAGAGACCTTCGAGGTGCTCATGCGGGATGGGCACTTCGACTACCACAACGGGTTCCACGGCCGCGTCTACCTGAATCCGCATCAGTTGTTCCGGCAGCCATCGACGATTTGGCGCCTGGCGCAGGATCTCCTCGACGTCCTGCCGCCGCAGCTACTCGAGTCGACCGACATCGTCGCTGGTCCCGCCACCGGAGGCGCGCTGCTCGCCCATACGATGGCGGGTCTGCTCGACGGCCGGCGCGCGCTCACGCACCCGGCCTGCAGCTTTGCGCCGTTCACGCCGGGGGAGGGCAAGTTCACGCTGCGAAGCTTCTACGCCCAGCTGATTCGCGGCCAGCGTGTGCTCATCGCCGATGACGTGCGCAACACCGGCAAGACGTTTGAACGCTGTGCCACGCTTGTGGAGCAAGCAGGGGGAATCGTCCTGGCCACGGTCGAGATCTGCGATCGCTGCGAAGCCATCGTCGACCTCGGCGTGCCCAACTATGCGCTGGTCGAATACCCCGCGCCAGAGAACTACCCGGCCGCCGAATGCCCGATGTGTAAGGCGGGGGAGCCGATTACTGCGTTTTAGGCTCAGGGCTCAAAGCTCAGGGCTCAGGCAGAACCCTAGAATGCATACTCGAAGATTTTGCGTGAGCCCTGAGTCCTGAGCCATGGGCCCGACGCCGACTCTCGCCACCTCCCTCGACGCCCTCTACCGCGACTACAACCGCGAGGAGTCGGCGAGCGATCCCGTGCACCGCGTCCGGCCCTTTGCCGATCCTGGTGATCGGGAGGTTGCCGCCTTCTGCGCCGCGGCGCTGGCGTTTGGCCGAGTCGCGAGCGTTCTCAACACGATCGACACGCTCTTTGCCATCATGGGGCCGCGGCCCGCCCAGTACGTCCGCCAGTTCGACCCGCGTGAAAGCCATCCTGAATTGCGGGCGATGGTGCACCGCTGGACGCGCGGGGTGGACATCGCCGCCCTCCTGTGGATCCTGCGTCAGATGCTCGAAACCTCCGGATCGATCCAGGATTTCTTTCTCGCCGGAGATGACCCCGCCGCCCCGGACGTGGCGTCGGCACTCGAGGGTTTCTCGACCCGCGCGCTGGCACTCGACGTCCGGCGCGCCTACGGCCGGGTGCCGAAACGCCCCGGGGTGTGTTATTTCTTTCCGCGGCCCGCGGCCGGCAGTGCCTGCAAGCGCCTGAATCTGTTCTTGCGCTGGATGGTGCGGCACGACGAGATCGACCTCGGCGTCTGGACGCGCCTCTCGCCGGCGCGGCTCATCGTGCCGCTCGACACCCACGTGATCCGCCTCGGACGCTGCCTGCGGCTGACGCGCTACGTCAGTCCCGGCTGGAAGATGGCCGCCGACATCACGGCGTCGCTGCGGCGACTTGACGCGACCGATCCCGTGCGCTTCGATTTTTCCATCTGCCACGTCGGCATGATGAATGCCTGCGGCTTCGGCCGCCAGCAGGGAGATTCGCAATGTCCGCTCAAAGGGCTTTGTCATCCGCGGATCGGCCGCGCACGACGCTCCGCCTCATCGCGGCGTTCCTCCTCGGCGTCGCGCTCGGCGCCGCGGGCGCCCTCCTCGTGACGGCGAGAGCGACCGATGCCACGCGGCGCCGCGTCGCCGCGCGCGCGGTCTCGCCCGACAAATCCCGCGTCGCCGTGGCACGCGAGGTACCCTGTCCGGAAGGAACGTGTCAAGAGTTGCGGCTGGGAACAACGGAGGATGCGAGCACGGTCGTGGCGGTTCTCACCGACCGGTCCTGTTCCGAGATCGCGTGGACCCAGGACGGGACACGCGTCGCGTTCGTGCTCGACGCGACGGACATGTCAATCTACAACGCGCAGACATCCAAGCTGGCCGGAATCGTCAGGCTTCTCGCGTCGGAAGCCGCCCAGACCCGCCTGGCGCGCGGCATCACCTTCTCCGAGAACGGCCGCGCCGCGACCTTCGACGATTGCCCGCGCACGCATTCGGGCTGCCGCGCCGGCGTGGTCGGGGTGCCGCAATAAGGAGTTCGGTCTCTTAGCTCCTAGCTCCTAGCTCCAGATCGTCTTCCACGTGCGGATGGAGCGCCACACGCTGGTACACTTTTAGCGTTTCCTTCAGCATCCGCTCGGCGCTGAACAGCTCTCTCGCCCGTGCCAGGCCGGCTTGTCCCATGCGTTGCCGCAGGTCGGGATCCTTCAGCAACTTCACGATGGCTGCGGCCATGGCCGCGTCGTCGCGCGGAGCCACCAGGAACCCGGTCACGCCGTCCACCACCACCTCGGGAATGCCACCGGTCGTCGTCGCGACGATGGGTCTCGCGGCCGCCATGGCGTCGAGGAGCGAAGTCCCCAGGCCTTCGGTGATCGAGCTCATCACGAAGATGTCGAAGGCCTTGTGCAGCGATAGCACGTCGGGCCGGAATCCCGCCAGGAGCACATGCTTCTCGAGACGGTGCTCCCTGATCTGCCGCTCGAGTGCCGGCCTCAATTCGCCCTCGCCCGCGATCACGAAGCGCGCGTCCGCGACCTTGCGCACGACGAGGGCGGCGGCTTCGACGAAGTGTCGCTGACCTTTGTGCGGCACCAGGGCGGCGACATTGCCGACGATCGGCGCCTGATGGGGGAGGAACAGCTCTTCGTGCAGGTTGACGGGCGGAGCCGTGGCCATACGCTCGAGGTCGATGCCTTCGTGAACGGTCACCGTCCGCGCCGCCGGCACGCCGTCGGCCACGAGCATTTGTCGAATCGCTTCCGACGCGCAGATGAAGCAGTCGACCTGCCGGTACTTCCAGCGCGAGAGGGAACTGTTGCGCAGGTGGAAGTCGACGCGGCGCGACGCCACGAGCGGTGGCTTGGCGAGCTGCGTGCTCATCGAGAGCGCCAGCCCGGCCATGGCGACACCGTGCGGGTCGTGGGCGTGAACGATGTCGGGCTTGAGCTGCTTGAGAAGGCGTGACAGGCGCCAGGCCGCGTTGAGATCCATCTCGGTCCTGGGCGCCAGCGGAATGAGGTCAAGGCCCTCTTGCGCGCGCTGGCGAAGCTCTCCCCCGGGATGCGCGACGAGCATCGTTCGATGGCCGAGGGACCGCAGCCCCAGGACGGTGACGAGCACCTGATTCTGACCACCACGCCACGTTCGCGCCGTGTCGATGTGGAGCGAGAACATCTACTGCCGGTGGTCGTAGGCGGGTGGAGGGGCGGCCGGCGCACCACCCGTCGCCTCCATGGCGACGGACGGCGTATCGGCTGCCGCCTGCGAGTTACTTCGGCCTTCGATGTTGGGTGTGCGCGCGAACTTGGGACGGCGCCGCGCGCTGCTCGCGCCGGGCGTCTCGCCCGGGCCCGGCGTGCGAAAGCCGCGCTGCAGTTCCCAGAGCTTGAGGAGCTTGAGAAACACGTAGTACGAGTTGAGGATCGAGATCAGAAACCCCGCCGTCCCGTCGAGAAAGCCCCGCCGGACAACGTAGTTTCGCAGGAAGGCCGCCGGCGGGTGGATCGCCACTTCGATCGGGTTCGTGCGGCGGCCCTCGGCATACCACTCCTCGGCGGCGAGCGTCGTGTAGTGATCGATGCTCGTGACGTGGTCGGAGATGTCGCGGTAGGGATAGTGCTGCAGGTTGTGCGCGAGTGTCGCCGGCCGGCCACTCTTCAGCTCGACCGACTCGTGGACGCGCTTGCCGTTGAAGCGGCCGACGCGGCGGTCGTAGAGCCGGAGCTGATAGTCGGGATACCAGTCGGTGCCCCGAATCCAGCGCCCGAGGTAGTACGACATGCGCGGCATGCGGTAGCCGCCCGCGTTCGATCCCTCGCGCATGATCCGCTGAATTTCGGCCGCGAGCTCCGGCGGCACACGTTCGTCGGCGTCGAGCGCCAGGATCCAGTCGTGGGATGCGACCTCGGCGGCGAGGTTCCGTTGCGCGCTGTATCCGGCCCAGTCATGGGTCACGATCCGGGTCGCATGCCGCCCGGCCAGCGCGACGGTTTCGTCGGTGCTGTGCGAGTCGACGACGACGATTTCGTCGGCCCACTTCACGGATTCGAGCGCGCCCTCGATGTTGGCGGCCTCGTTCCGTGTGATGACCGTGACGGTCAGCTTCACACGGGGAGTGTACCACCTTGAAAGGGGCTGGGGTGCTGGCGGGCCTGGGTGCCTGGTGCTTGGCGGGCCCGGGTGCTCGCGGAGCTTGGGGGGCCTGGTGCTTGGAGGCCAGAGTGCCAGGCACCCTCGCGCTCCAAGCACTCTGGCGCTCTTCTTAGAAACCGCCTCCGGGCGGAACGACCTGTACCGCCTCGAAGTTAATCAGCGCCCGGTTGTAGGCGATGATGGCGGCGAGCTCGTTATTGAGC
>Ga0247829_10001560_pt1 | contig 10572 bp, 8 predicted proteins | sample 12C_Control_Day4_FD_207765 | JGI IMG/M metagenome (GOLD analysis project Ga0247829, IMG submission 207765) | Soil microbial communities from agricultural site in Penn Yan, New York, United States - 12C_Control_Day4 | ecosystem: Environmental > Terrestrial > Soil > Agricultural land | place: USA... | reverse complement strand
CGAGGGTGGTGGAGATCCTCGTGGAAGAACGCGATCAGGTCATCACGATAACGTTCCCTGAACTCGCGTGGGTACGCCCGCAGCAGGATCCGAAAGAGCCGCTCGCCGGTGGAGTTCATCGCTTCGCGGACGGCAGCAGCCGGTGAGCACGCGCGTAGTCAAGCGCGCGGCTCAGTCTGCGCAGGTGGTTTTCCAGAGAAGCGCGCCCCAGCGGCTCGATGCGATACGTGCGGCCGCGTCGGGGGTCGCTGCCGCGTACAGCCCCTTCGCTCCCCCCGGCAATCAGCCCTTCGCGCTCGAGCCGCTGGATCGCCTGATAGAGGGTGCCGGAGCCCAGGTTGATGTCACCGCTCGTGCGCTCCTCGATCGCCAGCTTGATGCCGTAGCCGTGCAGCGGGCTCGCGGCAAGCGAGAGCAGGACCTCGAAGCCGATGGGCGTGAGCTCGAGTGGCGGTCGTTCAGGTTGTCTGACGGGAGGACGTGTCATGCGAGGGCAATATATGTCACTCGCTGACATGTCGTCAATCGGACTATGTCATTCGGCTCTCAGTGCCTCGAGCGGATCCACACGCGCCGCGCGCAGGCTGGGCAAGAGGCTCGCCGCCAGTGCCACCAGGAGCAGTACCCCTGCGACCGAACCAAACACCATGGGATCGCGGGCTGACACCTGGAAGAGCAGCGGCTGCATGAACGTGCCGAGCGCGGCGGCGATGAGGCACCCGGCGGCGATGCCGGCGAGCGACATGCCGATGCTCCAGCGCACGACGATCATGGCGACGTGATCGACGCGTGCACCAAGCGCAAGGCGGACGCCGATCTCGTGACGACGGTCCGCGACGAGATAGGCGAGGAGGCTGTAGATGCCCACAGCCGAGACGACCAGCGCGAGCAGCCCCGAGAACAACAGCGTGGACGTACCCAGTTCCCAGGACCGCATCTGCGGATCGATGCGCTCGGCGAGCGTCTCGGTTGCGACGAAGGTGATCGTTGCATCAGCCGTCGTCAGTTCGCTGCGAACGGCGTCGGCGACGCTTTCCGCGTCCTGACTGCTGCGCACGAGCATCGCCGCGCCGCCGAAGCCGACTTCCTGGCCGAGCGGAATGTAGACGTGCATCTTCGGCGCTTCGACCAGCCGCGCGCGATGCGTATTCTCGGCGACGCCGACGATCGTCGTGCAGGGGCCTGGAGGGTCACCAATCCTGACGCAGCGTCCGATCGGATCCCTTCCCGGCCAGACCGTGCGCGCCATGAACTCGCTGATGATCGCCACGGGCGCCGATCCGGCGCGGTCCGTCGGATTGAAATCGCGTCCGCGGAGCAGACGCGTGCCCATCGTGCGGAAGTACGCCGGTTCCACGGCGCTGATGCTCGGGCCGCCGGTGCCGGTCTGCGGCAGCGCGTCGAGATCCGGCACGGTGATTCGAACACTGAACCGGTTGCCGAATGGCAGGCCCACGGCCACGCTGGCTCCCTCGACACCGGGAACGCCGCGCACGCGATCGAGTACCCCGGCGAGAAACAGCCGGCGTCTCGCGCGCTCGGTGTCGCGGGCCGAAGTATCCAGGCCGGCGAGCGATGCACGGCTCACTTCCACCACGAGTACACGGTCGGGATCGAAGCCGAGATCCACGTGGCGTGCGTTCCACACGCTGCGCACGAACAGGCCCGCGCCGATCAGCAGGGCCACGCTCAGTGTGCTCTGCACGACCGTGAGCGCCGCACGCAGCCGCAGCCGGCGGCCACTCCCTCCGCGAACGCCGCTGCGCAGCGCGCGCGCGAGCGCGTCGCGCGTCACGTCGATTGCCGGCACCACGCCAACGAAGACGCCCATGGCCGTTGCCGTCACGAGAGAGACGAGCAGCACACGCGCATCGACCGGCGCCGACGACCACTCGATCGAGGAAAGCAGCGTATTTCGTGCCGCGCCGCCGATGACATGCGCGACCAGCAGTCCTAATGTGGCGCCGATGAGCGAGAGCAGCGTCGATTCGATCACCAGCATGCGCAGCAGCGCGAGCCGCGACGCGCCCAGCGCGCGTCGTATCCCGAGCTCGCGGGCACGTCTTGCGCCACGCGCCAGCAACAGGTTCATCACGTTGGCGCACGCGATCAACAGCACGAGCAACGACACGCCCGACAGCCACCGCACGACGCGAGATTCCGCCGGCTCGGATCCATCGTCGGCTGCTCCGAGGCCTGCCGTCCACACCCTCGCCTCACGCATGTGCTTTTCATCGCCGTCGTAGGCTCGCGTGAACAGCGTGGTCAGTTCGTCGCTCGCCGCATCGGGGTCGACGCCCTGGCGCAGGCGGATGATGACGCTGAGCCACTGCGCCGACCAGCTCCGCATCCAGTCGTTTGTGATTCTTGCGCTGAGCAGGTTCATCGGGGCCCAGACGTCCACACGACCGAGCTCGGCGCCGGTAAATCCGCTGGGCGCAACGCCGACGATGTCGTAGGGGTCGTCGTTGATGATCAGAGAACGGCCGAGGACATCGGTGGCGCGGCCGAACTGGCGCTGCCAGAGCCCGTCGCTGATGACCGCAACGCGGCGCGCCCCCGTCGTCGAGTCCTCCTCGTCGGCAAAGAAGCGCCCCTGCGCAGGTTGCACGCCAAGGAGCGAAAACAAACTCGCGGACGCGTATCCAATTTTGATCTCGCGCGCCTCGGCGCCGCGGCCCGTCGTTCCATCATTGATCGCATAGGTGGCCGCCGCTTCTGCCGAAGACGCACGGCGAACGATGTCGTAGGTCACATGGCCCACGCCCGCGGTCGTGAACTGACCCATACCGGGGGGCTGTGCCGTCACGTAGACGCGCCGCACGCGTTCCGCGTCACGCACGTGGTCGGGCCCTCGCACGAGCAGGCGATCCGCGATGCCGAAGAGCGCCGCGTTCGCGCCTGTAGCCAGCGCCAGGGTCGCGGCCACGAACAGTGCGAACGCGGGCTCGCGGCGCAGGCTGCGAATGGCGAATATCACATCACGCCTGAGTGCATCCCACGGCATATGCCTGTTCTCCGTAAAGGCGAACCGCCGTTCGCGTCGGTACTCGGCGCGTAGCGCGACTGCAGTGTGCAGCGCATCGATGACGGCGCGGCTCCGCCGCGAACGGCGCGAAGCGTCGAGCGCACGTGCGGTATCGAGCATTTCGGCTCCGAACCGCCGGCGGAATTCGGCGGGGTAGAGGAGCAGCAGCGCGCGGTAGAGCGCTTCGATCATGCGAGTCGTGGCCGTTTGCCGTCGGCGGTGAGGCGCGCTGCGCGTACGAGGCGCGACATCCGCGCCACCTCCGCCTCGAGCACCTGCTGGCCGAGGCGGGTCGGCCGGTAGTAACGCCGCCGATCGTCGGTGACGGTTTCATCGGCAGGCCGGTCGCACTCCTCGATGAAGCGGTCGCTCAGCAACCGCCGCAGCGTCCGGTAGAGCGCGCCCGTCTGCAGGAGCACTTCGCCGTCGGACCGCGCCTCGACGTCACGAATGATTCCGTAGCCGTGCAGCGGCCGCGACGTGAGCGCGAGCATGATGAGGAGGACGTCGCTCTTCAGCGGCAGAAAGTCGGCAGGGTCAGGTTGTCGCACCTGTCGGACAATATCGCAACTATGGACGAAATGTCTAGAGACAAGGTGTGAAAGCCAGAGCGGCGCCTCATTCTGTCCGGAGGGCGACCAGCGGGTCCACCGCGGCGGCACGCCGGGCGGGCAGGTAGCATGCGAACGCGGCGATTGCAGCCAGCAGCAGCACCACGGCCGTGAAGGTGAGGGGATCGAATGGCTCGATCCCGAAGAGCAGGCTGCGCATGATGGTGGTGACGGCGAGCGCGCTGGCAAGACCGAGGGCAATGCCGACCGCGACGGGCAGCATCCCCTGCCGCAGCACCAGCGTTACGACTTCGCGGCGTGCGGCCCCGAGCGCGATGCGCAGCCCGATCTCGCTCCTGCGCTGGCTGACGGCGAACGACATTACGCCGTAGAGGCCAATCGCCGCAAGCAGGAGCGCTGTCGCAGCGAAGCCCGCGAGCAAGACCATCCGAAACCGCGGCTGCGCCACTGCTTCAGCCACGAGGCTGTCGCCAGGCCGCAGGTTGCCAATAGCGACCTGCGGATCGATCGCCGCCAGTTGCGTCCGCAGCATCGGTGCGAGCGACATCGGCTCGCCGGTGCCGCGCACGAAGACAGTCATGAACTCGAACGGGTACTGCGCGTGCGGGACGTAGACGAGCGGTGCGGGCGTCGTCTCGATGCGCCCGGCACGCACATCCCCTACGACGCCGACGATTTCCCGCTCTTTTTCCCGCGTCATCGCGGACACGTGGATACGGATGCGCTGACCGATCGGGTCCTCGCCGGGCCAGTACTGCCGCGCGGCAGCTTCCGTGATCACCGCGACGCCGGCAGCGTTCTCGCGGTCCGCTGGGCCGATGAGCCGTCCGCGTCGCAACGGCACACGCGCGGCATCGAAATAGCCGGGCGTCACCGCGCGCACGGCCATTCGCGGTTCGTCCTTCGGTTCGGGCTTGCCGATGAGCGTGAAGGTGCCGCCGAACCCGTCGCGCGAGAGCGGAGGGATCGCGATCGCACCCGCCGAGACGACGCCAGCTTGCGTGGATAACGCATCCAGATACGTTTGATAGAAACGCACGATCGACGGCGCATCCGGGTAGCTCGCTCCCGGCAGCACGAGATCCATCACCAGGGTGCCGCGTCCGTCGAACCCGGTGTCGATCCGCGACAGTCGATCGAAACTCCGGAGGGCGAGCCCCGCGCCCGCCAGAAGCACGAGCGCCAGCGCCACCTCCGTCACGACGAGCACGTTGCGGATGCGCCCGCGGGAGCTACCGGCACCGTCACGACGCGATTCCTTCAACGACGTCACGAGATCACCACGAGACGCTTCCAAGGCAGGGGCGAGACCAAAGAGGATCCCGGTCATCACCGAGATGACGGTGGTGAACACCAGGACACTGGTATCGAGGGACACGCCTGCCGCACGCGGGACGTCCTCCGGCAGCAGCGCGCTCATCGCCCGGCTCGCCCACACGGCCAGCAGCAGCCCTGTCGCGCCGCCGGCGATCGCCAGCATGGTGCTCTCCGCGAGCAGTTGCCGCGTGATCCGCCATCGGCTGGCGCCGAGCGCTGCCCGCACACTCATCTCGGTGTGGCGCGACGTGCCGCGCGCGAGCAGCAGGTTCGAGATGTTCGCGCAGCCGATCAGCAGCACGCACGTGACCGCGCCGAGCAGCATCCACAGCGGACGCCGGTACTCGCCAACGATGACGTCGAAGACGGGTTCGAGCCAGATGCCGTAACCCTGCACCTTGCTGTGGGCCTGTGCGATCCGGCGCTCGATGGCGGCGATATCGGCTTCTGCCTGTTCGCGTGTCACTCCCGTCTTGAGGCGTCCGACCGCCTCGACGTAATGCGCGCCGCGCTGGTTGTCACGCAGCTCCGACTCGGCGAAGGCGAGCGGCAGCCACATCTCGTACCCGTCGGGGAACGCGAAACCGCGCGGCATGACGCCGATCACCTCGTACCGCTCAGCGTCGATCGTCAGCGACGTGCCGATGATCCCGCGATTGCCGCCGAATCTCCGCTGCCAGAGATCGTGGCCGAGGATGACGACGTGAGGGCTTTTGACGCGCGCGTCTTCGGCGGAGAAGGTGCGGCCGAGCAACGGGCGCGCGCCGAGGACGTCGAACAATTGCGCGCCTGCCGCCGACGCGTCCACACGTTCCGGCACCTCGCCATCGAACAGCGTGACGACGCGCTGGTCGTATGCCGCCATCGCGTCGAACGAGCGATTCTGCGCCTGCCAGTCGACGAAGTTCGGTGGTGAGACGGTTACCCGTCCGCGCTGGTTCGTCTCGTTGATTCGCACGATCCGCTCAGGCTGATCGAAAGGAAGCGGCCGCAGCAGCACGCCCTGCACGATGCTGAAGATCGCCGTGTCGGCGCCGATGGTGAGGGCGAGCACGGCGACTGCCGTGAGTGTGAAACCGGGTTTCTTCCACAACATCCGCGCGGCAAAGCGAAGGTCCTGCAGCAGCATGGGGTCCACTCCTCGAGAATGGGGGTCAGGAACGCCGGCGATGGGATGCACGGTGCAGCGTTCCTGTCTGGCGACGCGAAGCGATTGGAGCGCAAGCGACACGAGCGCGAAGCCCAGCGCGAGGGGCAGCCACGTCCTCTGTACGCGCGAGCGCGCGCGCCGCCGACGGACGGCGTCTCGCCGCCGCGCGTCGTGCCAGGCGGGCGCGAAGACGCGCGTCGCGATCTCGGGCGGCAAGCGCCGCGCCAGTCGGGCGGCAGCCGCCTCGATCGCGTCACGCACCGACGGGGCCCTTGCGGCGCTGTCGTGCGGCCGCTTCGGAAAAGTCAGGGATCGTTTCGATATAGAAGTCGCGTGTCTTCTTCCACGCTGCTTCACCCGCCGGCGTCAGCGCATACCGGCGCTCCTTGATGATCTGCGCGTCGATGATCTTCTGGTCGTAGTCGCCAGCGACGAAGCCGGCATCCTCGAGGCGAGCCATCATCTGGTAGAACGCCGGAGCAGAGCGCCGTACCCCGTGCTGCGCGAGACGGTGGCGCACCTGGCGTCCGAGCCGCGGGCCTTCGCGCAACAGTGCGAGGACGAGGTACTGCAGGTGTGTGATCTCGGGCACACGGCGTGGTGACATAACGCCGCATTATTTCAGTACTGCGTGGCGGGGTCACGCGTAAAGTGACGAACGCCGGGGCCGGCAGCCGATCCGGCGATACACTTCGCAGATGGCTGAAGTCACTATCTCCCTGCGCCATGCTCCGGAATCGGCCGAGCAGGCGTGCGGGATCTGCGGCGCGACGTTCGTTCCAGCGGAGGATTCCGGCTCGCGCATCCTGGGCCTCAAGTCCGGATCCCAGGAATTCGGGTTCCTCATGTGCGGCGGGTGCCATTCGAAATGGACCCACGGCGCGACGGTCAAAATCCGTTCGAGGAGCTGAGTTCGATCATGGATCGCAGGCATTTCATCGAGGCGACCGTCGGCGCCGTCGTCGCTGGCGCAGCCGTACCGATGGCCGACGCGGTTGCCGCGCAGCGGCGCGACGCACCTTTCGCCGCTCCCCCGGTCGGGCTGGTACGCATCGGTTACGTCGGCATTGGCGGGCAGGGCTCGGCGCACGTCGAGAATCTGCTCAAGGTACCGGGCTGCCGTATCACTGCGGTCTGTGATGTCGATCCGGAGCGCACCGACTGGGCCGTGAAAACCATCACCGCGGCCGGGCATCCCGCGCCGGCGGTGTACAACCGTGGCCCGCGAGACTTCGAACGCCTGTGCGCCGAAGAGACGCTCGATCTCGTCTACAACGCGACGCCGTGGGAATGGCACGTCCCGATCTGTCTTGCCGCGATGAGCAGCGGAAAGCACGCGGCGACCGAAGTGCCCGCCGCGACGTCAGTCGAGGACTGCTGGGCGCTCGTCGAGGCTGCCGAGAAGCACGCCCGCCACTGCGTGATGATGGAGAACTGCAATTACGGGCGCATGGAGATGCTGGCGTACCATCTCGTGCGCAAGGGTCTTCTCGGTGAGGTCCTGCACGCCGAGGGAGGCTACCTGCACGATCTCCGCGACATCAAGTTCGCGAAGAGCGGCGAAGGGTTGTGGCGCCGCGCCTGGGCCACGAAAGTCAATGGGAACCTGTATCCGACGCACGGTCTGGGGCCCGTCGCCAACTGCATGGACATCAATCGCGGCGACCGGTTCGAGTACCTCGTCTCGATGAGCGGCCCTTCGCGCGGGCTGCAGGCGTGGGCCGCCGAGCATTTCCCGCCCGATGCGCCGGAGCGCCGGGAGCGCTATGTGCTCGGCGACGTCAACACCACCCTCATCAAGACCGCCAATGGCAAAACGATCTACGTCGTTCACGACACCAACCTGCCGCGTCCGTACAGCCGCATCAATCTCGTGCAGGGCACGAAAGGACTTTTTCAGGGATATCCGGACCGCGTGTACATCGAAGGACGCAGCCCCGCGCACCGCTGGCAGCAGGCGAGCGACTATCTTGGCGAGTTCGATCACCCCCTGTGGAAGGACATCGAGGAACGCGCGGCCGGCGCCGGCCACGGCGGAATGGACTACATCGAGGACTATCGGTTGATCAAATGCCTGCGCGAGGGGTTGCCGACCGACATGAACGTGTACGACGCGGCTGCGCTGAGCAGTCTGGTCGGCCTGACGTCTCGCTCCGTCGCGCACAAGAGCAGGCCCGTGGACGTCCCCGACTTCACGCGCGGACGCTGGCGCGTGCATCCGCCGCTGGAACTGGTGCGTGCATGACGGATCCGTGAGCGCGGCGGCATGACGACGAGAGCCCTCGTGCTCGCGCGCGGGTTGGGCTCGCGCATGCGCCAGGCGTCCGACGTCACGCTCGATCCACAGCAGGCGTCCGCGGCCAATGCCGGATTGAAGGCGATGATGCCGTTCGGGCGGCCGTTTCTCGATTTCGTCCTGCAGTCGCTCGCCGACGCAGGCGTGCGAGAGTCCGCTCTGGTGCTCGGTCCCGAGCACGAACCGGTGCGCGACTACTATCGCCGCCTCGCCATGACACGGCTCCGGGTCACGTTCGTCGAACAGGCGCGGCCGCTCGGCACGGCCGACGCCGTATTATCGGCGCGGGCCTGGGCCGGCCGTCATCCGTTCATCGTGCTCAACGCGGACAACCTGTATCCCGTTGACGTGCTCGCGCGTCTCGCAGGCGGGGCGCATCCGGCCGTTCCAGGATTCGACGCCGGATCGCTGGCCTTTTCCGAGGACAGGCTCGGCGCATTTGGCCTTCTCGAAGCGGGCCCCTCAGGCGAGCTCGCGCGGATCGTCGAGAAGCCTGGCGCCGCGGCCATTCGTGCGGCGGGTCCGCGCGCGTTGATCAGCATGAACTTGTGGCGCTTCGACGAGCGCATATTCGACGCGTGCGCCGAGGTGCCGTTATCTGCCAGACGCGAGCGCGAGTTGCCGCAGGCCGTCCAGCTCGCCGTGTCGCGTGGCATGTCGTTCGAGGTGATTCCGGTCCGCGGAACCGTACTCGATCTGTCGCGGCGGGAAGACGTCCCGCATGTCGCGCGCGCACTCGAAGGCAGAACCATCAACCTGTAACGCATCCCCGGCTGCTGGAGTGGTGGCTGGGGTCGCTGGGTCGCTGGGGTCAGATCTTGTTTTTTGCATGAAGTGTCCTCCCGAGAGGACCCGAGCGCAAAAAACAAGATCTGACCCCGGAGCGGAGTTGAAGTTTGACAGATGTCAATCTGTTTGTGCCCGGCCGCCTGGAAGTATTCGGTAAGCACACCGATTACGCCGGCGGACGCTCGCTGGTGGCAGCGGTTCCGCGCGGGATCAGCGTGGCGGCAATACGAACGTCCGACGGATTCATCACCGTCGAGGATCGCACGGCCTCAGAGACGGCCAGGTTCACCAGCGATGGCGATGGCGAGGACCACGGCTGGCGTCGCTACGTGCGGACCGTCGTCAGGCGCCTGCGTTCCAACTTTCCTCAGGCAGAATTGTCTGCGCGGATTTCGCTGTCGAGCGATCTTCCACAGGCTGCGGGCATCAGCAGTTCGAGCGCATTCGTGATCGCCATCGCCGAGAGTCTCGTGCACTGTGCAGGGCTCGAAGCGTTGACGGAATGGCAGGGAGCAATCCGCTCGGACGAGGATCGCGCCGGGTACTTCGGGTGCATCGAGAACGGCGCGGACTTCGGTCCGCTTCCGGGCGGCCACGGTGTCGGCACCCATGGCGGTAGCGAGGACCACGCCGCGATCCTCATGAGCGAAGCGGGCCGGCTGCGAGCCTTCTCGTTTGCTCCCATCCACGCACTGCAGGTGGTCACAATGCCGCCGGAGTGGACCTTTGTCGTGGCAAGCTCCGGCGTGGCGGCACAAAAGACCGGTGACGTTCGATGCGCATACAATCGGCTCGCCGAGGACGCAGCGCAACTGCTTGCCGCCTGGCGCCGCGAGCACCCGCACGACGCACGTTTGCTTGGACACCTTGCCCGTGAGGGAGCGTTGAGAGGATTTCATCCACCCGAGGTATTGCGTTCCCGATTCGAGCACTTCATCGCCGAGGATGCACGCGTCGCCGAAGCAACCGACGCATTCGCGCGCCGCGACATCACCGTCCTTGGCGATCTCGCGGCTGCGTCGCACGCCGACGCGGACCGGCTGCTCGGCAACCAGATAGAGCAGACACGGGCGCTCGTCGAGATCGCCCGCGCGCTCGGCGCCCCCGCCGCATCGTCATTCGGCGCCGGCTGGGGCGGCAGCGTCTGGGCCCTCGTCCAGAAGGAGGACGCGGACGCTTTTGCGCGGACCTGGCCGACGGAGTACCGCCAGCGCTACCCCGACCATGCGTCCACGGCGTTCGTATCGCCACCGTCTGACGGCGCGCGTCACACAGCCTGACCACAAGCACGGGCACCAGGCACCAAGCACCAGCACGAGCCCCGGGGGTCAGATCTTGTTTTTTGCACTCGGGTCCTCTCTGGAGGACACTTCATGCAAAAAACAAGATCTGACCCCACCGAGCACCGAGCACCCAGCAC
>Ga0247829_10001559_pt1 | contig 10573 bp, 11 predicted proteins | sample 12C_Control_Day4_FD_207765 | JGI IMG/M metagenome (GOLD analysis project Ga0247829, IMG submission 207765) | Soil microbial communities from agricultural site in Penn Yan, New York, United States - 12C_Control_Day4 | ecosystem: Environmental > Terrestrial > Soil > Agricultural land | place... | reverse complement strand
CTTGGACTTCGAGGCCGCCGCCCGCCCCCAAGGAGGCGACCGCCGAGCTGGCGCCGGCCTCGAAGTCCAAGGTGAAGGGCACGATCTCGTTCAAGGAGGTCGAGGGCGGGGTCGAGGTGACCGCGAACGTCGAGGGCCTCACGCCCGGCGACCACGCCTATCACGTGCACGAGAAGGGCGACTGCTCGGCTCCCGACGCGACCAGCGCCGGCGGTCACTTCAACCCGAGCGGCCACAAGCACGGCGCGCCCGACGCCGCCGAGCACCACGAGGGCGACTTCGGCAACCTGACCGCGGGCAAGGACGGCAAGGCGACCAAGACGTTCGTGATGAAGGGCATCACCCTCGGAGATGACCCGACGTCGGTCGTCGGCAAGGGCTTCATCGTCCACGAGAAGAAGGACGACTTCAAAACGCAGCCGACCGGCAACGCCGGCGGTCGCGTCGCCTGTGGCGTGATCGCGCTCAAGTGAAGATCGGCGTCGTCGGCGCGGGGGCGATCGGCTGCTACGTCGGTGGCGCCTTGCGCACGGCGGGTGCGGCGGACATCGTGCTCGTCGGGCGCTCGCGGATCGGCGACGAGCTCGCCGCCCACGGGCTGTCCGTGCAGGACTTCGCGGGCGAGCGACGCCGCGCGGATGGTGTGCCCTTCTCGACGGCTCCGGCGGTGCTCGCCACTTGCGACGCCGTGCTCTGCTGCGTGAAGAGCGGGCAGACCGACGAGGTCGCTCGCTCGCTCGCCGGTGTGCTGCGCGCGGATGCGATCGTGGTGAGCTTGCAGAACGGCGTGCGCAATGCGGACGTGCTACGTGCGCGCTTGCCGTCGGCGCGCGTGCTCGCGGGCATCGTCGGCTTCAACGTGCGCTCGCACGGTGAAGGCGTCTTCCAGCGCACCACGAGCGGTGCGGTGATGCTCGAGCCCGGCGCCGACGCGCTGGTCACGGCGCTGCGCGCGGCCGGCATCGACACGCAGCCGCGCGCGGACCTCGTGCGCCATCAGTGGACGAAGCTGCTCGTGAACCTCAACAACGCGGTGAGTGCGCTGTCGGGTGCGCCGACCCGCGAGCTGATGCTCTCCCGCGGGCTGCGTCGCGTGATCGCGTCGATCGTCGACGAGGCGCTCGGCGTGCTGCGCGCAGCGAAGCTCCGGCCGGCACCGTTGCGCGGCGTGCCGGTGCGCATCGTGCCGTTCATGCTGCGGCTGCCGACGCCGATCGTGCGTATCGCGCTGCGCTCGCAGCTCCAGGTCGACCCGGAGGCGCGCTCGTCGATGTGGGAGGACCTCGCGCGCCGGCGGCCGACGGAGGTCGACTACCTCAACGGCGAGATCGTGCGCCTCGCGGAGCAACACGGCGTCGAGGCCCCGCGCAACCGGCGCATCGTCGAGCTCGTGCACGCGGCCGAACGCACCGGCTCGCCGGGCATGAGCGGTGAAGCGCTCGCGGCCGCCCTCGGTTAACGCTTCTCGCGGCTCGTCGGGACCACACCGGCGCGCTACGGCGCGTGAGCCCCTGCAGCGCGGGGCTCGCGCTACGGCTGCGCTACGGCCGCTTCTTGCTTGCGGCGCTCTCGCGCTTGAGCTGCTCGAGCTTCTGCAAGGCAGCCGCGCGATCCGCATCGTTCTGCTTCGCCTGGAGCGAGGACTCAGCCGCTTGCAGGCGCGTCGACTGCTCTCCGAGCTCACGCTCGAGCGTGTCGAGCTTGTCGTCGGCGCGCGAGCCCTCTCGCGAGGCCTCGTTTAGCTCGGCCTCCGTGGCACTCGACAGCGTCGGGTCATCACCCCTCGCGGCCTTCCTGAGCGCGGCAGCTCGTGCGCGCGCCCCCGGAAGCTTCGCCAGCGTGCTGTTGCGCAGCTTGGCCTGCTCGCCGATCCATGCGGTCGCCGCGGTGCGCTTCGGCGGATCATCCGCCTCGGCGACCATGCTTTCTGCCTTCACGACGTTCGCTTGCAGCGCATCGCTCTCGCTCTCGAGTCCGGCGACCTGGACCTTCACGGCCTCGATCTCCACCTGCAAGGGTGAACGCGCCGGGGCCGCCGTTGCCGCGGCGCTGGGCGCGTGGACCTCTCGTTCGGTCTCGGGCTTGGGACTCTTGGCGCACGCAGCGCACAGGAACACGACACTCCATCGCAGCATGCGTCGAGCGTACCGCGACTTCAGCTAACGGAGCACGGAACCGCGCGACGGCGTAGGCGTCAGCGCTTCGGCGCCATCGCGGCCTGGCGTGTCATCCCGAACTTGTCCTCGCCCGGGCCGCTCTCGGCGTCGCCCTTCACGTCGAACGTCGCCTCGTTCACGCCGGCCTTGATCGTGATCTCGGACTCGGCCGGCGCCGTACTGCGCTCGCTCCACGCGCGCACCCTGTACTTGCCGGGCTTGAGGCTGCGGAAGTTGAACTCCTTACCGCCGTCCACGACGACGTAGTGCGGCGCATCGACGACGACGATGTACGACGCCATCTTCGCGTGGATGTTGCAGCCGAGGCGCACGATGCCTGGCTTCTCGAACTTGAGCTCGCGCGTGTCGCCGTCCTTGTACAGGCCGACGTCGAACTTCTTCGTCGGCGAGATCGAGAACACGTTGTGGAACACGCCGTCGAAGTTCGGGAACGAGACCGTCGAGCCCGGCGGCACGGCGAGCACGTGCGGCGAGAACTGCTTGTCGCGCTGCTCGACCGTGCGCAGCTTCGGCTTGCGCTTCTTCGCGCTGCCGCCGACCGGCCACAGCTGCACCGTGCCGAGGCCATCGAGCGGCTTGCCATCCACGGTGACCGTGCCCTTGAGCGAACCCGGGCTCGCCTTCGCATCGGGCTCGTCCTCGTCGGAGCTGCCGACGAGCTTGGGTTGCGCCGGGGTGCTCTTCGGTAGCTTCTTGAGCGGCGTGTCGATGCGCGGTGGGGCACCGTCGCGGAACGCGGGGGCGGCGGACGCGACGGCCTTGGCGCCGACGATGGCCTCGACGCGGCTGAACAGCTGATCGGCGTAGTTCCGCTGCCCGCGCTTCGCGGCGACGATCGCCGCCTGCATGATGTCGATCGCGTTGTCGTCCTTGAGCTTCGCCGCCGCGGCCGTGGCCTTGGCGATCAGCGCTTCGGAGGCAGGCTTGAGCCGCTCCTTGGGCGTGATGATCTGGGGGGCGAGCGGCCCGAGCGCGCCGAGGATCTCGTTCTTCTCCTTGGCGGGGACCTTGAACTTGTCGAGCGCGCCGACGAGATCCTCGACGAGCGCGGTGAACTCCTCCTCGACGACCTCCATGCCCGCGTGCGACGTCTCCATGTCGAGGCCCGTGTACTTGACCGGACCACCGGTCGCCATCGCCACGAACTCGACGAGCAGGGCCTTGAGCTTCGGGATGTCGGTGTTGAAGAACCGGTGCTTGATCCGCGCATCCGCGGCGACGCGACCGATGAACTCGTCGACCACCGCGGTGATCGCGGGCCGGCCGCCGAGGCGTTCGTAGAGCGAGCCGCCCTTGGTAGGGGCGGTGCTGGACGTCGCGGCGGGCTTGTCCTCCGCGGTGTCGGTGTCGGACTGGTCGGCAGGCGTCGCCGTCTTCTTCGGCGAACCACCACACGCGGCAAGGATGCAGGCAAGGGCTGCGAGCTTCTTCACGGTTCCTCCGGTTGCTCCGGTGATCACTACGAGTGAGGGGCGAGGGCGGATCGGTACTACTTCACGACGCAATTGGCCTCGATCCGCGCAGTTGCGGGGGCCGGGCGCGAACGACGCACGCCGATCCCGAGGTTGTCGCCGGCGGGACAGGCCGCGCGGTCGGCGTACAGGTACCAGCACGGGCCGGTCGAGCCGTCGGTGCACTTGTCGAGCTCCGTCGCGGTCTGGCCGTCGAGCTCGACGACGGTGCAGTCGTCGCCGTCGCTGGTCTCGAGGTTCGCGAAGCACGAGCGCTGATGCTCGAGGAGCGGCGCGGACAGCTGCTCGTAGGCGGCCTCCTGCGTGCACGGGTCGACCATCACGCCGTCGAAGGCGTCGACGAGCGCGCCGATCCGCACGGCGGGCTTCGCGCTGCCCCCGGTGCCTTGGCAGCTCGGCCGCAGCGTCGGGCCGCCGAGGTCGCGGACCTCGAACGGCGCGCGCGCGCCGGCGACCGCGGAGACGACGACGTCGCGCTTGTCGGGCTTGTAGCCCTCGAGGAACGCCTCGTACTCCGACACGTCGACGAGGTACTCCGAGCTCTCGCGCGGGCGGCAGTTGGTCTTGAAGCCGGGCCGGCTCAGGTCCTCGTCGCAGATGACGCCCTGCTTCGTGCAGCGGAACGAGCTCAGCGGACCGAGCGTGCCGTCCTCGTCGGGCCCGAGCAGCGCGCCGCGCGCGAGCGAGCAATCGTCGTCGGTGGTGAGGAACACGATCGAGAGCATCGCGTCCTCGCGGATGAAGCCGGGGTTGGTCGCCGGATCGAGCGCGCGCCGCATCGCTTCGAGCGGCTGCTCGAACTCGCAGCCCTGGTTCGCGACACCCGGCGCCGGATTGGTGAGCAGGCCGATCTCGTAGCCGAGGTCGCCCGAGGCGAAGTTCTGGAGGCGCGCGCCGTCGGGGCCGCGCACGTCCTCGAGGTAGCCGCCTTCGACGGGCGCACCCGACTGCCACGTCATCAGCTTGCCGCCGTTGCCCTCGCCGCTACACCCGGCGGCGCTCGGTGCGGGCGCGCCGTCCTCGGTCGCGCTCGTCCCGAGGTCGGTGGTGACGAGACCGATGTGGAGATCGGGCAGCTGGCCGTCGACGTCGGCGAGCCGCGTCTGCAGGACGTCGAGCTGCGCCGCGAGCTGATCGTACTGGCCGCGGTCGGCGGAGTTGTCGAAGACGTAGAGGATGTCGAGGGCGCGCGCCTGCGCGACGTCGACGCGATCGACGGGCGTGATGTCGTGCGTGCAGGCGGCGAGCAGCAGGAAGGGGAGTGCGGTCTTCATCAGAACCTCCAGGCGATCGCCGCCGATGAGGGTTGGACGTGGACGGTGACGGCAGGTGCGGCGTGGCGCGTCTTGCCGCGGCCCACGACCCACATCACCGCGCCGGTCACCAGCAGCGCGCCGCCGCCGATCGCGGTGATCTGTGCGACCCGCGCGCGGTCGTTCGATTGCTCGGCGAGCTCGACCGCCTGACCGACGGGGCACTGCCCGGCGTCGTTGCAGCCGGCGCTGCGCGCGTCGTCGTAGTCACGCTCCGCGAGGTAGCCGAACGTCCCCGCGACCGCGAGCGAGACGAGCCCACCGGCCGCGATGCCGAGGCCGACCTTCGACAGCCTCGGCGAGCGCGGCGTCTCGACCCACATCTGCGTCGACGCCATGGGCTCGGGCTCCTCCAGGGGCTCGGCCGGCAGCTTCGTCATGCCCTTCGGCGGCTGCGCCGGCATCGGCTCGGCCTTCGAGGGCTCGGCGTCGAACACGGCCTCGACCTCGGCGACACCGCCCGGTGAGACCTCGACGACGATGCGCTTGCTGCGGCCGTCCTTGCGCGTGAGCACGAGCTCGTCGCGCCCGGCGTTCACCGTGACATCGCGGGTCGCGTCGACCTCGATGCCGCCGCGCGAGACCGTGACTACTTCACCGGCCGCGATCTTGACGCGCACGCGGCCGACGGCGCCCCACAGCTTCTGGATCGCTTCGGCGGCGGCTTCGTTCTGCTTCTGCGACCTCGCGAGCGCGGCCTTCGCGGCGGTGGCCTTGCGTCCCGACGCCTTGCGCGCGGCCTCCCTCGCGGCGTCGAGCTCGCTCTCGCGGAAGACGATGACGCGCTTCCATGTCTCGAGCGACAGCGCGTACTTGCGATCGGCTTGCAGCGCCATCGCGTACAGCTCGAGCGTGTCGGTGCGCTCGTCGAGCTTGAAGCTCGCCAGCAGCTCCTCGGCCGCACGCTTGGGATCGGACTCCAGCAGCTCCTTGCCGTTGGCCAGATGGCACTCCGGCGAAGGGGGCGAGCAGTCCTTGGCGTGGGCTTCCGATCCTGCGGCGACTACCGCGATGACTAAGGCGACGTGCCTGTTGGTTCCTGCCACGAGCCAGGTACGAGCCTGGCGTACGAGCGGATCAGGTCATTCGGGCGACGGCACATCCTCGGGCGTGTCCGGCGCATCGGCCGCTGCGTCCGATCCCGGGGGAGGAGGAGCCTCGTCCCAGGCGATCTCGGGGCCCTTCGCGGCCCGGGGCTCCGAGCGCCGGGCGGCGAGCCGCTCTTGCTTGGCGCGAGCCTTGTCCTTCTTGTCCTGCTCGCGCCGGCGCTTTTCGAACGTACTGCGTGGGTTTGCCATCGAATCCTCGCGCGGCTCGAACCCCAGCACTCGATCCGCCGCACGGGAGCGAGCCTCGCGACCCAGCAGCGGTCGCACTCGCCCTCGACGAGACGAGCCTCGGTTTAACATCCGGCGCCCGTCGGAGCAACGTACTAAGAAACATTGCCATTCCCGGGTGTCGCACGTGTGATGGCGGCCATGCGGACCTGGTTTCGCGTGCGACCTACGGCACCGACCCGACGGCCGACGAGGCGGTGCGCATCCAGGCTCACCTGCGCTACATCCTCGCGCGGCTACGGGCGAGGCCGGCGGGCCCCGCGAAGCACTCCGCCGGCAGCGCAGCCCGCGCCTGGGCTAACGCGCGACGAACGCCGCGAGCACCGCGATCACGAGCACGCCGGCAACGATCGCCTGCCATGGGATGGTGAGGCCCGGCAGCGACTGCTTGCCCTGGTTGACCGCGGTCACGATCGCGTTGGCGTCGATCAGCGTTCGTTCGGGGACACCGACCTTGGCGGCACCCCCATCGGCTTCGTCGACCTCGGTCTCGACGATGACGGCCTCGATTCCGGCCGCGCGGAACGCCTTGCGCCACTGCGCGGCGCGGCGCGTATCGCAGACGATGAGGCCGCGATAGCCCTTGGGCAGCACGCCGACGCTCAGGCCTTCTTGCCGGCGATGTTCACCATCCACGCGATGCCGAACTTGTCGGTGAGCATGCCGAACGAATCGCCCCACGGCGCCTTCTCGAGCGGCTGGCCGATCGTGCCGCCGGCAGCGAGCTTGGTGAAGTAGCCGCTGAGCTCGGCCTCGTTGTCGCCGCTGAGCGCCATCGAGACGCGCGCGCCCGGCTCGTACTTCATGTGGCTCGGCGTGTCGGCGCCCATGAACGTGAGGCCGTTGTCCGCCTCGAGCATCGAGTGCATGACCTTGTCGGCCTCTGCCGGGTCTTGCGCCATCCCGAACTCCTTGAACGTGCTGATCGTCAGCTTGCCTCCGAAGACGGACTTGTAGAACTCCATCGCCTGGCGCGCGTTGTCCTTGAAGCTGATGTACGGGTTCAGTCGGCTTTGCATGGCGCTGACGTACCACGCGGCCTCGCCGGCGATCCTCCGGAGCGCGACCTCGCGTATGCTGGGGATGGATGGACGTCACCGGCGTGGTGATCATCGGGGTGCTGTCGACGCTCGTGGTGCTGATCGGCGTCGAGCTCGTCGCTCCCGCGCGGCGGTTCGAAGAGGTGCGCGGGTGGCGCGCGAAGTGCCTCGTGTTCGTGGTGCTGGTGCTCGCGATCGCGGGCTCGATCCCGTTCGTGCTCGCCGACGTGATCGATGACGTGAAGCTCGTGTCTGGCGACCGCCTCGGCATCGCGGGCGGCGCCGTCGTCGGCATCATCGTCTCGGAGCTCCTCGTCTACTGGGCGCACCGCCTTCACCACACGGTGCCGTTCCTGTGGCGCTGGGTGCATCAGCTGCATCACAGCGCCGAGCGCGTCGACGTGTTCGGCGCGGCGTACTTTCATCCGTTCGAGATCATCGAGGGCACCGTCGTCGGCGTGGTGCTGTTCAACGTGGTGCTCGGGTTGTCGCCGGAAGCGGCGGTGATCGCGGGCGCGTGGCAGCCGTTCAACGCGCTGTTCCAGCACGGCAACTTCAAGACGCCGGTGTGGATCGGCTACCTCATCCAGCGGCCGGAAGCGCACGGCGTGCATCACGAGCGCGGCGTACACGGCTTCAACTACGCGAACCTGCCGCTGTGGGACCTCGTGTTCGGCACGTTCAAGAACCCGCGCGAGTGGGACGCGGTCGCCGGGTTCTATCCCGGGGCGTCGCGGCGGACGTGGGAGATGCTGATCGGGCGCGACATCTCGCGCGAGGCGCCGCGATGAGCGCGCCGCTGCGCCTCATGATCTTCGATCGCACGTGCCGCGGTGCGCGCCTGCGGCCGGGCCTGAGCCACGCATGGACGATCGGCGGCGTGCTGTACGGCGCGCTCGGGCGACTCGACGACTGGCGCGGCGTCTCGACGTGGATCGAGGGCCTCGACTGGCTGCTCGCGCGATCCGAGGGACGCACGATCTCGGAGATCCAGTTCTGGGGGCATGGCGAGTACGGCTGCGCGTGGATCGAGGAAGACAAGCTCGACATCACCGCGCTCTCGCCGGGGCATCCCGCGTACGAGCGGCTCGTCGCGCTCAAGCCGCGGCTCGTCCCCGACGGGCGCGCGCTGTGGTGGTTCCGGACGTGCGGCACGTTCGGCACGCGCGCGGGACATGACTTCGCTCGCGCGTGGACGCGGTTCCTCGGCTGCCGCGCCGCCGGCCACACCCACGCGATCAACTTCTTGCAGAGCGGCCTGCACGAGCTCGCGCCCGGCGCGGAGCCGAGCTGGTCGGAGCGTGAGGGCTACGCGCCGGACCTCGAAGATCCGACGGGCGTGCCGTCGAGCGTGTTCGCGCCGCGCACGATCACCTGCCTGCACGGCGCGGTGCCGAGGAGCTGAATGGGACGCGAGCCGTACATTCCCGCGCTGCGCTTTCACCTGCTGTCCGCGCTGTACGATCCGATGATCCGCCGCTGGAGTGCCGCCACGCGCCTGCGCCGCTCGGTGATCGACGCGCTCGACGTGCGGCCGGGCCATCGCGTGCTCGAGCTGGGCGCGGGGCCGGGCCGCCTCGCGATCGAGCTCAAGCGCCGGCATCCCGACGTCGCGATCGACGCGATCGATACCGACGCCGGCATGCTCGCGCGCGCACGCCGCAATGCCGCGGGCGCGGGCGTGGACATCGCGTTCCACGAGGCCGACATGACGCGGCTCCCCGAGCTCGGAACCTACGATCGCGTCTACTCGACGATGACGTTCCACCACCTGTGCCCGCGCGGGAAGCAAGCCGCGCTCACCGGTGCGCGGCGCGTGCTGCGCGAAGACGGCAGCTTCGTCGTCGTCGATTTCGGCAGGCCGCGCGACGTGCTGCAGCGTGCGCTGTTCAGCTGCATCCAGCAGCCGCTCGATGGCTTCGCGAACACCACGCCACACCGCGACGGTCGCTTCGAGCGTTCCGTGCGCGCGACGTTCGGCGATGTCCGGTCCGCCGCCGTGTGGCGCACGATCGCCGGCACGCTCGAGATGTTCGTGTGCACGCCGTGAGTCAGCCCGCCGGCCGCGCGAGGCGGCGCAGGATGCGCCCGATCGCGCGCGCCGAGTCGCGCACGGAGATCCGCGTCTCGCGGATGACCTCGTACAGCCGCGCGTCGTCGGCGCTCGCGAAATCCCCCCCGGCGGCCACCGCTGCCGCGAGCGATGCGCAGGAGAGGGCGAGCGCGACACCCGTTCCGCCGTAGCCGACGTTGAGCACGACCGCCGGATGTTTCGCCGAGCGCCGGATGATCGGGAGCCCGTTCGCGGTCGCATGAAACATCCCGGACCAGCCCTCGACCGGCGCGATGCCGCGCTCGCGCGGAAAGCTGGTCGCGAGGTTCGCGAGCAGGCGCGCCTGGACGTCACGCGGCATCGCGAAGTCGCCACCCGCCGGCGTACGCAGCTGATCGACGCCGCCATACAGCAAGCGATCTCCGTGCGCGCGATGAAATACCTGGTCGCGGTTCAGCTCGACGGTGAAATCGCCACGCCGCGCGATCGCGGTCGCGAGTGGCGCGGACGCGAACATGAAGCTGTGTAACGCGACCGCACGCACCGTCTCTCCAACGTCGATCGCTCGCGTGTACGCGTTCGTGCAGACCACCACGCTGCGCGCATCCAGCTCACCGTCCTCGAGCCGCACCCGCGCTCCAACGGGACTGCGCTCGATCGCCCGCACGCGTGATCGCTCGCGCACGCGTACTCCGATGCGTGCCGCATGCCGCGCGAGCCCACGCACGAGCTTGTACGGATGCATGGTGTACGCGTCCATCGCGAGGGCGAGCCGCGCAGGCTCCTCACCCTCGACGCGCTGGTGCACGAGTCCGACCTGATCGACCGCCTCGGCGAATTCGGCCAGGCCACTCGCGGCGAGGCGGTTGGGTGCTTCGAGGCTGAGCAGTGCAGAGCGCAGCTCCGTGTCCTCGAGCGTGTCGCCGATCCAGCGCGCCACCGCGTGGACCTCGCGATTGATCTGCGCGGCCGCCCACGCGTGGTCCTCGGAGCGCGCCGCGCCGAGCAGCCACACCGGTGCGGCGAGCGGCGACAGAAACCCAGCGTTGCGCCCACTCGCGCCGAAGCCCACGCGCTCGGCCTCGAGCAGCACGATGTCCGCACCGGGATGCCGCTCGCGCAGCTGGATCGTGGTCGCGAGCCCGCTCAGCCCGCCGCCGAGCACCGCGATATCGGCGCGC
>Ga0247829_10001558_pt1 | contig 10574 bp, 9 predicted proteins | sample 12C_Control_Day4_FD_207765 | JGI IMG/M metagenome (GOLD analysis project Ga0247829, IMG submission 207765) | Soil microbial communities from agricultural site in Penn Yan, New York, United States - 12C_Control_Day4 | ecosystem: Environmental > Terrestrial > Soil > Agricultural land | place: USA... | reverse complement strand
AGCCCGTGCGGGTAGTACTGCAGGCCGAACTTCGCGGCGGGCATGAACATGCGCGCGGTGTCGACGCCGAGGCGGAAGTCGCAGGCCAGCGCCAGGTCGGTGGCGCCGCCGTACACGGGGCCGTTCAGTCGCGCGATGGTGACGGGGCGGGCGGTCTCGACCTCGTCGGCGAGCGCCTGGAAGTCGACGAGCGGGTCGCGCACGCCGCCGCCGAAGGCATTGAGGTCGAAGCCCGAGCAGAAGCTTTTTCCCGTGCCGGTCAGCACGAGCACGTGCACCGCGGGGTTGTCGTTCAGGTCGGCGAGGGTGCGCCGCAGGAACACCACGTCGGCGGGTTCCAGCCGGTTGTGCACGGCGGGGCGGTTCAGGCGCACGGTGGCCACGGGGCCATCGACGGTGACGAGGGGGGCGGTGGCGTCCGGGGCGGTCATGAGGAGATCCAGGTTTGGATGCGGAGTATCCGTGAATGAATACATTGTTGTTCATATCGTATTCCATGAGGCCCCGCGGCGCACTTCCCCACAACAATCTTCCGCATGACCGAAGCCGAACTCTTCACGGTGGTGGAGACCACCCAGGGCCGCGTGCGCGGGTTGCGCACGAGCGGCATCCATGCGTTCAAGGGCCTGCGCTACGGCGCCGACACGTCGGGCCGCAACCGCTTCATGCCACCGCACCCGGTGCTGCCGTGGGCGGGCGTGCGCGACGCCACGGGCTACGGCCAGTACGCCCCGCAGATGCCCAGCAGCCGGCTGCATGCGTACGCCGACCTGATCCTCTACGACCAGCAGCCGGGGGGCATGGGCGAGGACTGCCTCGTGCTCAACGTGTGGACCCCGAGCGTGTCCGGCCTGGCGCGCAAGCCCGTGCTGGTGCAGTTGCACGGCGGGGGCTTCTACGCGGGCTCGGGCAACTCGCCGCAGTTCGACGGCGAGATGCTGGCCCGCTTCGGCGATGCGGTGGTCGTCACCGTGAACCACCGGCTCGGGGCCTTCGGCTTCCTGAACCTCGCCGAACTGGGCGGTGAACGGTATGCGTCCTCGGGCGCGGTCGGCATGCTCGACGTCGTCGCGGCGCTGCGCTGGGTGCGCGAGAACATCGCGGCCTTCGGCGGCGACCCGCGCCGCGTGCTGGTGTTCGGCCAGTCGGGTGGGGGCGCGAAGACCAGCGTGCTGATGGCGATGCCCTCGGCGCGCGGGCTGTTCCATCGCGCCGGCGTGATGAGCGGCTCCACGCTGCGCGTGATGCCCGAGGCCGCCGCCGCGCGCACGGCCGAGGCCTTCCTCGATCACCTCGGCGTGGAGCGCGGTGGGCTGCAGCGCGTGCACGAGCTCCCGTTCCACCAGCTGCTGGCCGCCCAGGTGGCGCTCGAGATGTCCGACCGCCGGCTCGGCGAGGCACCACGTGTGTTCGCGCCGGTGGTCGACGGCGCGGCGATCCCGCGGCACCCGTTCGATCCCGAGGCACCGGCCGAGTCCGCCGACGTGCCGCTGCTCGTGGGCACCACGCTCGACGAACGCGCGTACCGCATGGCCGACTTCGAGGTGGACGAGGCCGGGCTGCTGGCCTGGGCCGCGAAGCGCGTGGGCCCCGACGCGCCGGACGTGGTGGCGATGTACCGCGACGAGGACCCGAAGGCCACGCCGTTCCTGCTGAAGGCCCGCATCGACACCGACATGACCTTCCGCCGCGCGGCCCACGCGCAGGCCGACCGCAAGGCGGCGGCTGGGCCGGCCTCGGTGTTCTCTTACCTGTGGTCCATCCCGAGCCCCGCGTGGGGCGGCCGCTACGGCGCCTGCCACGGGGTCGACATCGGCCCGAGCCTGCACGACATCCGGCACGGGCTCAACGGCCCGGCCGCGGAGCAGGTGCGGCTCGCCGACCAGCTGGCCTCGGCGTGGGTGGCGTTCGCCGCCACGGGCGATCCGTCCAACCCGCACCTGCCGGCGTGGGCGCCGTACACGACGGCGTCGCGGACCACGATGGTGTTCGAGCGCAGCAGCGCGTGCACGGCCTTGCACCCCGACCCGCGGGGCCGCTTCAGGGCGTTCTGGGCGGGGCGGCCGGTGGCCTGAGGATCAGGCGGCGATGTCCAGCAGCGACCCCATCATCCGGTCGCTGGTGCGGAACACCGAGAGGTTCGCGAGGAACGCGTTCTTCGACTGCAGCAGCCCGACCACATCGGTCTCGAGCGATGCGCCCACGGCCTCGGACCGGGTGACCGTGGTGGTCACCCCGCCGTTCACGCCTTCTGCGGCCACCACCTGCTGGCGGCGGAAGCCGTCCGTGCCGAGGTTGGCGATGTTGTGCGCGCTCGTGCGCAGCCCCGCCTGGGCGGCGTTCATGCCGGAGACGGCGGTGGTGGCGGGCAAGGCGAGCATGGCGCCAGTGTAGGCCGGGGCGTGCCCGGACGGTTGCGAAGGAACTCACGCTGGGGCAGGCTGTGGCCCTCGTTTCAAGGACTTCCGCCATGACCGCCTGGGACCACGCCCAATACCTCAAGTTCGCCGACGAACGCACCCGTCCCGCCCGGGACCTGCTCGCCCGCGTGCCGCTCGGCAGCGCCACCGACGTGGTCGACCTCGGCTGCGGTCCCGGCAACAGCACCGCGCTGCTCGTCGAGCGCTGGCCCGCGGCCCGGGTGACCGGGGTCGACAGTTCGCCCGACATGCTGTCGCGCGCCCGCGCTGACCTGCCGGGCGTCGACTGGGTCGAGGCCGACATCGGCACCTGGCGCCCCGCCGCACCGGTCGACCTGCTCTATGGCAACGCCGTGGCGCAGTGGCTGCCCGACCACGGTGCGCTGCTGCCGTCGCTGCTGTCGCACCTGCGGCCGGGCGGTGTGCTGGCCATCCAGATGCCCCACAACTTCGACGAACCCAGCCACCGCCTGATGCGCGAGACACCGGGGCCGTGGGCCGAGCGGCTGCGCGCCGTGCGGGCCACGCCGCGCGTGTCCCCGGTGGCGCAGTACCACGACTGGCTGGCCCCGGTCGCGAGCCGCGTCGACCTCTGGGAGACCACGTACCAGCACGTGATGCCGGATGCCGGCGCCATCGTCGAATGGGTCAAGGGCACGGGGCTGCGCCCGTACCTCGACGCACTGGACGCGTCCGAGCGCCCGGCCTTCCTCGAGGCCTACCGCCGAGGCCTCGACGAGGCCTACCCGCCGCGGGCCGATGGCCGGCGTCTCTTCGCGTTCCCCCGACTGTTCCTCGTCGCGGTGCGTTGAGTCGGGCCGAAATCGGAGACAATCCTGCCCCTCGGGCAAACCCTGAGTGCTCGGGGGAGCGGCTGGTCCATGCTGTCGGGCGGTCTCTTCGCCTTCTCGGGCATACAAACTGCTATCCCCGCCCCGGGCCCCGACGGGCCCGTTGTCTTCACCGAGGAACACATGACCCAACTCAGCACCCGACGATTCCTCCAGACCTCCGGTCTGGTCCTGGCCGGCTTCATCCTGGCCGCCTGCGGCAAGAAGGCCGATGCGCCCGCGCCCGCCGCCGAACCGGCGTCCGCCGCCGCGTCCGTCGCCGCCGCACCGCCGCCGCCCGCCAAGGTCTACGTCGTCGGCACCGATGCGGCCTACGCGCCGTTCGAATCGCAGAACGACAAGGGCGAGATCGTCGGCTTCGACATCGACGTCGTCACCGCCGTCGCGCAGAAGGGCGGCTTCGAGGTCAAGTTCGTCAACACCCCGTGGGAAGGCATCTTCAACACGCTGACCCAGGGCGACCGCGACCTGGTGGTGTCCGCCGTGACCATCACCGAAGAGCGCAAGCAGACGATGGACTTCAGCACGCCGTACTTCGATGCGTACCAGCTGATCGCCGTGAAGACGAACTCGAAGGTCACGAAGTTCTCCGACCTGAAGAAGCTCAAGGTGGGCGTGCAGAACGGCACCACGGGCGACGAGGTCGTGACGAAGCTGCAGGGCAAGTCGAGCGCGAACATCAAGCGCTTCGAGTCGACCCCGCTCGCGCTGAAGGAACTGGAAGCCGGCGGCGTGGACGCCGTGGTGGCCGACAACGGCGTCATCGTGAACTACGTCGCCAACAACTCGAACAACCAGTTCAAGACGGTGACGGACAAGGAGTTCGCGCCCGAGCAGTACGGCATCGCCTTCAAGAAGGGCAACACCGAACTCGTCGAGAAGTTCAGCAAGGGCCTGGCCGACATCAAGGCCGACGGCACTTACGACTCGATCTACAAGAAGTACTTCGGCGAAGCGCCGGCCGCCGCCGCGGCCGCACCGGCCTCGGCCGCGTCGAACTGAGCACAGGCATCGCCCGCTGAATGGATTTGCGCTGGGAGATTCTGGCCGGCTACGGACCCCTGTTCGTGGCCGGCCTGTGGATGACGGTCAAGCTGACCTTCGTGTCGATCACCTGCGGCATGGTGCTCGGCGTGCTGCTCGGGCTCGTGAGCAGTTCACGCGACGCGCCGCCGCCGCGTTCGGTGCCGCTCGCATGGGGCCTGAAAGCCGTGCGCGCGGTCACCTCCGCGTACGTGACCTTCTTCCGCGGCACACCGCTGTTCGTGCAGATCCTGCTCGTGCACTTCGCGCTGATGCCCACGCTGATCCATGCAGAGCACGGGCTGCTCTACTCGGGGGAGGGCGCACGCGAGTTCCGCCAGAACTACGGCGCCTTCTTCTCGGGCGCGCTGGCGCTCACGCTGAACGCCGGGGCCTACATCTCCGAGATCTTCCGCGCGGGCATCCAGAGCATCCACACCGGCCAGACCCAGGCCGGCTACAGCCTCGGGTTCACGCATGCGCAGACCATGCGCTTCATCGTGCTGCCGCAGGCGTTCCGGCGCATGATGCCCGCGCTCGTCAACGAGGGCGTGACGCTCATCAAGGACTCGTCGCTCGTCTCGGCCATCGGCCTCGCCGAACTGGCCCTCGCCGCGAGAACCGTGGCCGGTGCGTATTCCCGCTACTGGGAGCCGTACCTGTTGATTTCGGTGATGTACCTGGTGCTGACGATGCTGCTGAGCCTGCTCGCCAAACGCCTCGAGGCCCCCGCGCACCGGCGCGGCAAGTGACGCGCTTCGGCGCTGGCGGTGCGTGAGGGTTGCCTTCACGCAACGTCAGCACCACATCGGCCCCGACAAAGCGCACGTTTGCACCGTTCTGGCGTTAACCTTTCCACGCTCTGCCCCGATTGTGAAACTGCGATGACCTCCCGAAGGGAGGCTGGATTTTTTTCGTCCAACCGCCGACTGGAACACGATTTCAGCATCGGCACACACCTTGCAGTAGGCCCCCCGCGTTGCAACTCTCGACCCAACAAGGACAACCCACATGAAGCGCACCCTTCTCATTGCATCCCTCTCGCTCGTCTCCGCCGGCGCGTACGCTCAAAGCAGCGTCACCGTCTGGGGCCGCCTGAACGTTTCCGCCGAACGCCAGGAAGTCTCCGGCACGAAGGACAACACCCTCTTCAACAACGCATCACGCCTCGGCTTCCGCGGCGTCGAAGACCTGGGCGGCGGCCTGAAGGCCGGCTTCGCGATCGAACACGGCTTCGACCCCACCACGGGTGCTTCCAGCGCCGGCAACCAGTTCTGGGGCCGCGGCAGCGAGGTGTACCTGGGCAGCAACTTCGGCACGATCCGCCTCGGCAACTACACCAGCGAGGCGTACTACGCCACGGCCGACTGGGTCAGCATGCACAACCACGACACGGGTTCGTCGTACGACCAGCTGTACGCATACCTGCCCAACGACACGAACAAGGTGTCGTACCGCACGCCGGAGTTCTCGGGCCTGTGGGGTGAAGTGGCCGTCAGCGAGACGCAGGCCGGCAACCTCGATCGTGGCTACGACGTGGCCGTGAACTACGCGCTGGGCGGCCTGGCTGCCGGCCTCGGCTACCAGAAGCTGGGCGACCGCAACCAGTTCGCCATCCGCGGTGCGTACACGTTCGGCGGCTTCACCGTCGGCGGCTACTACCAGCGTGACGAAGACGGCCTGGTCATCGGCGGCGGCAAGCGCGACAACTTCCGCCTGTCGGGCATGTACGCCCTTGGCGCCAACGAGTTCCACCTGAACTACGGCTGGGCCGACGACTACGACAAGATCGCCAACAGCGGCGCGCAGCAATGGACCGTGGCCTACGGCTACAACCTGAGCAAGCGCACCCGCCTGTACGCGTTCTACACGAAGTACGACGGCGAGGTGAACAACACCTACGGTGCGTTCGGCCCCGACTTCAACTCGCTGGCGCTGGGCGTCCGCCACAACTTCTGATCGAACGGATTCCCGTCCTTTCAGGCACAACGGCCGGTCGGAAGACCGGCCGTTTTTGCTTGCGCTGAAACGGCCAGTCGGAAGACCGGCCGTTTTTGCTTGTGTGTCAGCCTTGCGGTTCAGCGGCCGGTGGAGACACCGGCCGCATTCTTTTGCGGCCAGCGCAGCACGCCGGTGGTCAGTGCGGTGCCGAGCAGGATCGTGGCGCAGCCGAGCACCATGTCGCCGCTCACGTGTTCGTCGAGGAACAGGAAACCCCACAGCGCGGCGAACAGCGGGATCAGGAACGTGACCGAGATGGCGCGTGCCGGGCCGATGGTGGCGATGAGCCGGAAGAACATCACGTAGGCGATGCCCGTGCACACGATGGCCAGCAGCAGCGCGGCGCCCCACGCGCGGGCCGACGGGGACGTGGCCGGCCAGGTGAGGAACGCCGGCACGGCGAGGCACAGCGTGGCGGCGATCTGGCTGCCCGCGGCCGAGGCCACCGGGGGCACGCCCGTCAGGAACCGTTTCGTGAAGCTGGCGGAGAAGCCATAGCCGAGCGTGGCGCCCACGCAGGCGAGCAGCGGCGCGGCGGCGTTCAGGTCCATGCCGGCCGCGAGCGCGGCGCCCGAGCGGCTCCACACGAGCCACACGACCCCGCCGAAGCCCACCGCCAGCCCGATCGCGCGGGGCGGGGTCATCTGGTCCTTCAGCCACAGCCATGCGATGAGCGCGCCCATCAGCGGCGTTGCGGCGTTGAAGATCGACAGCACGGCGGCGGGGATCGACAGCGCCGCGAAGCTGAAGCACAGGAACGGGATCGCCGAGTTGGTGAGGCCCACGATCAACAACGCACGCCAATGGCGCAGCGCGGCGCGGCCTTCGCCCCGCCACAGCATCAGCGGCACGAGAAAGAGCAGGGCGCCGCTCACGCGCACGAAGGCGAGGGCGACGGGGCCGAACTCGCTCGCCCCCGCCCGCATGAAGAGGAACGACGCGCCCCAGATGGCGGCGAGGCCGAGCAGCTCGGCGAATTGCAGGGTGTTCAGAGGAGGAGCTCCTGTCGGGGCTGGAGGACACCTTCGAGGCGCAGCAGCGCCTGCTTCCGGTCGAGCCCGCCAGCATAGCCGGTGAGGCTGCCGTCGCGTCCGATGACCCGGTGGCAGGGCACGATGATGCCGACGGGATTCCGTCCGACGGCCGCGCCCACGGCCCGCACGGCCTGGGGCGAACCCACCGCGCGGGCGATGTCGGCATAGCTGCAGGTCTCCCCCGGCCCGATGGCCAGCAGCGCCTGCCACACGGCGCGCTGGAACGGCGTGCCGTGCAGGTCCAGCGGCAGGTCGAACAGGGTGAGGTCGCCCTCGAAGTACGCATCGAGCTGGCGTGCGGCCTCGCGGATCAGCGGGTCGTCCGGGTCCTCGGGCGCGTCGAAGGTGGCGGGGAACCATTTCTGGGCGTCGAACCACATGCCGGCAAGGCCCCGTTCGGTGCGCACCCACAGCAGCGGGCCGAACGGCGAGGGCAGGCGCGCCTGGGCAGTGCACAGGCCGTGGAGGGAGCGGGAGGTCGGGTTCATGGCGAGGTGGAGAGGCTGTTCCAGAGGCGCAGCACGGCGTACGCGCGCCACGGCTGCCAGCGTTCGGCGAGGCGTTCGGCCTCGCGCGGCGTGGTGGCGCCGAAGAGCGCCTTCATCGCGTTGAGCACGGCCACGTCCTTCGGCGGGAAGGCGTCGGGCCAGCCGGTCGCGCGCATCGCGATGTAGTGCGCGGTCCATGGGCCGATGCCCGGCAGCTCGCACAGGTCGGCGATCAGCGGTTCGGGCGAGCGCTCCGTGCGCATGCGCGCCGAGAGCCGCGGCCAGGCTTCGGCCAGTGCCGCGATGGCGCCGGCCCGCGCGCGGATGATGCCCAGCTCGGCCACCGACTCGACGGGCGCCGATACCAGCATGTCGGGCGAGGGGAATGTGCGGTCGATCTCGGGCCAGGGGCTCGTGGCCGGTTCGCCGAAGCGGTCCACCAGCCGGCGCGCGAGCGTGCGGGCCGCGGCCACGGTGACCTGCTGGCCCAGCACGGCGCGCACCGCCATCTCGAACGCGTCCACGCTGCCGGGCAGGCGCTGGCCGGGGGCGCCGGGCAGGTCGGCGAGTGCGAGGTCGATGGTGGCCGGGTCGGCGTCCAGGTCGAGCCAGCGGCGCACGGTGGCGAGCAGCCGGCCGCTCGCCGGCGACAGCTGGGGGGCGAACCGCACCCGCACGAGGGGGCGGTCGGCGAGGAACTCGGCCTCGAGCCAGCCGGCCGTGTCGCCGAGCACGCCGGTGCGCACGCTGCGCCGGATGCACGATCCGGCCACGGCCTCGACGCCGGGCACCGCGCGGGCGGCCAGGAATTTCAGCAGTGCCGCATGGTCGTAGGGCGGGCGCAGCCCGAGGTGCACGACCACGGCCTCGGTGGCGGGCGCCTCGGTGTCGGTCTCGCGCCGCAGCGCCGACGGGCTCATGCGGTAGCTCTCGGCGAAGGCCGCGTTGAAGCGGCGCACGCTCATGAAGCCGCTCGCGAGGGCCACGGCGGTCACGGGCAGGCGGGTGTCGGTCAGCAGCTGCTTGGAAAGCAGCAGGCGGCGGGTCTGCAGGTATTGCAGCGGGGTCACGCCGTGTTCGGCGAGGAAGATGCGGCGCAGGTGCCGGTCGCTCACGCCCAGGCGTTCGGCCAGGGCGGCGATGGACGGCACGCCGCCGTCGCCCACGCGCCCGTCGAGCCAGTGCGCCGCCTGGCGCGCGAGCGTGCGGGACGCGTCCATCGTGGACCACGCATGCCCGGGCCCTGGCGCCACCTCGGGCCGGCACTTCAGGCACGGCCGGAACGACGAGGCTTCCGCCTGCGCGGGCGTGCCGAAGAACCGGCAGTTTTCGCGCTTCGGCAAACGCACCCGGCAAACGGGGCGGCAATAGATGCCGGTCGAGGTGACCCCCACGAACAGCCGTCCATCGAAGCGGGCGTCGCGGGCCTTGAGCACCTCGTAGGCGGCATCGTCATCGAGTTCCATCCGCCCATTATCGGCATGGCGATTGCAACGAACTCGCCGTTTCCGGACACGTCCCGGATCATCAAAAAAGGGACTTCCCGGGTCCCTACAATCCCGCAACCTTCACGGAGAGCACAAGAGCATGCAAGTCACCGCGTCCAACTTCAAGGCCTATGACATCCGGGGCATCGTCGGCAAGACCATCGACGAAGCCTTCGCCGAACACCTGGGACGCGCCTTCGGCAGCGCCGCCATCGAGGCGGGCGAGAAGGCCGTGGCCGTGGGTCGCGACGGCCGGCTGTCGGGCCCGTCGCTGGTCGCCGCCCTGGTGCGCGGCCTCGCGTCCACCGGCCTCGACGTGGTCGACCTCGGTGCCGTCACCACGCCCATGCTGTACTACGTGGCCGCCACCCGAGGCAAACATGGCTGCAACAGCGGCATCCAGGTCACGGGCAGCCACAACCCCAAGGACTACAACGGCTTCAAGATGGTGCTGGCCGGCCGCGCCATCTACGGCGACGAGATCCAGTCCCTGCGCCAGCGCATCGAGAAGGAAGACTACGTGAAGGGCGAGGGCCGCTCCGCCACGATGGACATCGTCCCCGAGTACAGCCACCGCATCACGGGCGACGCGCGCCTCGCCCGCCGCATGAAGATCGTCGTCGACTCGGGCAACGGCATCCCCGGCGCCTCGGCCCCGGCCATCCTGCGCGCGCTCGGCTGCGACGTGACCGAGCTGTACTCCGAGGTGGACGGCGACTTCCCGAACCACCACCCGGACCCGAGCAAGCCCGAGAACCTCGCCGACCTGATCCGTGCCGTGAAGGAAGGCGACGCCGAGATCGGCCTCGCGTTCGACGGCGACGGCGACCGCCTGGGCGTGGTCACGAAGGAAGGCAACATCATCTACCCCGACCGGCAGCTGATGCTGTTCGCCACCGACATCCTCCGCCGCAACAAGGGCGCCACGATCATCTACGACGTCAAGTGCACGCAGCGCCTGGCGCCGGTGATCCGCGAAGCCGGTGGCAAGCCGCTGATGTACATGACGGGCCACTCGCTCGTGAAGGCCAAGCTCAAGGAGACGAAGGCCCCGCTTGCCGGCGAGATGAGCGGCCACATCTTCTTCAGCGAACGCTGGTACGGCTTCGACGACGCCACGTACACCGCGGCCCGCCTGCTCGAGATCCTGTCTCGCACCGACAACCCGAGCGCCGAGCTGAACGCGCTGCCCACGAGCTTCAGCACACCCGAGCTGAACGTGCCGTGCGCCGAGGGCGAGGCCCGCCAGATCGTGCAGAAGTTGCTGGAG
>Ga0247829_10001557_pt1 | contig 10578 bp, 2 predicted proteins | sample 12C_Control_Day4_FD_207765 | JGI IMG/M metagenome (GOLD analysis project Ga0247829, IMG submission 207765) | Soil microbial communities from agricultural site in Penn Yan, New York, United States - 12C_Control_Day4 | ecosystem: Environmental > Terrestrial > Soil > Agricultural land | place: USA... | reverse complement strand
GGCTCGACGTGCCCATCGATCTGTACGGCTGGCAGACCGCCCTCGAATTCCAGAAGCACGGCCAGCAGCGGGCCGACCAATCGACCTTCTGGCTCGGCAAGGCCCCCGCCCCGCCAAGCGCCGACGGCGGCGGCCCGCTCCGCCTGCCGGAGACCGAGGCCGGGCTGGGCGACTGGGCCGACAGACTGAAGTACTTCGACCCGCTGGTGATCTACGTCGGGCTGCACGGCGGGACCGACAGTTCCGGCCGGCCGTTCCTGTTCACCGGCAGCGGCCACCGGCTGCCACTCGAAGCCTTGCTGACCACGCTCGCGGCCGAGCCGCTGCGGGACAAACGGAAGGTGCTGATCCTCGACTGCGGCCGGCTGCAGCCGGACCCGGTGTACGGCCAGATCCACGACGACTTCGCCGCCCGGCTGAAGGGCCTCGACCAGGCGGTATGGGACTGCCCGAAGCTGGTGGTGCTGTGCGGCGCGGCCGAGGGCCAGCGCGGCTGGGAGTCGGAGGAACTGCGGACGACGGCGTTCGGGGACGCGGTCCTGCGCGGCCTGCGCGGCGACATCGACACCGGCGCGACGAACATCATCACCGCCCGGGCGCTATTCGAGTCCGCCCAGCTAAAGACGCGGGAGTGGGCCCAGCGTAACCGGCCGGCCGCGCAGGAGCCGTTCCTGCTGCCGGACGGGGACCGGGGGACGGCCCGCGCCGCCGAAATCGAACTGGGGAGGAAACCGAACCTGCCGCCCGACAGCACGGACGCGGCCCCGCTCGTGCAAGCCCTGCGCGATCGGTGGGCCGATCACGATCGCCTTTGGGGGCAGACGCCCAGTCCGGCCGCCTACGCCCCGCTGATGTGGCGACGCTACCGCGAATTGCTGCTGCGCTACGAACAGGCCATCCGGATCGGCAACACGGACGTCGCCGCGAAGCTGGCCCCCGAGTTGACGGACGCCCCCAGGGAGATCGCGGAGGCCACCGTCGGCAACCTGGCCAGCACCCGCGGCTCGGTCGCCCTCTGGGCCGCCGCCAACAACGGTGGGGTAGTCTCGCCCGATGCGGAATCGAACATATTGCCGCCGGAGGATGGCAAGCAGATGGCCTACGCCGCCCGGGCGCTCCAGTTGTTCGGCGACGAATCCGTCGGGCTGCCCGACCGGCTCAAGAGCGCGGCGGAGCAGTTGCGGAGGTTCGACCCGCCCGCCCGCCGGCCGGCCGAGGCCCACCTGCCGGTCATGATCGAGGACTTCTACACGAAGGTACTCGGCCAGACCCCGGCCGACGTGCCCGCCGCGTGGACCGAGGCCGTCCGGGTCCGGCAGGCCGCCGAGCGGGCGGCCGCCGGGCTGCCGGTTCCCGCGTCTGCCGAGGCCGGGCGGGCCGGCCGACCCGCGGTCTACCCGGAGCGGGTCTGGGCGATGACCCGGCCGTTCGTGCTGGCCGGCGACACCGACCGCCGCAAGGCCGAGGACGCCCTGTTCGCCTCCGACAGGCACCACACCGAGGTCGACGCACGGCTCAAGGGCGCCCTCAAGAGCTACACCGACGCCGCGACCGTCGCGCAGGCCGCCCGGGCCGCGTTCGATGTACGCGATACGGTCCTGGCCGACCTGCCGTTCCTGACCCGGTGGTACGCCGAGCGGAACTTCCCCGCGAAAGACCTCGCCGAACTGATTGAACTCTGGGACAACGCCCACGCACTCGCATCCGAGTTGGACAAACTGGCGAGCAACGCCGACACGTCGGCCGGGTACGTCAAGCAGGTACAGGAAATCGGTGAGACCGCCGTGGCCGTCCGGGGGCGGTACGCGAAACGGCTCGCCACGTTCCAGGCCGAGGTCGAAAAGAGTAGCCGCAGCGACTCGGCCCTCCAGGGGGAGTGGTGGATCAAGCAGCAACTCCTGGACACGCCGCTGATCGCGGCCGCGAAGCGGGCCGCGATCCTCGCCGGATCCCGGCGTGCGTCGGACGATCTCCGCAAGGCCAGCGAGAGCCCGGGCCAGAAGACCGTCAACGAGGCCGTGAAGACCGACACGAGGAAGGCCGCCGTGGACCGCGGCCGGTTGACCCGCGCCGCCCTCGGCGATCGACTGCTCGACGCCCAGCACAAGGCCGACAACGTGCTGCCGGAGGCCAGGATCCTCAACCACGCCCTGATCGCGGTCGCAACCGCCGACCCGTGGATCGGGCACGCCGCGCAGGCCGGCGCCGGGCTGGCCGGCCACTACAAGCACCTCTCGACGAGCCACGCCGCAGCGGCAACCAGCCTCGACGCCCCGGCCGAGGCGTCCAGCCGACTGGCGATCCCGTTCGGCAAGGTCGCCCAGCGTGAGCCGGCCGCGGCCAACCACCGGCTGCGGTGGCACGCTTTCCTGACCGCCCAGGCGGAGCGGACCGCCGACGACCACTGGTACGACGAGAAGCTGTCCCCGGAGCCGTACTTCAAGGTCGTGGCGGGGCGCTACTTGAACGATGCCAGGACGGTGGCCTCGGGCCTGACCGCGCCGGGTCAGCCCGACAGCCTCACGATCAAGCTGGCCGCCCCGCCGCTGACCGCCCGTGGCCTCGACCCGATCACCTGGACGAGCGAGCTGGACCGGATCGTCCGGTTCGACCTCGGCCCGCAATCGAAGACCTACCCGGTGGCCGGCAGCGCGGTCGCGGTCGGCCGGTTCGGTAACATCGCGCCGATCCGGCCGACCGAGGCGGCCCTGGCCCGGCCGCTGCTGCCGATCCCGGGCGACTCGCTGGGGATGGACGCCCCGTTGCAACTCGACGTCGGGATCGATGAGGTGACGCGGCCCGACGGCCAGGCGGCCTGCACGGTGTACTTCCGCGGCCAGCAGCCGACCCAGAACGTCTCGATCAGCCTTCGCCGCAAGCCAGAGCTGGTGGTCGCCGACCCGCCGCCGGCCGACAGTCTGCGTGAGCCGTTCGTCGCCGTCCGGGCCGACCGCGATCTGGATCTGGGATCGCTGGTGATCCTGCTCGACTACTCCGGGAGCATGAACAAGGAGTTTCAGAAGGGCCAGACCCGAAAGCAGGCCGCCCTCAAGGCGGTCGCGGATCTGCTCAAGGAGTTGCCGAGGGGAACGCCCCTTCGGGTCCGGGTCTTCTCGGACGCGAAGGCCACGGCCGGGAACGTGAGCCGGGTGGTGTTCGGGGCCGGAGGGGGAGACGACCCGCCGGAGGTGACCTGGGATACTGACCAGAGCGACCGGTACAAGAAGCTGGTCGATACACTCAAGGGTATCACACCCGAGTATGCGACGCCGCTGGTCCAGTCGATCAGCGACGCAGCCAGGAATGACTTCGTCTTCCCGGGTTGGAAGGGGAAGTCGAAGACCCTGCTCGTCCTGACCGATGGGGCGGAGGACGACGGCAAGTTCGCTGGTCGAGGCCCACAGGCGAAGGCGAGCTTCATCGCCGGTCGGGCACAGGAACTCGTCGATAACCTGGCGGGCGAGAACGTGACCCTTCACGTCGTCCAGTTCGCGCTCGACAAGATCGAGTTGAAGGAGGCGGAAGACCTGTTCGCCCCGCTCCAGGGAAAACTGCCGGAGGCGGTGCAACTGTGGCGGGCCGACACCGCCCAGGCCCTTCAGCAGGCGCTACTCGACGCGATCCGGCCGAAGCTGAAACTGACCGACCCGGCCGGCATCCGGCCGGACGTGCTCCCGCGAACTGGCTGGCCGTCGCGCGCGGACAACCGGCAACCGCCCTACACCTCGTCCCGGCTGCACTGGACCCCGAAGGTCCCGGCCGGCACGCAGACGCCGTACACGCTCTCCGCCAGCCCGGCCGAGTTGCCGAGCCAGACCCGCCTGACCCTGCACGACGGCGAGCGGATGATCCTGGGGTTCAGCAAGAACGGGCCGCGAGTCCGCATCCGCCGTGAACTGTACGCCGACTACATCCCGAACCCCGACGCCAAGGCGTATCGAGCCGACGGGGGGTGGGTGATGGCGGTCCCCAAGAGCGTGCTCAACGACGAGATCGGCACGCCCGAGTTGCGCTCGCGGGTCTTTCTGGAACAGGTGCCGCCACACCGCCACCCCAAGGGGGACCGGGCGGCCGAGGTCGAGTCCCTGTCCTTCGTCCACCCGGACCTGACCTGGTGGCAGGTGACGCCCGTCTGGGGCAAGGACGAGGCTCAGACCCCGACCGAGACGACCCGGGTCATCCGACACTACGGCTTCCCGGCCCCCACCTGGAACATCCAGGTGGACAAGTGGCCCCACAGCCCGGCGCGGCCAGCCGAAGTCAAGGTCTGGGCCACCGACGCCCTGGACGCGCCCATCGTGCCCTGTCGGCTCGGCCCGCCACAGACACTGACCACGCCGACGGGCGACAAGATTGTGATGCGGACAGCGATCGAGATGCAGGAGGTCATCGGCGCCGCTCAACCGATCGAGTGCCTGGTCGTCCGCTTCACCTTCGAGAAGGGCAAGCCGGTCCAGGTCCGCCCGGTCGATCTCCGGGTTACCCGCTCCGAGCACCGCTATTACGGAGATTTCAAAGGCGCCGACGAGATGATCGCGTACACGGCCGTCTTCCAGTTACCGCTGGAGGACTTCAAGACTTCCGGCGTGCGGTTGAAGCTGATGCCGGTGAAGTCGTGCCTGACCGCCTCGAACCTGCTGACGCTGAAGACCTCACCCCCGCCGGGCGGCCGGTCGGTCGAAGCGGACTCCACGCCTCGGCCGAGCGAACCGGTGAAGAAGTAGCTCACGGGGAATGGTCCCACCGGAGCGGAGACGCTCGATGCCCGACGACCAGACGGCCTCCTTCGCCCCCGACGAACCTGGCCCGAAGAAGGCCGGGGGCACCCGCGCAGCGGACTGGCGAACCGACACGCCCGGCGCGGCCGGCAACCGCAACGTGCTGGCCGTCGTGTCGCTGCTGACGCTGCTGGCGATTGCCGGGGTGCTGATCGGAGTGCTCATCTTCTGGTTCCGCTCCAAGCCCAAACCGCGGTTCGTCTCGATCCCGGTCGGGGAGTACAACCATCCGGCCTGGCCCGTCAACCCGTGGGCGAACGAGGACGCCGCGCGACTGGCGGAGTGCTTCCCCGACGGCCGGTCGAACGTGGAGTTCGAGTTTCAGGAGCAGAAGAAGATCCGCGAACTGTTCGACGCACTGGCGATCCGCGACGCCGACTCCTCCCGGCCGCTGGTCCTGCACATCACGGCCCTGGCCGCCGTCCGGGGCCGCGAGGTGTACCTCCTGCCTGGCAAGGCACAGCCCGAGGACGACCCGAACAACTGGATCGCGGTCGAGGAACTGCTGAAGCGGTTCGACCAGGCCGCGGCCGACCACGGTAAGCTGCTCGTTCTCGACCTGGCTCACCCGGTCGCCGATCCATTCTCGGGGGTACTGCGGAACGAGGTGTCCGACCGACTACACGAGTTGCTGGCGCCGCGGTCGGCCACCTTATCATTCCCGGTGCTGACCGCGTGTGGCCCGGGCGAGGAGAGCCTGCCAGCCGACGCTGAGCAGTGTTCGGGATTCGCGCTCTACCTGTCCGAAGGGCTAAGCGGCGCGGCCGACGGCTACGTCGCCGGCCAGGGCCGCGACCGCATCGTGACGCCACCGGAGCTGGCCGCCTTCCTGTCGGCGCGGGTTGGCCGGTGGGCCCGCATGGTCCACGGACGCAAGCAGGTGCCCCGGCTCTACGGCCCGACCGATCGCGGCCCCGTCTTTCGCGTACCAACCTCACTGCCGGCACCCGCCGCCCAATCCGCACCGGACCCCTACCCGAAGTGGCTCGCAGATGGGTGGCAACTCCGTGCCGACCAGCGCAAGACCGGCGCCGATCTCGCGCTGCCGATCGAGTTCGCCAGGCTGACGACGGCGCTGGAGCGGGCCGAGCAGGCGTGGCTGAGGTCCAGAGATGCCGGCCGTATCGAGCGTAGCTGGGCGGAAACCAGGGGCAGTTGGCAAACCGCCCTGAAAGAGGCCGGCAGGATGGACCGCGCCGCCGATGTCTTCAATCAAGCGCTTGCCGCAGTCGGCAAGTACCGGCTCGCCGCCGCCCGGCGGGTCCGGAACCGGCCGGACGCCCCGGACGACTGGAAGCCGGCGCTGGACCAGTACCTCGCGGCGAAGCCCCCGACCGGCAAGGACAAACCGGACGAGTCGAGGATGTTCCTCGACGAGTGGTTCAAAAAGGTCCAACCGGAGAAGGGCGAGGAGAACCGACTCGACGCAGCCTGGCTGCTGTGGGACCGCTTCCGCCTGTCGCCTCCGACCGTGGCCCGGTCGCGGGCCGCCGTGGCGGCGTTGGACGCCATCGCGGCGCGGGACGCCATGAAAACGGACCGCCGATTCGCGGAGACGGTGCTGCTGCGGTCGCTGGCCGCGTGGGACTACCGCAGTCAGATAATCTCGGCGTACCCAGAGGAGCAGGCGCAGGAACTCCTGCGGGCGGAGAACGAGTTGACCCAAGTTCTCGCCCTGGGTCCAGACGGGTTCGGGCTGGTCCGGCCGCAACTCGACGCGGCACTGAAGTCGTACCAGGCCGGGCAGATGGGGTTTTTCACCGGCTCGTCGCAGGCCGGGATCCAACTGAAGGACGCGGCCGACGGGTTTGCGAACGCCCGACTGGCACTCGATCCGTGGCACCAGGCCGGTCAGGAACTGAACGCGGCGGTAGCGGCACTGATCGACGCGATGCCATCCGCGCTGACCGCCCCGCGCGGCGAGTTCGACAACTGGCTGGCCACGGTCGAGGTGGTGACGGAGTTGGCCAACGCGGTCGCCCCGGTCGGAAAGGATCAGTCACTGAACCCGGCCCAGTTGAAGGAGGCCCTCGCGAAGAAGCGGACGGTATCGATTGTCGATCCGTTCGCTGTGCCGCCGGGCAAGAAGGAACCGGCCCCGCTTGAGCCGCGGACGAAGCCGGAGGACGTGGCGCGGCTGGCACGACTGGCGGCCGCGACGGCGCTGCCGGCCGACTCCCGCCGCAAGATGTGGGACACGATCCGGGCCGACACCCGGGTGTTCCACGAGGCGGCTCGGAAGCGGGACGCAGACGATGACGCGGCCGGCGTCCCGACGACCAACCCGGCCGAGGCCGACGGTAAGGAGTTCGTCGGCGAGAACGAACTCGCGACTCGTCGGGCGCGGGTGTCCGTTGCGTTGCTCAAGCTGGCAGGTTACGCGAAGGCGGACGACCTGAGCACCGCGGTCAGGCGGCTGGAGTTGGACCCCGCGTCGGACGCTGAACCGCTCGGCGGGATGCTCCGCAAGGCGTGGGCTGAGGAGTTGCCCGCTCAGGCCACCGCCACGGGACGGCCCCACGAGGCCGACCGGATCGCCCGGGCGACGCCGCCTGGCGCGGCCTACATGTGGCCGCCGACGCTCGCGGCCGAGCCGACCGCGGCCCGTGCTGTGGCCAGTGCGTACCGCACGTGGGTCCGCGACCAGTTACTCGCGGACCAGAAGCTACGACCAAAGGCGGCCGGTACGGCCGAGTTCTACGAGACTTTGCGCAAGGACTTGGACCTCGGCCCCAGGTGACCAGGGGCCGGCCCCCCAGGACGTGCTCCCATGACGCTCTCGCGATCGGCCCCCCGGTTCGCCCTCCTGATTACCGGCCTGCTCGGCCTCGCTGACCAGTTACCGGCGCAGCAACCCCGCCGCCCCCCCAGCCCGCTCGTCAGCGTCCGGTCTGACGAGCCGGCCAAGGGCCCCGTCAGGGGCCGGATCACCAACGTCGTCCTTCGGCCGAATGCCGAGCTGGCGTTCCACGTCTATCTGGAGAACCCCGGCACCGACGAATGGAGTAACGTCACCGTCCGTCTGTCGGCGGACGAGAAGGGCGACCAACCGCTTGCCGAGGGTCTGGTCGAGAAAGTGGGGCCCGGCGAAGTCGCGCGGGTCGTCCTACGCTCGACGGCCCCGCTTCCGCCTCCGCAACCGCCGGTCGCAGTCCCGCCCGCCGCGGACAAGGAAAAGGCCGCACCCGCCGCGCCGAAGCCACCCGCCGGCACACCGGCGCCCCCCACGTTTTACCTGCAAGCGTTCGACGACCAGAAGCCACCGAAGCCGTTCGCGAACACTCGCCCGACCCCAGTCAGCATCCGGATCAGCCCTCCGCGGGACTACATCACGGCATCCCCCGACGTGACACAGAACGCCGGCGGCGGATACTCCCTCGCGGTCCGGCTCGGCCGACACGCGAACGCCAGCGAGGCGTTCCGCGGCCTGCCCGCCCCCGCCCGACTCGACATCCGGCCGGAGCTGGTCCCAGGTCTCGATCCCGCCAGCCTCAAGGACGGGACGTTCCGCACCGTCATTGCCCCGAACGCCAAGGACGTCGTCCTGGTGGCCAAGGATCTCCGGTTCACCGGCCGGCGCGGACTCAGTACCGTCACCGTCTCGGTGGACGGGTACGACAGGGCGTTCGTGTTCACGACGGACTTCAGCGGCACCACCCCGTCCCTCGTCCCGTCGGACGTGCGCGGCGTGCGGATCGACGCCCCGAGATACGCGGTCCCCGGTCGGCCGCTCTCGGCCCGGCTGGAAGTGTTCAATGACATCGGCGACGAGCGGCCGAAGCTGGAGTTCTACCGCGCCGACCAGGGCGAACCCGAAGAGCCGACCGCTGCCCTGACCACATCGCGGCAGCGGACCGCAACCTATCTGATCGGGAAGGCCGGCGAGCTGGTCTTCCACGCCGAGGTCAAGGACTGGTCGATCCCGCTCGACACCGCCGGTGTGTACGGCACCCGGACCCTGAAGTTCTCCTTGACCGACCAGAACGGCACCGTCTTGACCCGGCCTCGTGCCGATGACCCGGCCGAGAACGAACAGGTCACGACCACCCACCTTCTCACCCTGGATGACACGCCGCCGGCGCCGGTGCGGTTGCTGGCCCGACCGGTCCGGATCGAGCCGAAGAAGCCGCGCACGCCGCCAGTGCCGCCGGGCGCTATCCCGCCCCTGCCGGGGCCGAGCCCGGTCCCCGGGCTGGTGTTGCCGCCGTGGGTCTGCGACTGCGTGCTGCCGCCGTCGTTCGGCGTGCCCGTGCCGCCCGTGCCCGTCGTCCCGGTGCCGAAAGAGGTGCCGGTCCCGCTGCCGTTGGTGATCGAGAAGACCCGAGTCCGCGGGAAGATGATCGAGCTGGTCGCCCAGGCCGAAGACCCCGAGTCCGGCATCACCCCCGACGTGGTGTTCTTCCTGGGTTCGCCGCCGGGCCCGGACGGCAAGTCGCCGCCGGGGTCCAAGGCAGCCGTCGGGCAACTGGTTTACCGGCCACTCGCACCCAAGCAGGAAGGGCCGCCGCAAGAGCTGGGGTACGCCGCCGCGTTCGATCTGCCGGACGTGAAGGGGCCGGTAACGGTCGGCGTGCGGTTCACCAACGGCGCCGGGCTGACCACCGAGGTCACGCACGACATCATCCTGGTGGACCCGCTGACCCCGCCGACGACCGGCACCATCGAGGGCCGGGTCGTCCAGGGGAGTACGCCCGAGCGACCGCAACCGGGGCTGGACGTGCTGCTGACCGACCCGACCGGCAAGGTCATCAAGGCGGCCAAGGCCGACGCAGCCGGTGCGTTCCGGTTCGAGGAGCTGCAGCCGGGTCCGTACGCGGTGATGAGCGTCAAGATCGCGGACTACGGGGCCAAGGCGATCCAGCCCGCCACCGTTGAGGCCGGCGAGGTGACGACCGTCACGCTGGAGTTGAAGCGATAGACTCTGGTAGCGTGGGTCGGGTCGCACCACCCGCCGACGCCAGTCGGCGGGTGTCGGGCAAAAGGCAATCGAAAACGGGACTACCGGGTAACCAGCCAGTAGCAGGCGCCGACCACGGCCACGGTCAGAAGGGCGACGACCACATAGCCCACCGTGGCCATCCGGCGCCGTCGGTAGTCCTCAGCCAGAGCCTGTGGCGACCACGATACCGCGTTCTGGCTCTCGATCACCCGCTGGAACACCCCCTCGACGAACGCCTGCTGTTTGCCATCCCGGCCGGTCGCGGCCAGATAGATGCCGCCGAACATCGGCACCGGCGCGTATTCGTCGTGCCCACCGACTGGCGGCACCCCGCGGGCCAGGAGTTCCGCCAGCCGCGGGCCTCGCTCGAACACGGCCCGCATCAAGAGGTAGAGGTTGCGGTTGTGGGCCAGGCTGGCCCCCGGCGTCTGGCGGGTGTCCGGGCCGGCGTCCAGCTTCAGGAACCGCAGGATCCACGCCGGCAGTACGGACAGCCCGATCCACCGCGCCGCACTGCCGACTAGCGCCCCGACCTCCTCCGGCTCGCCCACCGGGACAAGCGGCACCCGCTGGCCGATCCGCTGCTTGAGCATGTCGGCGCGGAACCCGCTGCGGAACTGGTCGAACCCGCGGGCCGCCTCCAGGTCGCAGACCAGCGCGAACGTCGGGTAGCGTTGCTGGAACACCTCGCGGGCGGTCCGTAACTCCGCGTCGAGTACCCCGCACCCGACCCGAGCCAACTCGTCGGACTCGGTCGCCTCCCAGGGGACCAGAACCAGCACCCCGTTCACCGGGCACCACGGCTGCCGCTCCTGCCGGATCAACTCGCACAGGTAGCGCAGTCGCCGGGTCTGCCGGACC
>Ga0247829_10001556_pt1 | contig 10583 bp, 6 predicted proteins | sample 12C_Control_Day4_FD_207765 | JGI IMG/M metagenome (GOLD analysis project Ga0247829, IMG submission 207765) | Soil microbial communities from agricultural site in Penn Yan, New York, United States - 12C_Control_Day4 | ecosystem: Environmental > Terrestrial > Soil > Agricultural land | place: USA... | reverse complement strand
CAGGTGCAGGGCGTCGTGAACGGCTACGGCGAGCGAACCGGGAACGCCGACCTGATCCCGATCGCGGCCAATCTCACGCTGAAGATGGGGGTGCCGGTGCTGCCCGACGGGGCGGTCGAGCGGCTCACCGAGGTCGCGCACTACGTCGCCGAGGTCGCGAACGTGGCCCCCGACGCGCGCCAGCCGTACGCGGGCCGATACGCCTTCACGCACAAGGCGGGCCTGCACGCGAGCGGTGTCGCCCGCATCACGAAGGCGTACGAGCACGTCGATCCGGAGACCGTGGGCAACCATCGCGGCGTGGTCGCGTCCGACCTCGGTGGGGCAGCGACCCTCCGCATGAAGGCGGCCGAGTTCGGCGTGGAGCTCGCCGACGGCGACATCCCCGCACTCCTCACCGACCTGAAAGAGCGCGAGGCGCAGGGCTACACCTTCGAGGTCGCCGACGCCTCGCTGGAGCTGCTGATGCGCACCGCGCACGGTTGGCGTCAGGGCTTCTTCCAGGTGGAGAGCTACATGGCGCTCGTCACGGAACGGTGGGACGAGGGCGCGGTCGCCGAGGCCACCGTCAGGGTGGTCACGAAGGGCGAGCGCCACATCGAGGCCGCGGAGGGGCACGGGCCCGTCGGCGCGCTCGACAACGCGCTCCGCAAGGCGCTCTCGAACGAGTACCCGCAGCTCGACGACATGGAGCTCGAGGACTACCGCGTACGGGTGCTCGAGGAGACGTTCGGTACCGGTGCGGTGGTACGCGTGCTGATCGACATGTCGAACGGTGAGCGGGAATGGACCACGGTCGGCGTGAGCGAGAACATCCTCGAGGCCTCGTGGGAGGCGCTCGTGGCCGGCTACGAGTTCGGGCTCCTGCACCCTCGATCGCCCCGCGACGCCTGACCCGATGGGCGACGGCGCGGGAGGGAGCCGGAGACCCGTACCGGCCGGCCGGGCCTACCCGGCGCGCTCGACCGGGGCGTGGACGATCCGGGCGGCCGGTCCCGGCGATGCCGGCGGGATCGCGGCGCTTCACGTGGCCTCGTGGCGGTGGGCTTACCGCGGGCTCCTGGCCGACGGCGTGCTGGACGCCCTGAATGTGGACGACCGGGCCACGATGTGGACCCAGCTACTCGCCGACGACGATGTCACCGTGCTGGTGGCCGAGCGAGAGGGCGCTCTCGCCGGGTTCGCGAGCGCCGGCGCCTCACGCGACGACGACGCCGCCCAGTGGACGGGCGAGATCGCGGCGATCTACCTGGCCGAGTCGGACGCGGGCACCGGTCTGGGACGTGCCCTGTTCGTGCGGACCCAGGACGAGCTCCGGCGCCGCGGCTTCACGCGGGCGACGCTGTGGGTACTCGAGGCGAATGCCCGGGCCCGTCGGTTCTACGAACGGGAGGGCTGGCGGTGGGACGGCACCTCCAGCGACCACCAGATCCAGTGCGACCGCCAGCCGATCGTGCGGTACGCGGCCGCGCTCTAGTCGCCCGGAGTTCCGCGGTCCGGCGCTAGGAAGACGGGGCGGCGTTCGCGTTCACCACGCGCACGATCGCGTTCTCGATCTGCATCGAGTGCGTCTTCGTGATGCCCTTCGACAGGATCGAGAACTCGGCCCAATCGCCCACGCGCTCGAGCCAGACCCACCCCGACAGTGCGGAGATCTCGTCGAGCGTGCCGGTCTTGGCCCGCAGGCGCACGTCGGCGAACCGGCCTTCGAGCGTCCCCTGTCCACCCGTGGGCAGGGTCGCGCGCAGGGTCCCACCCCAGGGCCGGGTCTCCGCGTACTCGAGGAGGTCCACGATCCCCGTCACCGTCACGCGGTTCGCGTAGGACAAGCCCGAGGCGTCGTTCGCGACCACGTCGACCCCGTGCGCGGCGGCGAACGTCTCGATCGCTCGCGCGCCTTTCGCGATGGTCCCGGGCGAGCCAGATCGTCGCGCGCCCAGCAGCTTGCCGAACACCTCGGCGGAGAAGTTGCGCGACCGCGTGTTCATCCGCTTCATCATCGCGACGAGGGGATCCGAGTGGACCGTCGCGAGTCCCTTCAGCTTCGAGGGCGGCGACCCCAGTCCTGGCCGCTTCGTGACGGAGATGCCGGCGTGCTCGAGCTGCGCGGTCAACGAGGTCGCCGCTCGCCGCTCAGGATCGATGATATGGCGACCGGTCGGACCCACGTTCCCGTCGAACGTGAGCGCGGTCGGCAGCGCGACGTAGTAGGTCGGGAAGTAGTCCTTCCATCCGGGGGCGAACCAGTCTCTGGCGAACGGGCCGGTGGCCCCGTACACGTGACCGCGGATCCGGCGGACGCCCTTCGCTGCGATCGCGGCGGCGAGCGCGCGCATGTCGTCTGGGCCGGTCTCCGGGTCTCCGTGACCGACGATCCAGAGGTCCCCCTCGATCACCCCGTCGGCCGGCGTGCGCGTGGTCAGGGCCCGGAGCGGCACCGTGGTCGAAGGGGAGAGCCGATCCATAAGGGCGAGCGACAGGAGCAGCTTCTCGTTCGACGCCGGGGGCCGCGCGACCCAGTCCTTGTGCCGGTACAGCACCTGACCGCCGTAGGCGACCTCGACCGACACGGGCTCGCCGTTCACGACATCCTCGATCCGCTGGACCCACTTCGAGGGGGCGCTCGGCTCGACGGCGGCGATCGATCGCGGCAGTGGCGCGAGCGCCACGGCGACCGCGGCGGCGAGCGCGGCGATGGGACGATGTCGTCGCATGGGTGACCGATGGTAGAAGGTCAGGCGCGGGATGCCTCGGAACCCCCGCGGGTTGGCTGCGCTACGGGTGGATCGCACCGTTGGCGAGCGCGTCGGCCTCGGCCTGCATCGCGGTGCGTTCCGTGAGGAGGGTCTGAAGTTCCTCGCTCGGCAGTGGCCGGGCGAAGAAGAACCCCTGCCCGAGGTCGCACTTGAGCTCGAGGAGCCGCTGGAGCTGGTCGGCGCGCTCGATGCCTTCCGCGACGGGCTTCAGGTTGAGGATCCCGGCGAGCTCGATCACGGCGGCGGTCAGCGCCGACGCCTCACCGCCCTCGCTCACGCCGTCCACGAAGGACTTGTCCACCTTCAAGATGTCGACGGGGAACCGCCGGATGTAGTTCAGGCTCGAGTAGCCGGTCCCGAAGTCGTCGACCGCGAGCTGCACGCCGAGCTCCTTGAGCTCGGTGAGCCGCTCGATCGACAGGTCCATGTCCTGCATCATCACGGACTCCGTGATCTCGAGGATCAGCGTGTGCGCCCCGAGGCCGGTTTCGTCCAGGATCTCGCGGACCTCCTCCACGATCTCGGGCCTGGCCACCTGACGCGCGGACAGGTTCACGGCCATGTGGAACGGCGGGTCCATCGGGTAGCGGGCCTGGAGCTCGACCGCGTACCGGGTGGCTTCGCGCAGCACCCAGCGACCGATCGGCACGATCAGGCCGGTCTCCTCGGCCAACGGGATGAAGTCGAGCGGCGGCACCATGCCGCGGACCGGGTGGATCCAGCGGATCAAGGCCTCGACGCCGGAGATGTGCCCCGATTCGAGCTCGATCACGGGCTGGTAGTAGAGCTGGAACTCCTCGTGCTCGAGGGCGCGCTGCAGGTCGGCCTTCAGCTCCAGACGCTTCAGCGCGGTGTCGTGCATCGCGGGCTCGAAGACCTGGTAGCGGCCCTTGCCGCGTTCCTTCGCCATGTACATCGCGACGTCGGCGTTGCGGAGGAGCTCCTCGGCCTCGCCGATCTCCCCTCCCTCGGCGACCGCGATGCCGACCGAGGCTCGCACGAAGACCTCCTTGCCCTCGAGCGCGAACGGCGCCTCGAGCACCTCCATCACGCGATCGGCCACGTCCACGGCCTGGATGCCGTCGCCGCCGTCCTCGAGGAGGATCGCGAATTCGTCCCCGCCGAGGCGCGCGGCCGTGTCGGCTGCGCGCAGGCACTCCCTGATCCGGTCGCCGACCTCGCGCAGGAGCTGGTCACCGGCCGCGTGCCCGAGGGAGTCGTTGATCGTCTTGAAGTCGTCCAGGTCTATGAAGAGGACGGCGACGGGCTTGCGGTCGCGCCCCTGTCGTTCGATCGCGTGCGTCACGCGGTCCCGGAACAGCGCCCGGTTCGCCAGGTTCGTGATCGAGTCGTGGAACGCCTGGTGCGAGAGCTGCTCCTCGAACGCCTTGCGCTCGGAGATGTCGCGGGTGTTGAGCACGACACCGCGGACGTTCGGATCGTGCAGCAGGTTCGTGCGGAGCGTCTCCACCACGATGAAGGTGCCGTCATGGCAGCGCATCCGGAACTCGACGGTGCCCGTATGTCCCTCGCCCTCGCCCACGGACGAGAGGAACGATAGGACCCGCGTCTTGTCGTCGTTGTGGATCAGGTCCGCGAACTTCGTGCCCTCGAGCTGCTCGGGGGCGAAGCCGAGGACCCGTTGCGCCGACGGGCTTGCGTAGTGCACCGTCGTGTCGAGCTCGACCACGGTGACGATGTCCGACGAGTTCTGCACGAGCGAGGCGAACCGCGCCTCGCTCTCCTGCCGCAGGAGGTCCTCGGTCAGCGCGGCGCTCTCGAGAGCGAGGGCGACCTGCGAGGACAGGGCACGGAGCGAGTCCGCGGTGGTGCGCGGCATCTCTTCGGGCGTGGACACGATCATGAGCCCGTGCAGCTCGTCGCGGATGAACAGCGGCGCCACGAAGACGGAGCCGTCGTCCTCAGACGGGAGCGCGAGCGTGTCGCGGAGCGTGCTCTCGTAGGCGGCGACCAGGTAGGCGTCGTTCTCGAGCAGCCGCTCGCGCTTCCAGTCTTGGAGGATCTCGAGGGAGAACCGCGAGCCCACGACATCGGCGCGCCCGCCTGCGGCGGCCACCACCTCGAGGCGGCCCGCCTCGTGGCGCTCCTCGCACATCCGGATGGCGGCGTCGATGCCCGCCAGCGACTGGGCGGCATCGATCGCCGCCGAGTGGATCCCATCGCGGTTCGTAGCCGTCACGAGCGCCGACCCGGATTCCCGCAGGGCACGCTCGCGCCGCGCGGACCGCTCTTGCTGGCGGATCAGGCCAGACATCCTCCCCACGACAAGGAGGAACAAGACGATCGAGGCGACGCTGAGCACGCTGGTATCGACGGGCTCTCCACGGAAGTTCTGCACGAGGCGGAGTACCGGCGGCGCGATCGCCGCCGACGTCAGCAGCGCGAGACGCCCGAAGGTCAGCCGGTCGTCCCACTCGGGGGTCTGCTCGGTCAGCTGTCGCATCGACGGGTGCAGGGCCGCGGTGCCCAGTAGCACGTAGAACGCCATCCATCCCACCTCGAGCCACCCGGAGCCTGGCTGATAGCCGCTCGCGGTGTACAGCCCGAACCACGCGTAGATCGCGTCGGTCACGAAGAGCGCGCCGATCGCCGCGATCATCAGGAAGAACGCCACCGGCTTGCGCCCGGCCCCGAATGCCAATCGGATCGACACGGCGGCCAGCAGCAGGTCCATCATCGGGTAGGCCATCGCCGTCAGCTTGGTCTTCAGGTCGAGGTCGGCCAGGTGGATGTACGGCGAGATCAGCAGCACCCATGAGACCGTCCCGACGCCCACCGCGATCATCAGGGAGTCGAGCAGGCTCGATCGGTCGCGCCCTGGGGTCCGCGCCCGGATCATCATCATCATCCCGGCGATCAGGCAGGGGTAGACGGCGAGGTACAGCATGTCGGCGATCCCGGGGAACGGAACATCGCCGGCGGGGTTGAAGGTGTAGTCGAGCCGGAACACGCTGGGCAGGAGCTCGTGGAACTGGTCGTAGTTGTACGAGACGACGTCGCCCGCGATGAAGATCAACTGTCCGATCGCGATCAGGTACCAGGGCCACCGCTTCTCGGGCTGGTGGATCCGCACCGCCACGAGGATGAGGATCGGCGAGCTCAGCCCGATCAGATTGAAGAGGATGCTGTTCTGCCCCATGGCGTAGTACAGGGCCGTCGCGGCGACCGCGAGCACGGGGTACAGGTACCAGGCGCGGTTCTTCACCCATGCGGTATCGGGTTGAGCGACGTACCGCGTGATACCTGATTTCGGGTAGCCCGGTCCCGGCGGACCGGGGCTGACCTGCGGTTGAGCGTTCTCCGGGCTTGTTCCTCCGGGTCGTGGCGCCGGCCGATCGTGTGTGGGAGGGTTCCGTCATGACCGAGGGTCGGCCGGATCCTGCGCGCCCGCTGGCGGGCAAGGCCGCCCTGGTCACGGGCGGGACGTCGGGCATCGGACTCGCCGTCGTCCAGCGGTTCGTGGCGGCCGGCGCCGAGGCGGTCGCCCTCGCTCGGCGCGCGCGCCCCGAGGTCGAGGCGGCGGGCGGCCGCATGGTCGAGGGCGACGTCGCCGACGCCGGGAGGATGGCGGCCGCGTTCTCAGAAGCGGTCGAGCTCGTGGGGCCGCTCGACATCGTCGTCTTGAACGCCGGGATCAGCGAGCTCGATGGCGGCGGGCTGGACGCGATGGATGCCGGCGCGGTGGAGCGGATGCTCGCAGTGAACACGATGGGCGTCTTCCACGGGCTCGGTCAGGCGGCCACGCACATGCGCGACGGAGGGAGCGTGATCATCACGGCCACGGCCGCGCTGCACTGGGCGTTCCCCGACTATCTCGGGTACACGCTGTCGAAGGCGCCGCTCCGATCGATGTGCACACACGCCGCGATGAAGCTCGGCGCCCGCGGGATCCGCGTGAACACCGTGAGCCCTGGGACGATCCTCACAGAGATGCAGCCCGACGACGACCGGGAGGCGACGATCTGCCGGATCGTGACCTGTCTCGGCCGGGTGGGCACGCCCGACGACGTCGCCGGCGCGTACGTCTTCCTCGCCGGCGACGACAGCCGCTACGTGACCGGGACCGACCTGCGCGTCGACGGCGGCTGGCTCGACGGGATCACGTACGGAGAGGCCGAGCGGCTCTTGAACGAGTAGTCCTCAATGAGCGGAGACGGTCTCGTGCTGCTCGAGCTGGAACCGTTCCTGCAGGGTCCCGAGCACGGCGATCAGCTCGTCGACCTCTTCATCGGTGTTGGCGGCGGTGGTCTGTATCCGGAAGCCGACCTCGTTCTTGGGCACCAGCGGGTAGGCGGCCATCGTCGCGTACTGCCCGTGCTCGAACAGGTACCGGCCCACCTCGTCGATCTCCTCGTGGTTCGCGAGCGGGATCTCGACGATCGGGAAACCCGAGGTGTTGGGGGTGTGGATGCCCATCTCGTGCAGCGCCCGGAGCAACCGGTGGGTCATCCGATGCAGGTCGGCCCGGTGGCGGTCGCCGCGCGTCCGGTTCGCCTCGAGGCCGGCGAGGGTCGTGGCGAGGGACGCCACCGGCGAGGGTCCCGAGTAGAGGTACGGGGGAGCCAGCACCTTGAGCGCCTCCTTGAGGCGCGTGGGCAGGGCGATGAAGGCGAGGAGCGATGAGTACGACTTCGAGAAGCCGGCGACGAGGACGACGTTCTCGTAGTCGACGCCCTGGTGCGCGATCACGCTGTTGCCCGTGCTGCCGTAGTCGCAGAGCTCGTCGCCCGACCGCTGGCCGATCACGCCGAAGCCATGGGCGTCGTCGACGTACAGGAGCGCGTCGTGCTCTCGTGCCACCCGGGCGAATTCAGACATGTCGGGCGCGTTGCCGGTCATCGAATTGACGCCGTCCATCGCGATGATGCGCGGCGCGCCGGGGTCGCTCGCCGCGAGCATCTCTTCGAGGTGGGCGTGGTCGTTGTGGCGGAAGCGCACGACGGTCGCGCCGTGGCCCGCGGCCACCATCGCCCCGTCATAGATCGTCTTGTGCGCCCGCCCGTCGAGGAAGATCGTGCCGTCGCCCACCAGCACCGGGATCACCGACATGTGGATGTGCGTGATCGTCGGGAGCACGAGCGAGTCCTCGGTGCCGAGCAGCTCGGTGAGCTGCTCCTCGATCTCGGGGTAGAGGCGCGGGTTCCCGAGGAGCCGGGACCAGGAGGGGTGCGTGCCCCAGTTCGCGAGGTACTCGGGCACCGCGGCGATGATCTCCTCGTCCAGGTCGAAGCCGAGGTAGTTGCAGCTGGCCCAATCCGTGAGCCACCGGTCGCCGATCCTGATCCTGCGCCCGATCTGTTCGTCGATCACCGCGTCCATCATGGGGTGGGTGGTCGTGAGCCTCGTGAGGTCGGACACCGTCGCGACCCAGCGGTCTAGCCACCCGTCGATCTGGCGTCGGCGTGGCTTGCCGTTCGGCGACGGCTCGACGGGCAGGTCGCCCAGGCGGCGGCCGATGCGGTCGGTCGTACGCCGACGGGGGGAGTCCGGATGATCGATGTCCATGGCTCTTCCCCATCGGTCCTTCCGTGGGGGACCTTTACCTTCGTACACAGGGCATCCCCGTCGCTCGACGCCCCGTAACGGCCCGCCGGGGGACACGTTCGAGTAGTCATATCGAGCTAGGGCTCCGGCCCTCGGTCACGGTCGGCATCGGAGCGAGACGGCCGAGGGTAGATCCGGGCGGAACGTCCGCTCGGGCGACGTCGATCCAGATGTCGCCGGGCTGCTCGGCGCCGCGAGTCAGGTTGACGCGCCAGCACCCCGGATGGTCGAAGACGATCGTCGATCCCCTTGCCACGCCGGGACGCTCCCAGCGGACGGAGCGATCGCGCTCGAGGCCGTCGATCTGCGTCACTGAGCCCCGTCGTCCACGACCACGAGGACCGGAGCGCGCCGGGCATCGATGCGCCAGGTCACGTCGATCGGTTCGCCGGACGGGAACTGGGACTCGCCGGCGAACCGGCCGAGATCGCCGTCCCGTCCAAGGTTGCCGCCCACATCTCGGTCGGCGATCGCAGCGGTCGCGTCGGCGACGGAGGGTCGCAGTCCGGCGGCCCCGGGTAGGCGCCACCGACGAGGTCATGGAGGCGTTCGCGAGCGGGTCCGCCTGTGGATCAGATCGGGGTCGCCGGCGCACGAGGCGAGGACGACCAGGCAGGCGACACCGATCGTGCCCCCACGAGGACGCCATAGGCGATCTGAACCACTGCATCCCCACGGTTGTCGGCCACGGCGACCGGAGGACTACCCGTCCGGGTGGCGCGAGGAACCGGCAGGCGCCGACCCCGCCCGGGCCTGAGCAACGAGCTCGTCGACGCGGAGGCGCTCGTAGGCGGTCGCACAGGGGTTGCCGCGCGTCAGCAGGAGCTCACCCTCGTCGGGCCGCATGATCAGGGAGGCCACCGTCACGTAGTCGTCCTCGGGCGACACGCTGTCGTCCTCGTGCGCGCACACGGAGGAGGGGCGGCCCTCGTGGTCACGGAGGACGCCCGCCAACGTCTCGACGTCGGCCCGTTCCCTGAGTACGGCCTCCGCGGTCGACTGCCGGCGCAGGCTGTCCTCCCCGTCGATCCTCCCGAGGTCCTTGAAGGGTCGATCGGGCCAGAGGAAGTGGTTGGCGTGTGCCAGGGCGGTCTCGGTGGTGGCGAACACCGTCTCGGGACCGCCGGGGCCGACCTCCAGGTTGACAGCGGCGCCGTCCCCAGAAGAGATCAGGTAGTTCGCGGAGCTGGCGCGCCATGCACGGCTAACCGCCGCGGTCGCCTCGCCGTGGGTCGCGCTCGTCAGGATCGCACGCAAGATCGCGTGGAACGGCACGCCCGGGTCTCCACGATCTCGGCTCGAGGTCAGGGCGTTCGCGGTGAGCGCGATCCGCGCCTCGTTCATGCCACACTTCGCGAGGAGCCCGGCCTCGACCAACGTGACGAACGCCGGGCGGTCGTGCGGCGCCGCGACCAGCAGCACGCAGGTTTCACGGGCGCCCGGCTTCCAGTCCCAGTTCTGAGCGTGCAGGAGGCGGCCGTCGGCCGAGGCGCTCGGCGCTGCGCAGAGCGCGGTGCACTCCCGTGTCGCGCGGCGGGCGGCCCGGGCGTCGAGCCCGAACATGATCTCGGTGCGCAGGTTGAGCGCGAGGACGTCCTCCGCGTCGACCCCGGCGCCCTCGGCGATCCCCTCGATCTCGGGCAGGAGCTGCGCGTCGTAGCGGTCGATCGGTTCGGCGAACGGGCCGGTCCGCCCGCGCACCTTCTCCCACGCCAGGCCTGTGTACGAACGGAAGATCGCTCCGTAGAGCTCGATCGATCGATGCACTCGGTCGCGCGCCGCGGCGCCGTACGCGCGCCCGCGCTCGCGGGGCCCACCGGTGGCGTGGACGACCGGCCATCCCATGGGCGGCAGCCTAGCGGCGGCGACTACGATACGGCCACGACGCCGTCACGACCCTCGGAGGGCTCCCGATGAACACGATCGACCGGTCTCGGCTGCACGACCTCAACGAGCGCGAGCGCCAGACGTTCCGTGAGCGACACGCCGGATCGCGGGAGCTCGCCGAAGCGGCGAAGTCCTCGCTGCTGTTCGGCGTCCCGATGAACTGGATGACGCGGTGGTCGGGTGATCATCCGGTGTTCGTCGAGCGCGCCGAGGGGGCGCGATTCTGGGACGTCGACGGCAACGAGTACATCGACCTGTGCCTCGGCGACACCGGCGGGATGGCGGGCCATGCCCCGAAGGTGTCGGTGGACGCGATCGCCCAACAGGCGGCCAAGGGGATCACGCTGATGCTGCCGACCGAGGACGCCGCATGGG
>Ga0247829_10001555_pt1 | contig 10584 bp, 10 predicted proteins | sample 12C_Control_Day4_FD_207765 | JGI IMG/M metagenome (GOLD analysis project Ga0247829, IMG submission 207765) | Soil microbial communities from agricultural site in Penn Yan, New York, United States - 12C_Control_Day4 | ecosystem: Environmental > Terrestrial > Soil > Agricultural land | place... | reverse complement strand
GCCGGCCACGAACAGCTGGTCCCGGACGGCCGGCACGTGGGGACCGACCAGCACCTCGGCGTCCCCGTACCCGGGCGCGATGTCGAGATGGTTGACGCCCGCCGCCAGGGCCGAGCGGAAGGCCTGCTCGGTCTCGTCGGGCGAGCTTCGGGCGAACGCCGCCGCGCCGAGGATGGCGACGGACGACTCATGGCCGGTACGGCCGAGACGACGACGCTGCATACGCGCTCCCTCCCCTGGAAACCCCGGGAGCCCTGTCCCGGGTCAGCGGCGGGCGGACCGCCGGTGCAGGTGCGCGGCCATGGGCCGGCACCCGCAGCGGCTCGTTGTGCTGATGATCCCGATCAGATCGGGCGGACGTTGGTGGCCTGCGGGCCCTTGCGGCCCGGCCCCTCCTCGAACTCGACCTTCTGACCCTCGGCCAGCCCACGGGGGCCGGCGTCGACGATCGCTGAAATGTGAACGAAGAGGTCGTTGCCGCCGCCGTCGGGGGCGATGAATCCGTACCCCTTGTCAGCGTTGAACCACTTCACGGTGCCGACTGCCATTGTGTTGACTACTTTCTTTTCTTTCCACGCTTCGGATGCACCGCGTACTCGTGGAGTACTCCTGATGTGGGGGGTGCAGAGGGCGGCCTGCATGGAACGACCACCGGTCGGCAGGCTAGCAGCGATCCCCAACCACGAGCCGACTTGGGCGGTCGACCATCGACGGAGGAACACATGGGTGACGCGACAGCCGGGCACGAGCAGGTCGACTTCCACTTCGACGTGATGTGCCCGTGGGCCTACCAGAGCGCGGTTTGGATGCGAGACGTCCGCCGCCAGACCGGCCTCACGATCTCGTGGCGGTTCTTCAGCCTCGAGGAGATCAACCGGCAAGAGGGCAAGAAGCACCCGTGGGAGCGACCGTGGTCCTACGGCTGGTCGTTGTTGCGTGTCGCCGCGCTGCTGCGCCGACACTCGATGGACGACGTCGACCGGTTCTACGACGTGGCCGGACGCTGGCTGCACGTCGAGGGCCGCAAGCCGCACACGCCCGACGGGGCGCGGGCGGTGCTGGCGGAGGTCGGGCTCGATCCGGTCCTGGTCGACGAGGCGATCGACGATCCGACGACGCACGACGACGTGCTCTCGGATCACGAGCGCGTGGTGGCGGCCGGCGGCTTCGGCGTTCCCACCCTCTTCTTCGACGGGACGTGCCTCTTCGGCCCAGTCGTCGTCCCCGCCCCGACCGGCCCGGCGGCGCTTCGGCTGTGGGAACTGGTGAAGGGCTGGCGGGAGTTCCCGAGCCTGTACGAGCTACGTCGGCCGAAGTCCCGCGAGGACTGGATGATCATCAACGACGCATTCCAGCCCTACCTCACCGCCCGCGACTGGATGACGATCCAGAAGCCCGTGGCCTGACGCGCCGCGTCAGGGTTCGAGGCGCAGCGGGACCACGCCGCCGCGAAGCGTCCGGCGGGTCGTGGTGACCTGCTGCACGCCCATGCCGTCCACGACCACGTCGAGGTCGCGCCACTCGCGCCCATCGGGGAACGTGGCGTGGAGGCTGCGGGGCACGACAGTGCGACCAGACGCCGTGAGGGCCTGGGGCTGCGACCACCGCACCGCCGACGACGGGTCGTTCCCTCGGCAGAACAGCTCGCTCCACATGACAAAGCCGCCAAGGCGATCGCCAGCCGCGTAGAGCTCGCGGATGGTGACGCCGGATCCAGTCACGAGGTCGGTCACCGTGGCCGCCCAACCCGCGAGGCCGGGATGGATGGTGAAGCGGTACGGCACGCCGGCCATCCACGCGAAGTTGCGGGTGTTGCGATCGCCCGGGATGCCGTCGAGGGGCGAGTCGCTGCCCTCGAGCACCGATGTGACGTCCGCCGCTTGCGCGTACCCGCCCCAGTTGACCGCCCGGCCGCCCGGGTGCCGCGGGTTCCACTGGAGGCCCGTGTGCGCGGCGCCGTACGAGCGCCCGGAGCCGTCGAGGAACGACGCCTGCAGGGCCCAGAAGTACAACGTCGGGACGGTCGGCGGCACCAGCACCTCCAGCACGACCGAGCACGAGGTCACCGGCTCGTCGGACGACACCCCCTGCCACCACAAATGGAAGCCCGAACCCACGCGGACACTCCTACCAGGCAAGGCAGCGGGGACCATTGCGCCCATCCGAGCGAATGGGCGTTGGTCCAGCTAGCATGATCCCGACACGGGTACCGATCACCTTCCGCTCCGGCGGGTTCCTGGTGGCGGAGCATCGTGTGCGGTGGAGCTGCGGTTAGGAACGACGCTGCGGCATTTCCGTGGGACCACTCGGGTCCCCACCGTCCCGTCGGGGCGGACCATACGTCTGACCAGAGAGCAGCACCCATGCAGACCTTTGAAGACCTCGGCGTACCTGACGCCATCGTCACCGCGCTCCGCGCCCAAGGCATCACGTCGCCCTTCCCGATCCAGGCGCTCACGATGAGCGACGCCCTCGCCGGTCGCGACGTCACCGGCAAGGCCGAGACCGGCTCGGGCAAGACGATCGCCTTCGGGATCCCGATGCTCGTCCGGGCCGGGCCGGGCGCGTCCCGCCTTCCCGCCGGTCTCGTGCTGGCACCCACCCGTGAGCTGGCGGCCCAGATCACCACCGAGCTGAAACCGCTCGGCGAGGCGGTCGGCCTCCGGGTCGGCGTCGTGTACGGCGGCGCGCCGATGGATCCCCAGATCAAGGAGCTCCGCCGTGGCCTCGACGTGCTCGTGGCCACACCCGGACGCCTCATCGACCTCATGCGCCGCGGCGCCGTCGCCCTCGAGGGCGTGCGCGTCGTCGCCGTCGACGAGGCCGACCGCATGGCCGACCTCGGCTTCCTGCCGCCGGTCGAGTGGATCCTGCGCCACGTCCCGAAGGACATCCAGATGATGCTCTTCTCGGCCACGCTGGACGGAGCTGTCGCCCGCCTGGCCCGCCGCATGGTCGACCCCGTGATGCATGCCGTCGACAACGGCTCGGCGACGGTCGAGGCCATGACCCACCGGTTCCTCAAGGTCCACCACATGGACAAGGCCAAGGTGGCGGCCCGCCTGGCGCGGGCCAACGGACGCACACTCGTCTTCTGCCGCACCAAGCGAATGTGCGACAAGGTGTGCGGCGAGCTCGTCTCGCTCGGCGTGAAGGCGTCGGCCATCCACGGCGATCTCCAGCAGCGCCAGCGCGAGCGCGCCCTGGCCGACTTCGCCGACGGCAGCCGCCCGGTCCTGGTGGCGACGGACGTCGCCGCCCGCGGCATCCACGTCGACGACGTGAACGCCGTCGTCCACTACGACCCACCGGAGGACCAGAAGGCGTATCTGCACCGCTCGGGCCGCACCGCCCGCGCCGGGGCCGGTGGGCTGGTCGTCTGCCTCATCGAGTGGAACCAGGAGCTGGACATCCGCCGCATCCAGCGGCGCCTGGGCCTCAGCGACGTCCCACCGGTCGAGATGTTCTCGAACGACGCCCGCCTGGACGACCTGGCCGGCTGGGACCCCGTGATCGAGGTCGTGGCCTGAGCCGCTCGGGTGGCCACCCACCCACCGGACCTTCCCGCCCACGGACTTCGGCCCCCGGCGAATCGCCGCAGATTCGCCGGGGGCCGAAGTCTGAGCCGGGCGCGCCGTCGGCGACTCATCGGGCTCAGACCTCCGGTAGTGGCGGCTGTCGCCTTGCCGTGGGGCTCGCCGGGGCTTGTCCTAACCTGAACGCGTGACCGTCGACGGCTGCGCGCTGTTCGACACCGCTGTCGGGCGGTGCGGGATCGCCTGGGCGGGCGGGCGGATCGTCGCCGTACAGCTCCCCGAGCGCGACGACGCCACGACGCTGGCTCGTCTCCGGCGGCGGGCGACCGCACCCGAGCAGCCACCACCTTCACCGATCCAGGATGTCATCGACCGCGTCGTGGCGCTGCTCGACGGTGAGCCCGTCGACCTGTCCGGCGTCGAGCTGGCCGACGACGAGCTGTCCGACGCGGACCGACGCGTCTACGCCGTCGCCCGCAGGATCCCGCCCGGCGAGACCCTGACCTACGGGACCGTTGCGGCGAGGTCGGGGACGGCGGGCGACGCCCGCACGGTCGGCCAGGCCATGGCCCGCAACCCGTTCCCGATCATCGTACCCTGCCACCGTGTGGTGGCGGCCGATGGCGCGCTCGGCGGGTTCTCGGCCGACGGGGGAACCGAGAGCAAGAGGCGCATGCTCGTGATCGAGGGCGCGGCCGTCGCGCCGCCGACGCTCTTCGACGCCCTGTGACCGCAACCATCCGGACGGCGGTCGACGCCGACGCCGACGCGGTAGGCGCTCTGTCCGTGCTCGCCTACCGCGAAGACGGCTACTTCGACGGCGTCGGCGGGGACGAGCTGGAAGCCGACCTCGCCGACGGGGCCCGCCGGGTCCGGGACGCGACCGTGCTCGTCGCCGAGGCGGACGGTGAACTGGTGGGCACGGTGACGCTCGCGCCGCCGGGCACGCCGTACGCCGAGACGGCAGGCGCGGGCGAGCTCGAGGTCCGGATGCTCGGCGTGGCCCCCGCCGCCCGCCGGCAGGGCATCGCGGCTGCGCTCATGGGTGCCGCGCACGACCACGCGCGCCAGCAGGGGATGCAGCGGATCGTGCTGTGCAGCGAGGCCAGCTTCACGAACGTCCACCGCTTCTACGAGCGACTTGGCTACGCGCGCCAGCCCGAGCGGGACTGGAGCCCCGGCGGCGTTCAGCTCCTGTCGTTCGGGCGTCCCGTCGACGCCGCCTGAGCCCCCCGTACACTTCTGCAGTGGCGCGTGATCGTCGACAGCAGCTCTTGGACGTCGCGGCCGAGCTGTTCGCCGAGCGCGGGTTCCACCGCGTCACGGTCGACGACATCGGCGCGGCTGCCGGCGTCTCCGGCCCCGCGCTGTACCACCACTTCAGCGGGAAGGAAGAGCTGCTCGGCGAGATCCTCGTCGCCATCAGCGAGCAGCTTTTGGCGGGCGGGAAGCTCCGGGTCGCCCAGGCCACCGATCCCGCCGACGCCCTGGATCGGCTCCTGCAGTTCCACATCGCGTTCTCGCTCAGCCGGCCGGCCCTGATCACGGTCCACTTCCGGGAGTTGGTACACGCGCCTGATGCCGACCGCCGCCGGGTCCGTCAGCTCCAGGGTGAGTACGTCGAGCAGTGGGTCGACGTCCTCACTGACCTCGATGCCTCGCTCGACCGCACGACCGCCCGCGCCGCCACCCACGCCGCGCTCGGCCTCATGAACTCGACGCCCTACAGCGCCCGCCTCGGCCACGGTGCCATGCGCCAACTCCTGCTGCGCATGGCCCGGGCGGCCATCGGGTCGGCCGGGGACGGCGTCGACGGGCGCCAGGTCGGCTGAGGGGGGCCCGTCGCCGGCTACACGACTGGCAGGCCCAGGCCGCGGGCCAGCACCAGCCGCTGGATCTCGCTCGTGCCCTCGCCGATCTCGAGGATCTTGGCGTCCCGGTAGAACCGGGCCACCGGGGTCTCCTCGATGAAGCCCGCGCCGCCGAAGACCTGCGTGGCCACCCGCGTGGCGGACACCGCAGCCTCGGTCGAGTACAGCTTGGCCATTGCCGCAGCCTGGCCGATCGGCCGGCCGTGCTCCCGCAGCCACGCCGCCTTGTAGGTGAGGTTCGTGGCGTTCTCGACGGCTACGGCCAGGTCGGCCAGCGCGAAGGCGATGGCCTGGTTGGCGCCGATCGGCCGCCCGAAGGCGTGGCGCTCCTGGGCGTACTCGACCGACTGCTCGAGGCAGGCGCGCGCGCAACCGAGAGCGAGCGCGGAGATGGCGATTCGGCCGTCGTCGAGGATGGAGAGGAAGTTGCGGAAGCCGGCGCCGAGCTGACCGAGCAGGTGGTTGGCGGGGACGCGGCAACCGTCCAGCGCCAGCCCGTGCGTGTCGCTGGCGTGCCAGCCGAGCTTCCGGTAGGGCGGCTCGACGACCAGCCCGGGCGTGCCCGCTTCGATGACGAACGACGAGATGCCGTCGTCGGTGCGCGCCGTCACCGTGATGACCGACGTGATCGGTGTACCGCAGTTGGTGATGAAGGCCTTGGCCCCGTCCAGCACCCAGTCGTCGCCCTCGCGGCGGGCTCGCGTGGTGGTGGCACCGGCGTCGCTGCCACCGCCGGGCTCGGTGAGGCCGAAGGCCCCGAGGGCGCGACCGGCGATCAGATCGGGCAGCCAGCGCTGCTTCTGCTCGTCGTCACCGAAGCGGTAGATCGGGTTGGCGCCCAGCCCGACGCCGGCCGACAGCGTGATGCCGAGCGACTGGTCGATCCGGCCGATCTCCTCGATGGCCACACACAAGGAGGCGAAGTTGCCCCCGCCTCCTCCCCATTCCTCGGGGAAGACCAGCCCGAAGAGCCCGAGCTCGCCCATGGCCAGCACCGCCTCCACCGGGAAGTGGTGCTCCTCGTCCCAGCGGGCCACGTGCGGCGCCAGCTCCCGCTCGGCGAAGTCCCGCACCACCTTCCTGAACGCCTCGTGGTCCTCCGAGAGCTCGAACATCATCCCGACTCCTCTTGGTTGCGATCGTCGTTGCCGCCGTTGTCGCCGTTGTCGCCGTTGTCGCCGGGGTCGTCCCGCCGGCGCGCCAGCACGGCGAGCGGCTCGTCGAGCGCTACCCGCTGCCCGGCCACCACAAGCACCTCGCTCACCGTCGCGTCGTACGGCGCCAGCACGGCGTGCTCCATCTTCATCGCCTCGACGGACACGACCGGCTGCCGCTCGGCCACCTCGTCCCCGGCCGCCACATGAACGGTGACGACGACCCCGGGCATCGGACTCGTCACCGTGCCGCCGGACGGATCGGAGCCTGCGATGCCGGCCGGTCGGCGCGGCAGCGGCTCGGCGAAGCTCCAGGCTGACCCGGCCGAACCGACCCATACGGTGCGACCCTCGTGGGCGACGGCGAACGACCGCCCGCCCACTTCGAGCGTGCCGTCGTCCGCCCACCGCCAGCTCACGCCGATGACATCGCCGGCGACAAGCTGTTCCACCCGATCGCCGACCAGCCGCAGGGCGACCTGGACGGGCGAGCGCTCGCACACCGCCGCCCACGTCGCCCACGCGTGCTGGCCCAGCCGCCAGCCGTCCCGGAGCGACCACGGACCAGCGGCGCGGGTGGGCGCGGCCGAAGCCAGCGCGGCGACCGCGGCCGCCCGCACGACCGCCGGTGGCGGCCCACCGGCGGTAAGCGCCGGCGCGACCCGTTCCACCAGGCCGGTGTCGAGGCGTCCGGCCCGGACGTCCTCGTCGGCCAGCAGCCCTCGGACGAGCCCGATGTTCGTCGCCAGGCCGAGAACGGTCGTCTCGGCCAGCGCGTTGTCCAGGCGTTGGCGGGCCTGGTCGCGATCAGATCCGAGGGCGATCACCTTGGCGAGCAGCGGGTCGTACGTCGTCCCGATCTCGGCGCCGGGAAGGAGCCCGGAGTCGACCCGTACGCCCGGACCGCCCGGTTCCGCCAGCCGCAGGACTGTCCCGCTGGAGGGGAGGAAGCCCGCCACCGGGTCCTCGGCGTAGACCCTGGCCTCGATGGCGTGGCCGGAGGGGGCGAGGTCGGCTTGCGTGAAGGGCAGGGCTTGCCCGGCGGCGATGCGGAGCTGCAGCTCCACCAGGTCGACGCCCCAGACCATCTCGGTCACCGGGTGCTCGACCTGGAGGCGGGTGTTCATCTCCATGAAGTACGCGGCCCCGGGATCGAGGCCCGACGCGATGAACTCGACGGTCCCGGCGTTGACGTAGCCGCACGCCCGCGCCGCGGCCACGGCCTGTGCGCCCAGCGCGGCGCGCTGCTCGTCGTCCAGAAGGGGGGAGGGCGCCTCCTCGACGATCTTCTGGTGGCGACGCTGCAGGCTGCACTCCCGCTCACCGAGGTGGACGACGTTGCCGTGCGTATCGGCCAGGACCTGTACCTCGATGTGGCGGGGCCGCTCGACAAAGTGCTCGAGCAGCAAGGTGCCGTCGCCGAACGCGCCGAACGCCTCACGCCGCGCCGCCGCCAGCTCGGCCGGCAACGCCGCCGAGGACTCGACGAGGCGCATGCCCTTGCCCCCACCCCCGGCCGACGGCTTGATCAGCAGCGGGTAGCCGACGGCGTCGGCTACCCCGACAAGGTCCTCGTCGGCCATCCCGGCGTCACCTGCGCCGGGCACGACGCGCACGCCGGCCGCCGCCATCATGGCCTTGGCCCGGATCTTGTCGCCCATGGCCTCGATGGCCGACGGGGGCGGACCGATGAACACGATCCCGGCCTCGGCGCAGGCGGCCGGCAGCGCGGGGTTCTCGGACAGGAAGCCGTACCCGGGATGCAAGGCCTCGGCCTTCACGGCCAGCGCGGCCTCGATCACGCGGTCGATGCGCAGGTAGCTCTCGGCGGCCGGTGCCGGTCCAAGGCGGACGGCGACATCGGCGTCGCGAACGTGGCGGGCGTCCGAGTCGGCATCGCTGTGCACGGCGGCGGCGCGGATGCCCATGGCTCGCAGGGTCCGCATGATCCGGACCGCGATCTCCCCGCGGTTGGCCACGAGCACGGTGGTGAAGGGCGGATCGCTCGACATCGTCGTCACATCCGGAACACGCCGTGGGCGATCGGCGGGAGCGGCGCCTGCCCGGCCACGGTCAAGGCCAGTCCGACTACGCGGCGAGTGTCGAGCGGGTCGATGATGCCGTCGTCCCAGAGCCGCGCCGTCGAGTAGTAGGCGTTGCCCTGCCGCTCGTACTGCTCGCGGATCGGGGCCTTGAACGCCTCCGCGTCGTCAGCCGACCACGGCGTGCCTGCGGCGTCCAGCTGGTCGCCGCGCACGGTGGCGAGGACGGACGCCGCCTGCTCACCGCCCATGACCGAGATGTGCGCGTTCGGCCACATCCAGAGGAAGCGGGGCGAGTACGCCCGGCCGCACATGCTGTAGTTGCCGGCCCCGTACGAGCCGCCGATCACGACGGTCAGCTTCGGCACCCGAGCGCACGCCACCGCGGTCACCATCTTGGCGCCATGCTTGGCGATGCCGCCGGCCTCGTAGTCGCGTCCGACCATGAAGCCGGTGATGTTCTGCAGGAAGAGGAGCGGCACCGCGCGCTGGTCGCACAGCTCGATGAAGTGCGCGCCTTTCATGGCCGACTCGGAGAACAGCACGCCGTTGTTGGCCACGATGCCCACTGGATGGCCCCAGATGTGAGCGAAGCCGGTGACGAGGGTGGCACCGAAGTCGTGCTTGAACTCGTGGAAGCGGCTGCCGTCCACCAGCCTGGCGATGACCTCCCGCACGTCGTACGGCGTCCGCTCGTCGACGGGGACGACGCCGTAGAGCTGGTCGGGGTCCACCGCGGGCTCCTCCGGGGCCAGCACCTCCCACGGCGGGCCGGGTGGCGGAGGGGTGGTGGCGATGATGCTGCGCACGATCTCCAGCGCGTGCCGGTCGTTCTCGGCCAGGTGGTCTGTGACCCCCGAGACGCTGGAGTGCAGGACGCCACCGCCCAGCTCCTCGGCTGTGACGACCTCGCCCGTCGCGGCCTTCACGAGCGGCGGCCCACCGAGGAAGATCGTGCCCTGGTCGCGCACGATCACCGACTCGTCGCACATCGCCGGCACGTAGGCACCACCGGCGGTACACGACCCGAGCACGGCCGCCACCTGAGGGATGCCGAGTGCCGACAGACGGGCCTGGTTGTAGAAGATGCGGCCGAAGTGCTCGCGGTCGGGGAAGACCTCGTCCTGCGCGGGCAGGAAGGCGCCGCCCGAGTCCACGAGGTAGATGCACGGGAGCCGGTTCTCGGCCGCCACCTCCTGCGCCCGCAGGTGCTTCTTGACGGTGATCGGGTGGTAGGTGCCGCCCTTGACGGTGGCGTCGTTCGTCACGACGACGCACCGGCGCCCGGCCACCAGGCCCACGCCGGTGATGATGCCGGCGCCCGGCACGTCGCCGCCGTACATCCCGTCGGCGGCGAGGGGCGACAGCTCCAGCAGCGGCGAGCCGGGATCCAGCAAGCCGTCCACCCGATCCCGCGGCAGCAGCTTGCCCCGCGCGGTGTGGCGCTCGCGCGATGAGGGCGAGCCGCCGAGCGCCGCCTCCGCCAATCGGGACCGGAGCTCCTCGACGAGTGCGCGTTGCGCGGCCGCGTTCCGGTCGAACTGCTCACCGGCCGTGACGGCGCGCGACACGAGGACCGGGGCGTCCATCGACAGCGAACTTAGTCTGCGTTAAGGTAGAATGCAACATGGACCGAGTGGTGCTCCGCGACTGTGGGCCGCGTGACGGGCTGCAGGGTGAGCGTCCGTGCCCGCCCGCCGAGCGGGTGGCGCTCGTGCACGCGCTCGCGGCGGCCGGGCTCCCCGAGGTGGAGGTGGCGTCGTTCGTCTCCCCGAAGGCCGTGCCGGCGATGGCGGGCGCGGCGGACGTCGTTGGTGCTCTCGACGATCCGGGCGATCCCCGCTGGTGGGCCCTGGTGCCCAACGGGCGCGGGGCCGAGCTCGCCCTGGCCAGTGGCATCCGGCAGCTCACGGTGACGGTCTCGGCCAGCGAGGGGTACAGCGCCAAGAACGTCGGGATGACCGTGGCCGAGTCACTGGAC
>Ga0247829_10001554_pt1 | contig 10584 bp, 8 predicted proteins | sample 12C_Control_Day4_FD_207765 | JGI IMG/M metagenome (GOLD analysis project Ga0247829, IMG submission 207765) | Soil microbial communities from agricultural site in Penn Yan, New York, United States - 12C_Control_Day4 | ecosystem: Environmental > Terrestrial > Soil > Agricultural land | place: USA... | reverse complement strand
CGGCATGCGGACGCTGTCGCCGCCGCACTCCATCGTCGACGCCGAGGGCGCGGTGGTGCCGGCGCGGGCGCGCGGCGCGGTCGACTTCGAGCACGTCCGCTTCGGCTACGGCCAGCCGACGCCGGCGCTCGAGGACTTCACCCTCCACGTCCGCCCCGGGGAGCGGGTGGCGCTGGTCGGACGGTCGGGGGCGGGGAAGACCACGGCGGTGTCGCTGCTCCTCCGGCTCTACGAGGTCGAGGGCGGGCGGGTCCTGCTCGACGGCATCGACATCCGCGACCTGACCCAGGACGCGCTGCGCGCCGAGATCGGCACGGTCCGACAGGAGACGGCGATGTTCAACCGCTCGGCCTATGACAACATCCTCTACGGGCGCCCCGACGCCGCCGCGGAGGAGATCCACGAGGCGGCGCGGCGGGCGGAGGCGCACGACTTCATCCTCGGCTTGCGCGACTTCCGCGGGCGGGCGGGGTACGACGCCCATCTCGGCGAGCGCGGGGTCAAGCTCTCGGGCGGGCAGCGGCAGCGGGTGGCGCTGGCGCGGGTGATCCTGAAGAACGCGCCGGTGCTGGTGCTCGACGAGGCGACCTCGGCGCTCGACTCCGAGGTCGAGGCGGCGATCCAGGAGACCCTCGACACGGTGATGGAGGGCAAGACGGTGATCGCCATCGCCCACCGGCTGTCGACGATCGCGCGGATGGACCGCATCGTCGTCCTCGACGGCGGGCGGATCGTCGAGGATGGGACGCACGCGGCGCTGCTGGCGCGGCGCGGCCTCTACGCCCGCTTCTGGGAGCGGCAGTCGGGGGGCTTCATCGACGTCGCCGCCGAATGACCGGCGGCGGAAGCGGCGCGTCGGCCGCCCGCGGTTGGCGACGGCGCGCTCGCGCCGCGCTGCGCGGTGGTCTCGCGTGGCGGTGGCGCGAGGAAGGAAGGATCGCTGGGGAAGCGCCTGATGAAGCGGCTGCTTCATCGAGGCGCCCCTCCGATGGTGGGGTTGCGAGTCGGGCCGGCGTCAAGGGTAAAGGCGCGGCCGAGCCGCGCCCGGCTTCGCCGCCCTTGACCCCGTCCCGACTCGCGGAAGGAAGATAGGAAGAACAACGACGTGGTGCGGCTCGACCGGGCGCTGGTGGCGGCGGGGCTCGCCGAGAGCCGGGCGCGGGCGCAGGCGCTGATCGCGGCCGGGGCGGTTCGCGTCGACGGGGTACCGGCGGCGAAGGCTTCGGCGATGGTCGGGCCGGAGGCGGCGCTGACCGTCGAGGGCGATCCGCTGCCCTGGGTGTCGCGCGCGGGCGCGAAGCTCGCCCATGCCCTCGCCGTCTTCGGGCTCGATCCGCGCGGGGCGGTGGCGCTCGATCTCGGCGCCTCGACCGGCGGCTTCACCCAGGTGCTGCTCGAGGCGGGTGCGGCCGAGGTCTGGGCGGTGGACGTCGGGCACGGGCAGCTCGCGCCGGCGCTGGCGGCGGACGCCCGCGTCCGGGCGATCGAGGGGCTGAACGCGCGGGCGCTGACGCCCGCGCACGTGCCGCCGCCCGACTGGATCGTCGCGGACCTGTCGTTCGTCTCGCTGCTGAAGGCGCTGCCGCCGGCGCTCGCACTCGCGAAGCCGGGGGCCGTGCTCGTCGCCCTCGTCAAGCCGCAGTTCGAGGTCGGGCGTGCGGCGGTCGGCAAGGGCGGCATCGTCCGCGACGCCGCGGCCGTCTCCGCGGCGCGGGCGCGGGTGCGGTCCTTCCTCGAGGGCGCGGGCTGGACGGTGACCGGCGAGGCCGAGAGCCCGATCCGCGGCGGCGACGGCAACGTCGAGTACCTGGTCGCGGCGACGGGGCCGCGCTGAGGCTATTCCATCGCCAGGATCATGTTGCGCACCACCGGGTAGATCTCCTTCTCCCAGCGGCGGCCGTTGAAGACGCCGTAGTGGCCGACGTTGGCCTGGAGGTGGTGGCGCTTGAGGTGCGGGCGGAGGGACGTGCAGAGGTCGTGGGCGACGGCGGTCTGGCCGAGGGCGCAGATGTCGTCGCGGCCGCCCTCGACGGTCAGCAGCGCGGTGTTGCGGATCGCGCCCGGATCGACCGTGCGGCCGCGGTAGGCGAAGGTGCCGGTGGCGAGCTCGGCCTTCTGGAAGATGCGCTCGATGGTCTCGAGGTAGAATTCCTTGGTGAGGTCGAGGACGGCGAAATACTCGTCGTAGAAGTCCTTGATCTTCGCCGCCTCCTCGGCCTCGCCGCGGGCGAGGTGGCGCCAGAGCCGGCGGTGCTGCTCGCCGTGGCGGTCCATGTTCATCGTCAGGAAGGCGAGGAGCTGCATGAAGCCCGGGTAGACCCGCCGCCCGCCGCCCTCGTAGCGGTCGGGGACGCGGCCGATCAGGGTGCGCTCGAACCACGAGAGCGGTTGCGAGGTGGCGAGGACGTTGACCTCGGTCGGGCTTTCGCGGACGTCGATCGGGCCCGCCATCAGCGTCATCGAGCGCGGAGTCGCCGGATGCCTGTCCTCGGACATCACCGCGACGGCGGCGAGGCTCTGCACGCAGGGCTGGCAGACCGCGAGGAGGTGGCCGCCCGGGCCGATCTCCTCGAGGAAGCGCATGAGGTAGGCGACGTAGTCCTCGACGCCGAAGGCGCCGGCCTCGACCGGAACGTCGCGGGCGTTGTTCCAGTCGGTGACGTAGACGTCGTGGTCGCGGAGCAACGTCATCACCGTGCCGCGCAGCAAGGTCGCGAAGTGGCCCGAGAGCGGCGCGGCGACGAGGAGGCGCGGCTGGGGCGTGTCGACGTCCTTGGCGAAGTGGAGGAGGCGGCCGAAGGGCAGGTCGAGCGCCACATCCTCGCTGACCGGGACCTCGCGGTTGCCGACCGGCACCGTGTCGATGCGGAAGCCCGGACTGCGGTGGGTGAGCGTGAAGCGCGAGATCATCTCGAGCGCGGCGGCGGCGTCGCGGCGCGGCGCGGCGAGGGGCGCCGGCGCGAAGGGCGCCGTGACCCCTCGCAGCCACCGGGCGAACCAGCGGACCGGCCTCAGCGCGTCGTCCTGGAACTGGTAGGCCTCGTAGATCATTTCTTAGGCACTCCCGCCGCCCCGGAGAAAGTTAGTGCATTTCCTTGTGCGGTGCGAGAAGATTGTGTGCAGTGCAACGAGTCAAGGGGAGTCGGGCCCGGGGAATGGCTGGTGGAATGGCTGGTGGAATGGCGCGCGCGACGCTGACGATCTCGTCGAAGAACTACTCGTCCTGGTCGCTCCGCGGCTGGCTGCTCTGCCGCATGGCCGGCCTCGACTTCGAGGAAAGGCCGGTGGACATCGGCGACTTCGACGCCCGCCAGGAACTCCTCCTGCTGTCGCCGTCGGTGCTGGTGCCGCGGCTGACCCATGGCGACGCGCAGATCTGGGACACGCTCGCGATCGCGGAGTACCTCAACGAGATCGCCCCGGAGGCGAAGCTCTTGCCCGCCGACCGCGGCGTGCGGGCGCACTGCCGCTCGGTCTCGGGCGAGATCCACTCGGGGTTCTACAACCTGCGCTCGGCGCTGCCGATGAACCTCAAGGCGCGGCATGCGGCCTTCAAGATCTTCTCCGGGGCGCGGCCCGACGTCGAGCGGGTGCGGGCGATCTGGACCGAGTGCCTGGAGGCCTCCGGCGGGCCGTTCCTCTTCGGCGCGCCGACGGCCGCGGACGCGATGTACGCGCCGGTGTGCACCCGGTTCCGCACCTACGCGGTCGCGCTCGATCCGATGTTGCAGCGCTATTGCGACACGATCTTCGACTGGCCGCTGATGCAGGAGTGGACCGAAGGCGCGCTGGCCGAGGAGGACGAGATCATCGAGCTAGAGGTCGAGTTCTAGCCGGCTAGCTGGCGCGCTTCTCGATCGCCGCGAAGGGGCTCAGGCCCAGCCAGATCTGCATCGACGAGGCGATCGACCGGGCGCCGGAGAACTCGATCTTCTGGCGCGCGCGCACCACCGTCGTCAGTCCCATCCAGATCTCGGTCATGGTCCGCAGGTCGGTGGTGACGAAGAGGTCCACCGCGAATCCGGGGTCGGACCAGCACAGGTCGACCTCGCCCGTGGGTTCCACCACCAGCCACCAGAGGCTCTTGGTCGGGGGAAGATCGGAGTACAGGAACTGGACCACGGTTCGGGTTCGCGGCAGCGGCTCGGGGTTGAGGTTGCGGCGCATGTCCCACATCAGCAGCGAGGGGTCGAGGTTGCGGAGCGAAAGCTCCGACTCGACCCACTTCTGGCCCCAGGATCCCATCGCCTCGACCACCGGGCCGATGTCGCGGCCGGCGTCGGTCAGCCGATACTCGTAGACCCCGGTCTCGGACGCGATCGCCCGGCGCGTGACGATCCCGGCCCGCTCCAGCTCCTTGAGGCGCTGGGAGAGCAGCGTCGGCGACATCTTGGGAACGCCGCGCCGCAGGTCGTTGAAGCGGGTCGATCCCGCCACGAGCTCACGCATCAGGACCATGGTCCACCGCGTGCACAGGACCTCCGCCGCCATCGCGAGGGGGCAGAACTGCTTGTAGCCGGCGTGCGACACTTCGGGGCCCCCTTTCGAATCCGCCGATCGTAGTCCTGCGGCCGGTGCGGCGATAGTTCAGAAACTGTACCTGCCGGTACAGAGCCGTGACTGGCGTGGCCGGCGCGACTTCCTGCACAAGCCTCGCACCGGCGTCCGGAGTTCCCGGACCGCCGAGCAGGAGGAAGACATGAGCGCCTATCTGATTGCGGACATCAAGGTTACCGACAACGCGTGGGTGCCCGCCTACGCGGCGTCGGTCCACGAGCTGGTGGCCAGGCACGGCGGCAGGTACCTGTCGCGGAGCGGCAACGTGAAGACGATGGAGGGCCATCCGCTCGACACCACGCTGATCGCGGTGATCGAGTTCCCGGACGGCACCGCCGCCGCCGACTTCGTCGCCGACCCGGACTACGCGCCTTTCCTCGCCGCCCGCAGGGCGGGCAGCGAAAGCCGCTTCCAGCTGATCGACGACACCGACCTCGCGGGGACCATTCCCTATCTGACGCGCGGCTGAGCGCAGGACCGGGCGCCGCGGCCGACGCGCCGCGGCTTCCGGTATTCCCCATCGAGGCCGCTACGGGCTCGGCCCCTTGCACGAGCTCCATCTCCGGGCGTGGCGAAGAAATCCGAAGGGGAACCTACGCAGACATGAACCCGGACGCGCCCTGCGATTTCGTGCCGTCCGCCGGCGACTGACCTCGGTCCGCCGGCGGGCGATCGGCCGACGTGGCGCCGGCTGTTGGCGGGAGCCGCATCGGCCGTTGCAGGGTGAGCGCCGGCGGAGCGGAAATCGGTCGGCGGTGCGGCCCGTCAACGGTGCGTTTACCCTGCCGGCGGAAAGCTCCTCCGTCGGCAGCGGGAGACGGCGCATGACCGGGAAGGAAGAGGAGCGGCCGGGCTTCTCCGAAGAGGCGATCCGCGGCCTGCACGACCTCGAGTTGCGCCTGCCGCCGGTCGAGATCTACGGCGACCAGGTTCCGCCGCGACCGCACTACTGGGGGCATCGCGAGCGGCTGCGCGCGCGCTTCCTCGGCGGCGGGCACGGGGCGATGCCGGAGTACGAGCTGCTGGAGCTCGTGCTCTTCAACGCCATTCCGCGCATCGACGTGAAGCCGCTCGCCAAGGCATTGCTCGCGGCCTTCGGCGACCTGAACGGGGTGGTCGCCGCCTCGGAGCACCGGTTGCTGCAGGTGCCGGGGACGACGGCGAAGGTCCACCTCCAGCTCAAGGTCGTCGAGGCGGTCGCGCACCGCATGGCGCGGGCGAAGGTGATGGAGCGCTCGGTGATCTCCTCGTGGGAGGCGCTGATGACCTACTGCCGCACGGTCATGGCCTATCGCGACACCGAGCAGTTCCGCATCCTCTTCCTCGACCGCAAGAACGTGCTCATCGCCGATGAGGCCCAGGCCAAGGGGACGGTGGATCACGTTCCGGTCTACCCGCGGGAGGTGGCGAAGCGGGCGCTCGAGCTCAATGCGAGCGCGATCATCCTCGTTCACAACCACCCGTCCGGCGACCCGACGCCGAGCCAGTCCGACATCTCGATGACCGAGCAGATCGACATGGCCTGCGGGGCGATCGGGGTCGTCGTCCACGACCACGTGGTGATCGGAAAGGGGGCGGAGGCCTCGTTCAAGAGTCTAGGGCTTCTCTGACGGCATCGGCCGCTCCGGCGAGCGGGCTTCGCCCCTCCACCCGGTTGGAAGTCGCCTCTAGCTCGCCGGGCGAAAGCCGCGGAAGCTTCGCCACCCGGCGAGCGCCATGGCGGCGAAGGTCACCGCCCAGACCGCCACCGACACCCGGACCATGCCATGCGAGATCGTCCGCAGCGGCGCGAAGTCGGCCGCGAACGACAACTTGAGGCTTGCGAGCGCGTACATGCCCAAGGGAAAGACCAGGCTCCAGAGCATCGGCGAATAGGTGACCGGTACCCGCCAGACCCCGTGCTTCCACACCCCGAAAAAGGATGAGGAGCGGGATCCACCACGTCGCCCACGCCCACATGATCAGCGTCACCCCGTCCATGAACGGCCGCATCGCCTGCAGGAAGTCCATGCCGCTGTCGGTCAGGATCAGCGTCGAGCCGGCGTTGGTGCTGATCGCCGCCGCCCCCATCACCACCCAGAGCAGCGGCGTGATGTCGTCCGGGGCGATGTCGAAGAAGAAGATCCGATACGAGAAGAGCGTGATGAAGATCGCATAGAGCCCGAGCCCGATCCCCCAGAGCATGTGGACGAGCACGAAGACCGAAGGCGCGAACCCGCCGGACATGGGCGCCACCAGCGCACCGAGGATCACCAGCGACTCGGTGCCGACGATGGCGTTGAGCCAGCCGCCGTGCACCACGTTGGCGCCGTGCGCGGTGTTGAGGAAGGTGAGGACCCCGAAGCTGAAGTAGACGAGCACGAGCCACGTCACGAGAGCGAAGAGCCAGAGTCCGAAAGCGGCGGTCGTCAGCCCGCGCAGGTGGAGCCCGATGCCGAGCACGTCGCTCGCCGCGACGATGGTGAAGAAGCCGAAGACGGCCCCGGGGCTGGTCAGGTCCTTCCAGATCGCGCGGGGAAAGCCCAGCGCCCGCGCCAGTGTCAGCGCCGCGAGCCACGGATAGGCGACGAGGTTCACCGCGAGCATCAGGTCCGAGAGCGCCCGCGCGTCGGGGAAGAGCGCGTTCGAGATGATCCCGGTCGCCATGACCAGGGCGAAGTATCCCGGATAGAGCCGCGCCACCCGGTCGCCGAGCCATGCCGCCAGCTGAGGCTGCCGCCCACCGCCGGCGGGTGGGACGAAGTGGGGGCGTCGCATCGTCAGGCCGAACCTCCGAATTTCTCCGTCGTGCACCATAGCCGGATTCGCCCGAACATGAACCGCATCCGCCCCCGGCGCCCGGGACGGGGATGACCGCGAACGGGGCGGGCCGCGGGGGCATCGCTTCTCACGCTGGCCGGATTTCGCCCGCATGGAGGAGGTGGCTGCCGCGATCGGGCGGAAAACCCTCGCCCGCGACCGGACTTTCCTTCGCCAAATCAGCTGGATAGCACGCGGGCCCTCGAGGGTGCGGGCCTTGCCGCGGCGGGCGTCACCGCCTATAGCTGGGGAGAGCCACCTCCCGCAAGGCAGACCCTTGACCGACACCCCCGAAGACGACGACACGCCCGAGGGCGAGGGCTCGACCCCGCGCCAGCCGCATTCCGGACCCGCGGTCGCGATCGAGCAGGAGATGCGCACCTCCTATCTCGACTATGCGATGAGCGTCATCGTCAGTCGTGCGATCCCCGACCTCCGCGACGGGCTGAAGCCGGTGCACCGGCGCATCCTCTACGCCATGAGCGAGACCGGGAACACCGTCGACAAGTCCTACCGCAAGTCGGCGCGCCCCGTCGGCGACGTGATGGGCAAGTACCATCCGCACGGCGACAGCGCCATCTACGACGCGCTGGTGCGGATGGCGCAGGACTTCTCGATGTCGCTGCCGCTCCTCGACGGGCAGGGCAACTTCGGGTCGATGGACGGCGACAAGCCGGCGGCCATGCGCTACACCGAGGTGCGGATGGCGAAGGCGGCGAACTATCTGCTCGCCGACATCGACAAGGACACCGTCGACTTCCAGCCCAACTACGACGGCAAGGACATGGAGCCGACGGTCCTGCCGGCGCGCTTCCCGAACATGCTCGTCAACGGCGCCGGCGGCATCGCCGTCGGCATGGCGACGAACATCCCGCCCCACAACCTCGGCGAGGTCGTCGACGCGACGCTGGCGCTGATCGACAACCCCGACCTCTCGGTCGCGGAGCTGATGGACTACGTCCAGGGGCCGGACTTTCCCACCGGCGCGCTGATCCTCGGGCGGTCGGGGGCGCGCAAGGCCTATCACGAGGGCCGCGGCTCGGTGATCCTGCGCTCGAAGACGCGGATCGAGGAGGTCCGCGGCGGACGGACGGCGATCATCGTCTCGGAGGTGCCCTACCAAGTCAACAAGGCGACGATGATCGAGCGCATCGCCGAGCTCGCCCGGGAGAAGCGCATCGAGGGCATCGCCCACGTCCAGGACGAGAGCGACCGCTTCGGGGTGCGGGTGGTGATCGAGTTGCGCCGCGACGCCACGCCGGACGTGGTGCTGAACCAGCTCTTCCGGCTGACGCCGATGCAGACGAGCTTCGGCTGCAACATGCTGGCGCTGAACGGCGGCCGGCCGGAGCAACTGACGCTCAGGGACTTTCTCGTCCACTTCGTCGCCTTCCGCGAGGAGGTGGTGGCGCGGCGCACCGCCTTCGAGCTGCGCAAGGCGCGGGAGCGGGCGCATATCCTCTGCGGGCTGGCGGTCGCGGTCACCAACGTCGACGAGGTGGTGGCGACGATCCGCTCCTCGGCGGACCCGGCCGAGGCGCGCGAGCGGCTGATGAGCCGGCGCTGGCCGGCGGCGGACATCGCGCCCTACATCCGGCTGATCGACGACCCGTCGCATACCGTCAACGAGGACGGGACCTATAACCTCTCCGAGATCCAGGCGCGGGCGATCCTCGACCTCCGGCTCCAGCGGCTGACGGCGCTCGGGGTGAAGGAGGTCACCGACGAGCTCCAGGAGCTGGCGGGGAAGATCACCGACTATCTCGACATCCTGCGCTCGCGGACGCGGATCATGGCGATCATCGCGGACGAGCTGCGCGAGGTGAAGGAGCTCTTCGCGGTGCCGCGGCGGAGCGAGATCGTCGACTGGGAGGCCGATCTCGACGACGAGGACCTGATCGAGCGCGAGGACATGGTCGTCACCGTCACCCAGGGCGGCTACATCAAGCGCACGCCGCTCTCCGAGTACCGGGCCCAGCGCCGGGGCGGCAAGGGCATCGGCGGGATGGCGACCAAGGACGAGGACTTCGTCACCACCCTGTTCGTGGCGAACACCCATACCGCGCTGCTGTTCTTCACCACCGCGGGGATGGTCTACACCCTGAAGTGCTGGCGGCTGCCGCTCGGGGCCCGCAATGCGCGGGGGAAGGCGATGGTCAACATCCTGCCGATCCCGCAGGGCGTGTCGATCGCGGCGATCATGCCGGTCGACGTGCCCGAGGCGGAGTGGGCGAACCTCCAGATCATGTTCGCGACCTCGGACGGCGACGTGCGGCGGAATGCGCTCGACGACTTCACCAACGTGATGCGGAACGGCAAGATCGCGATGAAGCTGCCCGAGGGGGTGCGGTTGATCGACGCGCGCATCTGCTCCGAGGGCGAGGACGTGATGCTGACGACCAAGGGCGGGCGGGCGATCCGCTTCCCGGTGCCGGGCGTGCGCATCTTCAAGGGCCGCGATTCGACCGGAGTCCGCGGAGTCCGGCTCGGAGCCGGCGACGAGGTGGTGTCGATGAGCATCATCCGCCACTTCGAGGCGACGTCCGACGAGCGAGCGGCCTACCTCAAGATGCGCCGTGCCGTCGCCGGCGCCGCCGAGGAGGAGGAGGTCGAGGTCGAGGAGGGCGAGGAGGTCGCCGAGGCGAGCGTCGAGCTCGGCTTCGAGCTCGGCCAAGCCCGCTACGTCGCGATGTCGGAGGCGGAGGACTTGCTGCTGACGGTGACCGAGCGCGGCATGGGCAAGCTCTCGTCCTCCCACGACTATCCGGTGCGCGGGCGCGGCGGGCAGGGCGTGGCGGCGATGGACCGGGCGATGCGCGGCGGGCCGCTCGTCGCGCTCTTCCCGGTGGACGTCGACGCCGAGATCATGCTCGCCACCGACGGCGGCCAGTCGATCCGGGTGCCGGTCGGGGACATCTCCTTCCGCTCGCGCGGGGCCGGCGGCGTGCGGGTGTTCAACACCGGGCACGGCGAGCGGGTGGTGTCGGTGGCGCCGATCGCCGAGAACGGCGACGAGGAGGCCTGAGTTCCGGGGGCCCGGCGTCGGGGGGCATCGAGCCCCCCTCCCCCGGAGGTGGCGTTTCCGCCACCTCGGCGCGCGCTCGCCGGGTCGGGCGCTGACGGTGGCTGCGGGACGCGGCCGTTGCCGCGAAGGCGTGCGCGCAGGTGCGCGCAAGTTTTCTTTGCCGTTTTTCCGCCTGTTGGCGGAAAGACGGCTGCTTGTCTGTT
>Ga0247829_10001552_pt1 | contig 10589 bp, 12 predicted proteins | sample 12C_Control_Day4_FD_207765 | JGI IMG/M metagenome (GOLD analysis project Ga0247829, IMG submission 207765) | Soil microbial communities from agricultural site in Penn Yan, New York, United States - 12C_Control_Day4 | ecosystem: Environmental > Terrestrial > Soil > Agricultural land | place... | reverse complement strand
GCCGAGCCGGAGCGCATCATCGCGATGGTCGAGCAGTCGGGCGCGGCGCTGGACGCGATCTGGCTCACGCACGCGCACCTCGATCACGTGGGTGCGGTGGCCGGCGTGAAGCGCCGCTGGGACGTCCCGGTGTACCTCCACGCCGCCGACCGCCCGCTCTATGAGCGAGCCGACCGCCAGGCGGCGGCGTACGGACTTCCGTTCGAGCAGCCGGACGCGCCGGAACGGGAGCTGCGGCACGGCGACACGCTCGGCGTGGGCTCGCTGGCGTTCGCCGTGCATCACACGCCCGGCCACGCGCCGGGGCACTGCGTCTTCGTCGGGCACGGCGTGATGCTCGGCGGCGACCTCCTCTTCGCCGGCTCGATCGGACGCACCGACCTGCCGCTCAGCGATCCCCGCGCGATGCAGGCGTCGCTGGTGCACGTCGCCGCATTCGACGAGGCGACGGTCGTGCATCCCGGCCACGGCCCGCGCACCACGATCGGGCACGAGCGTGCCACGAACGGCTTCCTGACCGGGCTCGTTCGCGTCGTCGCGAGGGGCTGATGCAGTCGGCGCGCATCCCGGTCATCGAGGGACTCGTCCTCGCGCTCTGGCTCGGCGCCGCCGCGTTCTTCACGCTCGTGGTCGCGCGTGCCGCATTCGCGGTGCTGCCGTCGCGCACCCTGGCCGGCGCGCTCGTCGGGCGCACGCTGCCGGTGCTGTTCATCACCGGGATCGTCGTCGGGCTCGCCATCGTGATCCTCGAGTGGGCGACGGTGCGCGAGCACTGGGGCCGGTTCGCGGCGGCGTGCACGATGATCGCGGCCTGCGCGGCGGCGCAGCTCTGGGTGGCGCCGCGCATCGACCGCCTGCGCGAGGCGATCGGCGGGCCGCTCGAGGCCCTGGCACCCGGCGACCCGCAGCGCGCCGCCTTCGGCCGGCTGCACGCGATCAGCGTCGGCTGGCTGGGCGTGGCGATCGTCGCCGCATGTGTCGCGATGTTCCTGACCTGGCGCGCCCTCGAGGCGCCCCGAGGTTCATCCCGCAGTTCGACCCTTACCGAACAGACCGATGGCTGACGCCTTCCGTACCGAAAAGGATCCGCTCGGGCCGCTCGACGTTCCGGCGGACGCGCTCTATGGCGTGCAGACGATGCGCGCGCGCCAGAACTTCCCGATCAGCGGCCTCAAGCCGCTCTGGCCCTTCGTGCAGTCGCAGGTGTGGATCAAGCGGTCCGCCGCGCTGACGCACAAGGAGACCGGCCGCCTCGACGCGAAGATGGCCGACGCGATCGTCGCCGCTGCCGACGAGGTGCTCGCGCGGAAGCACGACGAACATTTCGTGGTCGATCCCTACCAGGCGGGCGCCGGCACCTCGCACAACATGAACGTGAACGAGGTGCTCGCCAACCGCGCGAACGAGCTCCTCGGCGGAAAGCGGGGCGAGTACAAGCCCGTGCATCCGAACGACCACGTCAACATGGCGCAGTCGACCAACGACACGATCCCCACGAACATCCGCCTGTCGGTGCTCTCGCAGCTTCCGGCGCTGGTGAAGGCGTTCGAGGGGCTTCGCGACTCGCTGGCGAAGAAGGGGAAGGAGTTCGACCACATCGTGAAGGCGGGGCGCACGCACCTGCAGGACGCGATGCCCGTCCGCCTCGGCCAGGAGTTCGCGGCGTATGCCGGCTCGCTCGATCGCGCGATGCGTCGCGCGGTGGAAGCCGCCGACTACCTGAAGGATCTCGGCATCGGCGGCTCGGCCGTCGGCACCGGCGTGACGGTGGAGCCGGAGTATCCGGCGCTCATGAACAAGCATCTCAAGGCGACCACCGGGCTCGACCTCCGTGTCGGCCAGGATCGCATCCAGTTGATGCAGAGCATGGGTGACGCGGCCGCGTTCAGCGCCGCGCTGCGTGGCATCGCGATCGACCTCTCGAAGATCGCGAGCGACCTGCGCCTGATGGTGATGGGGCCGCGCACGGGCATCGACGAGATCACGCTTCCCGCCGTCCAGCCGGGCAGCTCGATCATGCCGGGGAAGATCAACCCGTCGATCCCCGAGATGGTGAACCAGGTGTGCTACCAGGTGATGGGGTGCGACACCACGGTGGCGATCGCCGCCGAGCACGGTCAGCTCGAGCTGAACGTGATGATGCCGGTCATCGCGCACAACATCCTGCTCTCGATGCAGATCCTCACGAGCACGGCGAAGGTCCTCGACGAGAAGTGCGTCCGGGGGATCACGGCCAACGAGGCGATGTGCTCGTACTGGGTGGAGCGCTCGGCTGCGCTGGCGACGGCGCTCATGCCGCACATCGGCTACACGAAGGCCGCCGAGGTGAGCAAGCAGTCGGTGAAGGAGGGCGTGCTGATCCGCGATCTCGTGAAGCGCGAGAAGCTGCTCCCCGAGGAGCAGATCGACGAGGTGCTGGATCTGCGGAAGATGACCGAGATCGGGGTCCCCGGCGGCGGAAAGGGTCCGGTCTCCGCGGGCGGCTGAGGCAGGGTCGGGAGCCTGGGGGTCGGGAGCGGGGCGCGCCACCATCCTCGGGTCCATCGGCCCGTGGAGGGAGTGACGCGCCCGGCTCCCCACTCCCGACGCCCGACGCTATCTTTCAGCCGTGCGCATCACCACTCTCGCCGAATACGGCGTCATCTGCGCGCTGCACCTGGCGCGGCGATACGATGAAGGCCCCATCACCGGCCGCGAGATCGCGGCCGGTGAGCGGCTGCCCGTCGACTACGTCGAGCAGATCCTGCTCCGCCTGCGTCGAGCCGGGATCGTGAGGAGCACGCGCGGCGCCCGCGGCGGTTACTCGCTCGCCAAGGCGCCACAGGAGCTCTCGGTGCGCGACGTCATCGCGGCGTCGGAGCTCACGACGTTCGACGTCCACTGCAGCACCCATCCCGTCGAGGAAGAGCGGTGCTCGGCCGCCCACAACTGCAGCATCCGCCCGGTCTGGATGGCACTGCAGCAGAAGATCGACGACGTGCTCGAGAGCGTCCGTCTGGCCGACCTGCTGGAAGACGAGGTGATCGTCCGCGCGCGTGTCGGCGTGGCGACGCGACCGGTGCCCGGCAGCGACCGCGAGCTCGTTCCGGCGGCTGACCGGGCCCTTCCCGTACTCGGCTGACCGGAGCGGCCCGTGCCGTTCTTTCGCGCCCAGGCAGCGCTTCGGGCCGTCGAGCGCAGGGCCACGGAGTTCGCCGAGGCGCTCCGGGAGGAGCCGACGCCGTCGGATATCGAGTGGCTGGCGACGACCGCGACCAAGGGGGACACCGACCATGCGACCTGGGAGCTCCGCTATGCGCGGCGCGCGCTCGGGGTGCTCGTGGCGCAGCGGGATGCACTCGACGATCGGACCGGCGCGGCTGTCGCACACGCGGTGACCGACGCGTTCGCCACTGACCGGGCGATCGATCCGAAGATGGTGGATGTCGCGGTCGGGCAGTTCAACGCCCGGCTGTCCGCGTACCGCGACATCCTCCAGTCTCGGACCGGCGCGCCGCTCTCCGTTCGCCTTGGCCAGATGCTGCTCGCGTTCGCGGGGGGCCCCATCGGACGGAACCAGACCGAGGTGGGGAGAGCGGGGGAGATCATGGATCGATATCTCGCCGAGGTCGGCGCGGGGTTGCGTCGGATCTTCGGTACCGCGTCGCTGCCGGAGGATCTGCCGCCGTCGGCTCTGGTGGATCGGCACTGAGCGGTTCCTGGGTCGTCGCGGAACGGACCTTGGCGGACGCGGGCCTGGCGGATCGGCACTGCCATCGCCGCGGATCGCTCATCAGGCAGAGAGCCGTCGCGCCGGGGTCACGAGGAGCATGCGACTTCGATCGCTCGGATCACGGCCGGGAATTGCCGGATCGCTCCGCATGGCGAGCAAGTGTCATCTCGCGACGACCGGGATGACCTTTGAAAACGACGGAACGGCCGCTCGGGCGAGTCACTCTCGCCGGGCGGCCGTTCTGGTCTTTTGGAAAGTCGAGTAGAAGCCTTCACCGCCAAGGGCGCTGAGGGCCTCATGAACTACAGAAACTGCGGGAACTACGAGGATTTCACCACGGAGCCACGGAGGGCACGGAGAACAGCCTGAGGGGAAGGCTGTTCTTGGCGATCTTGGCGCCTTGGCGGTGCAAGCTTTTCAGCATGCCTTGGAGAACGACGGAACACCACCTGGGCACGAAGGCCACAAAGGATCACGAAGGATCACGAAGGATCACGAAGACCACCCGTGACAGTCCTCGCCTCCGGGACTGCGACGGTACCCCGACCTGACGCACCGGCACTGGCGACCAGCCCGGAGTCCCGCCGAAAAAAACGCCCCGTGGCGATGCCACGGGGCGTACTACCATGCTCGAGGGGGGACTTGAACCCCCACGCCAGTTAAGGCACAGGCTTCTGAGACCTGCGTGTCTACCAGTTCCACCACCCGAGCTCGACTGCACCGACGTGTCGCGCGGGACACTCGGACAGAGCCAATAAGTATATCGGGGATCAGCACTTTCGTCAACGCGCACGGCGTTGCCGTGATCCGGCGCACGATCTAGGTTCAACGCGCAGAAGCAGCCCGCAGCCCCGCAGCCCCGCAGCCGACTCATCATGGCGAAGGACGACCAGAACGCGAACGAGATCGTCTCGATCGCCCGGAACCGCCGGGCGCGCCACGACTATCACATCCTCGAGACCTGGGAGGCCGGCCTCGTCCTCACCGGAACCGAGGTGAAGGCCCTCCGCGAAGGCAAGGCGAACATCGGCGACGCCTACGGGATCGTGAAGGACGGCGAGGTCTGGCTCCTCAACCTCCACATCTCCCCCTACGAGCGCGGCGGGTACGCCAACCACCAGCCCGACCGGACCCGGAAGCTGTTGCTTCACCGCAAGGAGATCCGTCGTCTGATCGGGGCCGTGGAACGACAGGGCCTCACTCTCATTCCGCTCGAGATCTACTTCAAACGCGGGGTCGCGAAGGTGGCGTTGGCGCTCGGCAAGGGCAAGAAGGCGCACGACAAGCGCGAGACCATCAAGGAGCGCGAGGCCGCGCGCGAGGTCGCGCGGCTGGGGCGGGTCCGATGATCGCGGCACTGCTGCTCGCCGCGCAGATCGCGGCCGCTCAACCGGCCCCGCCGAACGCGTTCCTCGTCAAGGACGGCACGCGCTCGACGCAGGTGACGCTCGTGCAGACGCAGGCCGGGCCGATGTTCCGCCCGACGGGACTCCGCCCCGTGCTCGACGTCGCGGTCACCCGTCGCAACCCGACGGAGTACGTGGTGCGGGTGAGCGGCACCAGCATCACCGTGAAGCCCGGATTGCCGTACGTCAGCTATGCGGACACCATGCACCAGCTCGCGCAGGCGCCCATCGTTCGCGACGGCGAGCTGCTCGTGCCGATGCAGTTCGTCTCCGAGGTGCTCCCCGCGGCCCTCCGCACCGGGCTGATGTGGGATGCGCAGCGCCGCGAGCTCCGGAAATTCGCCGCCTCGCAGCCGTCCGCGGTGATCGGCACCCGCGCCGCCGGCACGGCGGCCGCCGACTCCGATCGCTCGCAGCGCGGCCGACAGGCAGCGAGCGCGCCGGTCGCGCGCACGGCCAGCGCGCGACCACGCACCAAGCGCCGTCTCGTGGTGCTCGATGCAGGGCACGGTGGCCCCGACCGCGGGATGAGCGGCCCGATCGGCGACGGACCGCGTATCGCCGAGAAGGACATCACGCTCCAGGTCTCCCGCCGGGTCGGCGCGAAGCTCAAGGCGATGGGCGTGGACGTGGTCTACACACGCACCCGCGACACCCTGATCGCGCTCTCCGATCGCGGCCGCATCGCGAACGATGCGGGGGGCGCCCTGTTCATCTCGATCCACGTGAACGCGGCGAATCCCCGATGGAAGTCGCCTGGAGCCGCCCGCGGCTTCGAGACCTACTTCCTCGCCGAGGCGAAGACCGAGGATGCCCGGCGCGTCGAGGAGATGGAGAACGAGTCCATCCAGTACGAGACGGCCGCCGAGACGCACAAGGGCGACCCGCTCAGCTTCATCGTCGCCGACATGCTGCAGAACGAGCACCTGCGCGAGTCCTCGGAGCTCGCCGAGATCATCCAGCGCCGCATCGGCGGTTCACACCCCGGCCCGAACCGGGGGGTGAAGCAGGCGGGATTCCGCGTGCTCGTCACGGCCTTCATGCCGTCGGTGCTCGTGGAGCTCGGCTTCGGCACCAACCCCGCCGAGGCGAGGTACATGGCTTCGAGTGCGGGGCAGGACGCGCTCGCGAGCGCGATCGCCGCGGCGACCATCGAGTACCTGGAGCAGTACGAGCGCCGGATCGGCGCCGGGTCGGTCCAATGACGGGGCGCGAGAGCATCCTTCGCGTCCAGGTCGCGAACGTCACCTTCCAGAACCCCATCGTCCTCGCGGCAGGGACCGCGGGCTACGGGCGCGAGCTCGCCGACGTCGCCGACCTCGACCAGCTCGGCGGGATCGTCACCAAGGCCGTGAGTCCGGAGCCGCGCGCCGGCAACCCGGCGCTGCGCGTCGCCGACTTCGCCGGCGGAATGATCAACGCGGTGGGGCTCGCGAACCCGGGGCTCGAGCGCGTCCGCGATGAGGTCCTCCCCTGGCTCGCCTCGCATCTCCCGCGCGCTCGCAAGATCGTGAACGTCGTCGGGCGCACGATCGATGATTTCGCCACCGTGATCCTCGGGCTCGAGGAAGCGCTCGGCGTCGGTCCGGTCGAGCGCTCCCAGGCGGTCTCGGCGTTCGAGCTCAACGTGAGCTGCCCGAACGTGAAGGCGGGCGGTCTCGAGTTCGGCGCCGACGCTACCGCGCTGAAGACGGTGGTGGCGCAGGCGCGGGCGGCGACGCGGCGCCCGCTCTTCGTGAAGCTCTCCCCGACACTGCCCGACATCGCCGCCGCCGCCCAGGTGGCGGCGGATCATGGCGCCGACGCCGTGTCGCTCGTGAACACGATCCCCGGGCTGGTGGTCGATCTGGAGCGCCGCCGGCCGGCGCTGGGCTTCGGGACCGGTGGGGTGAGCGGACCGGGGCTCCTCCCGGTCGGGGTGCTGGCGACCTGGAAGGTCCGCAAGGCCGTCCGCATCCCGATCATGGGGGTGGGAGGCGTGACGTCGGCGGATGACGCGCTGCAGTACATCATCGCCGGTGCATCGCTCGTGGGGATCGGGACGACTGCGCTCAAGGATCCGCGTCGGCCGGAGCGGATCGTCCGCGACCTGCAGCGGTGGTGCGAGCGGGAAGGGGTCCATGCGCTGGACGAGATCGTCGGATCGCTGGAGTGGCCGTCATGAGTGCACGACCGGCAGCGGGGGCCGAGGCGATCGTCGCCCTCGACTACAGCGACGCGGCCGCGGCGCTGGCGATGGTGGACCGGCTTCGAGGACACTGCGGCTTCTTCAAGATCGGCCACGAGCTCTTCACCGCGAACGGTCCCCGGATCGTCGAGGAGGTGCGAGGGCGCGGCGCGGACGTGTTCCTCGACCTCAAGTTCCACGACATCCCGAACACGGTGCGCGGGGGCGTACGCAGCGCCGCGTCGCTGGGGGTGCGGCTGGTGACGGTGCATGCCAGCGGCGGGGCGGCGATGCTCGAGGCGGCCGTCGACGGGGCGGGGGATGCGTGCGGGGTGCTCGCCGTCTCGGTCCTCACGTCGCTGACGGCGCCCGAGCTTGCCGCTGCCTGGGGGCGCCGGGAGGTCGACGTCGCGGACGAGGTGCTCCGTCTGGCCGCGCTGGCCGACACGGCCGGCGTGCACGGGCTGGTCTGCAGCGGCCAGGAGGCGTCGCGGGTCCGGGAGCGGTTGGGTGACCGGCTGGCGCTGCTGATCCCCGGGATCCGGCTGGCCGGTGGGGCGACGCACGACCAGGCGCGGGTGGTGACGCCGGAGGCGGCGATCGCGGCCGGGGCGCGGTACCTGGTGCTGGGACGCGCGGTGACGGGTGCGGCGGACCCGGTGGCGGCGATGGCGGCCGTGAATGCGGCCATCGGGGTCGAGGGTAGGGAGTAGGGAGTGGGGCGCGACCGCGCGGCCGCCCGGAGCCCGACGCCGTTCTAAGTGGCTCCCTTGCGTGAAGTTGCGGGGGGCCCTTATAATGCGAGTCTGGCCGGAATCGATCCCGGCCTTGTCCGCACGTCGTCGTCCCGAAGCGTTCACCTCGTCGATTCGAGGCAACCATGAAGGTCCGCAGCAGCGTGAAGCCGATCTGCGAGCATTGCCAAGTCGTGAAGCGCGACGGCGTGACTCGCGTCATCTGCAAGCGCAATCCCAAGCACAAGCAGCGTCAGGGCTGAGATAGCTATGGCTCGTATTGCCGGCGTGGATCTCCCGCGCGAGAAGAAGGTCGAAGTAGGGCTTACCTACATCTACGGAATCGGGAACGCGACCGCCCTCGAGATCCTCGAGAAGGCGGGTGTTTCGCGTGAACAGCGCATTCGCGACCTGTCCGATGCCGATGTCAACAAGCTGCGGCAGGCGATCGAGAAGGAGTATCGCGTCGAGGGCGCGCTCCGGACCGAGATCGCCATGAACATCAAGCGGCTGATGGACATCGGTTCCTATCGCGGGATCCGTCACCGCCGGGGGCTGCCGGTTCGCGGCCAGCGGACGCACACGAACGCGCGCACCAAGAAGGGGCCGCGCCGCGCTATTGCGGGCAAGAAGAAGGTAACCAAGTAACGTTATGGCGACTGGGAAGAAGGCGAAGCGCGTCGTGGATGCGGAGGGCGTGGCGCACATCAGCGCGACGTTCAACAACACGACGATCACGATCACCGACGCGCACGGGAACGCCGTGGCGTGGGGGTCGTCCGGAAAGGCCGGGTTCAAGGGCTCGAAGAAGTCGACTCCGTTCGCGGCGACCGTCGCGGCGGAGGGCGCGGCGCGCGAAGCGCTGAGCCTCGGCGTCAAGCGCGTGCACGTCCGCGTGCAGGGGCCCGGCTCAGGTCGCGAATCGGCCATCCAGGCGCTGGCGTCGGCCGGGCTGCAGGTGAAGTCCATCAAGGACGTCACCCCGATCCCGCACAACGGCTGCCGTCCTCCCAAGCGTCGGAGAGTCTAAGAGATGGGTCGCTATACCGGACCGAGCTGCCGCCAGTGCCGCCGCGAGGGGACGAAGCTCTTCCTCAAGGGCACCAAGTGCTTCACCGAGAAGTGCCCCGTCGAGCGTCGTCCGTACGCGCCCGGCCAGCATGGCCAGGCGACGGCACGCCGCCGCAAGGCCTCGGAGTACTCCAAGCAGCTCCGTGAGAAGCAGAAGATCAAGCGCATCTACGGCGTCAGCGAAGGGCAGTTCCGCACGACCTTCGAGCGCGTCGCGACGCTCCCGGGGATCACGGGCCACAACCTGCTCGCCGCCCTCGAGAGCCGCCTCGACAACATCGTGTATCGCATGGGCTTCGCCGCCAGCCGCAAGGCCGCGCGCCAGCTCATCCGCCACCGCCACGTCGAGGTGAACGGCAAGTCGGTCGACATCCCGAGCTTCCTCGTGGCGCCCGGCCAGGAAGTCCGCGTCCGCATGGCGTCGCGCGAGATGGCGGCGATCCAGGTGGCGATGGACCAGGCTTCGCGTGGCGCGCCGCTCTCGTGGCTCGCCGTCGATCGCGAGAGCTTCAGCGGCCGGATGCTGGAGCGCCCGCAGCGGGCCTCCATCCCGATCGCGGCTCAGGAGCAGCTGGTCGTCGAGCTGTACTCCAAGTAATTCACGACGGGGCTTCGGCCCCGGCGTGCGCAGTGTCCGCCGGCGAGGCGCAGCCTCGCCGGCGTTCAAACGAAATACCCGAGCGAAGGCCGGTCTGTCCGGCCCTCCCCGGCGAAGGGGATCGCCGCACGATCGCGATCCACTATTTGACATAGCTGGCGGCGCCACGCGCGTCGCGTCTCGAGGTTCCCAAGCACGACGAGGCCTTACCCCTCGTACGAGCCTGCCGCGCGGTAAGGGCGGGGCAGGGCGTAACCCAATCCATATCATGGCAAACACGATCGATCTTCGTGGGCTCGTCCGCCCGGCGCTCGTCGAAGCGACGAAGCGGGACGACAATCCCAACGTCGCCGAGTTCCGGCTCCAGCCGCTCGAGCGCGGCTTCGGCCACACGCTCGGCAACTCGATGCGTCGCATGCTGCTGTCGTCGCTCCGCGGCGCGGCCGTCTGGGCGTTCCGCATCGACGGCGTGGTGCACGAGCACCAGACCGTCACCGGGGTCGTCGAGGACGTGCACCAGATCATCGGGAACCTCAAGACGCTGACCCTGGCGCTGGATGCGGACGTCGAGGAGACGGTCCTCCGCATCACCAAGTCGGAGTCCGGTCCGGTGACCGCGGGCGACATCCAGATCGCCGCCGGCGTCCGCATCGTCGATCCCTCGCAGCACCTCTTCACGCTGCAGGACGACCGCGACATCACCGTCGAGCTCTACGTCAACAAGGGGCGCGGGTACGTCGAATCCGACCAGCACCCGCTCGATCGCGGCCTCCCGGTGGACCTGGTCCGCGTGGACGCGATCTACAACCCCGTGCGCCGCGCCAACTTCTCCGTCGCGGAGACGCGTGTCGGCCAGCGCACCGACTACGACCGCCTGACGCTCACGGTCGAGACCAACGGT
>Ga0247829_10001551_pt1 | contig 10591 bp, 13 predicted proteins | sample 12C_Control_Day4_FD_207765 | JGI IMG/M metagenome (GOLD analysis project Ga0247829, IMG submission 207765) | Soil microbial communities from agricultural site in Penn Yan, New York, United States - 12C_Control_Day4 | ecosystem: Environmental > Terrestrial > Soil > Agricultural land | place... | reverse complement strand
CTGGGCCTGAAGAGCGATACGCCGGAGCAGCGCGCGCAGCGCATCTTCGACCACAACACGATCTGGGGCCCGTTCGGTCGCAACCTGCACGAGGACCTGCTCGCGGTGCACGGCCAGGGCCGCGCGATGCGCGAGCGCACCGGCAGCCGCTGGGTGATCCAGGGTCGCGAAGAGAACAGCACGATCCACGACGAGGTCGGCATGCGCCACTTTTACGCAGAGTGGAGCCGGCGCATGGGACGCCCGGCGCACGACCCGTTGCGCGAGAACCGGCCCGAGCCGGCGCGCGCGGCGGCGTGAGCGCGGCCATGGAGCAGCGCCAGCAGATCGAGGAGCTGGTCTACCGCTCGTGCCTCGCGCTCGACGATCGCGACTTCAAGGGATTCCTCGCGCTGTGCGATCCGGCGTTCCGCTACAAGGTCAGTGCGTACAGCCCGGAGATCCGCAAGGAGATGGTCTGGCTCGACCACGACCGCGCCGGCATGGAGACGCTCTTCACCCAGCTGCCGCGGCACAACAGCGACCACTCGCCGCTCACGCGCCACGCCACCGTGTACACCGTCAAGGTGAACGGCACGCAGGCCGAGGTGGTGTCGGCGCTGCAGGTGTTCCGCACCTCGCTCGACGGCGGCGCCACCGAGCTCTACGGCGTGGCGCGCCTGATCGACACGGTGAAGCTCGACGGCGGCAGCCCCAAGCTCGCGAGCCGCGTGGTGCGCATGGAAACGCGCCAGCTCGGCTTCGGCACCCACATCCCGTTCTGAGGGCCGCCGAGCGCGTGCGCATCCAGGTCAACGCCCGCAACCGCGGCTTCGAGTTCGACGCGCTGCCCGGCGAGAAGGTGCTCTATGCCGGCCTGCGCTCGGGCATCGACCTGCCCTACGAATGCGCGAGCGGCACCTGCGGCACCTGCAAGGCGAAGCTGATCTCGGGCCGCGTCAGCGACCGCTGGCCGGGCGCCCCGGGCAAGAAGTACGTGAAGCAGGCGGGCGAGTTCCTCATGTGCCAGTGCGCAGCCGAGGAGGCCCTGACGCTCGAGGTGTCCAAGTTCGTCTATCCGGTCGAGCCGGGCGCCTGCATGCCGCAGCCGTGCGCCGGCACGCTGCGCGAGGTGCGCGCGCTCACGCACGACGTGATGGCGTTCGCGCTGGAGCTGGACGCGCCGCGCGACTTCGACGCCGGGCAGTTCCTGCTGCTCGCCGCCGAGGGCGTGCCCGGATTTCGCGCCTACTCCATGTGCAACTACGAGCGCGGCGCTCGCCGGCTCGAGTTCGTGATGAAGAAGAAGCCCGACGGCGGCTTCTCGCAGTGGCTGTCCGGCGCGGCGCGCGATGGCGCGCGCCTGCACGCGTTCGGCCCGCTCGGCAAGGCGACCTTCGATCCCGCGCTCGACAAGAACCTGCTGTGCGTCGCCGGCGGCTCGGGCATCGCCGGCATGATGTCGATCCTCGCGCGCGCGGAAGCGGCGGACTACTTCTCCGGCCACAAAGGCTGGGTGTTCTTCGGCGTGCGCACCATGCAGGACGCCTTTTTCTTGAAAGAACTTTCGACGACGAAAGCGCAAGTGACCGTCGCCCTTTCGGAAGAAGACGTGCCGCAGGAGAGCGCCTGGCCCAACCTGCGCTTCGAGAAGGGCCTGGTGCACGAGGTGGCGAAGCGCGCGATGGCGGGCAAGTACCAGAACGTGCGCGCCTACGTCGCCGGGCCGCCGCCGGCGGTGGACGCCGCGATCCGGGTGCTGCTGCTCGACGCCAAGCTCAGCACCGACAACATCCGCTACGACAAATTCAGCTGATGGCGAAGCCCATGGTCTGCCGCGTAGCCGACGTTCCGGAGAACACCCTCAAGGAGTGCGAGGCCGAGGGCGGCCTGAAGCTGGTAGTGGCGAACGCGGGCGGCGAGTTCGTGGGCTTCCAGGCGATGTGCCCGCACCAGGACGTGCCGCTGTGCGAAGGCTTGTTCGACGGCCAGACGCTCACCTGCCACATGCACCTGTGGCAGTGGGACGTGCGCAGCGGGGCGCCGCAGGGCATCGCCGAGGCGCCGCTGCAGCGCTATCCGCTGGTGCGCGAGGGCGACGCGCTGTACCTGGGCGGCGAGTCGACCGCGCTCGACGTGGGCGAGCTCTTCAACGGACTCAACGCCTCCATCATCGAAAAACTTTCGAGTCTCGCGAAGAAGGAAAGCCATCCCGGCGGCGCGGTGCTCTACAAGCCGGGCGATCCGGCCGACGACTTCTACGTGCTCGACTCGGGTCGCATCGAGTTCCTGCTGGGCCGCGGCGCCGCGCCCGGCGGCTTCATGCTGAAGAAAGGCGAAGTGTTCGGCTGGGCCGCGCTGCTCGAGGGCTACCCGGCGCGCATCGCGAGCGCGCGTTGCGTCGAGGACTCCTCGGTGCTGCGCATCAACGGCCGCGCCGCGCTCGGCGTGCTCGAGGGCGATGCGGCGTCGGGCTTCGCGGTGATGCGGCGCCTCGCCGCGCTGATCGCGCGCTTCCTCGCCGGCGCGGGGGCGAAATGATCGCGCGCGAATTCTGGCGCCAGCAGGCACCGCTGATCGCGGGCGCGCTCGTGCTCGGCGTGATCGCGGCGTACTGGCAGCACGGCTTCCTGCCGGGCGCGGAGCGCGCCTTCCCGGTGGCCGAGGTGCGCGTGCCGGTCTGGCACCTGATCTGGATGGGCGTGTGGACCGGCTACACCATGGCGGTGGTGGGCGAGGCCGCCGGCATCTTCGCGCTGCCGTACTCGATGTCGATCCTGCAGTTCGTCAACGCGAGCGTCACGCCTTCGACCCAGCTGCTCACCTTCCTCAACCCATTCGGCGCGCTGCTCGGCTTCCGCCGCAGCGGACAGTGGAACCTGAAGTTCGCCGCGGCGGTGTGCATCGGCGGCGCGGTCGGCGGGCTGATCGGCCCGTTCCTGCGCGCCGGCCTGCTGGCGGCGGCCGACGTGTTCCATTTCGCCGTCGGCGTCGCGCTCGCGATCGCGGGCATCCATTTGTGCTACGCCGCGTTCCATGCGACCGGGCGCCGCAGGCCGCAGGCCGACGCCTACAAGAACAAGGTGAGCATCGGCGCGCACATCCAGGGCATGCGCATCCGCGTGTCGTTCGGCGACCAGAGCTGGGACCTCAACCTGCTCGCGCTGTTCGGCGTCGGCGCCGGCGTAGGGATGTTCGCCTCGGCGCTGGGCGTCGGCGGCGGCTTCCTGCTGGTGCCGATCTTCGCTTCGCTCTACAAGCTGCCGATGTACGTGCTGGTGGCGGCCACCATCCCTTATGTGATCGTGCTGTCGGCGGTGGGCCTGTTTACGTATAACGTGATACTGCCGGTGTTCGGCTCGGCGCCGATCGCGCCGGAGTGGGCCTGGGGCTTCTTCGCCGCCGCCGGCGGCATTTTCGGCTCGTGGGCGGCGTCGAAGACGCAGATGTACGTGCCCGAGCATTTCCTGAAGCTGATGCTCGGCGGGGTCACCGGTATCGTCGGCATCCTGTACGTGGTGGATTTCTTCTATCCGCTGCCGTTTCGCCTGTGAGCGCGACCATGAACCTGTGGTGGAAGGTGGTGCCGTACCTGCCCTTCATCGTTCTCGCGATGGCGGTGCTGGTCGCGATCTATCACGTAAAGTTCTACTGGTAGGACAACCGATTAACGGAGGAGGTGAATCATGAGCAAGTTTCTGAGGAGCAAGGTAGCCGCGGTCATAGGTTCGGTCGCGCTGGCGCTCGCGCCGGCGGCGGCCATGGCCAAGGACTATGGCAAGCCGGGCACGCCGATCAAGCTGACGATCGGCTACCAGCCGTACTACACGCAGGCCTGGTCGGCGGTGATCCAGAAGGAAATGGAGCTGTGGAAGAAGTACCTGCCGGCGGGCTCGACGGTGGAGTGGGAGATTGGTCTGCAGGGCGCGATCGTCGGCAACGCGATGCTCGCCGACAAGAACGATATCGGCTACATGGGCGACATGCCGACCATCGTCGCGATCAGCAAGCAGAACGTGCGCGAGCTGCGCATGGTCGCGGTGCTGGGGCTGGCCAACGATCAGTGCAGCGTGTTTCTGTCGCGCAACGAGGCGCCGGACTTCAAGACCCCCGAAGAGGCGGTGAAGTGGTGGGGCGGCAAGCGCGTCGCGGTGGCGAAAGGCAGCTGCACCGACCGCAGCGGCCAGGAGACGATGCGCAAGTTCGGCATCAAGCCCGAGCAGTACCTGAACCAGAACATCGAGGTGCAGACCTCCAACTTCAAGGCCGGGCGCCTCGACGGCTCGATCATCTGGGAGCCGACCGCTTCCAAGATCGTGATGGAAGGCATCGCCAAGCGCGTCGGCGACACCAAGATGATCGGCAAGCTCGACGGCGGCTTCATGGCGATGCAGCACGAGCTGATCAAGCAGCGTCCCGACGTGGTGCGCGGCTGGCTGCAGGCCGAGCTCGACGCCAACCTGTTCTGGGCCAAGCCCGAGAACTACATGAAGGTGGTGGAGATGGCGCAGAAGAACACCCAGGGCTTCAGCAAGGAGGTGCTCTGGATGTCGATGGCCGGCAAGTACCCGAAGAGCATGGGCGGCGGCGACGTGCGCAACATCATGTACTACGGTTTCGACAAGGAGGTGATGGGGATGATCAGCGACGCCACCGCGTTCCTGCATGAGATCAAGGTACTGCCGATGGCGCAGCTGCCGAAGGAGCTGATCGACACCTCGTGGACCGACGAGATTCTGAAGAAGGCCAATCTGAAGGTGCCGCTCGCCAAAATCGAGGCGCAGGACCCGTCCAAGTACCCCGGCGGCAAGATCAACCTGCCGGCCAGCTGGCGCAAGGACTGACAAGGCATGGCTAACGCCAGGCTTTCGTCGGCGGGGGAGATCGGTGCGTGGACCATGTTCACGTACCGATTCTCCAAATGGCTGAAGAGCCCGACGCCCTACCTGATGCTGGTAGGGTTCGGGATTTTCTTCGGCGCCTGGTTCCTTCTGTCGGAGGTATTCAAGTTCTGGCGCTTCGCCAGCCTGCCCGGGCCGCGCGAGGTGCTGCTCGAGTGGTTCAACCCGAACCCGACGTATGGCATGTCGCTCTATACGCCGGACTACTACATCCACATCTGGTCGAGCATGCGGCGGGTACTGTTCGCGTTCCTCATAGCCACCGGCCTTGGTGTGCCGTTCGGGCTGTTCCTCGGCTGGTCGAAGAACTTCCGCGATTTCACCTTCCCGGTTTTCGAGACATTGCGACCGATCCCGGTGCTCGCCTGGGTGCCGCTCGCCATCGTGATGTTCAAGGGCGACGAGACCCCGGTGATCTTCCTCACCACCCTCGCCTCCTTTTATGCCACGGCGCTCAACACCATGCTCGGCGTGCAGTCGATCGACGAGTCGTACCCGCGCGCGGCCGCCTGTCTGGGGGCGAGCAGGTGGCAGATCTTCCGCCACATCATCGTGCCCGGAGCGCTGCCATTCATCTTCACCGGGCTGCAGATCTCAGTCGGCGTCGCCTGGTTCTCCCTGGTCGCGGCCGAAATGGTCTCGGGCGAGTACGGGCTCGGCTACCTGATCCTTGCCTCCTACGTCAACGTCCAATACGTGGTGATCATCATCGGCATGATCTCGGTCGGGGTCGTCGGCTATGCGAGCAGCGCCCTGGTCCGCCTCGCGGGCGATTACCTGATGCAGTGGCGCGTGCGCGAGCTGGCGCTGGGGGGGCGATGAACATCCGCCAGGAATTCGCCACCAAGGGAGCGATCCGCATCGAGCACGTGGACAAGGTCTACCATGCGCGCGAGGGCGAGGTGCAGGCAGTCGCCGACTGCTCGCTCGAGATCCGCCCGGGCGAGATCTGCATGATCGTCGGGCCGTCGGGCTGCGGCAAGACCACGCTGCTCAACGCCATCGCCGGCTTCCACGACATCACCGGCGGCGCGATCTACCTGGACGGCGAGCTGCTGTGCGGCCCCGACCGGCCCAAGGCCGAGCCGGGGCCCGACCGCGTGGTGGTGTTCCAGAACGGCGCCCTGTTCCCGTGGAAGACCAACCTGGAGAACGTCGCTTTCGGTCCGGTAGTGCAGGGCAAGATGGGCAGGAAGGAAGCCGAGGACAAGGCGCGCGGCATGATGGCCGACGCCGGCCTCGTCGGCGTGGAGCACAACTACCCCGGGGAGGTGTCCTCAGGCATGCGCCGGCGCGTCGAGATTGTGCGCGCGCTGATGAACGACCCGAAGGTGCTGCTGCTGGACGAGCCGTTCCGCGCGCTCGACTCGCTTACGAAGAGCGTGATGCACGAGGCGCTGCTCGAGATCTACTACAAGAACAAGGTCACCATCTTCTTCATCACCCACGACCTGGAGGAAGCGATCTTCCTCGGCCACCGCGTGGCGATCATGACCACGCGGCCGTGCCGGCCGAAGAAGATCCTCGAGGTCGACATCCCGCATCCGCGTAACTACAGCGTCCTCACCAGCCCGCGCTTCCGCGAGCTGATGGAGGAGACGGTGAGCGCGGTGCACGAGGAAGCGGTGAAGGCCTTTGAAGCCGGCGAAAAGGAAATGTAGAGATGCATTACGTGAGGGGATGTTGGGAATGAGCGCAGTCGCAAGCGCCGCAGTGCGTCCGCCCGTCAAGAAGCCGGGCAAGCCGTGGTTCTCCCACCCGATGGTGCGCGCCATGATCTCGATCGCGGTGTTCATCGGTGTCTGGGAGGTCGCCGCGCGCCTCAATTGGCCCTGGATCGGCCAGGCGCCGGCGCCGACCAAGGTGCTCGACGCCTGGATCCCGCTGCTCAGCGACCAGGGCTACTGGTACAGCTGGTACCAGAGCTCGCGCCGCGTGCTGTCCGGATTCCTCGCGGCAATGATCATCGGCATCCCGTTCGGCCTCGCCATGGCGACGAGCCGGGTGTTCAACGACGTGACCTTCCCGGTGTTCGAGATCCTGCGGCCGGTGCCGCCGCTCGCCTGGGTGCCGGCGGCGATCATCTTCTGGCCGACGCAGGAGCTGTCGATCGGCTTCGTCATCTTCCTCGGCGCGATCTACACCATCATGCTGAACGTGATCGGCGGCGCGCGCTCGATCGATATCCGCTTCTTCCAGGCGGCGCGCTCCATGGGCTCGAGCAACTGGGACATCTTCCGGCGCATCATCCTGCCGGCGGTGCTGCCCTCGATCATCGTCGGCATGGAGGTCGGCATCGGCATCACCTGGAACGTGGTGGTGGCGGCCGAGATGATCTCGGGCGGCGGCGGCGCGATCCAGTCGAGCGCGGGCGGCGGCCTGGGGTTCTTCATCTGGAACTCGTACATCGGCGGCTCGTACCCCCTGATCGTGGTCGGCATGATCTCGATCGGCATCGCCGGCTACATCTCGAGCGCCATCATCCGGCGCCTCGGCATCTACGTCACGCCCTGGCTGAGGCTGCGATGAGCGCGGTGCCGGGAGAAACCAGCGCCCTGCGCGCCAGCATCAAGGCCGGCGAGCTCGAGGTCTCGCACGTTTCCAAGAGCTACGGCGACGCCGCTTTCCGCACCGAGGTGGTGCGCGACTGCTCGTTCAAGATCGAGCGCAACAAGCTCACGGTCATGATCGGGCCCTCGGGCTGCGGCAAGAGCACGCTGATCCGGCTGCTCGCCGGCTTCGAGAAGCCGACCAGCGGCACCATCACCATCAACGGCCAGCCGGTGACCGGCCCGGGGCGAGACCGCCTGGTGCTGTTCCAGGAATCGGCGCTGTTCCCGTGGATGAACACCTGGGACAACGTGCTGTACGGGCCGCGCGCGCGCGGCGAGCTGAACAAGCAGACCGTGGAGCTGGCCGACTTCCTCATCAACAAGGTCGGCCTCGGCCAGTTCCGCAGGAAGTACCCGGCCCAGCTGTCCGGAGGCATGCAGCGGCGCGCCGAGCTGGCGCGCGCCATGATCAACAATCCGGCGGTCATGATCCTGGACGAGCCGTTCCGTGGCCTCGATGCCATGACCAAGGTGCTGATGTGGGAGTATTACGCGGCGCTGTTCGAGGAGACGCGCCGCACCAACTTCTTCGTCACCACCGACATCGACGAGGCGATCTTCCTCGCCGACCGGCTGCTCATCATGTCCAGCATCCCGACGCAAGTGCGCGCGGTGCTCGAGATCGACGTGCCGCGCCCGCGCACCCAGCTCGCGATGGTGGAGAACGACCGCGCCAACGAGATCAAGATGCAGGCGCTGTCGATCCTGCACGAGGAGGCAATGAAGTCCTTCTCGCGCGGCAGCAAGGCGGCCGCCGACTTCGTCGACGCCTACTCGAAGCGCGTCACCAAGACGTAGAGTCTCGGCGCATGGACTGGCTCCTGACGCGAGAGACGGTGATCACGCTCGCCGTACTGGCCGCCATTCCCTCGGTGGCGGCAAGCCTGCTGCAGGTGCGCGGCAAGATCAGCGCGCCGCGCGCCCGCCAGCTCAATCTCGCCGGCTACGTGCTGATGGGAATCAGCATGGCGCTGTTCATCGTCATCGGCTTCCGCGGTCCCGCCGCCGCCCTGTAAGTTCGGGCCTGCAGTTCCGACCGAGAGGGATTGCGCAGGGGGAAGCGATGGAAGTGGAAACAGGCACGTTGCTTCTATGGCTGGCACTGGGCGCTGCCGCATTCGGCGCCGGCGTGGTCGACGCGGTGATTGGTGGCGGTGGCATGGTGCAGCTACCGGCGCTTTTCGCGTTGATGCCGGGCATCGCCCCGCCGCCGCTGCTCGGTACCAACAAGCTCGCGTCCGCCATCGGCACCACGGGCGCCGCGATCCAGTACGCCCGCTCCACCGCTACGCCGTGGAGCGCGGTGATTCCCTGCATGATCGTTGCGTTCGTGGCCGCGCTCGCCGGCGCGTATGCAGTGATGCTGATTCCCGCGGAGCCGCTGAAGAAAGCGCTGCCCTTCATCCTGACGGCGCTGCTGATCTATACCTGGACGAGCGGCGCGGGCAAGGAGCATGCGCCGAAGCGTTCGCGCACGAAAGCCGCCGTCATCGCGTCGTCCGGGAGCAGCGCGATCGGCTTCTACGACGGCTTCCTCGGGGTCGGCACCGGCGCCTTCTACAAGATGCTTTTCGTGCGCGGCCTGGGATTCAGTTTCCTCCAGGCGGCGGCGCCGGCGAAATTCACCAACGTCGCGTCGAACGTCGGCGCCGTGGTCGCGTTCGCGGTCACCGGCTACATCTTCTGGGCGCTCGGTCTGTTCATGGCGGCCGCGAATTTCGCGGGCGGGCAGCTCGGCGCGCGCATCGCTCTGCGCTACGGCAACGACTTCATTCGCACCGCGTTTTACGTCGTCGTTGCGCTGCTGATCGCAAAGACCTTCAAGGACGCCTACCTCTAGATAGGATTGTCGCGCGGACGGCGGCGTTTCGAGTCGTAGAAAGGAAGCGCGGAAACGCGGGCAATGCGCCCGTCGGCGAGCCGCACCGCGCTGCCGCTGTCGATGCTGGGCGAGCTGACGAATCCCAGCGCCAGCGACTTGCCGAACGTGGGCGAGAAGCATTCGCTCGTCACCTTGGCCGGCGGCAGGTCGGAGCGGCCGGGCTCGTCCAGGATGTCGAGGCCGACCAGCCACCGTTCGACATGAAAATTCATTTTTGGAGCAAAGCGATCCAAGCCCAGCTCGCGCGCGTTGGCGCGGCCGTCGATCTCGCGGTCGAAAAGCACGTAGCCGGCCTCGATGCGCAAGCTGTCGGCGGCGGCCCAGCCGCAGCTGCGCAGCCCTTCGTTGCGCCCGGCGTCGAGCAGCTTCTGGCGCAGCGCGGCGGCTTCGGGCGCGGGGACCAGCAATTCATAGCCGAGCTCGCCGCTGAAGCCCAGGCGCGCGACGATCAGGTCGTCCTTCTCCAGGAAGCGGAAATAGCGCAGGGTGCCGATGGCATCGGGCCCGAGCACGCGGGCGAGGATCCGTCCACTCGCCGGGCCCTGCAGGGCGAGGATGGTGAAGGCGCCCGACCGATCGTGGCCGCCGAAGGCGCTGCGGCGACCGGTGAACAGCCAGAAGCGCTCGTGGTCGAGGCACCACACGGTGGCGTCGATGAGCACCGCGCCGTCTTCCTTCAGCAGCAGGGTGTAGGCGATCTGGCCCGGGACCATGGCGTCGAGGTTGCGCGTCTGCAGCGCCTGGAGCTGAGTTCTTTCATGGAACTCGTAAAGGCCCATGAAGGAGAAGTCGAACAGGCCGGCGGTGCGGCGGGTTGCGAGGTGCTCCTCGACGCTGCTCACAGCGAGCGCGCCAACATGAATATTCCCACCACAATGCAAAGCCAGGCCACCATACGCCGCTGCGTAATCGCGTTCACCGCGTGCGCGGTTCGCGCGCCGACCAGGACGCCCGCCAGCGCGAACAGGGAAACCCAGGCGGCCGTCATGAAGTCGATGGAGCCGTACTGCAGGTTGCCGACGGTGCCGGAGGTCGCGACCACGATCTGCAACACCTGGCTGGTGCCGATTGCGGCGAGCGGCACGAAGCCGAACACCAGCATCAGTGGCACCGAGAACAGCGCTCCACCCGCGCCCGACAGGCCGGAGCCGAAGCCCGACAGCGCGCCGATGCCCAGCAGCAGCGCATGCTGCGCGCCGCCGCGGCCGTCTCGGTAG
>Ga0247829_10001550_pt1 | contig 10597 bp, 10 predicted proteins | sample 12C_Control_Day4_FD_207765 | JGI IMG/M metagenome (GOLD analysis project Ga0247829, IMG submission 207765) | Soil microbial communities from agricultural site in Penn Yan, New York, United States - 12C_Control_Day4 | ecosystem: Environmental > Terrestrial > Soil > Agricultural land | place... | reverse complement strand
CGCTGACGCTGCCGGCGTACGAGCCGGTGGACGTCTACCCGGTGCGCATCGTCGACGGGATCGTCAAAGTCGAGCTCTGAACGCTCGCTCCGCCTCGCTCGCACGGGGGGAACAGCCGGTTCCCCCGTGGGCCCCCCTCCCGCTGCAGCAACTTCGTAGACGTAGCGGCCGCGTCCGCCAGGTCGGCCGCGGCGGCGAATGGAACCTCTTTCGCCAGCAGGTACTGCGCGCAGCAACGGGGCATATGATCGTGCTGCCGTCAGTCCCGAAGGAGGCCACATGAGCCTGATTTCCCTTGCGTCCGTCCGCGCTTTGCAGGAGGACGCCGTCGCCGAGGGTCTCGCGCGCCCCGGCCGCATCCCCGATGCCGCCGACGCGCAGGAGCGGATCATCGGCCAACTCGTCGCGTTCATCCCCGCCGAGCCCGTCGCTCTCTTCATCGCGGTGCTCGCCGCGGTGGGGACGGAGAGCGGCGCCTGGTTGCGCTGGACGCTGCTCGGCGTCGTCGCCGGGCTCGCTCCGCTCTGGGTCGAGATCCACTACCTCCAGAAGGCGCGCTCTCGCCGCGCGCGCAAGCAGGTGCCGTTGTTCGAGATGGTCGCGGGGGTGGTCGCGTTTGCGGCGTGGTCGACCACGGTGCCGAACTCGCCGTGGAACGAGCTCGGCAATTTCACCCCGCGCTGGGGGCTGCTGGTCGCGCTGGTGACGGCGGGCGGGCTGCTCACGGTGAGCGAGCTGCGGGAGGCGCTGCTGCGCGGGCGTCCGCGGCGGGCTCGACCCGCGCTGCGGTGACTAAGCTGGCCGCGTGCTCGACGAGAAGGTCCTTGCCGTGCTCGAGCGCCTCTGCCAGGAGGACGCCGAAGAGCGCGAGCGGGGCGTTGCGCAGGAGCTGCGCTCGCGCGCGGTGGCGCAGACCACCGGTCGGTTCCTCTTCTCCCTCGTTGCGCCGCAGAACGCGTGTGAGGTGCTGGAGATCGGCGGGTCGCGCGGGTACTCGTCGATCTGGCTCGCGGCCGGTGTGCGCATCCTGGGCGGTAGCGTGCTCTCGCTGGAGCGCGACGCTGCCAAGTGCGAGGCCTGGCGGCGGAACGTCAGCGACGCGGGGCTCGAGGAGTGGGCCGAGCTCGTCGAGGGCGACGCGTTCGAGACGCTGCCGGAGATCGAGGACGTCTTCGACGTCGTCTTCATCGACGCCGAGAAGGAGGATTACGAGCGGCTGTTCGCGCTCGGCCGCCCGAAGCTCGAGCCGGGCGGGCTCGTCGTCGCCGACAACGTGCTCTCCCACGAGGAATGGCTGGGCGCGTACTCGCATGCGCGGCAGGCCGACCCGTCGCTCGTCAGCGTGACCGTCCCGCTCGACCGCGGATTGGAGCTGAGCGCCGTCCTGGGCGAGCCGCTAGAGTGAGATCAACCGCGGAAAGGAGGTGGTCCGACTTGAGCGACGACAGTACGGGCAGTGGAGGTACCGGCCGGTAGGGGCGTGTCCCCGGACCTGAAGAGGGGAATCGTCTAGCCAGCGTAGGGGACTCGCTGGAGGTCGTGAGCGCCGCCGCGTCGCGTACGCGGCAGGAAGCGCCCCCACCAATACAGGTCGGTATCCGGATCCGAGGGCCCCCGCAAGGGGCCCTCGATCTTTTTGCTCGCAAGCCTCCGGCCGCTTCGCGTGCGCACCGTTGAGCCGCAGCGGGCTATGGATTCAGGTCGAGCTTGTAGCCCTTGGCCTTGAAGTCGTTCCCGACCTTGATCAGCTCCTTGATCGCCTTCGCGCCGAGGAGGGCGGTGATCGCGGCCGAGGGATCCTTACCCGACGAGTTCAACTGTTTCGCGATCGCGGGAAAGCTGTCGCCGAGGTCGTTCATCGTCTTGACCAGGTCCGCGTGGATCTGCCCGACCGCCGCGGGCGGGTTCACCGCCGCCAGCCGGTCGGCGAACTCGTGGAAAGCCTTGACGACCTTGTCCACGTCCTCCTTCGGGATCTGCTTGCCGGACGAGCTCGTCTTTCCGATCTCGTTCGAGATCGCGGTCGCGATCTGCTTCAGCTTCGCCTGGTAGGCCGCCTTGGTCAGCGGCGGGCCGGACGGCCCGGTCCTCGTCGTGCTCTTGCTGCTGCTGCCGCCGCCGCAACCGGCGACCAGCAGACTCACCGTGGCGAGGATGACGACGAGCCTGCGCACGCCGGGCACCCTACCTCAGGCCACTCGCCGCAGCTGCTCGTCGAGAGAGAGCCCGCCGATTCCGAAGACCTCCAGCGCCGGCGCGATGTCGCAGACGCTGTCGCCGGCCTCCAGCATCGTCAGCTGGTCGCGGGTGATCGGCGGGTTCGGCAGCAGCTCGGCGACCGCCGCGGCCGGGCGCACGAGCCCGATCGGGATGTTCACCCGGAAGCGGCGCTTTCCGAGCACCACGGCGATCCGCCGGTAGAGCTCGTTCCAGGTGACCGCGTCCGGGCCGCAGAGCTCGAAGATCCGGTTTGCCGCGGCGGGCAGGTCGATCGAGGCGGCGAAATGCGCGGCGACGTCCTCGACCCAGATCGGCTGGAGGCGCCGCTCGCCGGTCCCGAGCACCGGAGTGAGCGGCGACCAGCGCACCTGGCGGACGAACAGGGGCAGCACGCCGCCGTCCCGGCCGAAGACGAAGCTCGGCCGGAAGATCACGTGCTCGAGCCCGGACTCCTCGACCGCTTGCTCCATTTCCCACTTCGAGTGGTAGTAGGGGGTCAGGTCCTTCGTCTCCTCGCCGACGCCGAGCGCGCTCATCAGGACGAACCGGCGCACCCCGGCCTCCTGCGCGGCGGCGATGAGGTTCTGCGTTCCCTGCGTCATCACGCGCTCGAACTCCGCGCGCGACCCGGCGATGATCGCAACCAGGTGCACGACGACGTCGCAGCCGGCGCCCGCCCGCTTAAGCGACGCCGGGTCGGTGATGTCGCCGCGGGAGAGCTCGCAGCCCCAGCCGGCCAGCTTCTCGCCACGGCTGGGCTCGCGAACGAGCGCGCGGACGTCACGGCCTTGCGCGCGCAGGGCGTGCGCCACGTGCCCGCCGACGAACCCCGTCCCCCCTGTGAGCAGGATCACTCGGTGAAGTTTCTCCAGTAGCGGCTTGGCGTCGGGCCCTGCTGGCCCTGGTACTTCGACCCGAGGCCGTCGCTGCCGTACGGCGACGGCGCGGGCTCTGAGAGCTGGACGAACGAGAGCTGGCCGATCTTCATCCCGTGGTAGATCGTGATCGGGAGGTTGGCGACGTTCGAGAGCTCGAGCGTCACGTGCCCGTTCCAGCCTGGGTCGATGAAGCCGGCGGTCGAGTGGATCAGCAGGCCGAGCCGCCCCAGACTGCTCTTTCCCTCCAGGCGGGCCACGAGATCGTCGGGGAGCTTGATCCGCTCCAGCGTCGAGCCGAGCACGAACTCCCCGGGATGGAGGATGAACGGCTCGCCGTCGATCTCGACGAGCTCGGTCAGGTCCTCCTGCTCCTGCTTGACGTCGATGAAGGGGTAGCGCGAGTTGCGGAAGACCCGGAAGAAGCGGTCGACGCGGACGTCGACGCTCGACGGCTGGAGCAGCGCCTCGTCATAGGGATCGATCTCGATCCGGCCCTCGGCCAGCAGCCGCTCGATCGTCCGGTCGGAGAGGACCATCGGCGCGATTCTACGGCCAGCGGCTCAGATATCGTGAGGTCGTGGCCGTGACCCGCTCGATCGAGCTTCGCACCGCGGTGCCCGGGCCCCGGTCGCAGGAGATCCTCGCGCGCAAGGCGCGGGTCGTCGCCGGGCCACTCGAGGTCAGCTTCCCGATCATCGCGGCCGAGGCGCGCGGAGCGCTGCTGACCGACGTCGACGGGAACACCTTCATCGACTTCACCGGGGGCGTCGGCTGCCTCAATGTCGGCCACTCGCATCCGAAGGTGGTCGCGGCGGCGCGCGAGCAGCTCGAGCGCTTCGCGCACACCGACTTCACGATCATCCCGTACGAGACCTACGTCGAGCTGGCGGAGCGCCTGGTCGAGCGTGCGCCGATCTCGGGCCCGGCGAAGGCGGCTTTCTTCAACGCTGGGACGGAGGCAGTCGAGAACGCGGTCAAGTTCGCGCGCGCCTATACGAGGCGGCCGGCCGTGATCGCGTTCGAGGGCGGCTTCCACGGGCGGACGCTCCTCTCGCTCTCGCTGACCTCGAAGACCCATCCGTACAAGGCGGGTCTCGGGCCCTTCTCGCCCGAGGTCTACCGCGTGCCGTTTGCGAACGAGTACCGCGGGCCTGACACTGCGGCTGCGCTCGCCGCGCTGGAGCAGGCCCTGATCACCCAGGTCGCGGCCGAGACGGTCGCCGCGATCGTGATCGAGCCCGTCCAGGGCGAAGGCGGCTTCGTCGTCGCGCCGCCGGAGTTCCTCGCCGGAGTGCGGCGCATCTGCGACGACAACGGCATCGTCCTCGTCGTCGACGAGGTGCAGACAGGGTTTGCGCGCACCGGCATGTTCTTCGCGATCGAGTACTACGACGTGGAGCCCGACCTGATCACGATCGCCAAGTCGGTTGCGGGCGGGCTGCCTCTGTCCGGCGTGATCGGGAAGGCCGCAATCATGGATGCCCCCGGCAGGAACGCGGTCGGCGGCACGTTCGTCGGCAATCCGGTCGCGCAGGCCGCTGCGCTTGCCGTACTCGACGTGATCGACTCCGAGGGCCTCGTCGAGCGGTCGAACGCGATCGGCGAGACGATGCGGACGCGGATGCAGGGATGGCAGTCGCGGTTTCCCGAGATCGGGGACGTGCGCGGGCTCGGCGGGATGCTCGCGATCGAGCTCGTCCACGACCGGGAGTCGAAGAACCCTGCGCCGGAGCTCGTCGCGGCGATCTGCGAGGAGGCGTTCCACAACGGGCTGCTGCTGATGAGCGCCGGGATCTACTCCAACGTGGTGCGCGTGCTCGTCCCGCTGACGATCGCCGACGGCGAGCTGGACGAGGCGCTGGACGTGTGGGAGCGCGCGCTCGAGCACGTGCTTTCGGCGTAGTAGCGCGCGCGTAGGGAAAATGCCTGCCATGAGCCGGAGGCTCGACGGAGGCGAACAGGGAGCGAAGATGCCGGCTTTGCCGGCGTCGTAGCGGGGATGGTCGGTGAGCTGATCGCGGGTCGGTACGAGCTGGAGGAGCTCGTCGGGAAGGGTGGCATGTCCAGCGTCTACCGCGCGCAGGACCGCCTGCTCGAGCGCACGGTCGCGATCAAGCTCCTGCACGAGCACTACTCCCGCGACGAGGACTACGTCGAGCGCTTCCGGCGCGAGGCGCGCGCGGCCGCGCAGCTCTCCCACCCCAACATCGTCACGGTGATCGACCGCGGCGAGGACGGCGGGCGCCAGTTCATCGTCTTCGAGTACATCGACGGCCAGAACCTGAAGCAGCTCGTCGAGAAGAACGGGCGGCTGCCGGTGCGGACGGCGCTCGAGCTCGGGATCGAGATCGGGCATGCGCTCGCCTTCGCCCATGAGAGCGGGCTCGTGCACCGCGACGTCAAGCCGCAGAACGTGCTGCTCGGCAACGGCGAGGTGAAGGTGACCGACTTCGGGATCGCACGCTCGGCCGACGTCCAGCAGGGCCTGACCCAGACCGGGACCGTGCTCGGGACGAGCGACTACATCGCGCCCGAGCAGGCGAGCGGACAGCCGGTCAGCGCGCTCAGCGACGTCTACTCGCTCGGCGTGGTCGTCTACGAGTTGCTCGCCGGCGATCCGCCGTACAGCGGCGAGAACTTCGTCACGGTCGCGATGCGGCACGTCAACGACCCGGTCCCGAGTGTCACCGTCGCGCGGCCCGATGTTCCACTGCGCCTCGACGCGGCGCTGCGGCGGGCGATGGCCAAGGATCCCGGCGAGCGTTACGACTCGATGGCGGGCTTCGTCTCCGAGCTGGAGGCGGTGCTCGACCAGCTCGGCGAGCCCGACAGCGACCGCACGACGATCATGCCGCCGACACCGCCGAGCCAGCCGGCGCGGGCGCGGCGATCCGGGCGCCGGCGGCGTCTCGCGCCCTGGCTCGCGCTGCTGTTCGGCCTGGCGCTGATCGGCGGCGCGCTCGGCCTCTATCTCGCCGTGCGCACCGACGACTCTGGCGGCGGAGACGGCGGAACGAGTGGCCCGGTCCAGCTCGTCGCCTCGAATGCGTACGACCCGGAAGGCGACGGCCAGGAGAACGACGGTCTCGTCGCGAACGCGACGGACGGCAACGTCTCGACCGACTGGCACACCGAGCACTACAGCACCGCCGAGTTCGGCAACCTGAAGAGCGGGGTGGGCCTCGTCCTCGACGCCGGCAGCCCCGTCCGGCCGGGCTCGATCACGATCGCGAGCTCGACGCCCGGCTACACCGCCGACATCAAGGCCGGCGAGTCGTCGGACGGGCCGTTCGACACGGTCTCGAGCCCGATGGAGGTCGGTTCGCGGACGACGTTCCAGCTCTCGGTCGACCCCGCACGGCGGTACTACATGATCTGGGTCACGAAGCTGCCCGGGGACCGGCGGCGCGCGGGTGTGAACGAAGTCACGATCCCTTAGACTCGGCCGGTGAGGTTCAGCAAGAACTCGAAGGTGACGGCGATCGCCGGGGTTCCCCTCTTCTCCAGGCTCTCGAAGGGCGAGCTCGCGCGGATCGCGCAGCTTGCGGACGAGGTGGACCTCCCGCCGGGGAAGACGTTGACGACGGAGGGCTCCCGGGGGCGTGAGTTCTTCGTCCTGCTCGAGGGGTCGGCCGACGTGCAGCGCGACGGCCGGCGCATTGCGACGATGCAGGGCGGCGACTTCTTCGGCGAGATCGCGCTCGTCACGGATGTCCCACGGACGGCGACGGTGACGACCACTTCGACCGCGCACGCGCTCGTGATCACCGACCGCGCGTTCCGCGAGCTGCTCCGCCAATCGCCGGCGATCCAGGGCAAGGTGCTGGAGGCGGTCGCCTCGCGCCTCGCCCACTCGTTGTAAACGGAATCGGAGCCAGACCCAGGCTCTGAGGGGTCAGGCACCGATGCTCTAGTACTTGAGCCGGCGCCGTCTGTCGCTGCGTTCCAGCGCGAGATCGATCGCGCGCTCGAGCAGCTCGGCGTACCGGATTCCCGATGCCTCGAACAGCTTCGCGTAGACGCTCGTCGCGGTGAAGCCGGGCATGGTGTTCAGCTCGTTGATCAGCACCTGGCCGTCGTCGCGGACGAAGCAGTCGACGCGCGCGATCCCCTCGCACTCGGTGGCGACGAACGCCTGGACGGCGAGCTGCTGCACGCGCTCCGTTTGCTCGCCGGTGATCCGCGCCGGGATGACGAGATCCATCTCGCCTTCTTCGTACTTCGCCTCCCAGTCGTACCACTCGTTGTTCGTGACGACGATCTCGCCCACGAGCGAAGCGACCGGCTCGCGGTTCCCGAGCACGCCGACCTCGACCTCGGTCCCGGAGACGAACTCCTCGACGAGCACCTTTTCGTCGTGCTCGAAGGCGAGCGCGACCGCGGCCCGGAGCTCCTCGGCGTCGTGCGCTTTCGAGATCCCGACCGACGATCCAAGCCTCGCCGGCTTGACGAAGACGGGGTAGCCGAACGGGCTCTCGGGCGCCGCCGCGCCCAGGTTTTTCGGCCGGGTGTCGGCGGCTTCGCCGGCGACACTTCCAGCCACCCGCAAGGTCAGGTTCCGCGTCACGGGAATCCCCTGGTCGCGCATGACGGCCTTGAACAGGTCCTTGTCCATGCACAGCGCCGAGGCGGCGACTCCGGCGCCGACGTACGGCACGTCGGCCATCTCCAGCACGCCCTGGAGCGCTCCGTCCTCCCCGAACGGCCCGTGCAGGATCGGCAGCACCACCTCTACCTCGCCGAGAGTGGCCGTGACGTCCCCGCCCGTCCCGGGAACGGGCACCTGTGGACGAGAGGCCGCGGGATCTGACACCTGGCGAGCTCCGATCTGGGGGGTTGCGGTAGCTGGTCCCTGGCCGGGGCCGATCGACCAGTGGCCGTCCCGGGCGATCTCGACTGCGATCACGTCGTAGCGCTTCGGGTCGAGGGCGGCGATCACCGACTGCGCGGACGCGAGCGAGATCGGGTGCTCGGACGAACGGCCGCCCATCAGGACGGCCACGCGGCGACGGGTCATGGCGAGGGCTGCTGCGTGGTGTCCGACGGCAGTGTCGGGGCGATCGGCGGCGGCGCCTCCTGGGTCGTGACCGGCTCGGTCGTCGGTAGGGGCGCGGTCGTGGGCGCGACGAAGTGGCCGACCGTGATCGTGATCGTCGTCCCCGGCTTCGCCGTCTCGCCGGGCCCCGGCGTCTGCGTCATGACGACGCCGTCCAGCGTCGGGTCGTCGGTATCCGAGACGTCGACGACGACCTTGAAGCCGGAGTTCCGCAACGTTGCGATCGCGTCCGCGCGCGAGAAGCTCGTCACGTCGGGCACCGACGACTCGGTCGGGCCCTTGGAGACGAACAACGTCACCGTCGAGCCGGGCGCGATCAGCGAGTTCGCCGGCGGGTCCATCTGGACGACGATCCCCTTCGGGTCGTTCGAGTCGACGTCGCGGCGCGCGACCGCGAAACCGGCGCCCTGGAGCGCTCCGGCCGCGGACTCGAACGGCGACCCGACGACCGGAGGCACGCCCACCGGCTTCGGGCCCTGCGAGACGTTGATCCGCACGCGATCGCCCTTCAGCAGCCGCGCGCCGGCCTTCGGGAACTGGCCCGTCACGGTGCCGGAGTCCTTCGCGGAGTGGACGGAGTGGATGTTGGCCTTCAAACCCTGCTGGGTGAGGGCAGCGACCGCATCGGTCGCCTGTTTCCCGACCACGTTCGGCACCGAGACCTTCGGCTTGCCGCTCGAGACCTTGATCACGACGAGGTTGCCCTTCTCGGTTCGCTCGCCGGGCGGGCGGGACTGGTCGAACACCCGCCCGATCTCGACGTTGGTGTTCGGCAGTCGCCGTACGCGCACCTGGAGGCCCGCGGCCACGAGCTTCTGGACGGCCAGCTGCTCGACCGATCCCTGCACCAGCGGTACCGACACCGGTTTCGTCTGGTTCAGCTGGTCCTGGATCTTCGTGTAGACGTACCAGCCCGCGACGATCGCCGCCGCCACCAGCAGCGCTGCGAGTAGCCAGGGCCAGAACGACCGCCGCATGGGCTCGTCGTACTCATAGAACCCGGTCGGCCGCGAGTAGGGAGGCGGCGGGCCCGTCGCCGGCGGGACGACCGTCACCCGCCGGGTGATCGCCGTCGGCGCTGAGGCCAGCGTCGCCGCCCCGGCGCCGCGCAGCACCTGCGTCGCCGCCTCCTCCGTCTCCGGCGCGACCGCCTGGCCGAGCGAGGCGCGTGCGAGGTCGGCGTCCATCTCGTCCGCGCTCTGGTACCGGTCCTCGGGGTTTTTCGCGAGCGCGCGCAGAACGATCGAATCGAGCTCGTGCGGCACATCGGGCCGCGCCTCCGAGGGGGGCAACGGCGTCGTCGAGAGGTGCTTCATCGCGATCTCGAGCGGCGTGTCCCCGGTGAACGGAACCAATCCGGTCAGCATCTCGTAGAGGACGATCCCGACCGAGTAGATGTCCGAGGCCGGCGTCACCGGGGCGCCCTTCGCCTGCTCCGGCGAGAGGTACTGCGCCGTCCCGATGATCGACCCCGTCTCCGTCATCTGGGACGTCCCCGAACGCGCGATCCCGAAGTCCGTCACCTTCAGCCGGCCGTCGGGGGCGACGACGACGTTGTGCGGCTTGATGTCGCGGTGGACGATGCCGTGCCGGTGCGCGAACCCGAGCGCAGAGAGGATCTGCCGCGCGTAGTCGATCGCGACCGCGAGCGGCGTCGGCCCGCGCGCGATCAGGAGCTCCTTCAGGGTGCGTCCCTCGAGGTACTCCATCGCGATGTAGTAGGTCCCCTCGGCCTGGCCGCGGTCGTAGATCGAGACGATGTTCGGGTGCGAGAGGCCGGCCGCATTCTTCGCCTCGCGGCGGAAGCGCTCCACGAACTGCTCGTCCTGCGAGTGGCGCTCGTCGAGCATCTTGATCGCGACCGAGCGGCCGAGCTCCTGGTCCTCGGCGAGGTAGACGTTCGCCATTCCGCCGGTGCCCAACTTGCGCACGACGCGGTAGCGTCCGTCGAAGACCTGGTCGATGAGGGTGTCGGGGGCCGGCATCCTCGCTCGCTACAGGTTACGGACGGCCCCGGAGCAGCGCTTCCATGATTTGCTTCGCGATCGGCGCCGCCGTCTGGCCGCCGACTCCGTGTTGGTTCTCCAGGTAGACCGCGACCGCGACCTTCGGAGCGTTGGCGGGCGCGAAGGCGACGAATGAGGTCGTGTTCACGTGGTTGACGCCGGTCTCCGCGGTGCCCGTCTTGCCCGCGACGGGGACGCCGGGGATCTGGGCCGCGGTGCCGGTGCCCGACTGGACGACCTTCGCCATCATCTGCGTCAGCGTCGCCGCCGTCTGCGGCGAGATCGCCTTCGAAAGGACGTGTGGGTGGGTGCGGAAGACGGTCCCGCCGTCCGGCGCCGTGATCTTCTCGACGGAGTACGGCTTCATCACGGTTCCGCCGTTCGCGATCCCGGCGACCACCATCGCCATCTGGAGCGGCGTGACCTGAAGGCGCTCC
>Ga0247829_10001548_pt1 | contig 10597 bp, 6 predicted proteins | sample 12C_Control_Day4_FD_207765 | JGI IMG/M metagenome (GOLD analysis project Ga0247829, IMG submission 207765) | Soil microbial communities from agricultural site in Penn Yan, New York, United States - 12C_Control_Day4 | ecosystem: Environmental > Terrestrial > Soil > Agricultural land | place: USA... | reverse complement strand
CTCCGAGACGATCCTCATCGTCGCCGTGGTGGTGTTCCTCTTCATGGGCTCCGCGCGCACCGCGCTCGTACCGCTGGTGGCCATGCCGATCTCGCTCATGGGCGCCGCGATCGTGATGTGGGCCGCGGGCTTCAGCCTCAACCTGCTGACGATCCTGGCCATCGTGCTCTCGGTCGGCCTCGTGGTCGACGACGCCATCGTGGTGGTCGAGAACGTGGAGCGGCACGTGCGCGAGGGCCGGACGCGCATCGACGCGGCGCTGGTCGGCGCGCGCGAGCTGATGGGCCCGGTGCTCGCGATGACCGTGACGCTCGCGGCCGTGTACGCGCCCATCGGTTTCCAGGGCGGACTGACCGGCATGCTCTTCCTCGAGTTCGCCATCACCCTTGCCGCGGCCGTCGTGGTCTCGGGGATCGTGGCGGTGACCCTGTCGCCGGTGATGAGCAGCCGCTTCGTGCACGAGCACGGCGAGGAAACGAGGCTCACACGCATCGTGAACGGCGGCTTCGAGTGGCTGCGGGCGCGCTATGCCAGGGCGCTCGACGGTGCCCTCGGCATTCGCTGGGCGGTGGTGGCCGCATCGGTGCTGGTGATGGTGGCGGCGGTGCCGCTCTACCAGCACAGCCGGAGCGAGCTGGCGCCGGTGGAGGATCAGAGCCACATCAGCTTCTTCATGCAGGCCGCGCCCGACGCGTCGCTCGTGGCCACCGACCGCGCCACGCGCGAGGTGGTGCGCACCGTGGAAGCGTTCCCCGAGGCGAAGTTCATGTGGTCGCTCAGTGCCAATTGGGGAGCGTTCGGCGGCATGCTGACGAACGACTGGCGCACGCGGGAGCGCTCCACGGAGCAGATGCTGCCCGAAGTCTACGGCGCCGTCTCGCGCATCCCTGGCGTGCAGGTGTTCCCACGCCTCGACCCGCCGCTGCCCACGCCGGGGCAGTACGACGTCGAGCTCGTGGTGCAGAGCGACGCGCCACCCGAGGAACTGCTGCAGACCATCGGCCAGATCGTCGGCGCGGGCTGGCAGAGCGGGAAGTTCCTCTACGTCGACACCGACCTGAAGATCGACCTGCCCGAGGCACGGGTGGTCATCGACCGCGAGAAGGTGGCCGACCTGGGGCTCGATCTCGCGAGCGTCGGCCGGGAACTGGGCACGCTGCTGGGCGGCGGGTACGTGAACCGGTTCAACTATTACGACCGGAGCTACAAGGTCATCCCGCAGATCGGCGAGGCCGACCGCGCGACGGTCGGGCCGCTGCTCGACCTCAAGATCAAGACGCCCAGCGGCGCGCTTGTGCCCGTGAGCACCTTCACGCGGATCGAGTCGAGCGCGGCGCCGCGCACGCTGCAGCGCTTCCAGCAGCGCAACGCCGTTCGGGTGTTCGGCGGCGTGAAGCCCGGGGTCACGAAGGAAGAGGGGCTGCGCGTGCTGGAGACCGCGGCCGCCGCCACGAACGATCCGGGCATCGTGCTCGACTACGCAGGCGAGTCGCGTCAGATCCGTCGCGAGGGCTCGGCCCTCACCGTGACGCTCGGCTTCGCGCTCGTCCTCATCTACCTCGTGCTCGCGGCGCAATTCCAGAGCTTCCGCGATCCGCTGATCGTGCTCCTGGGTTCGGTGCCGCTCGCCATCTCCGGCGCGCTGGCGTTCAGCTACCTCGACCTGACGACGATCAACATCTACTCGCAGGTGGGCCTGATCACGCTCGTGGGCCTGATCGCGAAGAACGGGATCCTGATCGTCGAGTTCGCGAACAAGCTGCAGGAGCAGGGCCGGGCCAAGCTCGAGGCGCTGCGCGAGGCGGCAGGCACGCGCCTGCGGCCGGTGCTGATGACGTCGGTCGCAACGGTGTTCGGGCACCTGCCGCTGGTGTTCGTCACGGGCCCGGGGTCCAAGGCCCGAAACTCGATCGGCATCGTGCTGGTGGCCGGCATGATCATCGGTACGGTGTTCACCATGTTCGTGGTGCCGGTGTTCTACTCACTCATCGCGGCAGACCACCGGGCCCAGCCGGTCGAGGAGGGCGCTGCTCTTCCCGCGGCTGGTGTCGCCTCGGAGGAGCTGGTCCATGCGTAATCATTGGATGGTGGTGCTCGCCGCGCTGCAGGTGGGCGCAGCCGCCCCGGCGAATGCACGCCAGGAGCCGGCCCAGCCGACAGCGCAGCAGGCCGGCCCGGATCTCGAGTACCTGCGGCGCCTCGGAGACTCCACGCTCACCCGCCTGATCGACGAGGCGCTGCGCGCCAACCTCGACGTGCAGGTCGCCGAGGCGCGGGTTCGCTCGGCGCGGGCCGCGCGGAGCGGTGCAAAGTGGGAGCTCCTGCCGCAGGGCGGCGTGAGCGGCAGCTTCACACGGCGGCGCTTCGGGGGCGGTGCATTCCCGGGGGTGCAAGGACGGCTGCCGGACGAGAGCCTGTGGGACGTCGGAGCCGAGGCGGCGTGGGAACTGGATGTGTTCGGCCGGCTGCGCTCGAATGTCCGGGCGCAGGGCGCGCTGGTCGAGTCGAGCGAGGCCGACCGCCGCGCCGTACAGGTGGCGATCGCGGCCGAGGTGGCGCGCGCGTACTTCGACTTGCGCGGCGCACAGGAGCAGCTCGAGGTGGCAAAGCGCAACAGCGCAAACCAGCAGCGCACGCTCGACCTCACTCGCGAGCGCCTGGAGGCGGGGCGTGGCACCGCGTTCGACACCGAGCGTGCCACCGCGCAGCTGGCGGCCACGCGCGCGTCGATCCCGCTCGTGACGGCGCTGGCAGCCGCGGCGACGCATCGCATCGGTGTCCTGCTGGGCCGGGCGCCGACGGCGCTCGCCTCGGAGCTCGCATCGGTCTCGGCGCTGCCGGCCTTCCCCGACTCGATGGACGTGGGCGACGTGGAGGCGATCGCGCAGGCGCGGCCCGACGTGCAGGCGGCCGAACGCTTCGCCGCGGCGCAGTCGGCGTTCGTCGGCGCGGCGAAGGCGGAGTTCTTCCCGCGCCTCACCATCGGCGCGACGGCTGGTCTGCTGGCGACGGATCCGAGCGGACTCGGCGACGAGGGCAGTTTCCGATACGCCGTGGGACCGGTGCTCAGCTGGCCGCTGCTCAGCTTCGGCCGGATCCAGGCGTCGGTGTCACAGGCGCGGGCGTCGGAGGACGCGGCGCGCGTGGAGCAACGGCAGGCCATGCTCTCGGCGCTGGAAGACGTGCAGAATGCGCTCACGCGCTACCATGCGGCGCGGACGCGCGCCGTGGAGCTGGAGGCGTCGAGTGGCGCGAGCCGCAACGCGGCCGAGCTCGCGCGGATGCGGTATACCGAAGGGATCGCCGACTTCCTGCAGGTGCTCGACGCCGAGCGGACCCAGCTCGAGTCGGAGCGGTTGCTCGCGCTCGGGCGAACGGAGGTGGCGACCGCCTACACTGGACTCTACAAGGCAATCGGCGGGCGCTGACGAGCGCCGGCTGTGCTCAGGGCGTGACGACCGCGAGCCTGGCGAGCGGCGGCGGCTTGGGCGCGAAGGCGTTCGAATCGACGAGGAGCTGCTGGCGCACCCGGCCGGCCCGCACCAGCACGGCGCGCGGATACTTCCAGCAATCCGGCGTGTTGGTGCCCGCGACGCACCCGTTGTAGCGCAGCAGTGCGCCCCGCGTCGTCTGCGCCCGGTTCAGCACGTCGCGCAGGATGCGGGTGCCATGGCAGATGTTGTTCTCCACGTTCACCAGGTCGTCCGACGGGCAGCCCTTCATCCCCGCGTGCATCGGCATCACCTGCATCAGCCCCTGGGCGCCGACGCTGCTTGCGGCGCGGGGCTTCAAGGTGCGGTTCTCCGTGACGAGCACCGCCGCCACGAGGCTCGGCGCCACGTCGTGGACGCGGGCGTAGTGCACGACGGCCTTTGTGACACGGCGCGCCATGCTCTGATCGGAGGTGAACCGACTGAAGTACTTCTCGAGCGGTCGGTGCAGCATCGAGTCCGGCAACCCCGCCTCGGCGGCGAGGCTGTCGGCGAGCGTCGGCTGTGGGGCAGGCTTCGCGTTGCGCAACTCGCGCAGGAGTTCCGGCAGGGTGGGATGGCCCGGGCGGACGGTGGTGGCAGAGGCCGGCGACGTGGAACGCACGCCGAGGAGCACGGCAAGCACCAAGCATGTCGGCAAGCCGCCCATGGCGATGCGTACGCTGAGCGTGCTGCGGTTCGGAATGAGGTTTCGCATGCTGCCTCCTGTTCCAGTGCCCGATCGGCTGCGGGCCCGCGTGCCATCGCCGTGGCATCACGAAGGGTCATACCCGACATCAGGATCGATGCACGGGCAGGGGGCAGGAGGCGCGCCGGGGATGCCGTGCGACGACTGCGACTATGTGCACGGCGGGCAAGAAGGGGTGCGGCAGGCGGTTACGGCGGCACGGCCGAGTGCAGCTGATTGCAGCCGCAGGGCAGTGCAGGTGCGGTGCAGGAATTGGGTCGGGATAGCGCTGCAGGTGTGGGATGCGGGCGGCGCCCTAAGTGGGCCACCGTGAAATCGTGCCATCGCGGCTCATCCGTCATCCATGAGCGTCGCCGCGCGGTCCAGCAGCAGGCGGCGCTCGCGCACGTTTTGCGTCAACGATGCGGCCCGCGCCAACTCGGCGCGCGCCTCGTCCCGGCGGCCGAGCTTCGCCAGGAAATCGGCGCGTGCAGCGGGGAGCAGGTGATACGACCGCAGCGCCGGCTCGTGACGCAGCGCGTCCACGATCTCGAGTCCGGCCGCCGGCCCGAACGCCATGGAGAAGGCCACCGCGCGGTTGAGCTCGACGACGGGCGACGGTGCGAGCTGGGCCAGCGCGTCGTACAGCGCGGAGATGCGGGTCCAATCGGTCTGTTCCGCGGAGGTCGCGCGCGCGTGGCACGCGGCGATCGCCGCCTGCAGCGCATAGGGGCCGAGCATGCCTCCGAGCGCTTCCGCTCGCGCGAGCGCGGCGAACCCACGGCCGACGAGCAGTCGGTCCCAGCGCCCTCGGTCCTGGTCGAGCAGCAGGATGGGCTCGCCGCCCGGTCCCACGCGCGCCCGAAGCCGCGAGGCCTGCAGCTCCATCAGTGCGACGAGTGCGTGCACCTCGGGCTCGGCAGGGGCGAGCTCCGCCAGGATACGGCCCAGGCGGAGCGCATCGTCGCAGAGCGCGGGACGCACCCAGTCCTCGCCAGCCGTGGCCGAATAACCCTCGTTGAAGACGAGGTAGATCACCTCGAGCACCGACGCGAACCGTGCGGCGAGCTCGGTTCCGCGCGGCACCTCGAACGGCACCCGCGATTCCGCCAGCGTCCGCTTGGCCCTCACGATCCGCTGCTGGACTGCCGCGACGCTGGTGAGGAATGCGCGTGCGATCTCCTCCGTCGTGAGGCCGCCGAGGAGACGAAGTGTGAGCGCCACGCGGGCCTCGGTCGAGAGCACCGGATGGCAGGTGGTGAAGACCAGGCGCAGGAGATCGTCGCCGACGGGATCGTCGATGGCCGCGTCCATCGCGGACGCGGCCAGGTCCTGTTGCTCCTCCAGTTCGCGGGCGAGCTCGGCGTGCTTGTGCTCCAGTCGCCGGGAACGCCGGAAGTGATCGATGGCGCGGTGCTTCGCGACGGCCATGAGCCACGCGCCGGGGTTGCGCGGGACGCCCTGCGCCGGCCATTGCTCGAGCGCCGCCACCAGCGCGTCCTGCGCGAGGTCCTCCGCGATGCCCACCTCGCCGACGAGTCGCGCCAGGCCCGCGATGAGCCGGGCCGACTCGATCCGCCAGACGGCGTCGATCGCGCGGTGGACCTGGCCGCCGGTCACGAGAGCGCCTCCTAGTGCCGGTCGGCGGATTGCGCGCGGAGCCTCGCTTCCTGCTCGCGCACCTCTGGCGTCGCCGCGTCGCCGAAGTCCTCGATCTCGAGGATCTGCCGGATCTCGATTTCCGACTCCTCGCCGGTGGGGTTGGGGCAGCGCTTCACCCACTCGATCGCCTCCGCCAGCGACTTCACCTGGAAGATCCAGAATCCTGCGACGAGCTCCTTCGTCTCCGCGAACGGGCCGTCCACGACGGTGCGCTTGTCGCCGGAGAAGCGTACGCGCGCGCCCTTGGCGCTCGGCTGCAGTCCCTCGCCGGCCAGCATGATGCCGGCCTTCACCAGTTCCTCGTTGTACTTGCCCATCGCGGTGAGCAGTTCGGTGCTCGGCATGATGCCCTGCTCGGTCTCGCGATTGGCCTTCACCATCACCATGAATCGCATCGTCGTCCCTCCGTTGCGGTTGGCGCCCGGCACCCGGGACGGGTGGACCGAGTGCGTGGGCCTTCAATGATGCGTCGAACGGCCCGGCCCTGAATCGACATGGAGGCCGGCCCGAAGGGCAACCGGGCGGGCCTGCCTTGCCGTACCCCCATGGAACAAAGCTCGGACCTGACCGAGTACCTGAGTGCAGTCGATCAGTGCGCCACCCATGCATGAGGAGGAACTATGCGCAGTGCACCGGCGCGATACTCGAAGGCGGCAGTCCTGGGACTCGGGCTGCTGATCGCGGCCTGCAGTGATAGATCGGACAGGACGACCAGAACGGACGCGGCCGACCGGACGGCACAGGTACCAACCGTCGACACCGGAACGCCATCCACCACGTCTTCCGGGGCGAGTGCGGCCGCCAACTCGCTCTCGGACGCCAATATCGTCGCGCTACTGGACGAGGCGAACAAGGCCGATAGCTCGGCGGGTGCCTTCGCCGTCACCCGGGCGACCAGCCCGGAGGTGAAGGCCTACGCCAAGCTGATGATGGGCGAGCATCACGCGCTGCGCGCGCAAGGGCAGCAGCTCGCGAAGAAGCTTGGAGTCACGCCAGAGGCCCCGGCGAACAACCCACTGCCGGCGGCGGTACAGGCGGAGATGAGCGCGCTCAAGGCCGCGCCAAAGGGCGAGCAGTTCGATCGGACGTACATCGAGCAGGAAATCACCATGCACAAGTCCGTGCTCGACCTGGCGAACCAGGCGCACGGCGCCGCGCAGAACGCCGAGTTGAAGTCGCTCATCGAGCAGGCTCGGCCGGTGATCGAGAAGCACCTGTCCCGCGCACAGGAGATCCAGCAGAAGCTCGGGAAGACCACGACCTGAAGCGCACGAGTCGCGACTCGACCCCCTGCAGCGGGCTGACTTCCGCTGCGGGGGGTCGAGTTGTTTGTCTCCTCACCGCCCTGCTGTCGGAATCCCGCTTGACCCGATCCCCATTCGGATAGTAGCTTGGATATAACTACTTGATAATCGTTCTCATCTAAATCATTCGAGCGTCTTACGATGCATTCGCTGGCGTCAGGACTCGCCTTCGTTCTCCTGATCGCTGCGGCTTCCCGCCCGCTTCCAGCGCAACAGGCAGAGGCCCCGGCACGCACGATCGGCACGCTCATCGTCGCTCATGGCGGCGGCCCGGAGTGGAACGCGGGCGTGGACTCGGTCGCCGCGCAGGTGCGGCTAGAGGGTCCGGTCGCCGTGTCGTTCCTCATGGGGCCCGGGGCGGCGAAGGCCCGCTTCCAGGACATGGTGAGCGAGCTGGTCCGGCGTGGCGCGAGCGAAGTGGTGGTGGTGCCGATGCTCGTGTCGAGCCACAGCGGCCACTTCGAGCAGATCCGCTGGCTCGCCGGCGAGACCGACACGCTCGACGCGGAGATGCAGCACCACCTGCACATGAGCGGCATCGAGCGGTCGACGGCAGGCGTTCCCATCCGGCTCGCGCGGGCCATCGACGACGCGCCTGACGTCGCCGACGTGCTGGCGGATCGTGCGCGCGCGCTGGCCAAGGACCCGCGCAAGCAGGCGCTCTTCCTGGTGGGGCACGGCCCGAACTCGGCCGAGGACTATGCGGCGTGGATGCACAACCTTCGCCCCATCGCCGAGCGGGTGAAGCAGCTGGCGGGTTTCCGGAGCGTGCTCGTGGGCCTCGTGCGGGATGATGCATCGAAGTCGGTGCGCACCGAGGCCGTGGATCACGTGCGCGAGCTCATCCGGATGCAGCGGGAGCTCACCGGGCGGGACGTCGTGGTGGTACCAGTGCTGGTCGCGAGCGGGCGGGTCAGCCGCGAGACGATCCCGGCCGATCTCAAGGGCCTGCCCGTCATCTACTCGGGCGAAACGCTGCTGCCACATCCGGGCATGGCGCGCTGGATCGAGACACGCGTGCACGACATGGCGCGCCGGGATGTCGCGGGGACGACGAACTAGCGCAGGGCGACATCGTCCGCCATGGGGGTATGTTCTCTCGCCATGGCCGCCCCCTCGCCCACCGGATTCGTGCATGTGCGCGGCGCGCGCGTGCACAACCTCAAGAACATCGACGTCCGCATCCCGCGCGACGCGCTCGTGGCCTTCACCGGCGTGTCGGGCTCGGGCAAGTCCTCGCTCGCCTTCGGCACGCTCTACGCCGAGGCGCAACGGCGCTACCTCGAGTCGGTCGCACCGTATGCGCGACGGCTGTTCCACCAGGTGGGCGTGCCCGAGGTGGATGCCATCGACGGGCTGCCTCCGGCGGTCGCGTTGCAGCAGCAGCGCGGCGCGCCGACCACGCGCTCGTCGGTCGGAAGCGTCACCACCCTCTCCAACCTGCTTCGCATGCTCTACTCGCGGGCTGGTGACTACCCAAGGGGCCAGGCGCTCCTCTACGCCGAATCGTTCTCGCCGAACACCCCCGAGGGTGCGTGCCCACGCTGCCATGGGCTCGGACGCATCTACGACGTCACCGAGCGCTCGATGGTGCCGGACGACACGCTGTCCATCCGCGACCGCGCCGTCGCCTCCTGGCCGCCCGCGTGGCACGGCCAGAACCTGCGCGACATCCTCACCACCATGGGCATCGACGTCGACGTGCCCTGGCGTGCGCTCCCGAAGAAGACACGCGACTGGATCCTCCATACCGACGAGCAGCCCACCGTGCCGGTGTATCCGGGGTACGAGCTCGCCGAGGTGAAGCGCGCCCTCAAGCGCAAGGAGGAGCCGAGCTACATGGGCACGTTCACCGGCGCGCGGAAGTACGTACTCGAGACATTCGCGAAGACGGAGAGCGCGTCGATGAAGAAGCGCGTCGCGCGTTATCTCGAGAGCACGGAGTGTCCCGAGTGCGGCGGAAAGCGACTCCGTCCAGAGCCGTTGCGCGTCACGTTCGCCGGCCTCGACATCGCGGACATGTCGCGCCAGCCGCTCGCCCGCCTGGCCGAGATGTTCGGACCGTACGCGCGGGGCACGGCGCGCGGGTGGCGCGCGCGCGAGGCCCAGCATCCGGAGCAGGCGCTGGTCATCCGGCGCATCGCCGACGATCTCGAGGCACGGCTTCGCGTGCTGATCGAGCTTGGATTGGGCTATCTCTCGCTCGAGCGCAGCACGCCCACGCTCTCGCCCGGCGAGCTGCAGCGCCTCCGGCTCGGCACACAGGTGCACTCCAACCTCTTCGGCGTAGTGTACGTGCTCGACGAGCCGTCGGCGGGGCTGCATCCGGCCGACACCGAGGCGCTGCTCGCGGCGCTGGACCGGCTCAAGGCGAGCGGCAACTCGCTCTTCGTGGTGGAGCACGAGCTCGACGTCATCCGGCACGCCGACTGGATCGTGGAGGTGGGCCCGGACGCAGGGCAGCACGGCGGACGAGTGCTCTACAGTGGTCCACCGGCGGGACTCGCCGCGGTGCGGGAGTCGCGCACGCGTCCCTACCTCTTCGACGAGGTAGCGGTGTCGCGCCGCACGCCGCGCGCACCCTCGGGATGGCTTCGACTCGCCGGCGTCACACGCAACAACCTCCATGGCCTCGACATCGCATTTCCGCTCGGCACGTTCACGTCGGTCACGGGCGTATCCGGGTCGGGCAAGTCGAGCCTGGTGAGCCAGGCATTGGTGGAACTGGTGCTCGCGCATCTCGGGCACGAGGTGGAGACGGACGAAGCGGAAGGCGAGCAGCTCGAACGGGAGCCGTCGGCACCCACCGACGGACGCATCGTCGAGGGCGCGGAGCTCGTCCGCCGCCTGGTGCGCGTGGACCAGAAGCCGATCGGCCGCACGCCGCGCTCCAACCTCGCGACGTACACGGGCCTCTTCGACGGCGTGCGCAAGCTCTTCGCGGCAACCAGGGTGGCGCGAGCCCGGAAGTACGATGCGGGTCGGTTCTCGTTCAACGTGGCGAAGGGGCGTTGCGGGACGTGCGAGGGCGAGGGGTTCGTGATGGTGGAGCTGCTCTTCCTGCCAAGCGTGTACGCACCATGCCCCACGTGCCATGGCGCGCGCTACGATGCGAAGACACTGGAGATCCGGTATCGCGAGCGCAACATCGCCGAGGTGCTCGGCATGACCGTGGACGAGGCGTGGGCGTTCTTCGCCGACGATCCGGCGGTGCGGCGCTCGCTGGACGTGCTTCGCAGCGTGGGCGTGGGTTATCTCCGGCTGGGCCAGCCCGCGACGGAACTGTCGGGCGGTGAGGCGCAGCGCATCAAACTCGCCACCGAGCTGCAGCGACCTGCTCGCGGCGACACGCTCTACATCCTCGACGAACCCACGACGGGACTGCACGCCACCGACGTGGAGAAGCTCGTGACGCAACTCGACGGACTGGTGGCGGCCGGCAACACGGTGATCGTGGTGGAGCACGACATGCG
>Ga0247829_10001547_pt1 | contig 10599 bp, 12 predicted proteins | sample 12C_Control_Day4_FD_207765 | JGI IMG/M metagenome (GOLD analysis project Ga0247829, IMG submission 207765) | Soil microbial communities from agricultural site in Penn Yan, New York, United States - 12C_Control_Day4 | ecosystem: Environmental > Terrestrial > Soil > Agricultural land | place... | reverse complement strand
ACGTGTACGCAGGATACGCAGGGGATGAACCGTGGACCCTGCGTCGAGGGACCGAACGAGCCCCCCTTCCACCTCGCGTACGCGTTGTACGCCGGCACGCGCCCGCTATTTCCGAGGGAGAGCTTCCAGGTGACGAGCTCGCAGCCCGGATACAACCTCGGCAACAACGACCAGGACTGGTTCGCGAGCGCGCCGGGCGAGCACGTCGTGCAGGCGCGTTACGGCGAGCTATCGATCGAGTCCCGCGTGATCGTGAAGTCGCCGCCGCCGCCGCGGAGCGTGCAGTTCGCGACCGAGGCGAGCGCGCGGGCCGAGTAGCCGCGCGGCCGCTGCCGTGCCGGCTACTGTCCGGACTTCGCGCGGCGCCGCTTGAGGAGCGTGCGCTTGGCGCGGTTGCGCAGGCGCTCGAACATCTTCTGCTGGGCGAGCGTCGCGGGGTCGAGGTTCGAGGTGGCGGCCTTCTTCTTGGTGAAACGTTTGCTCATGGGGGCGGCAAGGTAACAGATGTCACGAGCGACAGCGACGGGACCCTCGTCGCCGCTTCGATCACGCGCAGTCGTGAGTGAAGGGACGCACGACATGAAGCTGACCTCGTAGCGAGGGCGTCCGCTTCGACCACGAGCGAGTCAGCGCCGCGAACGCGAGGCGCGCGTGGGCTTCTTCACCGACCTGGCGCCTGGCTTCTTGGCGGCGACCTTGGTCTTGGCCTTGGCCTTGGCCTTGGCGGCGACCTTGGTCTTGGCGGCGACCTTGGTCTTGGCGGCGACCTTGGCCTTGGCGGCGACCTTGGCCTTGGCGGCGACCTTGGACTTCGCGGCGGGCTTGGTGCTCGCTTTCGGCGCGCGCTGCGGCGTGGTCGCGGGCTTCGTTGCTGGGGCCGGTGGGGCGGCGGGCGCAGCGAGCGGCCGGTCCGAGGGAATGAAGACCGCGTCGGGATCGGCGCCGGCGTCTCGCAGACGGCGTGCGGTCTCGTGCTGGTCGTGCGCGACGGCGTAGGCGTACGCGGTCCAGCCATTTGCCCGCGCATCTGGATCGGCGCCCTTCGCGAGCAACAGCTCGAGGAGCTCGCGGTCATTCGCCATCACGGCCTGGAGGAGCGGGGACGTCGGGCCGCCGGCGTGGAGCGGAATGGTGCCGCGATCGAGGGCCTTGTCGATCGCGCGCAGATCGCGCTCGCGGAACGCACCCGTGACCTCGGTGATGGCGTGATAGACGGCCGCTTGCTGCTGCACGTCGATGGTCGCACCGGCGGCGAGCACGGCCTGCTCCAGGCGACGGTCGGAGCGACCGTAGGAGACGGCGAGCGTCCACGGCGTCTCGCCGTGCTGGTTGGGGGCCGTCGCGGAGCCACCTGCGGCGAGGGCGCGCTCGAGGACGGGCAGGTTGCATGCGATGAGCGCGGCGTGGACGACGGTGTCTCCCCGCGTCGTCCGCAAGGCGAGCTCGGCCTGTCCGATGTCCGGCGTCTCGCCGCGGTAGATCGCGTGGAACACGGCAGGGTCGCGGTCGTGCGGTCTCGGCGCGAGCGGGGTGAATGGCACGCCGAACAGCGCGGCCGTCGACGCACGAAGGGGAGCGAGCGCGAGCGCGGTGTCTCCGCGGGCGTCGGCGCGGTTGGGATCGGCGCCACGCGCGAGGAGGGTGGCGGCTTCGTCGGCGCGGCCGGCGCGGACGCAGGCGACCAGCGTGGGCGTGAAGTCCGCGGTGGTGACGGCCGCGAGGAGCTTGGCGCACTCCTTGTGACCGTTCTCCGCCGCGACGTCGGCCGGCGTCGGACGCTCCGAGAGGTTGTCCCGCACGTTGGGGTCGGCGCCGACGGAGAGCAGGTACTCGCACATCGCGAGGTGCCCCTCGTCGGCGGCGCGATGCAGCGGGGTGCGGCCTCCGCGGCGCGTGGTCGGACGCGCACCGGCCTCCACGAGCATGCGCGCGAGCTCGAGGTTGCCGTTGGCCGCCGCTTCGCACAGCGGCTCGCCGAGGTTCGGATCGGCGCCGTGCTCGAGCATGCTGCGCGCGAGCTCGAGGTGCCCCTTGCTGACGGCGGCGGACAAGGCAGACTCGGGGAAGCGCGCGGAAAACGCGTACGGCGCGTCCGGATCGACGCCTCGCTCGATCATGAGCATCGCGACCGACGGATCGTCCAGACGCGCCGCGTGAAGCAGCGGCTTTTGCACGCCGGCGCTGCACGTCGCGAGCGGGAGGCCGTTGTCGAACAGGTGCCTCATCAGCGCTGGACCGCTGTCGATGAAGCAGAGCAGCTGACCCCACGTGATCCGGGAAGCGAAAGTTGGCTCGTGGCCATGGCGCGCGAGCCACCTGGTCGTCAGCTCCTCGCGCAGCGCGGCCGCCATCGGTTGCTGCCCGTCGAGGGCCTGCTGATAGGGCGTGGTGTTGTAGATGTGCACGGTGCGCGAGACGTCGGCGCCCGCGGTGACGAGCGCCAGCGCGGGCGCTGCCAGGCCTTCGTCATCCTTGTCGACGATCTCGCTGGCGAGCTCGCACAGCGGCGTGTCGCCATCGTCGTTGACGGCGTCGACGTCCGCGCCGAGCCGGAGGAGCGTCTCGAGCGCCGCGAGCTGCTTCTGCTTCGCGGCGAAGTAGACCGACGAGCGACGCTTGTCGCCGCGGCTGATGTCGGCGCCGGCGGCGGCGAGCATCTCGATGATCTCGGTGGCGCCATACGCAGCGGCGAGCATGAGCGCACCCTGACCGTGCTGGTCGACGGAGTGTGGATTCGCACCGGCGGCGAGCAGGACGCGCGCGATCTCGGTCTGCGTCGTCGCGGCCGCGCGGGCCAGCGCGACGGAGTTGCCGCTGGCGTCGTTGACCGGTGCGCCCGCGGCGAGGAGGCGCTCGATCAGGTCACGCTTGCCAGATGGCACGGCGTAGGCGAGGGCCGAGTATCCGTCGGCGTCGAACGCCTCGGGCCGCGCACCGAGCGCGAGCAGCTTGTCGGCCGCACGAGCTGCGCCCTCGCGGAGCGCGATCCCGATCGCGTCGAGGCCGTCGATGTCGCGGACGTTCACGTCGACGCCGGCGGCGACGAGGCGCTCGCAGTCCTTGTCCCTGTTGTTCGCCGCGGCCGTGAACAGCTCCGTCCTTCGCAGGTCGCTCTCGACCGCGCCGTGGTCGATCAGGAGCTCGCACACGTCGTCGTGACCGTTGCGCTTCGCGAGCATCCACGGCGTCCAGCCGTTGGCGTCGGCCGCGTGCGTGGCGCCGTGGTCAAGCAGCAGCTCGCAGGTCTCCGCGAGGCCGCGAACGGCGGCATTGCACAGCAGCGGCGAGCCGAGGGTGACGCGATTCGGATCTGCCTTCGCGTTCAGGAGGAGCCGCACGACGTCCGTGTCGTCGAGCGCGAACAACAGCGGCGGCGGGAGGTGCTGTTCGCGACCGAAATCGGGATCCGCGCCGAGTGCGAGGAGCGCGGTGATGACGGCGGTCTTCTTGTCCTTCGCCGCGTCCGAGAGCGGCGTGAAGCGCTTCCGATTGATGCGATCGACCTCAGCGCCACGCTCGGCGAGCGCCTTCACGAGATCGATGTGATCCCAGTTGGCGGCGGTCTGCAGCGCTGTGTCCCCACGCACATCGACGGCCTCGATGCTCTCTCCGTGCGCGAGCAACAGCTCGATGCGATCGAGCTCTCCGCTCTCGGCGGCGGCGATGATCGGCGGCCCGTCGACGCTGTGGCGTGCGCTCACGTCGGCGCCGAGCGCGAGGAACGCCTCGAGCAGCTCGAGGGGGCCATCCTTCGCCGCGGCGATGATGGCCTCGGGATCGCGCCCGTCGGTGTCCGGGTCGTAGCCGTTCGCGCAAACCACTCGCTCCGCTTCTGCTCGCTCCATCGCTTGCCGACGAACGTACACGACGTCCCGCCCGCTCGCGTAGCATCGACACCATGGACAAGAAGCCGCGCATCTTCGCGATCTCGTTCGCCAGCGTGTACCCGCTCTACCTCCAGAAGGCGGCGAAGAAGGGGCGAACGAAGGACGAGGTCGACGAGGTGATCCGGTGGCTCACCGGGTACAGCCGTGCGCAGCTCCAGCGTGCGATCGAGGCCAAGGCCGACTTCGAGACGTTCTTCGCGAAGGCGCCGAGGCTGCATCCGAACGCGGCGCTGATCAGAGGTGTGGTGTGCGGCGTGCGCGTCGAAGACATCACCGATCCGCTGATGCAGCAGATCCGCTACCTCGACAAGCTCGTGGACGAGCTCGCCAAGGGGAAGAAGATGGAGAGCATCCTGCGCGAGGAAGGGCCCGCGGGATCGAGCCCGTCCCGGCGCATCACCGGGGCTCGCGCTGCTCCTCGCGCAGCATCGCGAACAGGTCGGTGACGCCCGGATCGTGACCTTGCTGCATCAGCAGGGTGGTGATCTGTCCGCGGTGATGGGTCTGGTGGTTGAAGACATGGGCGACCGCCCACCACAGCGGGGTCTCGAGCTTCTGGCCGCGGCGCATGTACACGAGCGCGCCGGTGAGCCGCTCGCCGGTGAGGCCGGCGACCCAGGCCGAGAGCTCGTCGTCGGTACGCGCTCGCTCGCGTCGAAGCTCGTCGAAGTCGGCGTACAGCTCGTGATCGAGAGAGCGGATCCCGCCCGGCCCCATGAACCCGTCCGGGATGGTCGCGCCCGTGAAGCGCGCGAGCCAGATCCTGTCGGCGACCAACAGGTGGTTGAACGTGCCGTGGATCGACTTGAAGAAGGCCCCGCAGTCGCGCTTGCGCGCCTCGTCGCTCAGCGAGGCGGCGGTCGCGTAGAGCTTTTCGTTCATCCACCGGTTGTAGCGAGCGAGGGCGGTCAGCCATTCGGGGCTGTTGACAAGCATGATTGGAGCCTTACGGTAGCGCGAGCATGAGCTGCCAGATCGTCATAACTCGCCGCACGCGTTCGCGCGCAGCGATGTCGTGCGCGGCAGCGCTCCTGGGCTGAGAGGGAACCCCTCATGGCCCGATCATCGGCGCCCCGCCCATCCGGGGGGGAATGTCTTCCTATGGAGGCCTCCATGTACAACCTCGAACCAACCATCATCATCAGCAACACCGATCGTCACCGCCTGTTCTCACTGCTCGACCTTCACGACACGCCTGCGTCGGAGAGGCTCTCGACCGAGCTGCACCGTGCGCGGGTCGTGGAGCAGCGAGACGTGCCCGCGGACGTGGTCGCGATGAACACGGAGGTCGTCTACGAGGATTGCGACACGTCGGCGCGGCGCACGGTGACGGTCGTGTATCCGCAGGATGCCGACCCTGCGCGTGGTCGCGTCTCCGTGCTCGCTCCGATCGGCTCCGCGCTCCTCGGGCTCCGCGTCGGTCAGACGATCGCGTGGGAGGTGCCGAACGGAAGGAAGCAGCTCCGCGTGCTCGAGGTCCGCCGCTGAGCGATCACGGGCCGCGGCGGCTGAGCGGGGGCGGTGTCCCCGCTTGCCCCGCGGCCCGCCGCCGGAACAGCGCCACTCGCGCCAGCAACACCGTGGTCACGGGGACGGAGATCGAGAGCAGGATGACGATGAGCCACGGGTGCAAGACGGGCCGAGACTCGGTCGCCGAGAAGTAGAGGATCCCGGCTAGCGACACGGTCCAGCTGCCGAACGTGTACGCGAGCGCGGGCGGATGCATGCGCAGAAAGAAGTCTCGCAGGCGCAAGAAGCCGATGGCGGAGATCACGACGAACAAGCCGCTCGCCACGAGCAACGCGGCCACGAGCGCTTCGATCCAGAACGGCGCCTGATTCATTCGATCACCTCGCCACGCAGGATGAACTTCGCCATCGCGGAGGAGCTCACGAAGCTGAACAGCCCGATCAGCAGCGCGGCGTCGAAGTACAGGTCGCTCTGGTGCTGGATGCCGAGAACGAGCAGCACGAGCATCGCGTGGAGGTAGAGCAAGTCGAGCGCGAAGACGCGGTCCTGTGCGCGTGGTCCGCGGACCAACCTGACGAGCACCAGCAACGAAGCGACCGCATAGCAGCCGAGCGCGAAGGCGATGGCGGTGGACAACAGGGCGCTCATTCGAAGATCTCCCGTAACGGCTTCTCGTAGCGATCCTTGAACCGCGCGACGAACGCGGCCTCCTCGTCGACATTCCACGCGTGCAGCAGCAGGGCGCTGCGATCGAGCGCCAGCTCCGACCACACGGTGCCCGGCACCACGGTCGTTACCATGGAGAGCGCGGCGAGCCCGACCGGATCACGCAGCTCCAGCGGGATCGTCACGAACATGGGGTTCGTGGGGCGCCATCGCCACGTGAGCACGTTCCACGCCACCTGGAAGTTCGAGCGCACCACATCGTAGCCGACGGTCAAGATGAAGCCCGCGATGACCAGCGGTCTCCGCACCCGGAGCCGCGTCGGTCGCAGGTTCGACGTCAGGATCGGGATCGAGATCGCCAGGATCAGCGCGATGGCCACGTGGCCGACGCTCGTCGAGCGCGCCAGCGCGAGCCACAAGGCGAACAGCGCGGCGGAGGTGAGCGGCGCAGGGACGAGCGTGCGGACGAACGTCACGGCGATGTCTCCGGCGCGGGCACGGGCGATGGTGAACGCGGACGCGATTTCGTCGACATCACTTTCTCGATATAGGCCCGTGGCTCGTGCAGCTCGGCGGCGGTGGCGCGCGCATAGCGCGTGACAGGCTCCGCGAAGATCGTGAGCAGGATGCAGGAGCACAGGAGCCCGAGCACCGCGATCGCCTCGGCTGCCTTCACCTCCGGCGCGGCGCGGTGACCGGTCGACCACAGGCTCCGGATGCCGGCGCGGGCGAGCGACACGGTGGCGGCGAAGCCGGACAGGAGGAGGAGCCCCATCATCATCCAGCCACCTGCGCTCGAGCCGAGGTCGCTCAGGACGGAGCGCAGCAACGAGAACTTCGCGATGAAGCCCGACAGCGGCGGCAGCCCGGCGACGAGGACGGTGCACGTCATGAAGGAGAGGGCGAGCAAGGCGATCGAGATCGGGAACACGCGGCCCACGAGGGGCATCTGGTCGTCATCGAGGTTGGTGTCCTCGCCGGGGGCGTCGAGATCCAGCAGTTGATGTTGACGCGTGGTCCCGATGCGCTCGATCAGCTCGACCAGGAGGAACAGCGCGCTCACGCCCAGCGTCGCCGTCAGCAGGTAGAACAGCGCCGCCGCCGTCACGGACGGCGTCCACTGTCCGATCGCCGCGAGGAGCGTCCCCGACGACACGATGATCGCGAAGCCGGCGATACGGTCGAGGCGCACCGTGGTCATGAGGCCGAGCGCGCCCACCGCGATGGTCGCGAGCCCACCATAGAGGAGCACGGAGTGCCCGAAGTGCGCCGATGGGCCGGCGGCCTCGGAGAACACCAGCGCCCACAAGCGCAGCACGGTGTACACGCCGACCTTCGTCATCACCGCGAACAGCCCGGCGACGGGCGCGCTCGCGGCGCCATACGCGGGCACGAGCCAGGCGTTGAGCGGCCACATCGCGGCCTTGATCAGGAACGCGAGCGCGAGGATGGCCGCGCCGGCGAGCAAGAGCCCTCGGTCGTTCGCCGGCACGTGCGCGACCTTCACGGCGATGTCGGCCATGTTGAGCGTCCCGAGGACGCCATAGAGCACGGCGAGGCCGACGAGGAACAGCGACGACGCGAGCAGGTTGACCGCGAGGTAGTGCAGGCCCGAGCCCACGCGCGGCAGGCCCGAGCCGTGAAGGTGCAGGCCATACGACGCCGCGAGCATGACCTCGAAGAACACGAACAGGTTGAAGAGGTCTCCCGTGAGGAACGCGCCGTTGAGCCCCATCAGCTGGATCTGGAACAGCGGATGGAAGTGCACGCCGACGCGGGCCCACCCTGCCTCCGCATACAGCGCGGCGCACAGACTCACGATCCCCGTCACCACCAGCATGAGCGCCGACAGCCGATCCGCGACGAGGACGATCCCGAACGGAGCCTCCCAGTTCGACGCCAGGTGCACGCCGGGGCCGTCGCCGTCGACGTAGCGCAAGATCGTCGCCGCCACCACGACGCCCATCGACGTGGCCACGACGTTGATGATCGACTTGAGGCGTCGCCGCTGCTCGCCGAGCATCACCAGCACGGCCGCCGTCACGAGCGGCAGGACGACGGGCACGATCAAGAGCTGCGACAGCGAACCGTTCACGGCTCTCCCTTGCCTCCATCGACGTGGTCCGTGCCGCTCAGGCCGCGTGATGCGAGCAGCACGACGAGAAACAGCGCCGTGGTCGCGAAGCCGATGACGATCGCCGTGAGCACGAGGGACTGCGGCATCGGATCGGTGTAGTGGTCGAGGTCAGCAGGAATCCCGGGGCTCACGATCGGCGGCTTGTTGGTGAAGATGCTGCCGATGCTGAAGATGAACAGGTTCACGGCGTACGAGAGCAGCGTGAGCCCCATGATCACCTGAAAGGTGCGTGGGCGAAGCACGAGCCACACGCCCGCTCCGCCGAGGACTCCGATGACGCATGCGAGGACCGCTTCCATCTGGCTACTCCTGGGGCTCCGGCGGTTCGGAGGTCTGCGGCTGGGTCAACCGGCCATGCGCACGCACGGATTGGTGAGCGAGCGCGGTGAGGATGAGCAGCGTCGCTCCCACGACGACCGCGAACACCCCGAGGTCGAAGAACGTCGCGCTCGGCAGATGCACGTCACCGATCAGCGGCAGCGTCGCGTGGAACGTGCGGGTGGTGAGGAAGGGGTAGCCAGCGGCGACCGCGACGAGCCCCGTGAGGGCGGCGAGCAGCAGCCCCACGCCGATCCACCGCGGTGGGTTCAGGCGTGCGTGCCGCTCGGTCCACCGCGTGCCGCCGACGATGTACTGCGTGAGCATCGCGATCGCGACGACGAGGCCGGCCACGAAGCCTCCGCCGGGCTCGTTGTGCCCGCGCAGCAAGAAGTGCGCGGCGACGACGAGGGACACCGGCAGCAGCAGGCGCGCGATGATCGAGGGCACCATCATGTAGCCCCGCGCTGCATCGTCCACCGTACGCGGCTTCACCAGGTCCGTGACGATGTCCGCCGGCAGGATCTGTTGTTGTTGCGGCTGGGCGATGGTCTCGGCCGGTGGGCGGAACCGACGCAGGAGGGCATAGACCGTGAGCGCGACCGCGCCGAGCACCGTGATCTCTCCGATCGTGTCGAAGGCACGGAAGTCGACGAGCATGACGTTCACGACGTTGGTGCCGCCTCCGTCGGGGAGCGCGCGATCGAGGAAGAACGGCGAGATGCTGTGCGGCGCCGGGCGGGTCAACATCGCGTAGGAGAGCGCGGCGAGACCGCCGCCCGCGCCGACCGCGAGCAGCAGATCGCGCGCACGCCGCGCCCGATCGCGGAGCGTGACGCGCGGGCGGATCGTCTCGATTCGCATGGGCAGCCACCGCAGGCCGAGCAAGAACAGCGTGGTCGTGACCACCTCCACGACGATCTGGGTGAGCGCGAGATCGGGTGCGGAGAACCAGGCGAAGGTGACGCACGTGACGAGCCCGGCGCCACCCATCAACGTGATCGCGACGAGTCGGTGGAACTTCGCCAGGACGGCCGCGGCGACCGCGCAGATCGCGCCGATCAGATCGCCACGAGGCTCATGACGAACGGCAGGTTGAAGCCATGCCACACGGCGAGGCTGTAGTCGGGCAGGCCACCACCCACGACCGGACCCGCCGCGGTGGCCAGCGAGGATCCGATCGAGATCGCCGGCACGATGCCGACGATGAGGCAGGCGAGGACCAGGAGCTGGATCGGCGCGAGCATCCAGCGCGGCGCATCTTCGGGCGTGCGTGGTAGATCGGTCGCGATCGGGCCGAAGAAGACGTCGTAGCCGAACCGCAGCGAGTACACGACCGCGAAGATCGCGGCGAGCGTCGCGATCACCGGGAGCCCGACCTCCACCCAGCGGTGCGACGTCAAGAACACCGTCTCGGCGAAGAACATCTCCTTGGAGAGGAAGCCGTTGAGGAGTGGCACCCCGGCCATGGCCGCGCTGGCGACGAGCGCGAGGACGCCGGTGCCCGGCATGCAGCGCAACAAGCCGCTCAGGCGGCGGATGTCGCGCGTTCCCGTCTCGTGATCGATGACCCCCGCGGCCATGAAGAGGGAGGCCTTGAACGTGGCGTGGTTCATGATGTGGAAGACGCCGGCCACCGCGGCGAGCGGACTGTTCAGGCCGAAGAGCAGCGTGATCAGACCGAGGTGGCTCACCGTCGAGTACGCGAGCACGCGCTTCAGGTCGTGCTGGAACATCGCGAGGTACGCACCGACGAGCAGGGTCGTGATCCCCGCGCCGCTCACGAGCCAGAACCACAGATCGGTGCCCGCCAGCACCGGCCACAGCCGCGCGAGCAAGAACACGCCCGCCTTCACCATCGTCGCGGAGTGCAGGAAGGCCGAGACGGGGGTCGGCGCCGCCATCGCCTGGGGAAGCCAGAAGTGGAACGGAAACTGCGCGCTCTTGGTGAACGCGCCGAGCAAGATCAGGACGAGCGCGACCGGATAGAGCGGGTGGGCTCGCACGTGCGCGCCTGCCGCGAGGACCACGTCGAGCTCGTAGCTGCCCACGATGTGGCCGAGCACGAGGACGCCCCCGAGGAGCGCGAGGCCGCCGCCGCCGGTCACGATCAGCGCCATG
>Ga0247829_10001544_pt1 | contig 10601 bp, 8 predicted proteins | sample 12C_Control_Day4_FD_207765 | JGI IMG/M metagenome (GOLD analysis project Ga0247829, IMG submission 207765) | Soil microbial communities from agricultural site in Penn Yan, New York, United States - 12C_Control_Day4 | ecosystem: Environmental > Terrestrial > Soil > Agricultural land | place: USA... | reverse complement strand
GACGCTCAAATGGCACAGGCGGACGTTCCGCATCGTGGATACCGCAGGGATCCGTCGGCCTGGGCGCGTGGCCAGGAGCGGCCAGCTCGAGTCGCTCAGCGTGATCCTCGCGCGACGCGCTATTCAGCAGGCCGATGTGGCGGTGCTCCTGATCGACGCGTCCATCGGTCCTGCCGATCAGGACGGTGCGATCGCCGGAGAGGCGGAGGCCGCCGGATGCGGCATCGTCATCGCTGCCAATAAATGGGATCTGATGAAGAGCAGGGGACCCGACTTCTACAAGAAATTCGATGACGAGCTGCGGCGGCAGTTGAAGTTTCTCGAGTATGCGCCGATCCTGCACATTTCGGCGACTACCGGCGAGCGCGCCGTAAAAGTCCTGGAGATGGTGGATCGTGTGGCGGCCGCGAGATCACGCCGCGTGCCGACAGGGGAGTTGAACCGGTTCGTCCAGCAGATCACCGCCGAACATCCGCCGAAAAGTCCGGGCAAGCGCGCGGTGCGCGTGCTGTACGCCGCACAAACAGGAACGGAACCGCCGGAGTTCGTCTTCTTCACCAACGTCGCGACCGAATTTCATTTCTCCTATCAGCGCTACCTGGTGAACCGGTTGAGGGAGCAGTTCGATCTCGAAGGCACGCCGATCCGCCTGCACGTGCGGCGGCGCGAGAAGAAAAGCGCGTCCTGAACGGCGCCTCAGGCGAGTTGATTCCGCAGGATTTTCAGCACCGCGCTGGCTACGGCGTCAGGATCGAGGGGCTTCGTGCATTGCATGCGGAAACCGGCCGCAAGTGCCCGAGCTTCGTTGTCGGCACCGGCATAGGCGGTCACTGCGATGACCGGTACTTTCGCGAAGGCAGGGTCCATTTTCTTTAGCAGGCCGAGAAACGCATAACCGTCTTCGTGCGGCATGCCGATGTCGGCGAGGATCACGTCCGGCACCCATGCTTCCGAGGCCTGCAACAGCTCGACCGCTTCGCGGGCACTCGGCGCGGACAGAACCGTAGCGCCAAAACCTTCGAGGCCGAGCGACAGCAACTGCCGCCAGTCATTGTCGTCGTCGATCAGCAGCACCTGGATACCCGCGAGCGGCAGGCCGCTGAGGCCGCGCGCTTCGCCCACCTCGGAAAGCGTTTCTGTCTTCACCTCGGGGAACGTCACCGTGAAGACCGAGCCCAGGCCGCGTCCGTCGCTCTCGACCGCTATGCGGCCGCCGTGAAGCTCGACGAGCTGCCGCACGAGCGCAAGGCCGAGGCCCAGCCCGCCTTCGGTACGGCTGGTGGATGCGTTCGCCTGTCTGAATCGCTCGAATACGTAAGGCAGAAACTCGGGGGCGATGCCCTGGCCCGTATCGCGAACGATCAGCCGCACGGGCCCAGGCTCGTCGGGAATGGAGATCTCGACGGTTCCGGCGGCAGGCGTGAACTTCACCGCGTTCGACAGCAGATTCCAGGCGATCTGCTGCACGCGATCGGCATCCGCAATGACCGGGCGCGGACGGGCGCCGAGCGACGAGACGATGCGCACGCCTTTGGCGGCAGCGGCGGGCGCGACGACATCGATCGCGGCGTTCGTCGCCGCCACCAGATCCATCGGCGCCATCTCGAGACGGAGCTTGCCGGTGACGATGCGAGCCATGTCGAGCATGTCCTCGACCAGGCGCGACTGGGCGGTTGCGTTGCGGTCGATGACGCGAAGCGCGTTCTCGAGCGTGGCAGGATCGACCGTCCTGCTGAGGAGAATGCGCGTCCAGCCGACGACCGCATTGAGCGGTGTGCGTATCTCGTGCGAGAGCGTCGCAAGAAATTCGTCCTTGATGCGGAGTGCCGCCTCGGCGGCCCCGCGCGCCCGCTCCGCGGAGGCGATCTGCCGGCGCAGCTCGGCCTCGCTCTTGACGCGATCCGACACGTCGTCGATGACCGTGATGGTACCGACGATCCGCCCTTCCGCGAAGAGCGGCGCGATCCGGCAACTCTGAGGCATCGGCTTCGTCGAGCCGCCGTCACCCCGCACGGGAATCTCGATCAGAAAGCGGTGCAGCGGCTGCGCCAGCACGATGATCTCTCCGTCGAGCGCGGCGCGGTAGTAGCGTTCGAAGCCGCGTGCGCCGATCTCGGGGAAGGCGGACGCGATCGACTGGCCGATCACGGATTCGGACGCGCGACCGGACTGCCGCTCGAGCCATTTGTTCCAGGCGCGAACGTGCAGGTCGACATCGGTCGTGAGGATTCCCCGGTTCGAGAATTCCTCGAGCCATCTCAGCATGGCTCCGTACAGGGTGGGATGATCGGCGGCCATCTCAGTCGGCCCCTCTCTCCCACGCCTCGACCGCTTTGATCAGACGATCGAGTGAAGCGACGCTCAACACGATGACCAGGTATCCCGTCACGGCCGCGTCGCGGAGCTGGAAACCGGCGTGCACCAGCAGCCCGTAACGCATCCCCTCGCGATTGACGAGCAGCGATTCGAGCACGCCATGCAGCGTGTCGAGGTCCAGGTGCGGAATCGAAAAGGAAACCTGAACGTCGAGCAGGTTGCCGAACGTCCCGAGACACGCGTTCAGCAGGATGTTGCCGACTTCGGTGAGCACCTCGCGCGCCGATGCGTCGACATGGAGCGGCAGCGCCGGTTCATCCGTGAGCAGTTCCTTCAGGATCCCCGCCGCCTGATAATTGAGGATCAGCAGTGCATCGCCGGCGACAGGACCGGAAAAAATCTGATGCACGCTGGCCACGTCGTCGCGGATAACGCTGGCGAGCGCATCTTTCAGGTTCTCGATGGGATGGATGGATACGGCGGGTACGTCGAGAAGCACGCGGTGGCCGGTCAACTGTGAGAGCGACGCCGCCGCGCGACCGAAGCCGATGTTCAACAGCTCTTTGAGCGCATCCTCCTGTATCGCGGTCAGATCCATTACACCTGCCCCTGCAGCGCGCGCCGCACGGTCGTCAGGAGGTTGTCGGCTTCGACGGGCTTGGTGAGGAACCCTGCGCCGCCGCCGCTTTCCACCATGTTCCTCGACGAAGTCTGCACGTCGGCCGAGACGACGATCACGCGAGCCGCCGGATCGATCTCACGCAGCTTCGCCAGAACGTCGAGCCCATACATTCCCTTCATCACCAGATCGAGAATGACCACTGCCGGCTTGTGGACGAAGTACTGCTCGAGCGCCGTCATCCCGTCCGTAGCCTCGATGACTTCATAACCGGCGCTTTCGAGAATGCGCCGCGAGCTTCGTCTCGCCAGTGCCGAGTCGTCGACGACGAGAACCGTCGTACTCATACGGCGCTCATTATCTGCTCGGCAATCCGCTCGAGGGGAACCGACATGTCACTCAGGCCGGCTTCGACGACCGATCGCGGCATCCCGTAAACGACGCAGCTCTCCTCGGCTTCCGTGATCACCCGTCCTCCCTTGGCCTTGATCCACGCGGCTCCCTCCCGGCCGTCGGATCCCATACCTGTCATCACCACTCCGAGCACGCGAGCGCCGTAGACCTCCGCAGCCGATTGGAACAGAACGTCCACCGCCGGTCGATGCGGGGTGTCGAGCGGGTGCAGCGAGAGATGCAGACGAACCACGGCGGATTCGCGCACGAACGTGAGATGCCGCCCAGCGGGCGCCAGGTAAGCCGTTCCCGCCGTCACCTCTTCGCCCCCCTTGGCCTCGACGACGGTCAGGGGAGCGAGTTCATTCAACTTGGCCGCGTACATTTCGGTATAGCCGACCGGCATGTGCAGGACCATGGCGATCGGCGCCGGACAATCAGCGGGAATCTGACTGAGCACCAGTTTCAGAGCCTGCGGGCCGCCGGTCGAGGTGCCGATCACGACGACGTCGAGTGCGGCGTGAGTCGTGAGACGCCTGAGAACTTTACCATGCGGAAACGGAGAAGGTGAGAGAACGGCGCGCATCGGCGCCGCGCCCGCCGCTGCTTTCACTTTCTCGATCAGCTCGTCGCCGATCTCCATCAGGCGATCCGTCGCCAGAGCAGTCGGCTTCTGGATGAAGTCCACGGCCCCGGCGTCCAGGGCTGCGAGCACCTGTTCTGCGGCTGCGCTCGCGATGCTCACGACGAGAATCGGCACCGGCCGGCGCGCCATCTGGGTACGCACGAAGGTGACACCATCCATGGACGGCATGTTCAGATCGCAGGTGACGACGTCCGGCTTCAGGTCGGCGACGACCTCGAGCGCCTCACCGCCGTCGCGGGCGGTGCCGACCACCTCGATGAACGGGCTCCGCGACAGCATCTGCCTGAACACTTTGCGCACGTACGCCGAATCGTCGACCACGAGCACGCGCACGATACCACTCATCAGCCGTTGTCCTTCCCGATTGACCGCTTGACGTAGACGAAGGCTTCGCCGACCTGCTCCAGATCGAAGCAATCGGTCAGCCGCAGCAACGACTCGGCCGCGCCCACACAGAGATACCCTGGGGTCGGCATGGCGCGAGCAAACGTCTCGAGCACGCGGCGAATTGCCGTATCTGAAAAATAAATGAAGACGTTACGACACAGGATCACGTCCGCCCATGCGCGGCGTTCCACTTCGGCGGTGTCGAGGAGGTTCACTCGACTCCACGACACGCGCGCCGCAAGCGAGGGATCGATTCTCCATCGTGAGCCTTCCGCCTTGAAGTACCGGGTCCGCAGCAGCGGTGGCAGTGAGCGAAAGGCTCTTTCGCGATAGAGTCCGGCGGCCGCGGCCGTAAGAGCGGCAGGGCTCGCGTCACTGCCTTCGATCTGCACCGAGTCCAGCAACCCGCGCTGGTCGAGCATGATAGCGAGGCTGAGCGGCTCTTCGCCGCTGGCGCATGGAACGGACCAGAGTCGAACGCGCCGCCCGAGCGTTTGTGCCAGGGCCGGCACGATCACCTGCGCGACGGCGTTCAGCTGGTCGGTCTCGCGCCAGAAGTACGTCTCGGGAACGCTCAACGCGTCCATCACTGCGTGCCATTCGTCACCTGACGTGTCGTCGTACTTCAGGAAGTAGTAGTAGTCGAGAAATGTATCGAACCCGCGGTTTGCCACTCGCGGCGCAAGGCGGTCCGACATCTGGCCAATCCTCGAATCGTCATAGAAGAGGCCCGTCCGCTCGTGCACGAGATCGCGCACGAGCGTGACCGCTGTATGCGGCAGGCCAAGACTGTCGGCATCGAACGCCACGTCAGTCGGGTCGTCGGACCGTCGCCAGCGCCTCGGCGCTGGCACGCCGGACCGCCTTCGATGGATCGCCTTGCGCCAGCCTGCCGAGAATCTGATCGAACATGCGCGTGCCGAGACGGGCGATGGCCACCGCGGCCGTTTCGCGCACGCGTGGGTCCTCGTCAGCCAGAGCCGCTTCGAGGAAGCGCGTGGCCTCGGGTCGTCGATAGCGGGCCAGCGCATCAACGGTTCGCCGACGGACATTCGGCTGCACGTGATTCAATCCGCGGGCCACGCGATCGATGAGCGCCGGCGGGATCAGCGGCAGTGCGGCCAGCGCCGCCACAGACCGGTCCGTGTCCGCCAACAACCCGACCAGTGAATCGACGGCTGCTGACGCCGAACTGCCCCGGGCAGTCGCACAGCTCGTGAGCGCCTGGATCGCGGCCTCCACGACAGACGGGTCCGCGTCGGCGGCCGCCAGCCACGCGAGCGCGCTGACCGCCTCCTCTGTTGCCATGGCGGCGAGGCCGTGGATCGCCGCCTTTCTTCTCGAGGGGTCCGAGTTTCGCGCGGCCGTGCGCAACATGTGCATGGCCTCATCGCCGCCAAGACATCCGAGCGTGAAGAGGGCGGCAGCCGCGACGTCGGTGTTCTCTTCCCGCGCGCACCGCGTCAGCGGTGCCAGCTCCGGCGCTGCGCGCCGTGCGCCGATGGCTTCGAGCGCGGCCACGCGCACCGGCTCGGCAGGATCGTGTTCAGCGAGGGCAAGCAGCTCCGGCAGCGGCGCCCCGTCCCGCTGCTGTCCGAGGCTGCGCGCGGCGAAATAGCGTACCCACAGATCGCTGTCACCGAGCGCACGCACGAGCAGCGGCACGGCGCCGGCTGGGTCCACCCTCGCGAGAGCACGTGCGGCCGCTGCCCGCGCTTTCGCTGAATCCCGCTGGAGCGCCGAGTCGAGCAGGCCGACGACGCCATCGTCATCGAGAAACGGCAGGTGTTCGAGCGCAGCAATGCGCACGCGCTCCTCGCGATCGCCCGCGCGCGCGAGTACCGCGTCGATGACAGCCGGATAGCCGAAATAACCGGCAATGCGGACGGCCGACTCCCGCGCAACCGGGTCGGAATCTTCGATCAGCACCTTGATCCTGGCGGGCATCTCGTCATGGCCGATCGAGTTCAGCGCACCAATCGCGGCAAGACGAACAGCCGTCTGGGGATGTGAGAGAAGCCCGAGCAGCGGCTCGAAAGCGGATACATCGCCGATCTTTGCGAGCGCTCCGCATACGCCGATCGACATCGCCGGATCCTCGAGGGTCGTGATGAGCGCGGGTGTCGCCCGGCGGCTGCCGATTGCGCCGAGGGCGGCGATCGACGCCGTGCGCAGTTCCTGGTCCTCCGACGAGAGCGCATCCACCAGCACTTCGACCGCCGGCTCCCCGATGCGAACGAGGCCGGCGACGGCGTCGGTTCGCACAAGAGGATCGTGCAACAGCGTGCGCAGCGCGCCCAGGCCCTCTGTTCCGCCGATCCAGCCCAGAACGCGCGCCAGGGCGATGCGTGTGTGCTCGTCCTCGGCGGCAAGACCGCGGAGCAGGTGCTGCCGTCCGGACGCTGACACGCTTTGACGGACGACGGAGGAGACGTCGAGCTCCTCGCTCGCGAGCCGCGTGCCGATTGCGGCAATCGCACGGGCGATCGGCGCAGCCGCGGCTTCCGAGTGGTTGAGCATGTCGACGAGCGGTACGATCGCGCGCTCGTCCCCAAGACGGCTCAATGCGTCCGCTGCGGCATCGCGGAACTCCTCCACGGCGAGCATCTCCACGAGCCGCGGTGCAATACGCGAATCGCCGATGAGCGCCAGCGCTTCCAGCGCTGCGAATCCCAGGAAGAAATCTCCCGATGCAGCGATCGCGATGAGCCTGTCGACCGCGCTGTCCGCACGGAGCCGACCAAGTGCTTCGATGGCGTGAAAACGGACGTTCGTATCCGGGTCGTCCAGCGCGCTCAGGAGCGGTGGCACGGCGGCAGGGTGATGCTGCTCACCGAGCGCCAGCGCCGCCTGCATCCTCAAGTCCACGTCGTCGTTCTGCAGCAGCTGCGAGAGCGGACGAGTGATGTCGACGTCGGTGACGGCGAGCAGTCGCAAGGCGCTGCTGAGTGTGCTGAAACTCCGGTGATGACGCTGCAGGGTTTCCAGAACGGCCTGGAGCAGGTCCGCGTCCGCGGCGCTCGCGAGGCGGTTCACCGCGGCGCGGCGAACGCGCCAATCGTCGCTATGAAGATCTTCGGGGACGGCCGTGTCGGAATCCTGTCGCGCACTAGCGGCAATCGCGGCAGCCGCGGCGCGGCGGCGATCGTCGCTGTCACTGGCCAGCGCCTCCGAGAGATCGCGTTCCGCGTCGAGCTCGGGCGTGACATCCTGCACCGTGATGATCAGGCCGGCGACCCGCTCCGCATCGAGCAGCGGACCGACCGTGACGCGCTGCTGCATCACCTCGAAGTGCGCAGAAGGGGAGAGCGGCGGACACGGAAAGACGGCGCCGTTGAGGGCAGGGGTGAGCACCTGTACCACGCCCGACTGGATCGTTTCGCGAAAGCGCTCCACCAGGCCGCGCTGTTCGAGGGACGGGAAGAGCTCCGCGAGCGGCCGCCCGCGGGCCGCTTCAGGTGAGATCGACGTTGCCGCGCTGAGCCAGTCGTCGATCGAGAGGACGATCAGCTCGGCGTTTGTCGTCAGGACGCCCAACCGGCCGGAAGAGTTCATCTAGCCGGATCAGCGACCGTTCGCACGTGCGCGCCCCTTGGGTGGGCGCCGACCGGCAACGGTGCTGCGCAGCGTGGCGGCCTGGCCGAGGAGGTTCGCAGCGCTGCCGCGTACCTCGTGGACACCCGCCGCATTCCGCTCGCTGATGCGGCGGACGTCGGCGAGCTGCGTCAGCAGGCTCTCCGAAACGGTGGAGTACTCCTTGTTGGCTCGCTGAATCAATTTGATCTGCTTCGAGGTGTTCGCCGCCGCCGTGGCCACATCCCTCATCGTGCGCGCCTGCTCGGCGAGCGCCCGGGCGGCTTGTTCCGACTGCTGGCGCATGCTGCCGGCGGCGGTGGTGATCTGCGAAGCCGCCGTGCTCTGTTCGTTCATCGCGCGCGAGACCTGCTGTGACTGTCGTGCCAGCGCGTCGGCTGCACGCGCGATCTGATCCGTCGCTGCCGCCTGTTCGCCGACCGCACGCGCCGTTCCGCTCACGTCACGTCGCATCGACTCGACAGCCTGCGCGATTTCCGAGGCGCTTTTCGCCTGTTCGCTCGTGGACTTGCGCACCTGCAGCGCGAACTTCGTCGTGCTCTGCGCCGCCTTGATGACATCGCGCGCCGCCCGGCCCTGCTCGGCGACAGCCTTGGCGGTTTCCTGCGAGATCTTCCGCATCTGCCCTGTCGCCTGAACGATCGAGTTCGCGGTGCTGACCTGTTCGGCTGTCGCTGCCGCGACATGGCGTGCCTGCTCGGTGGTGGCCACGATCGCGCTCACGACTGTCTGCGCCGCGGAGCGCTGTTCCTCGGTGGCGCGTGCAATCTGTGCGACGAGGGTGGATGTCTCCGACAATCCCGACAGGATCTTCTTCAGACCGGCCGCGCCACTTTCCGCCAGGACGCTGCTGTCGTCGGCAACGCGAAGCCCTTCATTGGAAGCCGCCAGCGCATCCTGCGACACTTCCTGCAAGGCCTTGATGATGCCCGCGATGTCGGCGGTGGCTTTCGCCGATCGATCCGCCAGGTTCCGGATCTCTTCTGCGACGACGGCGAACCCGCGCCCGGCATCGCCCGCCCGCGCCGCTTCGATGGATGCGTTCAGTGACAGCAGGTTGGTGCGCTCGGCGATCAGGTTGATGGTATCGACGATGGAGCCGATGTCGTTGGCGCGCCGGCCCATCTCCTTCATCACCGTCGCCGACTGCACCATCGATTCGCGCAACCGCGAGATCCCCTGGATGGACCGCTGAACACCCGCGCCCCCTTCTTCGGCGTCGCGTGCCGCGCGCGTGGTCGCCTCGTCGGCCCGACGTGCCAGCGCCGCGACCGATTCCGTCGATCGCTCCATCTGTGTTGCGCTTGCCGCGGCGGCAGTCGCCGCCTCGGTGATCCGCCTGCCGTTTTGCGCGACCGCCTGCACGGAACGGGACATCTCTTCGATAGAGGTGGAGTTCTCTTCCACTGCGGTCGCGAGGTTTTCCGTCATCGCGCCCACCTGCTCGATGGACGCGGCAATCTCGTTGATCGACGAGGCTGTCTCTTCGGCCGCCGCGGCAAGATCGTCGGCGTTGCCCGCCACGCCCTTGATGGACTGCGAGATCTCCTCGATTGCCGCCGCTGTCTCCGTTACGCTGCTCTGGAGGCTCTCGGTGTCGCGATTCACGGCGCGCGATGATGTCGCAACCTGATTGATCGACGTCATAATCTGCTGCGCGGCCGTCGCCATTTCCTGCGAAATGCCGGCGACGCTCTGAATCGAGGCGGCCGTCTCTTCGATGGAGGCCGCGGTTTCCGTCGAGGAGGCAGCGAGGCTGCTGGTGTTCGACGTCACCTGCTCGATCGACGCGGCCATCTCGTTGACCGAAGACGACACCGACTCCGCCGACGTTGCCACAGAGTCCGCCTGACTCGCGGTTTCCCTGAGCGATGACGCCATCTGGTCGAGACCGCTGAGCGCGCTCTCGACCGATGCGAGCTGGGTGCCGGCGCCTTCCGAGACCTCTTCGTTCAGGCGCGCGAGGACGTTTGCCGAGCCGGCCAACAGCTCCGCCTGGTCCAGCACCGCCTGTGAGTTGAACGTCGACGAGCCGTTCGTTCCGTGTGATTTGCCATTGCGTGCCATGTGCTTACTTCTCCTGTGCCGCGAGCTCGTTCGTGTTCAGCAGTTCCGTCACGTCAAGAATGAGGATCATCCGCCCGCCGATCGTCGCGACACCCCGCAAGTACTTGCCCGTCGTGCCGGTCAGTCCTTCGGCCGGGGGATGGATCGTTTCGGATGGAATCGTGACGAACTCGCGCGCGGCGTCGACGATCAGGCCGACGCTTCGCCCTTCGCGCTGGACGACAACCAGGCGCGTCCGCGCATCGACGGGGACCCGCTCGAATCCAAAACGTGCGCGCAGGTTCACGGCGGGGACGACCGCTCCGCGCGAGAAGACGACGCCATCCACGTGCTGCGGCGCATTCGGCACGCGGGTCACGTCTTCGACGAGTTCCACGTGAGCGACGTCCTGGCTCGCCACGCCGTAGGTGGTATCGACCACGGTGAACAGAATGTAATTGTCCTTCACGCGTCACTCCGTAACGCCTGCGCGGCGGACGCTTCGCTCGCCAGCCGCGCGGTCCTGAGAAGGTCAAGGATCAGCACGACGCGTCCGTCACCAAGGTCGGTCGCCCCCGTGATCCCCTCCGACCGGATCAG
>Ga0247829_10001543_pt1 | contig 10602 bp, 10 predicted proteins | sample 12C_Control_Day4_FD_207765 | JGI IMG/M metagenome (GOLD analysis project Ga0247829, IMG submission 207765) | Soil microbial communities from agricultural site in Penn Yan, New York, United States - 12C_Control_Day4 | ecosystem: Environmental > Terrestrial > Soil > Agricultural land | place... | reverse complement strand
GAAGGAGATCGAGGGCAAGATCCGCGAGAAGGCGGGCGTGCAGAAGATGGCGCCGGCCGTCGCCGCGGAGGCCGAGGAGCCGGAGAACAGCAAAGTCGAGAAGCTGCCGACCCGCAAGCGCGGATAGCCGTGGAAACCTGGTACCGCAAGACGCTGGGCGACGGCGTCGCGGCATCCGCGCCGTCGCTCAGGATCCAGCAGCTGTTCCCGCCGTTGTTCGCAGCCTCGGGGCAGCCGTCGAGCATGGCGGTATTCGCGAGGCATGACCGCAAGGCGAACCGGGTCACGGCGTACTTTTCGCCACGTGCGGTCGAACTGGCTGCGCTGTTCGGCGCCGAGCCCTGCGACAAGCCGCCGAGCGACGGCATCGGTCTGCTCGTAGGCGATGCACGCAGCTGGGCGATGTTCTTTCCAGATCGGGCGCAACGACGACGGACTCTCGCGACGAACTGAAAGCGCGGGCGTTGCGCTATCTGGCGCGGCGTGAGCATTCGCGCGACGAGCTCGCCCGCAAGCTCGCGCCGCACGCCGAATCACCCGAACTCCTTGAGGCACTGTTGCGCGAGTTGGAGAGCAGGAAGCAGCTCTCCAACCAGCGCTTTGCCGAGGTGCGCGCAAACTGGCTGGCGCGCAAGTACGGCGCCGCGAGGATCCGCCACGATCTGAAGAGCAAGGGTGTCTCGGAAGAAGTTTCCGATCGCGCCGTCGCGGAGCTGGACGACACGGCGAAAGCGAAGGAAATCCTCGCGCGCAAGTACCGCACGCCGGCCACGACCCGGGAAGAGCGTGCGAAACGCGCCCGCTTTCTGCAGAGCCGCGGATACTCCTACGATACGATCCGCGCCTTGGGGTTATCCGGCAGTACTAATTTTTCGGAAGAGTAAACGCGCCGCTTTCCTCGTTCGTTTTTCACGCACGCGTCACTGCGTGGAAAGGAGGTGAAGGAGAATGGATCAGGCACAGGCATTGGCGATCGTGCGGTCGCTGGCGAACGGCGTCGATCCCGAGAGCGGCGAGGTGTTCGGGGCCGACACTGCGTATCAGCGCCCGCAAGTGGTGAGGGCGCTGTACCAGGCGGCCGCGGCACTCGAGCGTATCGAGCGCTTCGAGCGGCGCCGGCAGCAGATGCCGCAGAAGACCGGCGAGCCGTGGACCGAGGACGAGGACCGCAAGCTGCTCGCCGCGTTCGACGCGGGGCGTGCGCTGCAGGAGCTCGCCGCGGCGCACGAGCGCACCATGGGAGCGGTACGCGCGCGACTCCTGAAGTACGGGCGCATCAACGCTTAGCGGTTACCGGGGCGGCCGGCCGGCGACCCCGGGTTTTTGCGCAGTGCAGTAGAATCTCCGAGTGAAATCGAACGAAATCCGCTCGAGCTTCCTCGAGTACTTCCGCTCCAAGGGCCACACCATCGTGGCTTCCAGTCCGCTGGTGCCGCAGAACGACCCGACGCTGCTGTTCGTCAACTCGGGCATGGTGCAGTTCAAGGACGTGTTCCTCGGCAAGGACAAGCGCCCGTATACGCGCGCCACGACATCGCAGCGCTCGGTGCGCGCCGGCGGCAAGCACAACGACCTGGAGAACGTGGGCTACACCGCGCGCCACCACACGTTCTTCGAGATGCTCGGCAATTTCTCGTTCGGCGACTACTTCAAGAAGGACGCGATCCAGTTCGCGTGGGAGCTGCTCACCAAGGTCTACAAGCTGCCGCCGCAGCGGCTGTGGACCACGGTCTACCAGACCGACGACGAGGCCTACGAGCTGTGGACCAAGGTGATCGGCGTGCCGCCCGAGCGCTGCGTGCGCATCGGCGACAAGCCCGGCGGCCAGAAGTACCAGTCGGACAACTTCTGGCAGATGGCCGATACCGGCCCCTGCGGTCCCTGCAGCGAGATCTTCTACGACCACGGCCCGGGCATTCCCGGCGGACCGCCGGGATCGCCGGACGCGGACGGCGACCGCTACATCGAGATCTGGAACCTGGTGTTCATGCAGTTCAACCGCGACGACAAGGGCGCGATGAATCCGCTGCCCAAGCCGTCGGTCGACACCGGCATGGGCCTCGAGCGCATCGCCGCGGTACTGCAGGGCAAGCATTCCAACTACGAGATCGACCTGTTCCAGGACCTGATCAAGGCCGCGGCGCGGGAGACCGGCGAGAAAAACCTGAAGAACCCGTCGCTCAACGTCATCGCCGACCACATCCGCGCGTGCAGCTTCCTGATCGTCGACGGTGTGATCCCCGGAAACGAAGGCCGCGGCTACGTGCTGCGCCGGATCATCCGCCGCGCCATCCGCCATGGCTACCAGCTGGGACAGAAGCAGCCGTTCTTCTACCGGCTGGTCGCGGACCTCGACCGGGCGATGGGCGATGCCTACCCGGAGCTGCGCCAGGCGAAAGATCGCGTCGCCGACACGCTCAAGACCGAGGAGGAGCAGTTCGCCAAGACGCTCGAGAACGGCATGAAGCTGTTCGAGGCGGGCGCGAAGACCGAAGCGCGCGCCACCAGCTACATCCGCGACCACTTCGTGCACGACTTCGCGAGCTACGACGACGGCGTGTTCCACAAGGCCGGTGAAGACGTGCTGGTGAAGGTGAAGAAGGCGGGCTCGGTGGTGAACGTGGACGACCTGGTGCGCAAGTCGCTGGAAGAGGTCGACCGCTATGCCGCCAGGAGCGGAAAGCCGGCGCGCATGTACCTGGTGTTCCACGGCAGCTCCGACAAGACGCCCGAGGAGCTGCTCGACAAGGTGAGCCGCGGCAAGGAATACGACAAGGTGCGCGTCCTGTATTTGAAGGAAGCGTCGATCCCGTTCGACGGGCGCACCGCGTTCACGCTCTACGACACCTACGGCTTCCCTTTCGACCTGACGCAGGACCTGTGCCGCGAGAAGGGCATCCCGGTCGACGTCTCGGCTTACGACACCGCGATGCAGGAGCAGCGCGCCAAGGCGCGCGCGGCGTCCAGGTTCGCAATGGAGGCGGGGCTCGAGTACTCCGGCGGCAAGACCGAGTTCCGCGGCTATGACACGCTGACGCATTCGTCGAAAGTGGTCGCGCTCTATCGGGAGGGCGCGCGCGTCGATGCGCTGAAGAGCGGCGACACCGGCACGGTGGTGCTCGACGAGACGCCGTTTTATGCCGAGGCCGGCGGCCAGGTCGGCGACCGCGGCGAGCTGATCGGCTCGGGCGGCACCTTCGAGGTCGACGACACGCAGAAGATCCGCGCCGACGTGCACGGGCACCACGGCATGCTGAAGACCGGCACGCTGAAAACCGGCGACCGGGTCGAGGCGCGCGTCAACACCGCGCTGCGCGCGAGCACCATGCGCAACCACTCGGTCACTCACCTCATGCACAAGGCGCTGCGCGAGGTGCTCGGCACGCACGTGCAGCAGAGAGGCTCGCTGGTCGACGCCGAGAAGACGCGCTTCGACTTCTCGCACGACAAGCCGATGAGCGAGCAGCAGCTCCACGAGGTCGAGCAGCGCGTGAACGCGGAAATCCTGCAGAACTCGCCGACGCGCGCCCAGGTCATGCCGATCGAGCAGGCGAAGAAGTCGGGCGCAGTGATGCTGTTCGGCGAGAAGTACGGCGACGAGGTGCGCGTGCTCGACATCGGCAGCTCGCGCGAATTCTGCGGCGGCACGCACGTCGCGCGCACCGGCGACATCGGCGTGTTCAAGATCTATTCGGAAGGCGGGGTCGCGGCCGGCATCCGGCGCGTCGAGGCCACCACCGGGCCCAACGCGCTCGCGATGATGGATCGCCAGCTGCAGGAGTTCCACGGGATCGCCAGGGAGCTGCGCGCGCAGCCCGGCCCCGGCATGGTCGAGAAGGCGGTGAAAAACCTGCTCGAGGAAAAGAAGGCGCTGGAAAAGGAGCTGTCGAAGGCGCGCTCGAAGCTGGCGATGGGTCAGGGCACCGACCTTGCCTCCCAGGCAGTCGACGTGAAAGGCGCCAAGGTGCTGGTCGCCACGCTGGATGGCGCCGACGCGAAGACCCTGCGCGAGACCATGGACAAGCTGAAGGACCGCCTGAAATCGGCGGCCATCGTGCTCGGCGCGGTGACCGACGGCAAGGTCGCCCTGATCGCCGGCGTCACCGCCGACCTCACCGGGAAGCTCAAGGCCGGCGAGCTGGTGAATTACGTGGCGCAGCAGGTCGGCGGCAAGGGCGGCGGCCGTCCCGACATGGCGCAGGCCGGCGGCACCGACCCGGCCGGGCTGCCGAACGCGCTGGAGTCGGTGAGATCCTGGGTGGAGCAACGCGTATGAGAGCTTTGCTTTTGACAGTCACGCTGGCAATTCCAGTCATGGCCGGGGCGCATCACGGCTGGAGCGAGTACGACACCGCCAAGGTGCTCAAGCTCACCGGCAAGATCGTCGAGTCCGGTTACGAGCACCCGCACGGCCATATCCGTTTCGAGGCCAAGGGAGAAGGGGCCACGGCAGGCAAAACCTGGATGGTGACGCTTGCGCCGCCGTCGCGCATGGAAAACCGCGGCTTGCCGAAGGAATGGCTGAAGGCCGGTGCCAGCGCCACGGTCGAGGGCTATCCCAACCGTAACAAGCCCGAAGAGATGCGCGCCGAGCGCATCATCATCAACGGCAAGACCATCGAGCTGCGATGAGTCCGGCGCCGGGCGGCGCGTTCGGCGCGCTCGAGGCGTCCGGCCTCGGGCAGGCGATGCGGCAGTGGCTGTGGCTCTATCCCTCGGTCGAGATCGTGCACATCGTGGGCATCGGCCTGCTGTTCGGCTCGATCGTGGTGTTCGACCTGCGCCTGCTCGGCCTCGCCCGGGACATCCCGGTGAAGAGGCTGGCGCGGCATGTGCTGCCGTGGAGCGCGGGCAGCTTCCTGCTGATCGTGCCGAGCGGATTGCTGATGTTCACCGCGCACGCCACCGAGTTCATCGACAGCGAGGTGTTCGTCATCAAGATGCTGCTCATCATGGCCGCGGGAGTGAACGCGGCGCTGTTCCATACCATTACGTTCCGCACCGCGGACGTGTGGGACTCGGAAGAGATGCGCAAGCTGCCGCCGCCGCCGTCGGCGCGCCTCGCCGGCGGGCTGTCGCTGCTGATCTGGATTTCGGTAATCGCCTGCGGGCGGCTACTCGCCTACTTCTAAAACCCGATTCGCTGCTTCTTGGAGCGCCCGTCCTGGATGTCGTCCGGGCCGAGCTCGCTGCGTCCGGCGAGCTTGGCGTTGCCGAACGCGGCCTGCAGCGCGCGGCGCATCTCGCGCGGCGCGAGCGAAGCCAGCTTGTCGAGCGCCGATTCCGACGGCACCGACGGGAACTGGCGGCCCCAGTCGTGCGCGCTGCGGATGTCGCTGTAGATCGAGAGCGCGATGGCGCGCGAGCCGGCTTCGTCGGGCGCCTCGATCTGGTACACGTTCAGGCGATCGAGCAGCGGCTCGGGCACGCGCCCGGCATCGTTGGCGGTGGCAAGCCATACCGCGCCGGAGGCGTCGATCGGCAGCTCGACGAATTCGTCGATGAAGCGGGTGGCGGTCTTGATTTCCAGCAGCTCGTAGAGCGCGCCGAGCGGGTCGTACTGGCCGTCTGCGCTCGCCTTGTCGAGCTCGTCGACCACGATCACCGGGTTGGCGTAGTCGCCGTTCAGGAAGGTGTCGAATACCTTGCCGGGCTTGGCGTTCTTCCATTGCGAGGAGGCGCCCGACAGCACCCAGCCGGCGGTGAGAGAGCTCATCGGTACGAAGCCGAAACCGGTGCCGAGCATCTCGGCCACCTTGCGCGCGAAGTGGGTCTTGCCGATGCCCGGTGCGCCGAGCAGCAGCATCGGCGGCAGCTCGACCGAGTCGTTGGAATCGATGCAGAGCGCGAGGTGCTTGCGGATGTCTTCCAGCACCTCGGTGAAGTTCGGCAGCTCGGCGAACAGGCCTTCCATCGCCGGCAGCGCGGAGGGCTTGACGGTGAAGCGCTGGCCGCCGAGCCGCACCATCTTCTCGTACAGCGTGCGCAGCGCTTCGTTGGCGCTGGGCGAAAGCTCGGTCAGCGCTTTCTCGACCGTGCCGACGTCGTAGACGTCCTTGAAGCCCGCGATCGGTATGGAGACGTTAGCCGACATTTGTCACCTACCTTCCTTTTTTTTCGTCGGTACAGCCACCCCGAATGAAAACGCTAGCATGATGCGTTCGACCTAGCAAACTCCAAGCCTGGCAACTGCCGCTGTAGAGTGCCAATTGCTCGCGTCGATTCATGACTACACAATCGCACAAGGACTACAGAAGTCTAGGCAACGGTTACCTCCCCGGCCTGGTCGGCGTGGAGATCCTCACGGTAAGCAAGGAATTTGTCGAAAGCCGCATGATGGTGCGGCGCGAGGTAATGGCGCCTAACGGTTTCTTGCACGCCGCTTCGGTGATCGCGCTGGCGGACACGAGCTGCGGATATGGCTGCCTCGCCACGCTGCCCGACGGCGCGAAGGGCTTCACGACGATCGAGCTCAAGAGCAACTTCCTCGGCACCGCGCGCGAGGGCTACATCGCCTGCCGCGCCACGCCGGTCCACCTCGGCCGCACCACCCAGGTCTGGGACGCGGTGGTCACGAACGAGGCAGGCGGGGTGAAGATTGCGCTCTTCAGGTGCACCCAGATGGTTTTGTGGCAGAATCCGAAACCGTGATCAGCCGGTTCTTCTTCGGTTTCTTCTTTTATTCCAGCCCACTGGCGGAAGGAACCGGCTAAGCTCTAACCAACGGAATCCAGAAAACCGCCAGCCCAAAAGCCTGGCGGTTTTTTTTTGCCCGAGGCCTCTATGAACCAACCGACGACCGACAAAACCTCGCTCACCGACGACGAGCGCATCGACAACATCATCCCGCTGCCGCCGCCGGAGCACCTGATCCGCTTTTTTCCGATCCAGGGCAGCGCGGCCGAGGGGCTGATCGCCGAGACCCGCGCCAGGGTGCGTCACATCCTGCACGGGCGCTCCGACCGGCTGCTGGTGGTGATCGGCCCTTGCTCGATCCACGACCCCGCGGCGGCGATCGAGTATGCAAAAAAGTTGAGTCTCGAAAGAAAAAAACTGGGCGACGAGCTCGAGATCCTGATGCGCGTGTACTTCGAGAAACCGCGCACCACCGTCGGCTGGAAGGGGCTGATCAACGACCCGTACCTGAACGGCAGCTTCCGCATCAACGAGGGCCTGCGCATCGCGCGCGACCTCCTGGTGCGCATCAACCAGGCGGGCGTGCCGGCGGGCTGCGAATTCCTCGACGTGATCTCGCCGCAGTACATCGGCGACCTGGTGTCGTGGGGCGCGATCGGCGCGCGCACCACCGAGAGCCAGGTGCACCGCGAGCTCGCCTCGGGCCTGTCGGCGCCGGTCGGGTTCAAGAACGGCACCGACGGCAACGTGAAGATCGCGATCGACGCGCTGCTCGCCGCGCGCCAGAAGCATCATTTCCTGTCGGTGCACAAGAGCGGCCAGGTCGCCATCGTCGAGACCCGCGGCAACGACGACTGCCACATCATTCTGCGCGGCGGGAAGAATCCGAACTACGACGCGCCCGCGGTGCAGGCGGCCTGCGAGCAGCTGGCGCAGGCGGGGCTGCGCGAGCGCCTGATGATCGACTGCTCGCACGCCAACGCGGCGAAGGACTACCGCCGCCAGGCGGCGGTGGCGAGCGACATCGCCGGCCAGATCGCCGGCGGCGAGCGGCGCATCGTGGGCGTGATGGTGGAGTCGCACCTGGTCGAAGGCCGGCAGGAGCTGGAAGCCGGCCGCTCGCTCACCTTCGGGCAGAGCATCACCGACGCCTGCCTCGGCTGGGACGATTCGGTAAAGCTGCTCGACGGGCTGGCGGAGGCGGTGAGGGTAAGGCGCAGGCAGCGCAACTAGCGAGAGCCGGAAGTCGTCCGCGCGAAGGCGGGGATCCCGTTTCCGGCATAATCGGTCGCGAGCGCCATGCCCGAACGCCAGCAACAGCTCGCGCACCTCGAGTCCCTGGGCGACGCCACCCCGTTCGCCGGCCAGATGCACGCCCTGATTCCGAAGTGCCCGCTGCTGGAGAATTTCTCGCAACCCGAGGTCGAGCTGCTGGCGCAGTTCATGGCGATGTATCGCGCGCAGCCCGGCGCGGAGATCATCCGCGAGGGCGAGGGCGGCGACTTCATGCTGATGCTGCTCGAGGGCCGCATCGACGTGCACAAGCGCGACCGCTGGAACAGTCCGCAGGTGCTCGCCTCGGTGGAGGCCGGCCGCACGCTGGGCGAGATGTCGATGATCGACGGCGAGCCGCGCTTCGCCACCTGCATCGCGACCGAGCCGAGCCTGATCGCGGTGCTCGACCGCGAGAGCCTGGCGCGTATCATCGTCGAGCAGCCGCTGCTCGGCGCCAAGATCCTGATGGAGCTGGTTCTGATGCTTTCGCACCGGCTGCGCGCCACCAGCCAGCGCCTGCTCGGCCTGCTCGACGAGCAGGGGCAAGCCGGCGCTCACGGAGTTCCATAGTCATGCATGCCACGCTCCCCCTCATGCGGCATTACGGCTTCCCGCCGATCCGCCGCGCGCGCCTCGAAACCCTGCAGGTCAACCTCGGCTACAAGTGCAACCAGAGCTGCCTGCACTGCCACGTGAACGCCGGGCCGACGCGCACCGAGATGATGTCGCGCGACGTGATGGCCGACGTGGTGACCTTCATGGGGGTTGCCCGGATCAAGACCCTGGACCTCACCGGCGGCGCTCCCGAGCTGCATGCGCATTTTCGTGCGCTGGTGGAGAAGGCGCGCGAGCTTGGCGTGCACGTCATCGACCGCTGCAACCTCACCATCCTCGAGGAGCCCGGCCAGGAAGACCTCGCGCAGTTCCTCGCCGCGCACGAGGTCGAGGTCACCGCCTCGCTGCCCTGCTATACGGAAGAGCTGGTCGACCGGCAGCGCGGCAAGGGCGTGTACGAGAAGAGCATGCGCGCGCTGAAGCGGCTCAATGCCGTGGGCTACGGCAGCCGCGCAGCGACCAACCTGAGGCTCAACCTGGTCTACAACCCGCAGGGCCCGTCGCTGCCGCCGGCGCAGGACAAGCTCGAGGCCGATTACAAGCGCATCCTCGGCGAGAGCCACGGCATCGTGTTCACGCGCCTGTTCACGCTCGCCAACATGCCGATCCAGCGCTTCGGCTCCACGCTGGTGTCGAAAGGCCAGTTCAACGACTACATGCGGCTGCTGCACGAGTCGCACCGCCAGGAGAACCTCGACACGGTGATGTGCCGCACCCTGCTGTCGGTCGACTGGCAGGGCTACGTCTACGACTGCGACTTCAACCAGATGCTCGACCTGCCGCTCGAGCTCGGCCGGAAAGACAGGAAACCCGCGACTCGCCCGCGGCTGGCCGAGCTGATCGGCCGCGACCTCGCGGGCAATCCGATCGCCGTCCGCGACCACTGCTACGGCTGCACCGCCGGCCAGGGTTCGTCGTGCGGAGGGGCGCTCAGCGGGTGAGCCGCGCGCGGCTCCTGGTCGTCGCCCTTGTTGTTCTTGCCTTTGCCGTGTTCCTCGCCCTCGGCGGGCCGCGCTATTTCACCTTCGAGAACCTGAAGGCGCAGCAGGCCGCGCTGGAGGAATGGCGCGCGCTGCACCCGCGACAGGCGCTGGCGGCGTTCTTCGCGCTCTACATCGCCTTCACCTCGGCCTCGCTGCCGGCGGCGGCGCTGCTCACCATCCTCGCCGGCGCGATCTTCGGCCTGGGCTGGGGCGTGCTGCTGGTCTCGTTCGCCTCGGCGATCGGCGCCACCGTCGCCATGCTCGCCGCGCGCTTCGTGCTGCGCGACTGGGTGCAGGCGCGCTTCGGCGCGCAGCTGCGCGGCATCAACCAGGGCGTGGAACGGGAGGGCGGCTTCTACCTGTTCACGCTGCGCCTGATCCCGGGGGTGCCGTACTTCCTGATCAACCTGGCGATGGGCCTGACGCCGATCCGGACCTGGACCTACTACTGGGTGAGCCAGCTCGCCATGTTCCCGGCGACCGTGATCTACGTGAACGCGGGCACGCAGCTCGCGCGCCTCGATTCGCCCGCCGGGATCCTCTCCTGGCAGCTGATCAGCGCCTTCGTGCTGCTCGCCTTCTTCCCGCTGCTCGCGAAAAAGGCGATCGAGCTGTTCAAGGCGCGCCGGGTGTACGCGCGCTGGCCGCGCCCGCGGCGCTTCGAGCGCAACCTGGTCGTCATCGGCGGCGGCTCGGCCGGCCTGGTCGCGGCCTACATCGCCGCCGCGGTGCGCGCGAAGGTGACGCTGGTGGAAAAAGAGCGCATGGGCGGCGACTGCCTGAATACCGGCTGCGTGCCGTCGAAGGCACTGATCAAGTCGGCGCGCGTGCTTTCCCAGATAAGGAATTCCCGCAAGTTCGGAATCCGCCGGGCAAGCGCGGACTTCGATTTCGCCGACGTGATGGAGCGCGTGCAGCGCGTGGTGCGCGCCGTCGAGCCGCACGACTCGGTCGAGCGGTACACGCAGCTCGGGGTTGAATGTCTGCACGGCAGCGCCAAGATCACCTCGCCCTGGACGGTCGAGGTGGACGGCAAGGCGCTCACCACGCGCGCGATCGTCATCGCCGCGGGCGCGCGTGGTGAGCGCCTTGC
>Ga0247829_10001542_pt1 | contig 10607 bp, 10 predicted proteins | sample 12C_Control_Day4_FD_207765 | JGI IMG/M metagenome (GOLD analysis project Ga0247829, IMG submission 207765) | Soil microbial communities from agricultural site in Penn Yan, New York, United States - 12C_Control_Day4 | ecosystem: Environmental > Terrestrial > Soil > Agricultural land | place... | reverse complement strand
GGATGGTTGTAGAAGTTGCCGGGGCTCGCCATCTGCTGCAGCGCGCTGTAGGCCGTGATCGACGGAGACTCGATGGCGTTGTTCACCCCGTTCTTGCACACGTTGGTGCCCGGAGCGGTCGCATCGAGGTCGTAGCCGATCGTGTACACCACGGTCTTCTTGGCCTTGATGGTGGCGGCCGACCGGACTCCCTGGTTACACGGCTGCGTGCGGTACGAGGAGCCGCTCGGGTAGTAGGTCGGGCCGGTGTTGGCCGCGCCGTCGGACAGCATCACGATGATGTCCGGAGCATCGGGGCGGCCCGATTGGTCGAGCTCGGCCTGGGCCGCCTCGATGGCGTTGGCGTAGGCCGTGCTGCCGGCTCCGCGGATGCAGCTCACCGTCGACACCAGCTGGGAGCTCGGGTTGAGCGCGCCGCCGGGACTCCGGTAGTCGTTGACCAGCGGGACGACGACGTACGGGTTGCCCGGTGCGTTGTAATTGCCGGACGCCGGCGTGGAGCAGCGAGCCCCGACGCTGGTCGCCGGCGGGAGCACCGCCAGGCCGATCTTGGTGCCCGCGGGATCCATCAGCTGAAGGAACGTGCGGATGCCGTCCTTGGCGTTGTTCAGGTCGTTGCACGACGGATCCTGTGCGCCGTTCGAGAACTGGCACATCGATCCGGTGCGGTCGAGCACGACCATCACGTCCAATGGCTGGGCGCCGCAGGGCGAACATGCGGATGCCGTCGTCTGCACGTGGAACTTGTCGAAGCCGAGCAGCCGCAGGAACGTCGTCTTGACGTCCGCCGACTGCGTCACGGACACGGTGTTCGCCGGGCGGCAGCCCGGGAACGCCAAGGTGCAGCTGGTCTGAACATTGGTGCTGACAGCGCCGACGTTCGGCACCGGGTTCTTGCCGCTGCCGCCGTACGCGTACGCGGTGGAGCTCGCCGATGCCGTGTTCGGCAGGTTGGCGGCGCCGGCCAGGGCGGCGGCGTCGGTCGACGCCCGCAGCGCCACGCGGGCGCGGTACGCCTGGGCGACGTCGATGACGAGGCCCAGCATCACCAAGAGGACAAGCATGAACACGATGACGAAGGGCAGAACCTGCCCGCGTTCGCGCATGACAGAACCACGCCGCATACCAGCGCCTCCAAGCCGGCCCCTGCCTCCGGGGCGATCTCCACGAAATGTCTCGCGGTGAAGGAGCGTCCTTCCCGGATGGGTGGAGCCTCAGCCGCACCACCAAACTACGATCACATTGGGGGGTGTGCAACCCCCTCCGATCAGGTAGCGCGAATTCCCCCCAAATGGGGGAGGGGCCGCGGGGGCGGCTACGCCTTGATGTAGCCGGTCTTGCGGTCGCGATCGTGCAGTCGCCGGCGGCGCTTCTCCCAGTGGTAGTCACCGAAACGGCACAGCGCAGCGTCCTTCAGCCACAGCCTTGCGGCGAACGCAGCGCGCGCGACCTCGTCGCGCAGAGGTGTCGTCTCTACGTGCATGGGTTGGAGCCTGCCTCCCTCTGATAATGGGGGGCATGCGGGTGGCCGTCAAGGGGCCAAGGTTCTGGATTCACCGCTTGCGTCAAACCACCCACGGCGGGCACCGCCGGTGCCGGTCAGCGAGCGGCGCCGGGCGTGAACCTGGTGACCTCGATGATCGAGTCGGCGGGGACGTTTGCACGCCTGGCAGCGTCCATCAGCTTGTCCGGCGACGGCGCCTCGTAGAGGCAGTACGACTTCCGCCGGTCAGCGCTCAGGAACGAGAACAGCCAGTGCACGCCCTCGTCGCCGTTGACCGTCTGGATCAGCCGGACGTCGTCGTCCGACAGCTCCAGCTGATCCGCGAAGTTGCGCTCGATCACATACAGGGGCATGCCGCGATCGTATCAGCCGATACGGGTCAGACCACGTCGGTGGGCATACGACGTTGCCTCGGTGCGGTTCGCGCTCCCCGTCTTGCGGAGGATGCTGCGAATGTGGTTGGCGGCCGTGTGCTCGCTGATGTGCAGCGCGGCGCCGATCTCCCGGTTGCTCATCCCCTGCGCGACCAGCTGCAGCACCTCCACCTCCCGCGCGGACAGGTCGTCCGGTAGGGCAACGGCGGATGGTTGCGCACCCGACTGCTCCACCCTGGCCGCCAGCGCGTGGAGTCCGTGCGCCCGCGCCAGCCGCCCCGCCTCGACCGCCAGCTCGGCCGCGCGCTCGCGGTCACCCGGCCCGTCGCGCAGGTACAGCACGCGCGCGTACTGGTGCAGGGTGTGCGCGACCCAGGTGGTGGCGCCCATCGTGCGGTTCTGGGCAAGCGCGTCCTCGAGATGCGAGGCCGCGGTGTCCCACTCGCCGACGGCCGCCGCGAGCACACCCAGGTAGCGGTCGACGGCGCCCAGGAAGGAGACCAGGTGCCCGACCATCGCGTTCGTCCCGCGCAGAGGGAGGAGCTGCTCGTAGACCTCGATCGCGAGGCCGTCGCCGGGCAGCACCGCATACGCGTCGGCCAGGTACGTGAGCGACGCCACCCACAGCGACTCGCGCAGCCGGCCGAGCCCTTCACGGCGCAGCGGCTCGAGCCGTGCCTGCGCCTCCTCGTGCATGCCAAGCTCGGTCAACAGCGCCGCCATCCCCGGCAGCCACGGGCCTGATCGAGGCTCGCCGGCAAGCAGCCGGACGACCGGCGCCAGCTCCGCCAGCCGCGCCTGCTCCCGCCGCAGGCCGAACATCTGCACGCCGTATGCACCCGAGGCATCACGGCCGCGCAACAGCTCCCCCCACTCCCGCGACCGCTCGGCCATCCGCTCGGCCTCCTCGAGGCGCCCGTCACTGAGCGCCAGCGCCGATCCGAACTGCTCGCAGATGTGGAGGTTGAACGGCTGCCGTGCCTGGGCGGACGCCTCCAGCGCGACCGCCAGCTCGCGGCGCGCCGCCTCGAGCTCGCCCAGCGCGGCAAGCGTGACCACCCGCCATCCCATCGCGTCCGCCCGCACGTCGATGTCGCCCAGCTCCTCGCCCAGGTCGCGTGCCTCGCCCAGCACGTCCAGCACCTCGACCAGCGACAGCGACCCGCGCGCCCAGTACGAACGGGTCTGTACCAGCGCCAGCCCCTCCCGCGCGCCGGTCTCGCGCGCCAGCTCGGCCGCCTCTGCGCGCACGACCGACGCCTGCTCGTCCTCACCGACGTACGCCAGCGCCCGGCACAGGCTGGCGAGCACCGCGACCCGGATCTCCGACTGCTCGTCGGTCAGGTCGTCGGCCGCCTCGGCGAGCAGATCACGGGCGGTCTCGCCGGCCAGGGCCGGGCGCCAGGACGCCTCCTCGAAGCCGATGGCCGCTTGCGCGAAGAGCTCGGTGTCGCCGAGCCCACGCGCCGTCTCCGCGGCCTGGGCGTAGGCGGACAGGGCCTCCGGCCAGCGACCCTCGTGCCGCAGCGCGCTGCCCAGGCAGAGCAGCACCTCGGTGCGCTCCGCACCATCCCGGATGCCGAGGTCGAGCGCCGAGCGCAGGCGCGAGGCGGCCTCCTCGAACGCCAGCGACGACGACGCAGCATCGGCGGCACGGATGCTGTACGCGATCGCCGGCTCGCGGGCGAGCGGGCCGGCGGCGGTGAAGTGGTAGGCCAGGTCGGCGAGCGCGCGGCCCTGCGGGCTGGGCATCGACCGCTCGAGCGCCTCGGCGACCCTCAGGTGGAGCTCCGCCCGGCGCACCGCCGCGAGCCGGTCGTAGAGCGCTCGGCGGACGAGCTCGTGCGTGAACCGGTAGGCATGCAGCCGCCCCGGGACCTCCTGGATCATGCCGCTGAGAACGCCCTCGCCGGCCGCGACCAGCGCCGCCGACCCATCCACCGAGATTGTGTCCAGATCGAATTCGGGGCCGGCGACCGCGGCTACCTCGAGCAGCTCGGTCGTGGCGGGGTCGAGCCTGCGCAGGCGCTGGCTGACCACCTCCCGCACGCTCTCCGGGCTCGACAGCTGGTCGATCGACCGCACCATGTGGAGCCGCCCGCCCGCCGTCTCGACGGCGCCGGACTCGACCAGCATCCGCCACAGCTCGGAGACCAGGAACGGGTTGCCCTGGGTGAGATCGCCGACCGCGGCGGCCACCGCGACCAGCTCGTCGTCGCGCTCGCAGCCCGAGGCCCGCAGCACGAACTCGGTCGTGTCCCGCGGGTCCAGCCCGGAGATCCGAAGACGGGTGACGGCGTCCGAGCGCCGCAGGTCGGCCAGCAGGTCGCCCAGCGGCGTGCTGTCCGCGGCGTCCGACTCACGGTAGGTGGCCACCAGCAGCAGGCGGGCGTCGCCGGCGGTGCGGACGAGGTGGCGGATCAGCGCCAGCGTCGGCTCGTCGGCCCAGTGGAGATCCTCGAGCACCAGCAGCACGCGGTGGCGGTGGCTGGTGTTCGTGAGCAGGTCAGCGACGGCGACGTGCAGCCGGTGGCGCGCCGTGTCCGCGTCCGCCGGAACCGGCTCGGGCAGCCCGTCGACGACCGATCCGAGGTCGGGAACGAGGCGGACGAGCTCGCCGCCGACCCGGCCGACGTCCGCCCGCAGCTCGTCGGACGGCGTCGCCCGGACGAGCTGTTCCAGCGCCTCGACCACCGGCTGGTACGGCGAACCGACGACGCTGTCGCAGTCGCCGTAGAGCACCAGAGCGCCGTCGGCCCATGCCTCGTGGGCCAGCTCGCGGACGAGCCGGCTCTTCCCCCCGCCGGGCTCGCCGCCCAGCAGGGCGACCCGCCGCCCCTCTCCGTCGGCCCGCGGCAGCAGTGAGCGGAGCGCCGCGAGCTCGCTCGACCGCCCGACGAACGGGAACGGAGGCTCCAGCCGGAGCTGGCCGGGGAGAGCGCCAACGGTCATCCCGAGCCATTCTGCCACGGGTGACTAGTCAGATCTGACTATCGGCCGGCGCGAGGCGCTGTGACGCCGATCGCAAGTCGGTCAGTCCTGGTCATGCGGTGCGGAAGATTCCCGCGTACCGTGACGTCACCCCTGGGGAGGGGAAACCCCATAGGAGGAGCTATGAGCACGATTGCAAGCACGGCCGAGGCGGCACGCCGCGAGCTGGGATCGTCGTTGAACGGCGAGCTGATCGGTCCCGACGACGCAAGCTACAACGAGGGACGCGCGGTCTTCAACGCCATGATCGACCGCCGGCCCGCACTCATCGTCCGGCCGACCGACACGGCGTCGGTGAGCGCGGCGGTCGGCTTCGGCCGGTCGCACGACCTGCCGATCGCCGTTCGCGGCGGCGGGCACAACGGCGGCGGCCTGGGCGTCGTCGACGACGGCATCGTCATCGACCTGTCGTCGATGGACACCGTGGCCGTCGACCCCGGCTCGCGCACCGTGCGGGTGGGCGGCGGCGCGACCTGGGGTAAGGTCGACACCGCGACGAACCAGCACGGGATGGCGACGCCCAGCGGCATCATCTCGACGACGGGCGTCGGCGGGCTGACGCTGGGCGGCGGCATCGGCCACCTCGCCCGCGGCTACGGTCTGAGCATCGACAGCCTGCTGGAGGCCGAGGTCGTACTGGCGAGCGGTGAGATCGTCACCGCGAGCGCGGACGAGAACAGCGACCTGCACTGGGCGCTGCGCGGCGGAGGAGGCAACTTCGGCGTGGTCACGGCGTTCACGTTCCGCACCCACCCGGTGTCCAACGTGATGGCCGGTCCGACGTTCTGGCCGATGGAGCGGTCGGGCGAGATCCTGCAGTGGTACCGCGAGTTCCAGCCGTCGCTGCCGCGTGAGATGACCGGGTTCTTCGCCTACCTGACGGTGCCGCCGGTGGCACCGTTCCCGGAGGAGCTGCACATGAAGCAGGTGTGCGGTGTCGTCTGGTGCTACAACGGCGACGCTGCGTCGTCGGAGGAGCTGTTCGCTCCGGTGCTGGCGACCGAGCCGCTAATGCACGGCGTCGGCGAGATGCCGTTCCCGATGATCCAGTCCGCGTTCGACGGGCTCTACCCGAAGGGCGAGCAGTGGTACTGGCGGGCGGACTTCGTCCGTGAGCTGTCCGACGACGCCATCGCGGCGCACGTCGCGCACGGCTCGAAGCTGCCGACCTGGAAGTCGACGATGCACCTGTACCCGATCGACGGTGCGGTGCACGACGTCGCCTCCTCGGACAGCGCGTTCGCGTACCGCGACGCGGGCTGGGCCGAGGTGATCGTCGGCGTCGATCCCGACCCGGCGAACGCCGACATGATCCGGCAGTGGACGGTCGACTACTACGACGCGACCCACCCCTACTCGGCCGGCGGGGCCTACGTCAACTTCATGATGGACGAGGGCCAGGAGCGCGTGCAGGCCACGTATGGGGCCAACTACGACCGGCTGACGAAGGTCAAGGCGGCGTACGACCCCGACAACACCTTCCACGTCAACCAGAACATCCGACCCGCCTAGGCATGTGCCAGGGGTCAGGATCCTTGGCACATGTGCCAACGATCCTGACCCCTGGCACACCGCTCCTACCTGCTCGGCGGCGGGAGCGGAGCATGCTCCAGGCAACTCTGTCCGCTCAGCTGCCTGCCGTCAACCCCGCGAGTTATGCCGCTTCCTCGGCCCCGCCCAGTTTCACCCGCCGGCCGGCCGCAATCTCGTCGGCGTACATCGTGATCGCCGGCTCACCGATCGAGAAGCCGCTGGCCTTTGCACCGTCGTAGATCGCCTGGCGGACGTTGACCACCGGCTTGCCGGCGTGCTGGTCGTGCACGCGGTCGAGCATTGCCTGAGCGTGCCGCCGCACGCCCTCCCGCTCCGGTGTCCCACCCCCGTTGCCGAACCAGCGTCCCTCGAGATTCGCCACCGCCGCCTCCTTCGTTGACCGAACATACGTTCGCCGCACCGGACGACTCTAGCAGCGATCGACCCGGCAGGCAAAGCATCCAGGCCGCGCATAGTGGAGATGAACGAACTCGGTCGTCTGATCAGAGAACACATCCCTCAGCGCATCCTCGAGCAGCGCCCCGTGCACCACGTCGGAGGTGGTCATCATCGATCCGGCGGGGCGAATGAGGACTGGACCGCGGTCTTGAGGGGCTGCGCCGGCGGCGAGCCGTGATCCAGCTGGCCAGCTCGCCGCGGAACATGGGCCAGGCGCAGGAGAGCGTTCGCCTGCTGCGCGCCGAGCACGACCGGGGATCGGACGAGCTCGACGACGCGGTCGCCGGCTTCCTGGCGCCGGCGCTGACCGAGGTCGGCGGGGAGCGTGAGGCTGCGGGGCTTGCGATCGGCGCGCTGGCGCCGCACCTCCCCCGCTACCAGCGCGCGCTGGCGCGGTACGCCGCGGACATCAGACAATCCGGCCGCGGCCGAGCGCCGTATCCGGTCCATAGTCCCTCTCGGGAGGAGGATTGCGATGCCGACACTCCGGAGGTTCCTTGCGATTGGCGTTTGCGCCGCGGCGCTGGCGGCGCTGCCGGCGGGGCCGGCGAGCGCGGCACCCACCTGGACGCTCGTCGACTATCACCAGACCGCGTGCTTCTCGCCGCGTGTGACCAGCAGCTGGTACGGCATCTGGATCAGCGGACGCTGGAGGCACTCGATCGACGTCGGCGCTCGCCGGCTGCCGGCCGGGGGCGGCTTCTCGAGCAGCTATGCGCCGATCCCGCCCGGATCGAGCACCGGCGAGTACTCGCTTGCCTACGTGCGGGTCGACATCCCGGCAACCACGCCGGTCGGTACCTACACAGCAATGCTCTGGGCGTCCGACGGCACGCGCACGCAGAAGGTGCCGGTCACGCTGAACATGACGACGCGCTGCGGATACTGAGCGTAGGGTGCTTCCGTGCGTCTCTTTCGCCGGAAGCGAGATGACGAGCCCGTCGACCCCGACGAGCGATCGCCGCAACTGGGGCTGCGCTACAAGGACCTGGCCGTCCTCGGACAGCTGAAGGACGCCGGCGCCGACCTCTCCCAGAGCCGGCACGTCGTGTACTACAGCTACGCGCCGACAGAGGAGACGGCCCGGTCGATGGCGGACGAGGCCGAGGCGAAGGGATTCACGACGGACGTCCGCACGCCGTTGCCGGAGTATCCCCACCAGTGGTCGGTGATGGCGGAGACCCACGCGGTCTGTTCGCCGGAGTTCGTCCGGCAGTCCGACGACTTCTTCCAGGAGCTTGCCGACCGGCTCGGCGGCGAGTACGACGGCTGGGAAGCGGGGCTCTAGCTCACAGCTCGCCGCGTCACTCGAAATCGAGCTGCTCCGTCATCGTCAACCGGTCGAAGTAGTCGCGGTAGCGGACGATCTGGCCGTCTAAGACCTCCACGATCCCGACGCCCGTGCGGACGAACGAACGGCCGGTCGGCTCGTGGACGCCACCGTCGGGGCGGGGTAGCGCGGCCTGGTGTGTGCCCGTGCCCCGCCATTCGTTCGCCACCAGGTCGCCCTGGCCGATCAACGTCACGCTCTCGACGGCGAAGTCGGGGAACGCGGCCGTGAACACCTTGCACAGGGCGACCAGCTCGGCCCGGCCGTGGATGATGCCGCCGCTGGGCACGTCCGTCCACTCGCAGTCCTCTGCGACGAGATCCTCGAACGCCGCCCAGTCGCGATAGGTCAGCGCCTGGCTGAACCGGCGGACGACCTCGATGTTCTCCTCCACAGACATGCGTCGGTGAGTCTAGGTCGACAGCATCACGCGTCACCGCGACAGAAGGGTTCGGCCGCTGAGAGCCGGCGCAGCACACCGGCGCACCCAGTTCGTAGTCACCGCTGCCACGCTGCCAAGGAGATGACTGGGAAGCAAGGGCGGGTCGTTCGAGGCTATCGCGTGGACGGTCGGCCCATACGACCTCGTATCGATCGTCGACGTCCCGGACGAGGAGACGGGAGCCGCGTTCAACCTGCAGCTGGCGTCGAGCGGCAACCTTCGCTCGGTGACGATGCGCGCCTTCAACGAGAGCGAGATGAGCGGCATCATCAACAAGGTGGACTAACGCCCCCGCGCAATAGACCGGGATCACAAGCACCGGCGAGAAGCGGGTCATACGCGGGTGTCGTGATGCCGGCAGAATCAGGCACCACAAGCCATGCGCGCCTGGTGTCTGAAATGATACGGCCGTCGAACAAGGGAGCCAGGCATGAGCCAGCAGACCAAGAACACCAACCAAGCGGACATCGCCGCGGTCACCGAGGTCGTGCGTGCCTACTACGACGGGTCGATGACTGGCAACGAAGCGAAACTCGCCAGTGCGTTCCACCCACGAGCCTGCATCGTCGGCACATGGGAAGGCAAGCTGGAGTGGCAGACGCGAGAGGAGTACATCGCCGAATGCGTGGAAGGCGCCAGCGAAGCAGGTGAATACGACTTGCGGATCACTGGAATGTCATTCGAGGGGGACACGGCGCTCGTCAGCGACGGCGCCCAGTTCGGCGGCACCTACTTCAGCGACGATCTCTCTCTGGTCAAGGACGACGGCACCTGGCGCATCGTCCACAAGACCTACTACGCGCACTCGGCCTGACGAACCGCCACTAGACCCCCACCGACGCCCACCGTTGGAGCGGAGGACGGCTCGGTGAGGGCGTTCCACGATCCTACGCCGCGAGTCGCCATCCGCTCGCCTCGGCGAACGCGGTCAGGGCGGCCATCGCCTCCCGGTCGTGCGCTTGCAGGACGCCACGAAGCGGGCCGGTGACTAGCTCGACGTCGGTCAGGGTGACGCGTGGCGCCTCGGCGGCATACCGCGCGATCCATCACGCCGCGGCCTTCTCGTATTTCTCCGGCTGCTTGCCGTAGAGCACGAGTAGGCGGAGCGCCTCTTCGAGCGTCAGCGGGCGCGACATGTGGCGCGCAGAGTCCTCAGCCAGCCAGACGTTCCCCTTCGCGAGTGCGCGCTGGAACCGTATGTAGGCCGGCGCTCATCGAGTGACCGTCAGTCCTCGGTTCCACGGACTTTCACGGACGAGAACGGACTGAGCGTCCGGCCCCCTAGACGCCCAGTCCCGGCTCAACCATGCAGGTTGCGGCCTAGTTGAGCCAACAGGGGTGGCAGGATTCGAACCCGCGACCTACGGTTTTGGAGACCGCCGCTCTACCAACTGAGCTACACCCCTCGGCAAGGCTGCCAGGGACGGATGGTACCGCCTCGGATCAGGCGGCCGCGGCGGGTTCTGGCTCTGCCACGCCCGCGCGGTTCGGCCGCGGCACGAGCAGCGCGGCGACGAACCCGAGCAGCAGCATTCCGGACGCCAGCCAGAACGAGTCGATGAAGGCGTCCTCGGTCGGGAACCCGCCGACGGCGACCGCCGCGGTCAGAATGCTGGCCGAGATCTGGCCGCCCAGCGCGCCGCCGATGTTGCGGAAGATCACGTTCATGCCGGTGGCGACGCCGGTCTGCTCGGCCGACACCGACTCGACGATCACGTTGACCATCGAGGCGAAGGCCAGGCCGATGCCGAGGCCCATGATGAAGGTCGCGGTGTAGATCTCCCAGCTGGATGAGTGGGCGACGGCCAGCATCGCCCAGGCCAGCGCGCTGACCAGCGCGCCCAGCGCGAGCGGCACCCGCGAGCCGACGGTCACCGACATCTTGCCGGCCACCGGGCCGGCCAGCAGCATCGCGACGGTCGCGGGCAGCAGGAACAGCCCGGCCCCGGTGACCGACGCGCCGAAGCCGTAGGA
>Ga0247829_10001540_pt1 | contig 10614 bp, 7 predicted proteins | sample 12C_Control_Day4_FD_207765 | JGI IMG/M metagenome (GOLD analysis project Ga0247829, IMG submission 207765) | Soil microbial communities from agricultural site in Penn Yan, New York, United States - 12C_Control_Day4 | ecosystem: Environmental > Terrestrial > Soil > Agricultural land | place: USA... | reverse complement strand
CTGCCGGGATGCTTGCCGGGGCGCCGATCGCGCTTGCCGGGAGACCGAATTCGCTCGCCGGCGCTGCCGGGGATGCTTGCCGGGGCGTCGATCGCGCCTGCCGGCGGAGCGATCACGCGTGCAGGGGCGATGCGCACGCCTCTCGGTCCCTCGAGCGCGCGCCTCGTTGCGTCGCGGGAGCGGCTCGCGCCGCCGGCGGGGCCGGCCACTCCGCCACCGCGCGTCGCAGACCGCGCGAACATCCGGAGCGCGTCGACGTCGAAGGCGCCGTGACCCTGCGTGGTACCGTTCGCCCGAAGATGCGCTGCTTCATCGCAATCCTCTCCCTCACCCTCCTCCTCCCGCTCGGCGCTCAGGCCCAGGCGGGGATGCGGGTGGTCGCGGTCGAGCGTGTCCGGGTCGATGGCGCGGTCGGCGACTGGCGCGGCGCGAGCTTCGCGGCGGTGGGGGAGGGCGCCGACGCGTCGATGCGCTTCGCGCTCGGCTACGACGACCGCGGGCTCTACGTGGCCGCGCAGGTGCTCGACGATCGGCTGGTGCGCACTCCGCGGCCGGGGGCGCGCGAGGACGCGGTCATCCTCACGCTGAGCACCGGGCGCGGCGCGGGGACCGACCTCTACCTCTTCGCCGGTGTCACGGGCCGCTCGGCGGCGAGCGCGGCGAGCGCGCCCGCCGGCACGAGCCGCTTGCGCCCCCTCGGCGGCGCGCAGGTGGTCGAGGGGCCGATCGCCCGCGGCAGCGGCTACACGCTCGAGGCGTTCATCCCGTTCGCGGCGATTCCGGGTGGTGCACGCTGGCGCGAGGCGCGCGGGACGATCCGGCTGCGCGACGTCGACAGCGAGGCGCGCCCCGACGTCGAGTCCGAGCCGGCGCTCGTGCCGATCGACGCGCTCGTGCCGCTCCTTCCGTCCGGCGGCGACGCGGGGATCCTCGAGGAGTTCCTCGCCTCGCAGAACGTCCTCGCGTCGCGCCCGACGCACTCGCTGAGCGGCGACGTCGCCGCAGACGCGCGGCCGGAGAGCGTGATCCTCGTCGCCGGCTTCGTGCTGGTCAGCGGGCCGGGCTTTCGAGAGGGACGCGGGTACAGCTTCCACCGGCTCCCGGTGAGCACCGCGGGCGACGTGCGCTCGGCGCAGCTCGCCGACGTGACCGGCGACGGCAAGGACGAGCTCATCCTGGTGCTGCGCCAGCGCAACGGGCAAGGCGAGCGCGATCTCTGGCAGGCGATGGATCTGAGCGGGCAATCGCCCCGCGCGATGTTCGCGATCGAGGTGCGCAAGGCGATCGGCGCGGCGTCGGTCGACGCGCGCGTCCAGATCCGCCGGGGGCGCGGCGCGCCGACCCTCGAGGTGCGCGCGGGTCGGGCAGAGGGCCTCGACGCGGCGAGCTATCGCGAGGCGCCCGCGACCGACGCCGAAGCGATCCTCGTGCCCTGGGGGCCGGTCATGAGCCGCACTTACCAGTGGGACGGACGCACGTTCGCCCGGACCGGCGAGCGCGCGAACCCGCGCTACCAGCCGCCGGTCGCAGAGGCGCCTCCGAGGGCTCGGTCCGAGGAGCCTGCGCCGGCGCCGAGCGCGCCCTCCACCGACGAGCTCCTGGCCGCGTTTCGGCGCGAGCGCGGCATCGCGCGCAACGCGCAGCCTCGCTATCGACTGAGCGCGAACCTCGTCGGCGGTCGCGAGCCCGAGACGGGGCTGGTCTTCGGCCGGCAGCTCGTGGTCGTCGGCCCGGACATCCAAGGCGGCGCGAGCTGGCTCTTCTACGAGATCCCCGCGAGCACCGACGCCGATCTGCTCGCCGCCGACGCCGCCGACGTCACCGGCGACGGCCGCGCCGAGGTCCTCGTGCGCGTGCGCCAGACCTTCGGCGACGTGCGCCGCGAGGTCCTCTTGGTCCATCAGCTCACCGAGCGCGGCTTCCCGCGGCTCCTGCAGGTCGAGGTCGCGCGCACTCAGGGCGAGCGCTCCATCACCAACGAGGTGCGCACCCGCGGCGGGCGGCTCGAGATCGCGCCGGGGCGCGCGCGCGGCTGGGCCGAGGACACCTATCGCTTCACCCGCGATCCGAACGACTCGGTCGAGCCGCTGCTCCTGCCGTGGCGCGATCGCCCGGTCCGCTACACCGCGCGCGGCGCACGGCTCGTCGGCGGGCGCTGATCGGCCTGCCCATCGAGCGGGCGAGGCGCTCGCGTGGCGCGCACCAGCCCGAGAACGTGGAGCGCGAACGTGAGGAGCATCGGGATCGCCGACCAGAGCCCGCAGCTCGTGACCAGCTCGCCGTTCGTGGCCCGCGTGCCCTGCTGGTCGGCGACGATCAGCACGACCATGAAGGTCACCATCCAGATCACGAGCACGACGACGCTCAGCGCGAGGCCACCCCACACGAGCTTGCGCGGCACCCCGACCCGCGTCCTCGCGACGCGGTGGATCACGAGCGCCGTCGCGAGATTGCCGAGGACCCAGGCCGCGGCCGCGCAGAGGAACGGCGTCATCGCCTGCTACACCGCGACGTCGAAGTCGCGAAGCGCGGACTCGAGCGAGACCTTCTTGTCGGTGGCTTCGGACCGCCGGCCGATGATCAGCGCGCAAGGGACGCCGAACTCGCCGGCCGGGAATTTCTTCGGGCGAGTGCCGGGGATCACGACGCTGCGGGCGGGGACGCGGCCCACGTGCTCGACCGGCGCTTCGCCGGTCACGTCGATGATCTTGGTCGACGCCGTGAGCACCACGTTGGCGCCGAGCACCGCCTCGCGCTCGACGTGCACGCCTTCGACCACGATCGCGCGCGAGCCGACGAACGCGCCGTCCTCGATGATCACCGGGCGCGCGCCGGGCGGCTCGAGCACGCCGCCGATGCCGACCCCGCCCGAGAGGTGAACGCCGCGGCCGATCTGCGCGCACGACCCGACCGTGGCCCAGGTGTCGACCATCGTCCCGGCGCCCACCCACGCGCCGATGTTCACGTACCCCGGCATCAGCACGACGCCCTTCTCGAGGAACGCGCCGTGGCGCGCCACGCCGGGCGGCACCACGCGCACGCCGGCCGCATCGAGGCCCTTCTTCAGCGGGATCTTGTCGTGGAACTCGAAGGGCCCGACCTCGATGCGCTCCATCTGACGCACCGCGAAGTAGAGCAGGATGGCCTGCTTCACCCAGGCGTGGACGGTCCAGGCCCCGTCATCCGCCTGGGTGGCCACCCGCAGCGCGCCGCGATCGAGCAGGTCGATCGCGGCGAGCACCGCGTCGCGGTGAGCCGCGTCGGCGAGGAGCGTGCGGTCCTGGAATGCGGCGCCTACGTGCCGCGCGAGATCGTCGAGGTCGGCCATCGGTCGGCGTTGTACCAGCGACCCGCTCCTAGCGGGAGATCGTTCCTGGAGACCGCCCGTCAGAGCCGCGACACACGCGGGCCACGCCCGCACGGAGGCACGCATGCGGTGGATTCTCGGGGCGCTGTCGGCGCTCCTGATGGGGACGCTCTTCAGCGCCGGCACGGCAGCCGCGCAGGAAACCTGGGTCGGCGGCTCACCCTACCAAGCGCAGATCCGCGTCGATGCGAATGGAGACACGTGGGTCGGCATCTGGGTCGACGCGCCCGCCGTCGCTCCGCAGGTTCGGGCCCGCGCGCCGATGGCGGTCTCGCTCGTCATCGACACCTCGGGCTCGATGGCCGGCGAGAAGATCGACAACGCGAGGATGGCCGTGTCGAGCCTGCTCGAGACGCTCGGCGACGGCGACATCGTCTCCATCTACGGCTTCAGCAACGGCGTGATGGAGATCGCGCCTCCGACCGTCCTCTCGCAGGCCTCGCGGGCCCCGCTGATGCAGGCCGTCTCGCGCATCGTGGCGGCCGGCGGCACGAACATGTGGGACGGCATGCAGGTCGGCATCGCGCGCATGGCGCAGGCGCCCGCGACGCACGCGGTTCGGCGCATCTTCTTGATCTCGGACGGACACGCGAACATCGGCCCGTCCGATCCGGTCTCGCTCGGCAACCTCGCGGCCGGCAGCACCGAGAACGGCACCCAGATCACCGCGATCGGCGTGGGTTACGACTACGATCAGACCACGCTCGCCGCGCTCGCGATTCGGAGCTCCGGGCGCGTCTACCACCTCGGACAGTCCCATCAGATGGCGAGCATCCTCGAGCAGGAGCTCGACATCTTGTCGCGCTCGGTGGCGGTGAATGCGTTCATCGAGGTCCAGCCCGCGCCCGGGGTCACCATCCTCGAGGGCGCGACGAGCGGCGCGGTGATCGACAACGGCCGGCTGCGCTTCCCGCTCGGCTCGGTCGCGGCGGGGCAGCAGCGGGAGATCCTCTTCCGGGCGCGCGTGAACACCGCGCGGCTCGGCGCGCGCCAGCTCGCGACCGCGCGGCTCGTGTACGAGACGCCCGACGAGCGCGCCCGCCGAGAGCAGTCGGTGCAGCTCGCCTACGAGGTCACGCGGGATGAGGCGGCGCGCGCCGTCGCGCCGCGGGTGGCCGCGATGGTCGCGGATCACGAGGCCGTGGCCGCGCAGCGTCAGGCGGCCGCGTTGATGCAGCAGGGCCAAGCGCAGCAGGCGGCGGTGGTGCTCCGCCAGGCGCAGGCGAGCGTCCAGCAGCAGGCGCAGGCTGCGCCCCCCGCAGCGCGGGCGCGCATGCAGGAGCGCGCCGGCTCACTCGGCCGCGCCAGCAGCTCGGCGGGCGCCGCGAGGAGCGAGCCCGAGATGCGGCAGCGCAGCTACGACTTCGCCGACGAGGCGATGAGCGCCGAGGGATACTGAGTTGGCTTTGCGCGCGCTTCGCGAGCGCGCGGGCCGAGCTACGCGGCCCGACCCGCTGGCGCTTCCCATCCCCGGTGTCCAGTCAGCCGGAACCGCTCCGCTCGGCACTCCCAGGGAGGATTGATTCACGGTCTCTGTCTGAGCTCTCGCGAAGATCACGAACGCGCGCGCCGGGCCTGCGGCGCGCGCGCTCGCGTTCGCAGGCCGAGAGCAGCGAGCAAGAGCAGCGCGGTGGGTGCGCCGCCGGGCGAGCCCGCGGCGCGGCAGCCGCAGCCGCTCACGTTGGGCGGGCGCCCCGTGCCTTCGCCGGCGTCCTCGGTGGCCGCTGCGTCCATCGACGCGCTCGTGCCGCCGTCCGGCAGCGGATCCTCGGCGACCGTGAACCGGCCCATGCGGGTCCAGCCGAGCCTCGGCTCCGGATCGGGGCCGCCCTTCGCGTCGAAGTAGACGTGGTGCGGGCCCGCGAAGACGGTCGGATCGAAGAGCACCGCCCAGTCGACGACGCGATCGTCCCCCACGTCGCGCACGCTCGAGCGTGCGCAGTCGAGCGCGCCCGCGGCGGTGCCCCGGATCACGCGCGCCTCGCCCGGCGCGCAGCTCTCGGCGCCCGCATAGAAGAGGCCGCCCTCGTAGCCGAGCCCGACCTCGCCCGGCGAGCCGACCTCGTCGGTCACCGTGAGCTGCACGACGCGGAAGGTGCTCGCGCCGTCGCAGTGGCGGTAGGTCGCGCGGAACACCTGCGCACTGCCGCGACCATCGGCGGGATCCAGCCCGACCGCGACGATGCGCTGCGAGGCCGTGCACGCGGGGACGCCCACTCCGGCGTCGGTGCCCGGCGGCGGGCCCGCGTCGGGAGGCCCCGGGCACATCGCGACCGGCCCCTCGACCCCGTCGACCACCAGATCCGAGAATACCGCGCCGATCGGCATCGCCGCCGACCCCACCGAGTCGGGCCGCGGCGTGCCGAGCGAGAAGTGGAGCGTGTCGGGCCCGAACACGAGGCCGCTGTCGGCCCAGTCGATCCGCACGGCCTCGACGCCGTTGCGCAGGAGCCGCGTCACGCCGGCTCCCCACTCGATCCGGATGCGCTGCGGGCTTCCGTCCCAGCTCGGATCGCCGCCGAAGGGCTCCTCGAAGAACGACCCGCAGCCGCACGCGTCGTGGCCCGGCGCGCCGCTCGGGCACATCCCCCACATCAGCTTCTGCTCGCCCGTCCGTCCCGGCTCGCCGGTGCCGTAGATGCGTAAGAGGCACTTGTAGTGATTGTTCCGCAGCTCCGGCGAGTAGCCGATGGGCTCCTCGATCCCGTAGCCCGCCTCGTACATGGCGAAGACCTCGTTGTCGGCCGCGACGAGGTTGTCCCACGTGACGTTGCTCATCGTGAACTCGATCGATCCCGTGACGAGCCGCGGGACCGCGAACCACATGCGATCGGTGCGGCTCGTGACGGTCCACCCCTCCGGACCGAACGCGCCGCCGATCGGGTTGCCGAACGCCGTCCCGCCCCGGAGCGTGTCCTCGCGATGATAGGCGCGCGCGCCGATCGGAGAGAGCGAGAGGACGAGCAGCACGACGAGCGAGCGACTCATTCGCTCATTCTGCCACGGCGCTCGCCTCTACTGCACGGGCGTGAACCGCACTCGCAGGGTGCCTGTCGCGACGGGCGTCTGGCCCTCGCTCCGCAGCGGCAGGACCAGATCGACGGTGCCTGCGCGCACGGCGCTCGCGTCGACGTCGGCCACGCCGATCAGCTCGTCGCTCGTCACGTCTTCGTCGTACACGAGGAAGCGGATCGGGAAGTCCGAGAGGCGCAGCGCGCCGGGCAGCCGTCGATCGATGCGCACCTCTCGCGAGTCGTCGGTGGCCTGCGTGCGATCGATCTCGCGGCGCAGCGGGATCGAGGTCACGACTACGAAGGGATCGGGCGCGCCGCCCACGATGTCCCACGAGCTGCCGGACGGAGTCTGCGCGGCGATCGAGGCCGAGCGGATCTCGAGGCGGACGGCGGAGGCGCCGCTCGGCGTCACGACGGTCGACGAGGTCCCGTAGCCAGGCGTGCCCGGCTCGAGCGCCACCGTCGTCCCGCCGCCCGCCGGAGAGGTGGGCACCGGCACGACGCGATAGCGCGCCATCACCGGGATCGAGGCCGCCGCGCCCGGCGTGACGATGAGGAACGAGCGGCACTCGCGCGACTCGAGCCGCAGCGTGCTCGTCTGCCCGACGGCGTTGAGCGTCGACACCGTGTCGCCCGGCTGCGCTGCGCCGCCGGTCCCGTTCCACGCGCCGTCGAGCCAGCGCGCGAGATCGACCTCGCACACCCGCCGCAGCGCCGCGCTCTCTCCCTCCTCGAGCACGACGTCGAGGGCGAGCTCGCCCGCGTTGGCGGGGATCGGACCCACCACGTCCATCCCGCCGGGCCAGACGGCCGAGCGCTCGTTGACGATCCAGGCCGCGGCTCCCGTCGTCGGCCAAGGCCGCTCGGGCACCTGGCCGCGCGAGAGCTCGCCGAGCATGAAGTCCATCTGCTCCGAGTCGAGCGCGTACGTGACGGTGAAGCCTGTCGCGAGCTTGTCCCGGAGGCGCGTCGAGCCCTCCTCCGCCGCCTGCGCGCGCGCGCGATCGCTTGCCGAGCTGCCGGTCAGATCGAGGATCCCGCCGAGCACCGACGAGAACACCCCCGTCGCCTCCGCGCGCACCAGGCCCTGCGGCGTGACCTGCGCCGTGACGCCGGGCGCCGGCCGCAGCCACACCGTCGCGATGCGGGTGCGCGCGTCGTAGCCGACGTGGAGCGATGCCGAGAACGTCGCCGCCGCGTCGAAGCGCAGGTACTGGCGAACCCGGAAGCCCGTCGACTCGCGATCGAGCCAGGTCCAGCCGCTGCCGCCGATCGCGACGCCGAGCCGCCCATCGACGACCTCGGCCCGGCACTGGCGGATCCACCAGCGGCCCACCGAGGGATCGAGCCCGGCGGCGGGGCCCTCGTGGCCGTCCTCACCGGGCATGCCGATGAACGCGCCGGTCACCTGCTCGCAGATCCGCGGCGCGAGCACCTCCGCGAGCAGCTCGCTCAGCTCGTCAGCGGTCCCTTGATCGCCGCCCGAGGTCTGCTGGCACTCCGGGTCGTGGTTCCCGGGGCTGCCCTGCCCGTCGTAGGCAACGGTCCCGCACGCCAGCGCGCACGAAGCCAAGGCGACGATGATCCATCTCTCTGCGAGCAAGCTCTCTCTCCCGCGTTCGGGCGCCGAGCATACCGCGGATGGCTCGAGCCCGGCGCTCGAACGCGCGCCCCGTCACGCGCGATTCCCTCGAGGTCGCAGCGCGTCGTGGCGCTGCGAGGTCGACTTCATCCGAAGCTACGCGTAGCGCTCTTTCACGAGCGCCCACACCGCGCGCAGGCCGGTCGCGTCGGCGCCGGCGGGGCGGCCCGGCCGCGCGTGCTCGCTCCAGCCGAAGAGATCGAGGTGCAGCCACTCTTCGGTCGCGCTCACGAACTCGCGCAGGAAGAGCGCGGCGGTGATCGCGCCCGCCACTTGGATCGAGGGCGCGTTCTTGAGGTCGGCCACCTTGCTCTCGAGGTGCCGCCGGTAGCCTCGATGCAGCGGGAGGCGCCACACCGGATCGCGCACCGCGCGGGCATGGCGCGCGAGATCCTCGGCGAGCTTGCGCTGGCTCGAGAAGAACGGCGTCAGCTCGGTGCCGAGCGCCAGGCGCGCCGCGCCGGTGAGCGTCGCGAGATCGATCAACAGATCGGGCGCCTCCCGATCGGCCTCGGCGAGCGCGTCCGCGAGGACGAGCCGGCCCTCGGCGTCCGTGTTGGTGATCTCGACCGTCACGCCGCTGCGCATGCGGATCACGTCGAGGGGGCGATAGGCGTGCGGACCGGGCAGGTTCTCGACCGCCGGCGCCAGCACTCGCAGCCTCACCGGCAGACCGGCGTCCATGATCAGCCCGCCGAGCGCCAGCGCGTGCGCGGCGCCGCTCATGTCCTTCTTCATCCGCAGCATGCCGGCGGCGTTCTTCAGATCGAGCCCGCCGCTGTCGAAGCAGACGCCTTTGCCGACGAGCGTGACGCGCGGGTGCTTCGCGCTCCCCCACGTGAGATCGAAGAGCCGCGGCGCCCGCGCGCTCCCGCGGCCGACCGTGGCGATCGCCGGATACTCGCGCGCGAGGCGCGCGCCCTCGAGCACCCGAACCTTCGCGCCGTAGCGCTCGCCCAGCGCGCGCCCCACCTCGCAGAGCTCCTCCGGCCCGAGGTCGGCGGCCGGCGTGTTGACGAGATCGCGCACCAAGCCGACGGCCTCGATGACCCGCCGCGCCTCGTCGCGGTCGGCGCCGGCCGGCCAGACGAGCAGGCGCGCGGCGCTCGCGCTGCTGGGCGCGCTCTTGTAGCGATCGAAGGCGTAGGACTCGAGCGCCCAGCCGATGGCCGCGCTCGTGGCCTCCTCGGCGTCGATCGCGGGCTGGCTCTCGGGATCGATCGCGTAGCGGCCGGGCGGGAGGCGCTGCGCCGCGGCCGCCCACGACCACGGGCCGCTCTCGGTCTTCGCGAAGATCGCGAGCGCGATCCTGCCGTCCTCCCCCGGCACCGTCAGCACGCGGTTGCCGCCAGCCGCGAAGCCGCTCGCGCGGACCCAGCGCGCGACCCGGCGATCCTGCCGCCGGAGCCAGCCGGCGAAGCTCTCTCGATCGATCGCGACGAGCGGGATGGTGCGCGCGTCGCGGCGCGTCACGAGGCTGCGAAGCACGCGCCGATCGTATCCGGGCGCCGCGATCATTCCGAGTTTTCGGGCCGAGCGCCCTTGCCTCGCGCGCTCGGATCCGCGAGGCGAGACGGTCGGGGCTGCGTGCCCGCGCGCCCGACCACCACCCGCGGATGGGGACCCGAGCCACAGGGTGCACGTTTCGTACAGGCATGGTAGCCTCAGCTGTTGGCGCTTCGACCTCGAGAGCCTTCGTGTGCGCGCTGCTCGGCCGACCGTGGTCCGTGCGAGCTCACGCGGCTCTCCGCCGATCGCTTCGCGCGGCGCTGCTTCGAGCGGCCGTGCTTCGAGCGGCACCTGGCCAAGGCGCCCTCGCTTCACGCTTGGATTTGGGGACGATCGTCGACCCGCCGGTCGGCGACCGGGAAAGGCATTGGTCTTGACCATGAACAGGACGGCGCAGCGACGCTCCTCGCGCTCGGGGCTCCCTGGACCGCCGGAGGCCGACGAAGAGCTCGATGAGCGCGACGTGCGGCTCGACGTGCGCGCGACCGCGCAGCTGATCGACGCGCTGGTCGCGACGGGGAGGGCCGAACGCTACCTCACCTTCGACGAGGTCACGCGAGCGCTGGCGACCGCGCCGCGCGTCGAGCGCGCCGTCAACTGGCTCATGAAGCGCCTGAGCGCCGAGGGGATCGAGATCCGCGACAGCGAGCCGCCGCACTCCCACGGACCGCGCCACACGAGCGAGCGCGCGTCGGTGATGCCGAGCGACGAGGAGCGGCTGAGCGAGCCGCCGAGCGGCGAGAGCGTCCCGGCGCCGGGCGCCGATCCCATCCAGGCCTACCTCGGTAAGATGGGCACCCTCTCGCTGCTCACGCGTGAGGGCGAGGTCGAGTTCGCGCGCCGCATCGAGAAGGGGCGGCGCCGCATCCTCTGGGCGCTGGCCCGCTCGTCGGTGCGCATGCCGGAGCTGACGGACCTGATCGAGCGTCTCGAGGAGAACGACATTCGCGTGCGGGACGTGGTCGAGGGCATGACCATGTCGACCGAGACCGAGGAGGACGAGGTCCGGCCCGATGCGCTGCGCGATCTCAAGCGCCTCAAGCGCCTCGAGAAGCAGAACCGCAAGCTCATCAAGGAGCTCG
>Ga0247829_10001537_pt1 | contig 10617 bp, 11 predicted proteins | sample 12C_Control_Day4_FD_207765 | JGI IMG/M metagenome (GOLD analysis project Ga0247829, IMG submission 207765) | Soil microbial communities from agricultural site in Penn Yan, New York, United States - 12C_Control_Day4 | ecosystem: Environmental > Terrestrial > Soil > Agricultural land | place... | reverse complement strand
CGCCGACGAGGCCGAGCTCGTGCACATGGTGGCGACGGCGGCGGCCATCACCACGAAGTCCGGCAGGCAGGCGAGGAAGGCGACGTCGAAGGCGCCGGCGTGCGTCGGGCCGTCGGCGCCGACCAGCCCGGCGCGGTCGATGGCGAAGCGGACCGGCAGCCGCTGGATCGCCACGTCGTGCACCACCTGGTCGTAGCCGCGCTGCAGGAAGGTCGAGTAGATCGCGCAGAACGGCTTCATCCCCGCCGCCGCCATGCCGGCGCAGAAGGTGACGCCGTGCTGCTCGGCGATGCCGACGTCGAAGGTCCGCTTCGGGAAGCGCCCGGCGAACAGGTCGAGGCCGGTGCCCTCGGGCATCGCCGCGGTCACCGCCACGATCCGGTCGTCGGCCTCTGCCTCACGGATCAGCGACCGCGCGAACACCTTGGTGTAGCTCGGGGCGTTGGACGGCTTCTTCACCTGCGCGCCGGTCACCACGTCGAACTTCGCGACGCCGTGGTACTTGTCCCTCGACGCCTCGGCGGGGGCGTAGCCCTTGCCCTTCTGGGTCAGCGCATGGACGAGGACCGGACCGGTGCCGCGGGTCCTCACCGTGCGCAGGATCGAAACGAGGCTCTCCATGTCGTGGCCGTCGATCGGGCCGACGTAGGAGAAGCCGAGCTCCTCGAACAGCGTGCCGCCGATCGCGAAGCCCTTGACCAGCTCGTGCGCCCGCTTCGCCCCTTCGCGGAACGGCCCCGGCAGCAGGTTGACGGCGCCCTTGGCGGCGGCGCGCAGGTCCTGGAACGGCTCGCCGGCATAGAGCCGCGACAGGTACTTCGACATCGCGCCGACCGGCGGGGCGATCGACATCTCGTTGTCGTTCAGCACGACGAACAGCCGCTCCTTCATGTGCCCGGCGTTGTTCATCGCCTCGTAGGCCATGCCCGCCGACATAGCCCCGTCGCCGATCACGCAGACCACGTCGCCGACGTCCGGCGCCCCGAGGTCGCGGGCCACCGCGAAGCCCAGCCCGGCCGAGATCGACGTCGAGGAATGCGCCGCGCCGAACGGGTCGTAGGGGCTCTCCGTCCGCCGGGTGAAGCCCGACAGCCCGCCGCCCGCCCTGAGGGTGCGGATGCGGTCGCGCCGGCCGGTCAGGATCTTGTGCGGATAGCACTGGTGGCCGACGTCCCAGATCAGCTTGTCCTTCGGCGCGTTGAACACCGCGTGGATCGCCACGGTCAGCTCGACCACCCCGAGCCCGGCTCCGAGGTGGCCGCCGGTGACGCTGACCGCCGAGATCGTCTCGGCGCGCAGCTCGTCGGCGAGCTGCCGGAGCTCGGGCACCGTCAGGCCCTTCATGTCCGACGGCCACTCGATCCGGTCGAGCAGCGGCGTCGCCGGCCGCGCATCGCTCATCCCATCCCTCCCCCGTGCGCTACCGGTTGCGTGCGAACACGAACTGCGCCGCCGCCCGCAGGTTGCCCGCCGCCGACCCGTAGGGCGCCAGCGCCTCCGCCGCCTCGACCACCAGCTCGTGCGCCCTGCGGCGCGCCCCGTCCATCCCGAGCAGCGACACGAACGTCGCCTTGCCCGCCTCGCCGTCCTTGCCGACCCGCTTGCCGGTCTCCGCGGCGTCGCCCTCGACGTCGAGCATGTCGTCGCGGATCTGGAAGGCGAGCCCCAGCGCGGCGGCGTAGCGGCGCAGCGGCTCGGGGTCCGAGCGCCCGAGGATCGCCCCCGACTCCGCCGCCCAGCCAAACAGCGCCCCGGTCTTCAGCGACTGCAGGCCGGTGGTCGCCGCCAGGTCGAGCGGCGGCGCGCCCGCGGCAGCGATGTCGAGCGCCTGGCCGCCGACCATGCCCGTCGCCCCGGCCGCCTGCGCCAGCCGCCAGACCAGCCGCGCCTGGGCCCGCGGGTCGATCCCCGACTGCGGCCCGGTGACAATCTCGAAGGCCAGGGTCAGCAGCGCGTCGCCGGCGAGCACCGCCGTCGCCTCGTCCCAGACCTTGTGCACCGTCGGCTTGCCGCGGCGCAGGTCATCGTCGTCCATGCAGGGCAGGTCGTCGTGCACAAGGCTGTAGGCGTGCACGCACTCGACCGCCGCCGCGGCCCGGATCGCCTGCCCCGGCGGCACCCGGAAGATCGCGGCGCTCTCGGTCGCCACGAACGCCCTGAGCCGCTTGCCGCCGCCGAGCACCGCGTAGCGCATCGCCGCGCCGAGGTCGGTCTCGTCCGACGGCAGCAGCGTGCCCAGCGCCTCCTCGACGCGGGTCGCCGCCTGGCTCAGCGCCGCGTGGAACTGGAGCAGGCCGGCATCCATCAGGGGATGTCGACCAGCCGCGCCCGAACCCCCTCGGGACCTTGCGTGATCTCCGCCACCCGCGCCTCGGCCGCCTTCAGCTTGTCCTCGCAGTGGCCCTTGAGCTCGGCGCCGCGGGCGTAGAGCGCGATCGACTTCTCCAGCGGCACGTTGCCCGACTCGAGCTGGGCGACGACCTGCTCGAGCTCGGCCAGCGCCGCCTCGAAGGATAGCTCCCCGACCGGCCGAAGGCCGTCCTCACCCATTTCCGCGCTCCATCAGCACCCGCACGTGCGCCGTTGCCGACGACGCGAGCGCGCTCAGATCATATCCGCCCTCCAGAGTCGAGACGAGGCGCCCGTCGCAGTGCTTGTCCGCCAGCGCGCAGAGCTGCGCGGTCGCCCAGGCGAAGTCGGCGTCGGTGAAGTTGAGGTTGGCCAGCGGATCGCGCGCGTGCGCGTCGAAGCCGGCGGAGATGAAGATCATCTGCGGCGCGTGCGCATCGATCGCCGGCAGCACCCGGCCGAGCATGCCGGCCCGGAACACGCCGCCGCTGGCGCCGGGCGGCAGCGGCACGTTGACGATCTGGCCATAGGCCCCCTGCTCGTCGGCGGCGCCGGTGCCGGGATAGAGCGGCATCTGGTGCGTGGAGCAGAACAGGATCCGCGGGTCGTCCCAGACCAGGTCCTGCGTGCCGTTGCCGTGGTGCACGTCCCAGTCGAGGATCGCCACCCGCTCGAGCCCGTGCGCCTCCAGCGCGTGCCGGGCGCCGACAACGACGTTGCCGAAGAAGCAGAATCCCATCGCCGTGGCGGTCTCGGCGTGGTGGCCGGGCGGCCGTATCGCGCAGAAGGCGTTCCGCACCTCCCGGGCCATGACCATGTCGACCGCGAGCACCACTGCACCCGCCGCCCGCCTCGCGGCGTTCAGCGTCTCGGGCATCATGAAGGTGTCGCCGTCGATCGGCGCATAGCCCTGCGCCGGCGATCGCGCCTTCAGGCGCTCGAGGTAGGCGGGCGGGTGCGCCCGCAGGATCTGCGCGTCCTCGGCCAGCGGCGCCTCGACGCGCACGAGGTAGGCGAACTCCTCCGCCTCCAGCGCGCCCCAGATCGCCTCCAGGCGCTCGGCGCGCTCCGGGTGGCCGGCCGGGTTGATGTGGCGCACGCAGTCGCCGTGGGTGATGAACGCAGTGGGCATCCGCTCAGCATATTGACCGCCGCGGCGGTGCACAACGAGTCGCCGTGCGCTTGCGGGCCCGGGGTGCCGCGGCGCCTCAGCCCCCGGCCTGCCAGGTCCGGATCGCCTCGAGGGGCCAGATCAGCATGACGACGTTGAGGATCAGCCCGTCGCGGATCCAGACAGTCGTCACCACCTCCATCGCGACGGCGAGCGCCACGGTCAGCCAGACCGGCAGCCGCGACGCCAGCCAGAAGCCCAGCATCATCGCCAGGATGTCCATCACCGAGTTGACGACGCTGTCGCCGTAGTAGTCGAGCGAGATGGTCACCGCCCGGTAGCGGTCGATGATCACCGGCGAGTTCTCGACGATCTCCCAGGCCGCCTCGACCGCCGTGGCGATCGCCAGCCGCCAGCCGAACGACAGCCGCGGCACGGCGAGCCAGAGCATCCAGTAGAAGACGAAGCCGTGGATGACATGGCTCGGCGTGTACCAGTCGCTCAGGTGCTGCGAGTTGCCCGGGCTCATCACCTCGCCGTGCCAGAACTCGACGTAGCCGCAGGTGCAGATCGGCGTCCGACCCATCGCCAGCAGCACCAGCGCCGCGAGCGCCACGATCCCGGCGGTCGCCGCCCAGGCCGGGAACCGCGCCGCGCTCACCGCCGCGACCCGCTGGCGGCCGCCGCCGCGACACCGTAGCCTTCCCGCCCGGAGGACCGAGGATGACCGACCGGCTCGCCGGCCACTTCCGCGCGATGGCGCGCAACAACGCCTGGGCCAACGCCCGGCTGCTCGGGGCCTGCGAGGCGCTGACCGCGGCGGAGTTCGCCGCGCCGCGCACCGGCTTCTTCCCGTCGCTGCGCGCCACCCTCAACCACAGCCTCGGCGTCGACATGTTCTATCTGAACGCGCTCGAATGCCGGGACGGCCGGCCGGCGGTGCCCGCGGCGTGGCCGGACTTCGCCGTGCCAGCGGTGCTGCGGGCGGCGCAGGCGGCGAGCGACGCCCGGCTGACCGGCTTCTGCGACCGGCTCGCGGACGACGACGCCGACCGGACGGTGCCGACCGACCGCGGGGCCGACGGGCTGGTGCCCGAGCGGCTCGGCGCGGTGCTGGCACACCTGTTCCTGCACCAGGTCCATCACCGCGGCCAGGCGCACGCCATGCTCGCCGGCACCCGCGTGCCGCCGCCGCAGCTCGACGAGTTCTTCCTCGACTACGACCGTCATCCGAGCGTCGCGAAGCTCGGCCTGATGCCATGACCCCGGAGGTATGATGCTACTCGCTCCTTTGGGGCGGATGGCGCTCCCCGCGCGGCGACCCCACGGCCATCAGGCTCAGGATCTCGAACAGAATCTGGGCGCCGGCGTGCGCGGTGTTGGTGGTGGCGTCGTACTGCGGAGCCACCTCGACGAGGTCGCCGCCGACGACGTCGATCCCGGCGAGCCCGCGCAGGAACGCCTGCGCCTCGCGCGTGGTCAACCCGCCGACCTCCGGCGTTCCGGTCCCCGGCGCGAAGGCCGGGTCGAGCGCGTCGATGTCGAAGGAAACGTAGACCGGCCCGTCGCCGACCACCGCCCGCGCCCTGGCGATCACCCCCGGCAGCCCGAGCGCGTCGATCTCCTCGGCGTGGATGCAGGTCATGCCGGCATCGGTCGCGAACTCGTAAAGGTACTCCGACGCGCCGCGCAGCCCGATCTGCACGGTGCGCGTCGGGTCGAGCACCCCGGCGAGCACCGCGTTGCGGAACGGCGCCCCGTGGTTCTCGCGCAGCCCGTCGAACGGGCCGCCGGTGTCGGAGTGGGCGTCGATATGGACGAGCCCGACCGGCCGCCCGGCTCCGACGGCGCGCAGGATCGGATAGCTGATCGAATGGTCGCCGCCGACCGACAGCGGCCGCACGCCCTGCCCGACGATCGCCGCCGCCCATGCCTCGATCTCGGCATGGGCGGTGGCGATGCCGTAGCGGCTGGAGAACGGCACGTCGCCGACGTCGGCGACCGCCATCTCGTGCAGCGGCGCCGAGCGCAGGACGTGGTTGTAGGGCCCGACCCGCTCGATCGTCCGCACCGCCCGCGGCCCGAAGCGGGCGCCCGGGCGGTTCGAGGCCGCGAGGTCGAAGGGCACGCCGCTGATCGCCACGTCGAGCCCGGAAAAGTCCGGCGCCGCCGGGTCGATCGCCCGGAACGGCGCCGCGAGGAAGGTCGGCACCCCGACGAACGGCGCCGGCCGCGCCCCGCGGCTGAAGATCCGCGACGCGACCGCGGCGAAGTGCGGATCGTGCATCCGCCCCCCCGGGTCGTCGGCGTACCTGGCGCGCAGCCGCTCAAGCTCCTCCTCGTCCCAAGCCATCGCTTCCTCCGAAAAGGGGGCCGCGGCCGGCGGCGGCCCCTCGCCTTCAGTCGGGGAACGCCAGGTCGGTGACCGCGTGCGTCCATGCGCCCTCGGGCTGCTTGGTGATCACCGGGTCCGAGCCCGCGGTCAGCAGCGTCTCGACCGTGCGCTCGTAGTCGGCCGGGTCGAGCGTGCCGTCGCTGCCGGCGGTCAGCTTGGCGATCTCGCCCATCATCCGCTTCTGGTGCGCCTCGGTCTGCGCGCCGGTCTCGTCGTTGTCGAGCACGATCATCGCGGCGTCGTCCGGGTGCTCCTCGGCCCACTTCCAGCCCTTCATCGAGGCCCGGACGAACTTCGCCATCGTCTCGACGAACGCCGGATCGGCGAGCTTCGCCTCGAGCACGTAGAGCCCGTCCTCGAGCGTCGCCACGCCCTGGTCCTCGTACTTGAAGACCGTCAGCTCCTCAGGGGTGAGCCCGGCGTCGATCACCTGCCAGTACTCGTTGTAGGTCATCGTCGAGATGCAAGCCGCCTGCCTCTGCAAGAGCGGGTCGACGTTGAAGCCCTGCTTCAGCACCGTCACGCCCTCCGGCCCGCCGTCGGTCGCGAAGCCGAGCTTCGACATCCAGCTGAGGAACGGGTACTCGTTGCCGCCGAACCAGACCCCGAGCGTATGGCCGGGGAAGCTCTCGGTGGCGGTGACGCCCGAATCGTTGCGGCAGGTCAACATCATCCCCGAGCGCTTGAACGGCTGGGCGATGTTGACGAGCGGCAACCCCTTCTCGCGCGCGGCCAGCGCCGACGGCATCCAGTCGACGACGACGTCGGCGCCGCCGCCGGCCATCACCTGCGGCGGCGCCACGTCCGGTCCGCCCGGCTTGATCGTGACCTCGAGCCCCTCCTCCTCGTAGAAGCCCTGCTCCTGCGCGACGTAGTAGCCGGCGAACTGCGCCTGCGTCACCCACTTCAGCTGCAGCGTCACCGCCTCGGCCGAGGCCGTGCCACCAGCGAGCATCGCCGCCGCGGCGGCACCCGCGAACCATCGTTTCATCGTTGTTCTCCCTGTTTGGACCGCGTTACTCAGACGCGCTGGGAAGGGTGCCAGAAGGTCACGGCCCGTTCGATCAGCGCCACCGTGCCGTAGAAGGCCGACCCGACCACCGCCGCCACCGCGATCTCCGCCCAGACCATGTCGAGCGCCAGGCGCCCGACCTCCGTCGAGATGCGAAAACCCATGCCGACCGTCGGTGAGCCGAAGAACTCCGCCACGATGGCGCCGATCAAAGCCAAGGTCGTGCAGATTTTCAAGCCGTTGAACAGGAACGGCGCCGCGGCCGGCAGCTGCAGCTTCGCCAGCGTCTGCGCGTCGCTCGCCGCATAGGTCCGCATCAGGTCGCGCTGCATCGGCTCGGCGGCGGCGAGCCCGAGCACGGTGTTGACGAGCATCGGGAAGAACACCATCAGCACCACGACTGCCGCCTTCGACTGCCAGTCGAAGCCGAACCACATCACCATGATCGGCGCCATGCCGACGATCGGCAGCGCGCTGGCGAAGTTGCCTATCGGCAGCAGCCCCGCCCTGAGGAACGGCATCCGGTCGACGGCGATCCCGACGAGGAAGGCCGCGCCGCAGCCGATGACGTAGCCCGAGAGCGCGCCTCGAAGGACCGTCTGCTCGACGTCTCTTCCGAGCGTCCGCCACTCCTTGAGGATCGCCACGAGGACCGCGCTCGGAGCCGGGAGCAGCACCGGCGACACCGCGAAGCCGCGCACCACGAGCTCCCACAGCAGCAGCAGCGTCAGCCCGAACACCACCGGCGGCAGCCAGCGCCCGGCCGGGCCCCCGACCCGCGCCAGCCGCGCGTTGAGGAGCCAACCGCCGATCCAGACCGCCACGACCTCCGCCAGTGCCATGCGCGGACCATAACGGCGTCCGCGCACCCGTGGAAAGCCCGGCCGCGGCGCGCTATCGAGGGCGGATGCCCCGCGCCCCGCTCTCCCTCTCCCTCGACGCCGCCCGCCGCCTCTGGATCGGCGCCCAGCGCCTCGACGCGCCCGCGCCGTTCGGCGCCGGGCCCGAGGCGGTGCGCGCCGCGGTCGCGCATCTCGGCTACGTGCAGATCGACACGATCAACGTTGTCGAGCGCGCGCACCACCACATCCTCGCGACCCGGATCCCGGGCTACGCCCGGGCCGACCTCGCCGCGGCGCTCTCCGCCGACCGCTCGGTCTTCGAGTACTGGGCGCATGCGCTGGCCTACATCCCGACCGCCGACCTGCGATTTTTCCTCGCCGACATGCGCCGGCGCCACGCCGATCCGTCCGCCTGGTTCGGATCGGTCAGCCCCGCCGACATCCGCCGCGTCGTCGCCCGCATCCGCCGCGACGGGCCGCTGACCATCCGCGACATCGACGGCGAGCGGGTGGAGAAGCACCACCTCTGGGCCAGCCGCAAGCCCGAGAAGCGCGCGCTCGAGGCCGCCTTCTTCGCCGGCATCCTGACCGTCAGCGCCCGCGACGGCATGGTGAAGACCTACGAGCTCGCCGACCGCCACTTCGGGTGGCCACCGCGTCCGCGCGTCGCCACCGAGGCGCAGACCCTCGACTACCTGCTCGACCGGGCGCTGCGCGCGCAAGGCGCCGTCAGCCTCGACTCGGTCTGCTACATGGACGCGCCGCGCAAGAAGCCGATGGCGGCGCTGATCGACGCCCGCGTCCGCCGCCGCCGGCTGGTGCCGCTGGCGATCGACGGCCTGAAGCCGCACTGGGCGACGCCCGAGGCGCTGGCCGGGCCGCGGCCCGAGCCCGCCGCGGTCCACGTCCTCTCGCCCTTCGACCCGCTGGTCATCCAGCGCAGGCGGCTGGCGGCGCTCTTCGGCTACCACCACGCCTTCGAGGCCTACCTGCCGGCGGCGAAGCGCCGCTTCGGCTACTTCGCGCTGCCGGTGCTGGTCGGCGACCGCATCGCCGCGGCGATCGACACCAAGGCCGACCGCGCCGGGGGCAGGCTCCTGATCCAGACGTGGACCTGGATCGACGAGCGCGACGGCGACCGCGAGCGCATCGACGCGGCGCTCGGCCGCTTCGAGGCCTTCCAGCTCGCACCCTGACCGGAGCGCCGTCTTCCCGGCCCTTCCGCGCCGGCCCGTCCGGTGCTCGGTCAGAGGCCGAGGAAGAGGTCCCGAACCTCGATCGCCAGTCCCGGCGGATCGAGGGTCAGCCGGCCGTCGTGCAGGACCCCGACCTCGATGCGGCCGTCCGGATCCCGATGGTGGTGGATGACCACCCGTTTGTCGTGATCGACGATCAGGTAGTGCCGCAGGCTCGCAAGCTGGAAATAGCCAGCCAGCTTCACGCCGCTGTCGATCCCCCGGCTCGACGGCGAGACGACCTCGACCACGATGACCGGATCGCTCACCTCGACCGCGTCGCCGGGCGAGGCCGGCCCGCACCGGACCAGCGCGTCGGGCTCGTACACCGTCCGGTCGTTCACCCTGACCGCCACGCCGTCCGGCAAGGCCTGACAGGGAAGCCCCGCCCTGCCGATGGCGTCCCGCAGGGCGATCGTGGCGTTGAGCTTCGCCACGGCATGGCTCACGCGCTCGGGCGTCATGGCGACGACCAGGCCCTCGTCGAGCTCGAACCGCCCCTCCGGCTGGTCCAGGGCCCAGGCGAGGAACTCGTCGGCGGTGAACGCCCGCGGTCCCGGCTGCTGCATCGCCCGCTCCCGATCCCCTCGAACCGACATCCTACCATCGCCTTCCATCCCGCGCGACGGCGGCCACGCCCGAACGCCCGCGCGATCGCGCCGTGCGGGCCCTCACGACGGCCGCGCGCCCATCGCCCGCGCCGTCAGCCGCTCGACCAGCCCGATCGCCCCGACCAGCGCCGCGGCGAGGATCGCGGCCATCATCAGCGCCGCCCAGATCTGGACCGTCTGCCCGTAGTAGCTCCCCGACAGCATCCGCGCCCCGAGCCCCGCCACCGCCCCGGTCGGCAGCTCCCCGACGATCGCCCCGACGAGGCTCGCCGCGACGCCGACCTTCAGCGAGGCGAACAGCCACGGCAGCGCCGCCGGCCAGCGCAGCCGGAGGAAGGTCTGCGCCCGGCCGGCGTTCCAGGTGCGCATCTGGTCGAGCAGCATCCGGTCGGGGCTCCTCAGCCCCTGCACCATGCCGACCACCACCGGGAAGAACGACAGGTACATCGAGATGACCGCCTTCGGCAGCAGCCCGGTCAGCCCGACCGAGGCCAGCACCACGACGATCATCGGCGCGATGGCGAGGATCGGCACCGTCTGGCTGGCGATCACCCAGGGCATGACGCTGGCGCTCATCGTCCGGTCGTGCACGATGCCGATCGCCAGCAGGATCCCGAGCCCGGCCCCGAGCAGGAAGCCGGCCAGCGTGGCGGCCAGCGTCACCCAGGCGTGGTAGACGAGGCTGCGCTTCGACGACGGCCGCACCCCGACCGTGGTCTTCCAGAGCTCGCCCGCCACCTGGTGCGGCGCCGGAAGCCGCGGCCGCTCCTGGCTCATCGTCGCCGCGACCAGCGCCGCCGGGCCGAGCGCGGTCCCGGCGCGCGCCGCCTGGTCGCGCGCCCAAGGCGCGTTCAGCGCCACCGCCAGCCCGTACCAGGCGAGCAGGATCCCGGCGACCACCACCAGCACCGGAATGACCGCGCCGCCCCGCCTCACCGCGTCCCCGGCCAGCAGAGCAGGATGTCGGGAAGCCGCTCCTCGTTGTCGCCGGCGCCGCGCTGCAGCTCGACGAACCCCTGCGCCGCGTAGAAGGCGCGCGCCGCCTCGTTGGCGAAGTGGGCG
>Ga0247829_10001534_pt1 | contig 10629 bp, 5 predicted proteins | sample 12C_Control_Day4_FD_207765 | JGI IMG/M metagenome (GOLD analysis project Ga0247829, IMG submission 207765) | Soil microbial communities from agricultural site in Penn Yan, New York, United States - 12C_Control_Day4 | ecosystem: Environmental > Terrestrial > Soil > Agricultural land | place: USA... | reverse complement strand
CCCCGCCGCCCGGCCCGCCTTGTAGCCGACCACCACCTGGTCCCCGGCCTCCAGGCTGCCCTGCGAGGGCGTGACGGCGACGTAACCGTCGGCGGAGAACCCGGTCTCCACCGGCACGAAGGCCAGTTCGCCCCGCACCGACCGCTGGACGCGGGCGCCCCCGTCCGGGCCCATCGAGACGGCACTGATCGGCACGGTGAGCTGGGAGGTGCGCGTGGAGCGGATCGGGATGGTCAGCCGCACGGACGCGCCGACCAGGGCCGCCGGTGGCCGCTCCACCGCGACCTCGAAGAACACGTGGAACCCGTCGGCGCCCTCGGTTCCCGGTCGCGACGCGACCCGGCGGACCCGGCCGACCGTGTCGATGCCGAGTGCCGGCTCGTCGATGATCACCTTCGCCCCGGCGCGGACCCGCCCTGCCTGCTCGACCGGGACCAGCCCGTCGACGACCACGTCCGAGTCGGTCGCGGTCAGCAGCGCCCCGTCGGGCGCGTCCCCGAGGTCGACGCCCCGCTCCGTGACCCGCAACGGCGCGGTCGGCACGAACACGACCTCGTCCGCCGGCAGCTGCACCCCGTCACCGGCCTGGGCGCCCGGCATCAGGCCCGCCTCGGCCGGCCGGGTCCGGGCGACCTCGGAGGCGCTGGCGACCATGGGTTCGAACCCGTGTCGCCGGTAGAGCGCGGCGACGGCTCGCTCCGTGGCGTCGTCGTACGCGCCGTCGACGGCTCCCGGGGAGACGCGCGCGCGGCGCAGCGCGCGCTCGAGCTCGGCGACGTCCCGGCCGGTCATGCCGGGCCCGAGGTCTCGGTAGGCGGGCTGCCGGCCCTCGAGCAGGAACACCGGCCGCCCGGAGACGGTGGCCAGCACGTCACCCGCGTCGACGACCGTCCCGGGGGCGGGGAGGCTGGTGACCACCTGGACGCTGGTCTTCAGGTACGACGGGGTCACCCGCAGCTGCCGCGGGGACCCGAAGTGGGCGGTGCCCCGCGTCACGACCCGGGTGGAGAGCACCTGCTCGACCACGGGGACGAGGATCGGCGACGCGGCAGGTGGCGCGGTCCGCGCGGCCGCCTCCGCCGGCGACCGTACCTGCTCCGCGGCGATCCACGTGGCAGCGGACGACACGGCGACTGCGGCGACCACCAGGACCACCAGGTTTCGACGCCTCATCCCGACCACCTCACCTCTCCGCGACTCCGAGGACACTCCGGGAGGTCTCCCTGACCGTCAGGTTGGCACCGCGGTGCTGACGGGACCCTGAACGCTGCGCACGGCATGGTCAGGTGGCGTTCAGCCGGGGCGTGCTGTCATCGACTGAGTCCGCGGACGCATCGAGGAGGCCAGTCGTGCCCAGACACTCACAACCCGGGACCCGGCGCCCCCGCCCGGCCGGGCGGCCGGCGGCGCTCGTCGCGGCCGGGGCGATGCTGGCCGTCTCCGCCTGCGGGGGTGGCGCCTCTCCAGGGCAGGAGGCACAGGGCGGTGACCGTCTTCCTGGCGTCAAGGAGTTCGGGCTGACCGAGGTGGAGTTCGTCGACCACATCGAGCGGACCCAGGCGGCCATCGCCGACTGCATGGCGGCGGCCGGCTTCGAGTACATCCCGGTCGACGTGAAGACGATCGAGCTCGCGCAGGCCCGGGTCCGGACGGACCCCGGCTACACCCGGCGCTCGTACAAGGAGAAGTGGGGGCTCGGGGTCACGACACGCTACGACAACCCCGTCCGGGACACCGGCCTCGGACCCAACCTGGAGATCTGGAGGTCGCTGCCGCCGAGCGACCAGCAGGCCTACAGCCGGACCCTCTGGGGCGACGACCCGGACGCGGACTTCGTGTTCACCTTCGACGAGGAGGACTTCTCCTCCACCGGTGGCTGCACGCGCAAGGCCGTCGCTCAGGTCTTCACCCCTGCCCAGCTGAAGGGCACGTACGTGAACCCCAAGGACGTCCTCGTCGAGAACGACCCGCGGGTCATCGAGGCCCAGGACGACTGGACCGAGTGCATGCGCGACCGGGGCTACGAGTACGAGGACGACCAGGACGTCATCATCGAGGAGTACCAGGAGCGGCTCGACGAGCTCCTCGAGGGCGACGACCCGAGGACCCTGACCGGCCCCCGCGCGGCCGCGCTGGAGAAGCTCCAGCAGGAAGAGATCGAGGTCTCCCTCGCCGACCTCGAGTGCCAGATCGAGCACACCGACGAGGTGTTCCGCGAGGTCGAGATCGAGGTTTTCGGCCGACCTGTGAGCGGCTGAGGTTCGTCTTGGAATCGCGGGACGTGGGCGGGTCGGTCCGCATTGTCGCGTACGACCGCCTGTGACCGTTGCTGCGCCGTTTCGATGGCCCGAGGGGACCTGAAAGGACCACCACAGGTTCCCCCTGTGTAGGGGTGTTGCGACGAGCAGGCTGAGCGGACGCTGAGAAAGCCGAGCCGTTCTCTCAGGCTCCCACCCGGGGGAGCCTCCACACCGAGATCCATGGGCTCTGGCGGGGGAGGTCCAGGCTCATGATGCGTTGGCTCGTCGGTACCAGCCTCAAGCTGCGACGCCTCCTGCTGGCCCTGGCCGCAGGCGTCCTCGTGCTCGGCGTCGTGCAGGTCGGGAAGACCTCCGTCGACGCGCTGCCCGAGTTCCAGCCGCCGACCGTGGAGGTCCAGACGGAGGCGCTCGGGCTGTCCGCCGCCGAGGTGGAGCAGCTGATCACGGTGCCGCTGGAGCAGGACCTCCTGGTCGGCGTCCCGTTCCTCGACGAGATCGAGTCGGTGTCCCTGCCGGGGCTCTCCTCGGTGGTGATGACCTTCGAACCCGGCACCGATCCGCTGGACGCCCGTCAGGTGGTGCAGGAGCGGCTGACCCAGGCAGTCGGCGCAGCCGGCCTTCCCGCGGTGGCGAAGCCGCCCCAGATGATCCAGCCGCTGTCGTCGAGCAGCCGGGTCTCGATGGTGAAGCTGACCTCGAACGAGCTGAACCCGATCGAGATGTCGGTCCTCGCCCGCTGGGTGGTCGTCCCCCGACTGATGGGCGTGCCCGGTGTCGCGAACGTCGCGATCTGGGGCAACCGGGAGCGCCAGCTGCAGGTCCTCGTCGACCCCGAGCGGCTCCGCCAGAACGGGCTCACCCTGCCCGCGGTCATCCGTACCGCCGGCAACGCCCTCGAGGTCTCGCCGCTGTCCTACCTCGAGGCGTCGAAGCCGGGCACGGGCGGGTTCATCGACACCCCCAACCAGCGCCTGAACATCTTCCACGAGCAGGCCATCACCACCGCCCCCGAGCTCGCCCAGGTCCCGGTGGAGGGCCCCGACGGCGGCATGCTGCAGACCCAGGGCGGCCCCATGGAGCTGGGTGACGTCACCGACGTCGTCGAGGACCACCAGCCGCTGATCGGCGACACCGTGTGCGCGGACGGCGCCAAGTGCCTGATCCTCGTGGTCGAGAAGTTCCCGGGCGCCAACACCACCGAGGTGTCCGAGGAGGTCGACGGCGCCCTCACCGCTCTCCGCCCGGGTCTGGCCGACATGCAGATCGACTCCTCGCTCTACCGCCCGGCCTCGTACCTCGAGTCCTCCTGGACCAGCCTGGGCCGGGTGCTGGCGGTCGGCGGCGTGCTGATGCTGGTCGTCCTCCTCGCCCTGCTCTGGGACTGGCGGCGAACCGTGATGGTCGCGGCCGGGGTGGCCGTGTCCCTGACCGCCGCGATCCTGGTGCTCGCGGCGACGGACACCAGCGTCAACCTGCTTGTCGTGACTGGCCTCCTCGTCGGGTTGACCGTGATGGTCGACGACGCGGTCGGCGACGGCGGCGCCCTGGCCCGCGGGATCCGCGCACAGCGTGAGACCGGCACCAGCGCCCCCGTCCTGTCGGCGATCGTCGAGTCCACGGTCGGCATGCGCCGGTTCGCCATCTACGGCGCCTTCATGGTGGCCGCCGCGACGCTGCCGCTGTTCTTCCTGCGCGGCGAGGGACAGGCCTTCCTGCCGCCCATCGCACTCGCCTACCTGCTGGCCGTGGCCACGTCCATGCTGGTGACCCTGACCCTGACGCCGGTGCTCGCGATGATGCTGCTCTCCCGCGCTCCGCTCGAGCGCAGGCAGTCCCCGTTCGTGACCTGGCTGCACCGCCGGTACGACCGGTCCGGTTCCCGACTGGTCACCCGGGCGGGCGCCGCCGTGGTGGTGCTCGCGGGCACGACCGTGCTCGCGCTCGCCGCGCTGCCCTTCCTGGACACGTCGATGCGGCCCGCGCTGGAGGAGCGGCACGTGCTGGTGCACGTGGCGACGGCTCCGGGCACCTCGCTGCCGCGGATGACGGAGGTCACCAGCCAGGCTGTCGACGAGCTGGGCGCGCTGCCCGGTGTCAGCGGCGTCAACGCCCAGATCGGCAGGGCCGTGATGTCGGACCGCCAGGTCGACGTCAACGAGGGAGAGATCTGGATGCAGATCGACCCCGGTGCCGACTACGACGAGACCCTGGCCGCGGTCGAGGGTGCCGTCTCTGGCGCGCCGGGCGTCACCGCCGAGGTGATGACGTACACGGACAAGCAGGTGCGCGACATCGTGGTCGAGAACGAGCACGACGTCGCCGTGCACGTGTACGGCGAGAACGCCGACGTGCTCGCCGACAAGGCCGCGGAGCTGCGCGACGCCATCGCCGAGGTCGACGGGGTGGACCGGGTCGCGATCACGCCCACGCCCCAGGAGACCACGATCGAGGTGCAGGTCGACCTCCAGCGGGCGCAGGCCCTGGGTGTGAAGCCTGGCGACGTCCGCCGCGCGGCCGCGATCCTGCTCGGCGGCATCACCGTCGGCAACCTCTTCGAGGAGCAGAAGGTCTTCGACGTCGTGGTCTGGGGCGCGCCGCAGATCCGGGGCGACCTCGCGGACATCGAGCGGTTGCTCATCGACACCCCGGACGGGCGCTCGATCCGGCTCGGCGACGTGGCCGACGTCAGCGAGGTGCCGAACGCCGCGGTGATCCGGCACGAGTCCGTGGCGCCGTACGTCGAGCTGACCGCCGACGTCTCCGGCCGTGACCTCGGCGACGTCAACGCCGATGTGAAGGCGCTCGTGGCCGCGACGCAGTTCCCGCTCGACCACCACGCGGAGGTGCTCGGGGGCTACGCGGTGCAGCAGGCCGACCGCGCCCGCGTCGCCGCGCTTGCCGGCATCGCGCTGCTCGCGATCTTCCTGCTCTTCCAGGCCGCGTTCCGGAGCTGGCGGCTCGCCGCCCTGGCCGTCGCCATGCTTCCGGCCGCCTCGGCCGGGGTGCTGCTGGGCACGTTGTTCACCGGCGGCACCATCACCCTCGGCGTCGTCGCGGGGGCGCTGGCCGTGCTGGGGATTTCCTGCCGCGCGCTGCTGGTGTCGCTGGGGCAGATGCTGCACCTCGAACGGCGCGAACGGGTCGAGTTCGGGCCCGACCTGGTGACCCGCGCGACCCGGGACCGGCTCGCCCCGGTGCTCACCGTGCTGCTCGCGACGGCCGCCCTGCTGGCGCCGCTCGTCGTGGCCGGCGGGTCCACCGGGCTCGAGCTCATGCGTCCGGCCGGCGCCGCCTTCCTCGGCGGCATGGTCACCACCGCGCTGGTCACCCTGTTCGCCGCACCGGCGCTCTTCCTCAGGCTCGGCTCGACGCCGGACCAGGACAGCTGGGCCGACGAGCTGTACGAGCCGCTCGCCGAACCCGACCCGATCAAGATCTAGGGGGATGTCATGCAGCGGAAGCGTGCAGCCGTGCCGGCGATCCTGCTGGCCACCGCCGGTCTGCTCTCGGGGTGCGCGGGAGCGGTGTCCGATGCCTACGTCATCGAGAACGAGCCCGGGACCACCCACCACATCGCCGGCACCGAGCTGAGCCGGGTGACCCTGACCGAGGACGCCGTGGAGCGGCTCGGCATCGACACGACGCCTGTGGCGGCGACCGGACGGCACCTGGTGGTCCCGATGTCCGCGGTCTTCGTCGACACGGAAGGCGCCTGGTGGGTGTACACGAACCCGCGCCCCGCGGTGTACGTCCGGCACGAGATCGAGGTGGGCAGGGAGCAGGGCGGCCGGGCGATCCTGGCGCACGGCCCCGCGGAGGGCACCGAGGTCGTCACCGTCGGGGTCGCCGAGCTGTACGGCGTCGAGTTCGCCGTCGGCCACTGACCGCTAGTCCTGGCCCGAGCACACAGAGAGGTCGATCTCCATGCGATGGATCGTCGGATCGAGCCTGAAGTTCCGCTTCATCATCGTCGCGCTGGCGTCGACCCTGGTGTTCATCGGCGTGCACCGGGTCAACGACGCGCCGGTCGACGTGTTCCCCGAGTTCGCGCCGCCGAAGGTCGAGATCCACACCGTCGCGATCGGGCTGGCCCCCACCGAGGTCGAGTCGCTGATCACCGTGCCCCTCGAGCAGTCGCTCAACGGGGTGCCCGGGGTCGCGGAGATCCGCTCGAAGTCTGTCGAGCAGCTCTCCCAGATCGTGCTGCTGTTCGAGCAGGGCACCGACCTGCTGGAAGCCCGCCAGCTCGTCCAGGAGCGCATCGCCACGATCAGCCCGACCCTGCCGACCTGGGCCGCGCCGCCGGTGCTGCTGCAGCCTATGTCGGCCACCAGCCGGGTCCTCAAGATCGGCCTGTCGAGCAGCGACCCGGACCTGGACATGATGGACCTGTCCATGACCGCCTACTGGAAGATCCGGGCGCGCCTGCTCCGGGTCCCGGGCGTGGCCAACGTCCCGATCTGGGGCGAGCGGCTGGACATGGTCCAGGTGCAGGCCGACCAGAAGCGCATGGCGCGGGAGAACGTCACCCTCGAGCAGGTGATGACCGCGACCTCGGACGCCCTGGACGCCGGGCTGCTGACGTACTCCCAGGGTCACTTCATCGGCCGCGGCGGGTGGCTCGACGGCACGGAACAGCGGGCGAGCGTGCGGCACGTGCAGCCGATCGTGACCTCCGAGGACATGAAGACGATCCCGATCCGCACCCAGGACGGCCGCCAGGTCCAGCTCCAGGACGTGGCGGACCTCGTCCGGGGCCACCAGCCGCTGATCGGCGACGCCGTGATCAACCAGGGCGACGGGCTGATGCTCATCGTCGAGAAGCTGCCGTGGGCGAACACCATGGACGTCACCCGGGGCGTGGAGCAGGCGCTCGCCGAGATGCGCCCGGGTCTACCCGGGATCGAGGTCGACTCCTCCATCTTCCGGCCCGCCACCTTCATCGAGGACTCGATCGACAACCTGACGCGCGCGCTGATCATCGGCGCCCTGCTGATGATCTTCATGCTCGGGGCGTTCCTCTACTCCTGGCGCACCGCGGTGATCAGCGTGGTGGCCATCCCGCTGTCCCTGCTCGCCGCCGTGCTGGTGCTCAGCGCCCAGGACACGACCATCAACACGATGATCCTCGCCGGCTTCGTGATAGCCCTCGGCGACATCGTCGACGATGCCATCATCGACATCGAGAACGTGGTGAGGCGCCTGCGGCAGCACCGTGCCGAGGGCGGGAAGCGGTCCACCGCGCGGGTGATCCTGGACGCCTCGATGGAGGTGCGGGGGGCGATCGTCTACGCCACCCTGATCGAGATCGTGGCGGTGCTGCCGATCTTCCTGCTCGCCGGTCTCTCCGGCTCCTTCTTCCGGCCGCTCGCGCTGGCCTACGCACTGGCCCTGCTGGCCTCGATGGTCGTCGCGCTCACCGTGACGCCGGCGCTGAGCCTGATCTTCTTCCGCAGCCCCAAGTCGCTCGAGCACCGGGAGTCGCCACTGGTCCCGGCGATGAAGCGTGGCTACACCTGGCTGCTGACCCGGGTCGTGCGGCGCCCCCAGCGCGCCTACGCCGTGGTCGGGCTCACCACCATCGCCGGGCTGCTGACGCTGCCGCTGCTGGGGCAGTCGCTGCTGCCGAACTTCAAGGAGCGCGACTTCCTCATGCACTGGCTGGCCAAGCCCGACACCTCCCTGCAGGAGGAGGTGCGGACCACGAAGCTGGTCAACGCGGAGCTGCTGGAGATCCCGGGCGTGCGCAACGCAGGGTCGCACATCGGCAACGCGCTCCTCGGTGACGAGCCGTACGGCGTCTACTTCGGCGAGAACTGGATCAGCGTGGACCGCCGGGTCGACTACGACGAGACCCGCGAGAGCGTCGAGGACGTCGTCAACAGCTACCCAGGCGTCTACCGGGACGTGCTGACCTACCTCAAGGAGCGGATCCGGGAGGTCCTCACCGGCACCAGCGACGCGATCACGATCCGGATCTCCGGGCAGGACCTCGACGTCCTGCAGCAGAAGGCCACCGAGGTCAACGAGCTCCTCGGCGCCATCCCGGGTGTCATCGAGAACCACGTGGAGTTCCAGGACATGATCCCGCAGCTCCAGGTCAGGGTGGACCTCGAGAAGGCCAAGCAGTACGGCGTCAAGCCCGGCGACGTACGGCGGGCGGCGTCGTGGATCATGGCCGGCGAGGAGGCCGGCGACATCTACCGCGGCGGCCGGGCCTACGACGTCCAGGTGTGGAGCCCGCCCGAGGCGCGGCAGAGCGTGACCGACCTGCACAACCTGATGATCGACACGCCGGACGGCGGGCGGGTGCGGCTGGCCGAGGTCGCCGACATCAAGATCCTCCCGGTGCCCAACGTGATCCACCACAACGGCCTGTCCCGCAGCATCGACGTCGGCGCGAACATCGACGACTCGCGTGACCTGGGGTCGGTCGTCGACGAGGTGGAGGACACCCTGGCGACGGTCGACTGGCCGCTGGAGTTCCATGCCGAGCTCCTCGGCGAGTACACCGAGCGCGAGGCCGCCTCTCAGCGGCTGCTGTGGTCCGCGGGTGCGGCCGCGCTCGTCATCCTCCTGCTGCTGCAGACCTCCTTCGGGAGCTGGCGGCTGGCCACCCTGTCGTTCCTGACCCTGCCGATCGCGCTGGTCGGCGGCGTGCTGACCGCGTACCTGTTCGGCGGCGGAGTGATCTCGCTGGGCTCGCTGGTCGGGTTCCTCACGGTCTTCGGCATCGTGGCCCGGAACGGGATCATGCTGATCAGCCATGCCCAGCACCTCGAACGGGTGGAGGGGATGCGCTTCGGGCCCGACCTGGTGATCCGTGCGGCCCAGGAGCGGCTGGTCCCGATCATGATGACCGTGCTGACGACGGGGCTCGCGCTGATCCCGCTCGTGGCGTCCGGGTCGATCCCCGGCCAGGAGATCGAGCACCCGATGGCGCTGGTCATCCTCGGCGGTCTCGTCACCGCTACGCTGTTGAACCTCTTCGTCGTGCCGCCGCTGTACCTCCGGTTCGCGAAGAGCCGGACGGCTCCGCTGGTCCCGGCGCAGCGCGTGGAGCCGGGCCGGTGACCCGCCTGCCCACCCAGAGCCTTCCGACGAGGGGGCACACACGATGCAGGTCCTGGTGGTGGAGGACGAGCAGCGGCTGGCCGCTGCCATCGCGCGCGGCCTCCGGGACCGTGGCTTCGACGTCGCCCTCGCCCCTGACGGGTACACCGGCTACCGGATGGCGAAGGACGTCTCGTTCGACGTCATCGTGCTGGACCTCATGCTCCCGCGGCTCTCCGGCCTGGAGGTGTGCCGACGGCTCCGCAACGAGGGGTTCTGGACCCCGATCCTGGTGCTCACCGCGAAGGACCGGGTGTCCGACGAGACCGACTGCCTGAACGCCGGGGCCGACGACTACCTCCGCAAGCCGTTCGCCTTCCCGGTGCTGGTGGCGCGCTGTCGGGCGCTGACCCGGCGGGGCCCGGCCGCGGTCCCCCCCGAGCTGCACGTCGGCGACCTCGCCCTCGACCCCCGTCGCAGGACCGCGCGGTGGGGCGAGCACCCGATCCCGCTCTCGCCGCGGGAGTTCGCGCTGCTGGAGTTCCTGATGCGGCACGCCGACCGGGTGTGCTCGAAGGAGGAGATCTTCGAGGGCGTGTGGGGTGACACCGGCAAGCGTGACCTCAACGTGGTGGAGGTGTACGTCGGCTACCTCCGGCGCAAGATCGACCAGACCTTCGGGACCAGCCTCATCTGCACCGTCCGCGGGCGCGGGTACACCGTGGCGGGGCGTCCGTGAACGGCTCCGAGCCCACGACCGGCCGGACCGGCGGGCGGCGCGGCATCTCCCTCCGCCTCCGGGTCGTCCTCATCACCGTCGCCGCGGTCACGGTGATGGTCGCCACCGGGGGTGTGCTGATCATCCAGGCCGTCCACGAGGAGTACGTCGACGCGGCCGACTGGGTCGCCCTGTCCCGAGCGGACGAGGTCGCCGACCGCGCTCGGCTGGGCACCCTGCCGCCCCGTCTGCCGGTCGTCGACGAGGGCGAGACCGTGGTGCAGGTCGTGCGCGACGGGACCGTGGTCACCAGCTCGAAGAACCTGCCCGTCACGACCCGCCTGCCGCTGCCCGACCAGCCGTCCGGTGACCGGACGGTGGCGGAGGTGGCAGACATCGCGGGGCTCGGCGGGGGCCCCTACCGGACCACGGCCTTCGACATCCGCACGCCGGACGGTCCGGCCACCGTCTTGGTGGCGGTCTCCACGGAGGACGGCGAGGACATCGTCGAGTCCGCGGTGCGCATCGGATCCATCGGGCTCGTGTTCCTCATGCTGCCGATGAGCCTCCTCCTGTGGGTTGCGGTCGGCCGCACGC